>Ga0182016_10000468_pt1 | contig 50478 bp, 42 predicted proteins | sample 712S2MmetaG_FD_120491 | JGI IMG/M metagenome (GOLD analysis project Ga0182016, IMG submission 120491) | Permafrost microbial communities from Stordalen Mire, Sweden - 712S2M metaG | ecosystem: Environmental > Terrestrial > Soil > Wetlands > Permafrost | place: Sweden: Stordalen | collected...
CCCATGTTGACGTTGGCGATGCCACAGTCGGATCCGACCTCGGAGAGGAAGCGCTCGACCTCGCGGATGTCGGTGGCGAAGATCGACGAAGACAGGCCCTGCGGCACGCCGTTGTGCAACGCGATAGCCTCGTCGAAATCGCGATACTTCAGCACATAGAGGATCGGCGCGAAGGTCTCCTCGATCACCGGGCCGACTTGCGCCGGCATCTCGACCAGCGCCGGGCGGGCGTAGAACGCGTCGGCGCCGTTGACCTCGACGCGCTCGCCGCCGTGGACGGTCCCGCCCGCCGCCTTGGCCTCGGCAAGCGCCTTCTGCATCGCCGCGAACGCGCCGCCGTCGATCAGCGGGCCGACCAGCGCCGAGGAAGCGGTCGGGTCGCCGACGGAAATGTCGCGATAGACCTTGGCGAGCTTGGAAACCAACGCGTCGTAGACGCTTTCATGGACAATGAGGCGGCGCATCGAGGTGCAGCGCTGGCCGGCGGTGCCCATCGCGCCGAAGGCGACGGCGCGCAGCGTCAGATCGAGGTCGGCCGACGGCGTGACGATCGAGGCGTTGTTGCCGCCGAGCTCGAGGATGCCGCGCGCGAAGCGGCGCGCCAGCCGCTCGCCGACGATGCGGCCCATGCGGGTCGAGCCGGTGGCCGAGATGACCGGCACGCGCTCGTCGTCGACCAGCGCCTCGCCGACCGTGCGGCCGCAGATCAGCGTTTCCAGCAAGCCGTCTGGCGCGTCGGGGCCGAATTTGGCGGCAGCGCGATGGTAAAGCGCCTCGACCGCCAGCGCGCACAGCGGCGCCTTCTCCGACGGCTTCCACACGACCGAATCGCCGCACACCAACGCCAGCGCCGCGTTCCACGACCACACCGCAACCGGGAAGTTGAACGCCGAAATCACGCCGACGACGCCCGCCGGCCGCCACGCCTCGACGAGTTTGTGATCGGGGCGCTCGGACTGGATCGTCAGGCCATAGAGCTGGCGCGACAGGCCGAGGGCGAAGTCGCAGATGTCGATCATCTCCTGCACTTCGCCGAGCCCTTCCGACTCGACCTTGCCGACCTCGATCGTCGCCAGCCGGCCGAGCTCGGCCTTGGCGGCGCGCAATTCCGCGCCGAGCAGGCGGACCAGCTCGCCGCGGCGCGGCGCCGGCACGCTGCGCCACTTGAGGAAAGCCGCGTGGGCGCGGCCGACCGCCTCCCTCGCGTCGGCGACGCTCGCCTCGTCGAGGGTCGCCAGGGGCCGGCCGTCGATCGGCGAACGCACGACAAGGCTCGCGCCCGCGAGGCGCCGGGGGTCGACGCCGAGCGACAGAAGGATCTGACGGGCTTCCGCCGCAAGTTTGGATTCGGCGACGCGGACGGTCATGGCAGACCCTCGAAGGTTTGGCGTCGACGGCGGGGTCAGACCCGGGCGTCGACAAAATGAGCGAGCTGAGCGCCGACTTCGTAGAAGGCTTCAAAGGCATGGCGCAAGGGCGCCGTTTTCGGCGGGCTGACCGGCAGCGGCAGATCGGCCTCGCCGATCGCTCCCAGGGCGAGGTCGGCGAGGCAGCGGCCGAACACCGTCCCCGGCGCGATGCCGCGGCCGTTGTAGCCGCTGAACGCGACGACGTTGGGCGCCAGGCGGTGGAAGCGCGGCAGGTGATCGGCGGTCATGCCGATCATGCCGTACCACGCGCCCTCGAAGGCGACGCCGGCGAGCTGGGGGAAAATCTTGGCGAGCGCGCGGCGCGCCCAGGCGCGGTGGACCGGCAGGCCGGTTCCGCGCAACGCGCCGACGCTGCCGAACACCAGCCGGCCGGCCTGGTCGAAGCGGAACGAGCTCAGCACCTGCGGCGTGTCCCAGCAGCCCTGCCGCTCCGGCAGGATCGCGCGCCGCGCCGCCGCGTCGAGCGGGACGGTGGCGAAGTTGAAATAGGGCAGATGGGTCAGCTCGGCGCGCAGCTCCGCCCAGGGCGTGTCCGTGTAGGCGTTGGTGGCGACGATCACCCATCTTGCCCGCGCCGCGCCGTGCGGCGTGCGCACGATCCAGCGGTCGCCGTCGGCCGCGCAGTCGACGACCGGACTCGACGAGAAGATGCGCGCGCCCGCTGCGATCGCCGCCGCGGCGAGGCCACGCGCATAGGCGAGCGGCTGGATCGTTCCGGCGCGTTGGTCGAGCAGTGCGCCCGCATAGGCGTTGGTCCCGATCTTCGCCGCCGCCTCCGCCTTGCCGAGGAGCCTGACCGGCGCGCCGCGCGCTCGCCATTGCCGCTCGCGCTGCTCGAGCTCGGCCAAGCCGCGCGCCCCGACCGCGCAATGCAGCGTGCCGCTCCGCTCGGCCTCGCAAGCGATCCTGTGCTTGTCGACGAGATCGAACACGGCGCGCGGCGCGTCGCCGAGCAGCTTCAGCAGGGCGTCGCCGTGCTTCTCGCCCAGCACGCGCGGCAGTTCGTCGGGCATCACCCACATGCCGGCGTTGACCAGGCCGACGTTGCGGCCCGAGCCGCCGAAGCCGATCTCGGCGCCGTCGAGCACGACCGCCGTCGCTCCGCCTTCGGCGGCGTGCAGCGCGGCCGAAAGGCCGGTGAAGCCGGCGCCGACGATCGCGACGTCGCACTCGACGTCGCCTTCGAGCCGAACAGTCGGCGGCGCGGGCGGCGCCGTCTTCTCCCACAGGCCGTGGGTGAGCGGATCGCCATTCATCGCGCCCGCTCCTCGCCTCTCAGGGCCGCCATCGAGACGGACGCGCGAACGCTGGCTGCCAAGGCCATCGACTTCCCCTCCTTGTCGCTGAGTCTTGCGCGCCGGCCCGGCCGGACGGCGGCGCATTCATACTAGGCTCAGCGGACCCCGCCCGAGAATAGGGCTTCTCGCGCCATGCGGCGATGAGACGCGGACACCGCTAAAATGCTGAATAATTCGGCGTCGGCGAGTCCTGCGTCGACGAGGGCGCCGCCGTCGACGATCGCTATGCGCATGACGCCCCCTAAATTCCACTACGTTTCTCGGCTGAATGAGCGCGACGGAGCTTCGTCGACTTTGTCGCTCGGCCCCTCGGGAATCACCCGGAGTTGCCGCGGCGGCCGGCGTCGCGCGACAGTCGCGCAACAATCAACCCGACGAGGCGGCGATGGATTTCGATAGCCCGACGGCCGTCCAGGCGCGCCTGCAGGCGCTCGAGGAAACTGTGCTGCTGCTCGCCCGGGTGCTCGCGCGCTACCCGGAGACGCGCCGCGATCTCGAGGTCCGATTCGCCGAACTCGCCGCTCATGCCGAGGCGCGCGGCGCCGCGCCCGCCGGCCTGCTTCTCTACGAGACCCTCGCCGAGCAGATGGCGGAACTGCCGGCGCTCGCCGGCGCGACCCGGCATTGAGGCCGCCCGCATGGCGAAATGGCGAACGAACCGGCCATTGCGCGGCGTCGGCCGAAGCTGCAACCCCACCCGATCGCGCGACGAGGCCCGCGAACCCGACCGTCTGTAACAAATCCGTCGCGCTACGAGACTAGCAGGCGCCCTGTAGACGTCGCGTCCGGCGTCGGGTTCACTGAGCCGGCCATGTCCTCGACGAACGATTCGCGCCCGCCCGCGGTTTCCGAAACCGGCGATCCGCTGCTGCTGACCCCCGGGCCGCTGACGACGTCCAAGACCGTCAAGCAGGCGATGGTTCACGACTGGGGTTCGCGCGACGCGGCGTTCATCGCCCTCAACGCCGAAGTCCTCGACGGCCTGCCGAAAATCGTCCACGGCGAGGGCGACTACGTAACCGTGCCGATGCAGGGCTCGGGCACCTTCGCCGTCGAGGCGATGCTGACCACCTTCGTCCCTCGCGACGGCGCGATCCTGGTGCTGATCAACGGCGCCTACGGCCAGCGCGCCCGGCGCATCCTTGGCGTCGCCGGCCGCAAGAGCTTCACTTACGAGACCGCCGAGGACACGCCGCCTGATCTGGAAGCGATCGAACACATCCTAGCCGGAGCGCCCTCGATCACCCATGTCTTCGCCGTTCACTGCGAAACGACGAGCGGCATTCTCAATCCGATCGACAAGATCGCGGCCTTGTGCGCCCGGCACGGCAAGCGGCTGCTGATCGATGCGATGAGCGCGTTCGGCGCGCTCGAGCTCGACGCGCGAACGACCGCGTTCGACGCCGTCGCCGCTTCGGCCAACAAGTGCCTCGAAGGCGTGCCGGGCCTCGGCTTCGTCGTCTGCCGCCGCGAGGCCCTGCTGGCTTGCGACGGCAACGCGACGACGCTGTCGCTCGACCTCCTCGATCAACGCCGCAATCTCGATCGCACCGGGCAATATCGCTTCACCCCGCCGATCCACGTCATCGTCGCCTTCCACCAGGCGCTCCAGGAGTTCTGGGCGGAGGGCGGCGTCGCCGGCCGCGGCGGGCGCTACGCCGAGAACGCGCGCATCCTGATCGGCGGCATGCGTTCGCTCGGCTTCGAGACGCTGCTTCCCGACGCGCTGCAGGCGCCGATCATCGCCACCTTCCGCATGCCGACCCATCCGAGATTCGTCTTTCCGCGCTTCTACGATTCGCTGAAGGCGCGCGGTTACGTGATCTATCCGGGCAAGCTGACGGTCGCCGATTCGTTCCGCATCGGCTGCATCGGCCGCCTTTATCCTGATCACATGCGGGGCGCCCTGCAGGCGGTGCGCGAGACGCTCGAAGAGATGGGCGTCGCGCTGACGCCCGCGCCGGCGCCCTGAGGGGAAGCGCAATGTCCGATCATCCGCCTGAGGTCATGGTCAACGGCCGCGCCTACCGCTGACCCGCGGCGCCGACCGTCGTCATCTGTCTCGACGGCTCGGAGCCCGGCTACATAGAGACGGCGATCGACAAGGGCCTCGCGCCCCATCTCGCCCGGCTGATGCGCGAGGGCGCCAATTTCGCCGCGCTCAGCGTCATCCCGAGCTTCACCAATCCCAACAACCTCTCCATCGTCACCGGCCGGCCGCCAGCCGTCCACGGCGTCGCCGGGAATTACTTCCTCGATCCGGCGACCGGCGAGGAAGTGATGATGAACGACGCGCGCTTCCTGCGCGCCGACACGATCATGAAGGGCTTCGCCGACGCCGGCGCGCGCGTCGCCGTCGTCACCGCCAAGGACAAGCTGCGCGCGCTGCTCGGCAAGGGCCTCGATTTCTCGACCGGGCGCGCGATCGCCTTCTCCGCCGAGAAGGCCGATCAGGCGACCCACGCCGCCAACGGCCTCGACGGCGCGCTGGCCTTCGTCGGCCAGCCGCTGCCGGCGATCTATTCGGCGGCGCTGTCGGAATTCGCCTTCGCCGCCGGCGTCAAGCTGCTCGCGTCGTTCCGCCCGGACATCATGTATCTGTCGACGACCGACTATGTTCAGCACAAGGCGGCGCCGGGCTCGACGGCCGCCGATGCGTTCTACGCGATGGTCGATCGCTATGTCGGCGCGCTCGACGGCGCCGGCGCGGTCGTCGTCCTGACCGCCGATCACGGCATGAACGACAAGCACCTCGCCGACGGGTCGCCCGACGTTCTCTATCTTCAGGACGTGGTCGACAAGCTCGTCGCGCCCGGCGCGGCGCGCGTCATCCTGCCGATCACCGACCCCTATGTCGCGCATCACGGTGCGCTCGGCTCGTTCGCCACCCTCTATCTGCCGCCGGGCGCCGACCGCGCGGCGATCGTCGCCGCGCTCGCCGCCCAACCCGGCGTCGAAGCGGCGATGGAGCGCGAGGAAGCCTGCGCGCGCTTCGAACTGCCGCCCGACCGCGTCGGCGATATCGTCGTTCTCTCCGGCCGCCACAAGGTTCTCGGAACCACCGCCGCGCGCCACGACCTCTCGGGCCTCGCCGAGCCGCTGCGCTCGCACGGCGGCCTGTGGGAGCAGCGCGTGCCGATGATCGTCAACCGCCGCCTCGCCGGCCCGACCCTCGAGCCGTTGCGCAATTTCGACGCTTTCGACGTCGCCCTCAACCGGATCGCCCGATGAACGTCGCCGCCCTACCCTTCCGCCGCGAGGCGATGCGCGTCGCCGGCAAGCTGGTCGAGACCGGCGAAACGATCGACGTCTTCAACCCCTACACCAATGAGGTCGTCGGCACGGTTCCCGCCGGGCGACCGGAGCATGTGCGCGACGCTTTCGACAGGGCGCGCGCCTTCAAGCCACGGCTGACGCGCTTCGAGCGCCAGCGCATCTTGCAGACGACGGCAGAGCTCCTGCGCGATCGCAGGGAGCAGTTCGCCCGCCTCATCACCGCCGAGTCGGGCCTGTGCTGGAAGGATTCGCTCTACGAGGCGAGCCGCGCCTACGACGTGTGGTCGTTCGCGGCGCAGCTCGTCATCAAGGACGACGGCGAGATCTATTCCTGCGACATCAGCCCCAACGGCAAGATGCGCAAGATCTACACCACCCGCACGCCGCTGCTCGGCGTCATCGCGGCGATCACCCCGTTCAACCACCCGCTCAACATGGTCAGCCACAAGCTCGCGCCGGCGATCGCCACCAACAATCGCGTCGTGCTCAAGCCGACCGAGCTGACGCCGCTGACCGCGCTGGCGCTTGCCGACGTGCTTTACGAAGCCGGCCTGCCGCCGGAAATGCTCAGCGTCGTCACCGGAAATCCGGCGACGATGGGCGACGCGATGATCGCCGATCCCGACGCCGACCTCGTCACCTTCACCGGCTCGGTCAAGGTCGGCAAGCACATCGCCGCCATTGCCGGCTATCGCCGGCTGGTGCTGGAGCTCGGCGGCAACGACCCGCTGATCGTCATGGAGGACGCCGACCTCGACAAGGCGGCCGATCTCGCCGTCGCCGGCGCGACCAAGAATTCCGGCCAGCGCTGCACCGCGGTCAAGCGCATCCTGGTGGTCGACAGCGTCGCGGATCGTTTCGTCGAGAAAGTCCTGCCGCGCGCCCAGGCGTTGAAATGCGGCGACCCGATGGACCCGGAAACCGACGTCGGCACGGTGATCAACGAGCGCTCGGCCAAGCTGTTCGAGGCGCGCGTCGCCGACGCGGTCGCCCACGGCGCCGAGCGGCTCTATGGCGGCGAGCGGCGCGGCGCGCTGTTTTCCCCGGTCGTGGTCGACCGCGTTCCGTTCGATTGTGAGCTGGTGCGCGAAGAGACGTTTGGGCCGGTGATCCCGATCATCCGCTGCCCCGACGACATCGGCGAGGTGATCCGCATCTCCAATTCGACCGCCTTCGGCCTGTCGTCGGGGGTCTGCACCAACCGGCTCGATTACATCGGCCGGTTCGTCGCCGAGCTCGAGGTCGGGACGGTCAATGTCGGGGAAGTCCCCGGCTACCGCATCGAAATGTCGCCGTTCGGCGGGATCAAGGATTCCGGACTCGGTTACAAGGAGGGCGTGGTCGAGGCGATGAAGAGCTTCACCAACGTCAGAACCTACTCGCTGCCGTGGCCGGCGTGAGAGACCCGCGCGACCTGCCGCTCAGCGAGGGCGACGTCAACATCAGCCCGGCGCGCGCCGAATGGCGCGCCGGGCTGAGCGACAGGGCGCGCGCCGCGCTCGACGAGGACGAGCGCTATTTCCTCCGCCAGTCGCTCTCGACGCCGTGCCTGACCGAAATCGTCAGCGCCGAGGGCGCCTGGCTCACCGACGTCGACGGCCGGCGCATCCTCGATTTCCACGGCAACAGCGTCCATCAGCTCGGCCACGGCCACCCGAGGGTGGTCGAAGCGATCCGCCGCGAGATGGCGACGCTGCCGTTCTGCACGCGCCGCTTTGCGAACCCGACCGCGACCGCCCTCGCCCGTCGCCTGGTCGAGACCGCGCCGGCGGGGCTCGACAAGGTTCTGCTTGCTCCCAGCGGATCGGCGGCGGTCGGCATGGCGCTGAAGCTCGCGCGCTACGCCACCGGCCGGCACAAGACGCTGTCGTTCTGGGATTCGTTCCACGGCGCCAACCTCGACGCGATCGGCGTCGGCGGCGAGGCGATGTTCCGCCGCGGCCTGGGCCCGATGGCGCCGGGCGCCGAGCATCTGCCGCCGCTCGACCTCGCGCGGCGCTTCTTCGGCGACGACCGGCCTTTCGACCGCCTCGCCGATTTCATCGACTATGCGCTCGACGTGCAGGGCGACGTCGCGGCGCTGATCGCGGAGCCGCTGCGCTGGACCACGGTCGCCGCGCCGCCGCCCGACTTCTGGCCGCGGGTGAGCCAATCCTGCGCGCGGCGCGGGACGCTGCTGATTTTCGACGAGATCCCGAGCTGCCTTGCGCGCTCGGGCGCGATGTACGCCTGCCAGCGGCTCGGCGCGACGCCCGACATTCTCGTCATCGGCAAGGGGCTCGGCGGCGGGATCATGCCGCTGGCGGCGATCCTCGTCCGCGCGGAACTCGACTGCGCGCCGCAGGCGGCGCTCGGCCACTACACCCACGAGAAGAGCCCGGTCGCCTCCGCCGCCGCGCTGGCGACGATCGCCGTCATCGACGACGAAAACTTGATCGCGCGCGCCCGCACGCTCGAAGCGCACGGCCTCGCCCGGCTGGTCGCCATGCAGGCGAAGCATATGCGCATCGCCGAAGTCCGCGCGTTCGGCGCCTATTTCGGCGTCGAGATCGGCGGCGAAGACGCGTCAGAATTCGCCGATCGGCTGATGTACGCCTGTCTCGCCAAGGGCCTGAGCTTCAAGCTGGGGGGCGGCAAGGTCGTCACTCTGTGCCCGCCGCTGACCATCGGCTTCGACGATTTCGATCTCGCGCTCGACAGGCTCGAAGCCGCGCTCGTCGGGCTTGGAGGCTGAGCGCGGCCGTCCGTCGCCGAACCGTCACAAGGCGTTCACACGCGCTTCATAGCCTGCCCCTAGGCCGAAGCCGGCGCCACCCCGGCGCCGTAGAGGGGCATCCATGAAATCGCTCGTCAGCGCTCTGCTCGCCGGCGCCGCTGTCGTCGTCGCCGCGCCAGCTTTCGCCGCTTCCGACGTCGTCACCATCTATTCCGCCGATGGCCTGCACGACGGCAAGGGCAGCTGGTTCGAGACCCAGTTCGACGCCTTCACCAAGGCGACCGGCGTCAAGGTGCAATATGTCGAGGCCGGCTCGGGCGGCGTCGTCGAGCGCGTCGCCAAGGAGAAGTCGAACCCGCAGGCCGACGTTCTCGTCACCCTGCCGCCGTTCATCCAGCGCGCCGAGGCCGAGGGCCTGCTGCAGAAGTTCAAGCCGGCCGCGGCCGATCAGATCGACGGCGGGGACGATTCCTACCAGCCGGTGGTCAGCAACTACCAGAACTTCATCTACGACTCCGCCAAGCTCGACGCGGCGCCGAAAACCTTCGCCGACCTGCTCGATCCGAAGTTCAAGGGCAAGATCCAGTACTCGACCCCCGGCCAGGCCGGCGACGGCACCGCCGTGATGCTGCAGGTCATCCACGCCTTCGGCTCAAAGGACGCCGCCTTCGACTATCTCAAGAAGCTGCAGGACAACAACGTCGGTCCCTCGTCGTCGACCGGCAAGCTGACGGCGCTGGTCAACAAGGGCGAAATCTTCGTCGCCAACGGCGACCTGCAGATGAACATGTCGCAAATGGCCGACAACCCCAACATCAAGGTGTTCTGGCCGACCGGCCCCGACGGCGTGCGCTCGGCGATGCCGCTGCCCTATTACGTCGGCCTGGTCGCCGGCGCCCCCGACTCCGACAACGGCAAGAAGCTGATCGAGTTCCTGCTCTCCAAGGACGCGCAGTCGACGGTTTCGTCGGTCGCGATCGGCGTGCCGGTGCGCAAGGACGTGACGCCGAACGACACAAACTTCGCCAAGCTCAGCGAAGCGTTGAAGGGCGTTTCGGTGTGGCAGCCGGATTGGACCGCCGTGCTCAAGGACCTACCCGACGACGTCGCGCGCTGGAAGCAGGCGACGGGCAGCTGACATGACTCTCGCCGCTTTCGTCGACGAAGCGGCGACCGTCTCGGGCGCCGCGGAACTGCGCGGCGCCGCCTCGACCGTCGCCTTCGACCGGGTCAGCGTCGCCTATCGCGGCGCCGTGGTGCTGAAACCGCTGACCCTCGAGGTGGCGGCGGGCGAGATTCTCGCGATGATCGGGCCATCAGGCTCGGGCAAGACGACGGCGCTGCGCGCCGTCGCCGGCTTCGTGCGACCGGCCGGCGGACGCATCCGCATCGGCGGCGCCGACGTCACCGATCTGCCGCCCTACGCGCGCGGGCTGGCGATGGTGGTGCAGAACTACGCGCTCTTCCCCCATATGCGCGTGTTCGACAATGTCGCCTTCGGGCTGCATGCGCGCCACGCGCCCAAGGCGCTGATCGAAGAGCGCGTCGCGCATGCGCTCGAGGTCGTCGGCATGTCGCAATATGCGCGGCGGCTGCCGCGCGAATTGTCCGGCGGTCAGCAGCAGCGCGTCGCCATTGCCCGCGCCCTCGCGGTGCGGCCGAAGGTGCTGCTGCTCGACGAGCCGCTGTCGGCGCTCGACGCCCAGATCCGCCGCTCGATGGTCGAGGAGATCGCACGGCTGCACGCCGAACTGCCCGATCTCACCATTCTCTACGTCACCCACGACCAGAGCGAGGCGCTGACCCTCGCCGACCGCATCGCCATTCTCAGGGACGGAGCGCTCAGCGCGGTCGGCCGCACCGGCGATCTCTACCGCCGTCCGCCGAACCGCTTCTCGGCCGAGTTCCTCGGCCGCGCCAACCTGCTGCCGGTCGTCGTCGAGTCTGCAGCCGACGGCAGCGGCCTCGTCGCAGTGCGTGCGGGCGAGGAGCGGTTGGTCGTGGCGGGCGCCGACGAACCCGCGGGCGCAGCGCGGCTCTTGTGCGTACGGCCGCAGAACCTGACGCTGGCGCCCGACGCCGCGCACGCCAATCGCATCGCCGGCGTGCTGCGCGAGATTCACTGGCAAGGCGAACTCACCCATCTCGTCGCCGAGGTCGGCGGCGCGCTGCTGCGCGTCGTGGCGACGCGGCTGCCGACGATTCCGGCGCGTGGCGAAAGGCTCGAGATGTTCTTCTCGCCCGCCGATGCGAGCCTGATCGCCGAGGACGCGGATGTCTGACGCGGCGGCCCCGCCGCGCGGGGTGAAGGTCGATCTCGGCGCGCTGTGGGTCGCGCCGCCGCTGATCGCGCTCGCGGTGCTGTTCCTTTATCCGCTGGCTCTGATCGCCCACGCCGCGGTCTACGACGCGACCGACGTCGTCAATCTGCCGGCGGCCTGGGCGACGCTGGGTTCGCGCGCCTTCGTCAACGCGCTCTTCAACACCGCCGAGATCGCGCTCGCTGCGACCGCCGGCAGCCTCGCGCTCGGCTTGACGCTGGCGCTGATCATCGCCTTCGTCCCCTTTCCCGGCGCAACCTTCGTCGCCCGGCTGATCGACACCTTCATCGCCCTGCCGACCTTCCTGGCGACGCTCGCCTTCACCTTTCTCTACGGCTCGGCCGGCGTGCTCAACGGCGCGCTGGTCCAGGCCTTCCACCTGTCCGACGCGCCGGTCCACTTCCTCTATTCGGCCTGGGGCGTGATTCTCGCCGAGGTGACGGTCTATTCGCCCTTCGTGCTCAGACCGCTGCTCGCCGCGTTCTCGCAGGTCGACCGCGGCCAGATCGAGGCCGCAAGCCTGCTCGGCGCGCGGCCCTGGCGGATCGTGCGCCAGATCATCCTGCCGGCGGCGCTGCCGGCGGCGATCGCCGGCGGCAGCCTGTGCCTGCTGCTCACCGTCAACGAATTCGGCATCGTCCTGTTCATCGGCGCCAAGGGCGTCATCACGCTGCCGCTGCTGATCTACGACAAGGCGATCCAGGAATCCGATTACCAGGCCGCCTGCGTGATCGCGATGGTCAATGTCGCGCTGTCGCTCGGGCTGTTCGGCCTCTACCGCGTCGCGGCGCGGCGGCTGGGGGCGTGAGATGCTGGTCTGGTCGCGCTCGGGCAAGGCGATGGTGTGGAGCTTCGCGGCGCTGGTGATCGGCGTCGTCTTCCTCGCGCCGCTCGCGGTCATCCTCGCGGCGAGCTTCGCCCGACAATGGAACGGCGTGCTGCCGAGCGGCTTCACCCTGGAGCACTACGCCGAGGCCGGCGGCGGGGCCTCGGGCGCTGCGGTTTTCGCCAGCCTGACGACCGGAGTCGTCGCCAGCCTGGTGGCGCTGATCAGCGGCGCCTGGGCGGCGCTGGCGCTGCGCGCGCAGGGCGGCGGGGCGGCGCGCACGCTCGGCGTGCTGTTCTTCGTGCCGAGCGCGGTGCCGTCGGTCTCGGTTGGGCTCGGCCTGCTGGTCGCCTTCAGCCAGAAGCCGCTGCTGCTCAACGGCACGACGGCGATCGTCGTCATCGCCCATTTCGTGCTGATCTCGGCCTTCTCGTTCGGCAACGTCTCGGCGGGCCTTGCGCGCGTCTCCCCCGATTTCGAGGAGGTCGCCTCCTGCCTCGGGGCGACGCCGGCCTACCGGCTGCGCCGCGTCACGCTGCCGCTGGTCGCCCCCTATCTCTTCGCCGCCTTCGGCCTGAGCTTCGCGCTGTCGATGGGCGAACTCGGCGCGACGGTGATGGTCTATCCGCCTGGCTGGGTGACGCTGCCGGTCGCCATCTTCGGCCTTACCGATCGCGGCGACATCTTCTCCGGCGCGGCGCTGACCATTATCCTCGTCGGCGTCACCCTCCTGCTGCTGCTGGGAATCGAGCGGACCTCCGCGATCTGGGCGCAGGCGCGCAACGGCTGAAAGTCGGCGCCGATCGCATTTCCTTGACGACAAAGCGTCGCGGTTCGCGGACCGGCCGATCGTGACGAAACGGCCGCGTTGGCGTATGAACCGGCTCAAAATTCCCGCCCAAAGGAGATTACCCGTGGACAATTTCGTATTTCAAAACCCGACTAAGATCATTTTCGGCCGCGGCATGGAGAACGACGTCGGCGCCGAAGTCGCGCGCCATTCGCGTCGCATCCTGGTGCATTTCGGCGGCGGCTCGATCAAGACCACCGGCCTGTACGACCGCGTCGCCGCCTCGCTGAACAAGGCGGGCGTCGAATTCAAGGCGCTCGGCGGCGTCAAGCCCAATCCGCGCCTCAGCCTGGCGCACGAGGGCGTGCGCCTCTGCCGCGACAACAAGCTCGACTTCGTGCTGGCGATCGGCGGCGGCAGCGCGATCGATTCGTCCAAGGCGATCGCGATGGGCGCCGCCAACGACGGCGAGGTGTGGGACTTCTACGTCGGCAAGCGCGAGCTCACCCGGGCGCTGCCGGTGGGGACCGTTTTGACCTTTCCCGCCGCCGGCAGCGAGGCCTCGACCGCTTCGGTGGTGACCAACGAGGAAGGCTGGCTGAAGCGCGGCTTCAATTCCGAGCTGCTCTATCCGAAATTCTCGATCCTCAACCCCGAGCTCGCCTTCACCCTGCCGAAGTTCCAGGCGGCGTGCGGCGCGACCGACATCCTGTCGCATCTGATGGAGCGCTACTTCACCAACTCCCGGCATGTCGCCTTCGTCGACCGCCTGCTCGAGGCGACGATGAAGACGGTGATCGCGCAGGGGCCCAAGGTGATCGCCAACATGACCGATTACGACGCGTGGGCCGAGCTGATGTGGGCGGGCACCATCGCCCACAACAATCTGCTCAACACCGGCCGGGTCGGCGACTGGGGCTCGCACGACATCGAGCACGAGATCTCCGGCATCTACGACGTCGCCCACGGCGCCGGCCTGGCGGTGGTCTTCCCCGCCTGGATGAAGCACGTGCTGCACCACGACCTCGACCGCTTCGTGCAATGGTCGGTCCGGGTGTGGAACGTCGAGCTCGACATCTTCGACAAGGAGGCGACGGCGCGCGCCGGCGTCGCGCGGCTCGAGGCGTTCCTCCACAGCATCGGCCTCGGCACCACGCTCGCTTCGCTCGGCGTCGGAACCGACCGCATCGACGAGATGGCGCGCAAGGCGACCGACGGCGACAAGCGCCGCATCGGCAATTTCGTCAAGCTCGACGCGGCGCAGGTCGCGCAGGTGCTGAAGCTCGCCGCCTGACGCGCTCGACGTCGTCCCGATCGATCCGCGCCCCGCCCTCAGCGCCAGCCGAGGGCGGGGGCGACGTGTTTGAGGATCGCTTCGATGACGTGCGCGTTGTAGTCGACGCCGAGCTGGTTGGGCACGGTCAGCAGCAGCGTGTCGGCCGTGGCGATCGCCTCGTCATTCTTCAATTCCTCGATCAGCGCGTCCGGCTCGGCGGCGTAGCTGCGGCCGAAGATCGCGCGGGTCGTGTCGTCGATATAGCCGATCGAGTCCTGAGGCTCGGCGCCGCGGCCGAAATAGGCGCGGTCGCGCGCGTCGACGAGGGCGAAGATGCTGCGGCTCACCGAGACCCGCGGCTCGCGCTTGTGGCCCGCTTTGGTCCACGCCTCGCGAAAGGCGCGGATCTGCTTGGCCTGCTGGATGTGGAACGGCTCCCCGCCTTCGTCGAACTTCAGTGTCGAACTCTGCAGGTTCATGCCTTTCTCAGCCGCCCAGACGGCCGTGGCGTCGGTGGCCGCGCCCCACCAGATGCGGTCGCGCAGGCCTTCCGAGTAGGGTTCGAGCCGCAGCAGGCCGGGAGGATTGGGAAACATCGGCCGCGGATTGGGCTCGGCGAAGCCGTCGCCGCCGAGGAAGTCGAGGAAGATCTCGACCTTGCGGCGCGCCATGTCGGCATCGGTCTTGCCGTCCTCGGGCTCGTAGCCGAAGTAGCGCCAGCCGTCGATCACCTGCTCGGGCGAGCCCCGGCTGACGCCGAGTTGCAGGCGGCCCCCGGCGATGAGATCGGCCGCGCCGGCGTCCTCGACCATGTAGAGCGGGTTCTCGTAGCGCATATCGATCACCGCGGTGCCGATCTCGATGCGCTTCGTCTTTGCGCCGGCGGCGGCGAGCAGGGGAAACGGCGAACCGAGCTGACGCGCGAAGTGATGGACGCGGAAATAGGCGCCGTCCGCGCCGAGTTCCTCGGCGGCGACCGCCAGCTCGATCGACTGCAGCAGCGCGTCGGCCCCCGTCCGCGTCTCCGAATGCGGCGACGGCGTCCAATGCCCGAACGAGAGAAAACCGATCTTCTTCATCGACGGTCGTCGCCTTTCTTGTCCGCGCGGCGGATTGTCCGACGACAGCATACGCATCTCGTCGCCGCCGACAATGTCGGAACGGCGCCGGCCTCAGCGATCGCCGAACGTCTCCAAGACCAGGCCGCGCCAGGCCTGAGCGGCGTCGGACAGATAGCCGTTGCGCCGCCAGGCCATCGACATGCTCCATTCGACGCCGGGCTCGTCGAGCAGGACCTGGGCGACGCCGCGACGGCGGCGCTGGTCGGCGATCATGCGCGGCAGAAACGCGACGCCGATGCCGGCGCCGACGAGTTCGGTGATGAAGTCGATCTGGCTGCTGAGGACGGCGACGGTCGGCTCGAATCCGGCGCGCCGGCTCGCGTCGAGAATGATGCGGTGCAGGCTGAAGCCCGGCTCGAACATGATGAAGGGCGTGTCTTTCAGCTCGCCGAGCGTGATCGACGGCCGCGTCGACAGCGGATGGTCGTGCGTGACCAGCGCGACCATCGGTTCGCGCCGCACCGGGATGCGATCGAAGTCCGCCGCCACCGGCAATAGCAGGCCGGCGAGGTCGATCTCGCCGGCGCGCAGGCTCGCTTCGAGCTGGTCGCTGCCCTGTTCGACCAGCCTCACGTCGACGCCGGGATAGCGCCGGCGGTAGAGGGCGAACAGCGGCGCAAACAGCGTGCTGGAGCCGATCGGCGGCAGGCCCAGCCGCAGCACGCCGCGCTTCAGGCCGCGCATCTCGGCAATTTCGGCAAGCAGATCATCGCGATCGGCGAGCAGTTTGAGGCCGCGGCGGTAGACGACCTCGCCGATCGGCGTCAGCGCGGCGCGTTGGCCGGCGCGATCGAGCAGCGGCGCGCCGATCTCGTCCTCGAGTTGCTTCACCGCCTTGCTGACGGTCGACTGCGTCGCGAAGACCGTGCGCGCGGCGCGCGAGAAGCCGCCCTGGCGGACGACCTCGACGAAAGCGCGCAGCGGGCGAAGTTCCATGCCTATTCCATTATCGACTTATTGCCATTCAATCAATTCATTTTCAGAATGTTGCGGGGCAATCTATCTGTGGGCCCTCCGCAACCCCTCGGATCGACCATGCCCCGCGCGCACCGTTTCATTCAGCGAAGCGTCTGGCTGCAACTCGGCGTCGTGCTCGCCTGCTGGCTGGCCGGCGAAGCCCTGGTTCGCGCGGTCGCGCTGCCCCTCCCCGGCCCGATTGCCGGACTGGCGATTCTGTTGCTGCTGCTCGGCCGCCGCCGGCTCAGCGCCGTCAGCCTGCGCAGGGGGGCGAACTGGCTGATCGCCGACATGCTGCTGTTCTTTGTGCCGGCGGTGCTGGCGGTCCTCAACCATCCCGAGTTCCTCGGCCTGACCGGCGTCAAGATCCTGTTCGTCATCCTCGCCAGCACAGTCGCCGTGATGGTGACGACCGCCCTTGTCGTCGACGGGGCCTATCGGTGGAGGGCCGCCCATGGCTTCGCTTCAGCCGATTCTCACTGACCCGCTTGCCCATCTGCTGTTCTGGTCGATCGTCACGATCGGCCTCTATGGCCTCGCCAAGCGCCTTTATCGCCGGTGGCCGCGCTGGTGGCTGACGCCGCTCGTCGTCGCGCCGATCCTCATCGCCGCCGTCATTCTCGCGCTGCGCGACAATTACCAGGACTACATCCACGGCACGAAGTGGCTGGCGCTGCTGCTCGGCCCGGCGACTGTCGCTTTCGGCGTGCCGATCTACGAGCAGCGCGCCCTCATTCGCCGCCATTGGCCGGTGCTGCTGATCGGCATGGCGGTGGGAACGCTGGCGTCGATCGTGTCGAGCTGGGGCCTGGCGACGCTGGTCGGCCTCGACGGGACGTTGCGGCTGAGCCTGCTGCCGCGCTCGATCAGCACGCCCTTCGCGATGGAAGTGTCAGGCGACATCGGCGGCGTTCCCGATCTCACTGCGGTGTTCGTGGTCGTCACCGGCGTCGCCGGCGCGGTGATGGGCGACCTGATCCTGGCGCGGCTGCCGATCGTCTCGTCGCTGGCGCGCGGGGCCGTGTTCGGTCTCGGCGCGCATGGGGCCGGCACCGCGCGCGCCCATCAGTTCAGCGAGACCGAAGGGGCGGTGTCGGGCCTGGTCATGGTGATGGTCGGCGTGCTGAACGTTCTCGCCGCGCCGCTGGTCGCCCACGCGCTGCGCTGACCCCCAGCCTCGCGTCGTCGCGCATTTCGAAGCAATGCGGTTGGACATCAGCGAATCGGCGCTATAGGTCTTTCCGGCGCCGTCCGCGGCGCCGCCAAATCGGGAAGGCGCCAACCATGAAGCTTTCAGCCCGCAACGTGCTGTCCGGCAAAGTAATCGCGCTCACCAAGGGCGCAACCACCGCGCATGTGAAGATCGAGATCGCCGCCGGCGCCATTGTCACCGCTTCGATCACCAACGAGGCGGTCGACGAGCTCGGCTTGGCGGTCGGCAGGAAGGCGAGCGCGGTCATCAAGGCTTCCGACGTCATGGTCGGCGTCGACTGAGGCCAAGCTCACACGGCGATCGCGCGCGCTTGTGAGCCTTCCTCGGCCGCGGCCGATTCTCCGGCGTCGCCCAGCGGTCCGATGCGCGCCTCGAGCGCCTTGGCGATCGCCTCGGCGCTGACGAGGCGGCGCCGCACGCCCGCCAGCGACGCAGGATCGTCGCCGAAGCGCTCGAGCGCTGCGGCAAAACGCTGCTTCAGCGAGACGCGCGCCTCGCCTTTGACCAGCTTGTCGGCGAGATAGACGATCGCCGTCTCGTCGAGGCGCCCCGAGTCGAAGGCGAAGCTCATGTGGCGCGCGACCGGCCCCGCGACCTCGGGAAAGCCGAATGCGCGCAGCAGCGTCGCGCCTGCCTCGGCGTGGCGCCGGCGACCTTTGGCGATGTCATGGACCAACGCCGCCGCCCGCGCTAGATCCGGATCGATCGCCTCGCCCGCCGCCTGCAGCCGCCGCGCAAGAGCCATCGCCAGGGCGGCGACGGCGCGGCAATGACGGCGCGTCGCGATGGGCGTCGCCGCCGCGTCCAGCATGCTCTCGCACTCCTCGGCGTCGGGCTCGCGATGGCCGGCAAAGGCGGCCGCCAGGGCGCGATAGTCGCCGGGATGATCCATGTCCGTCAGGCAACCCCGGTCGAATACGGCCACTTCGCCCGCTTCGTCGGGATGACGAGCGAGCAGCGCGCGCAGGCCGCCCTCGCCGTCGCTCGCCAGAATTTCCGCGAACAGCGAACGGCGAACGAGCGGCGGATGGCCGCGCTCGCCGCGAAAGGTCGGATAGACGACCGCCGAATCGCGCGACGCCGCGGCGCTGACGACGCGCGCGATGGTCGAAGGGCGAATGAGCGGCATGTCGACCGGCGCCAGCAGGAACCCGTCGGCGTCGGGCGGCAGCGAAGCAACGCCCGCCTTCACGCTCGAGAACATCCCCTTTGCGTAGCCGGGATTGTGCACGCGGGCGACGCCGAGCCGCACGAGTTCCGGCGCCAGCGCTTCCGCGTTGAAGCCGGTGACGACGCGAATGCGCCGCACACCTGCGGCGCGCAGACTGGTCACGACATGGTCGATCAGCGTCCGCTCGCCGAACTGCAGCAGCGGCTTGAACGCGCCCATGCGCGAGGAAAAGCCCGCCGCGAGAACGATCGCGACGACCGTCGCGGCGGGATTGCGATCGACGGATTCGGCGTCGAAGCGCTGGCCGGGATGCGGCGCCGCGGCGTTGTCGGGTTCGACGGTCACGGCTTCGCTTCCGCCGGCGCGTCGCCGCGCCACCTTTCGCCCTGTCGTTCCCGCCGCGGCCTCGAAGGCCGGTCCGCGAGTCCCGAACGTCACGATCGAATATCCGTCGCCGCGCCCTTCAGCTGCTTGGCCCTTCGGCTGCTTGCCGCCAGAGCCTCGGCGATTGCGCGCGCGAAATCGTTGACCGGGATCAGCTTGCGTTCGATCTGCGCCGAATGGATCGTGCGCGCGCGGCAGGATATGGACAAGAGGTATGCTCGAGATTAAAGAAAAATACGAGAGGTATATAATTCATCGAAGCATCCAGGGGCGCGACCCCGCCCCCCAATGACAGGCGGAAGACGATGAGCGAAGCGCGCGTGCGGGTTCTGGTGGTTGGCCTTGGCACGATGGGGACGAGCCACGCCCGGGCCTACAAGGCGATCGAAGGCTTCGAACTCGTCGGCCTTTGCACCCATCGCGCCGCCGCGCGCGGCGATCTCGAGGCCGAATTTCCCGGCGTTCCGCGCTTCGACTTGCTCGACGAAGCGCTCGCCGCGACCCGCCCCGACGCCGTCGCCATCTGCGCCTATACCGAGCACCACGCCGCCATGGCGCTGAAGGCGCTCGCCGCCGGCGCGCATGTGTTCTGCGAGAAGCCGCTCGCCGACTCGCTCGAAGCGGCCGAACGCATCATCGCGACGGCGCGCGAAGCCAAGAAGGCGCTGCTGATCGGCTACATCCTGCGCGTCCATCCGTCGTGGTCGCGCTTCGTCGAGATCGGCCGGACGCTCGGCAAGCCGCTGGTCATGCGCATGAACCTCAACCAGCAATCGGCTGGATCGTTCTGGGAGGTGCACAAGAACCTGATGAAGTCGACCTCGCCGCTGGTCGATTGCGGCGTCCATTACGTCGACGTCATGTGCCAGGTGACGGGCGCGCGGCCGGTCGCGGTGCATGCGGTCGGCGCGCGCCTGACCGGAGAGATCGCGCCGACGATGTACAACTACGGCCATCTCGACATCACGTTCGACGACGGCTCGGTCGGCTGGTACGAGGCCGGCTGGGGGCCGATGATCAGCGAGACCGCCCATTTCGTGAAGGACATCATCGGGCCGAACGGCTCGGTGTCGATCGTCTCGCAAGAGAGCGCCGGCGCAACCTCGAAATCCGCCGACCACAACACCCACACCCGGACCAACGCGCTGCGCATCCACCACGCGGCGCTCGACGCGAATGGCGCGTTCGCGAAGCCCGACGACGTCCTCTCGACCGAAGACGAGCCCGGCCACCAGGATCTCTGCAATCGCGAGCAGCAGTTGTTCCTCGAGGCGATCCGCGGCGAGGTCGACCTGACCCGGCGCCACGAGGACGCGCTGAATTCGTTGCGCATCGTCTTCGCCGCGGACGAGAGCGTCCGCACCGGCGAGGTCGTGAGGCTGAGCCGATAGAGTCGATTGTAGCGCGCCAGGACAGTCTATTCGCCAGCGCGAGCGTGAGCTTGCTCGGCGGTTAGGCAACCGCTTCGGCGAGCGTCGGCTGGCCTTCGACCCAGGTTTCCCTGACCCGCAGTTCATCGTCGAGATGGACGAGACTGGCGAGATAGCCGGGCGCGATGCGGCCGAGTTCGCGGCCGCGGCGCAGGAACGTCGCCGGGAAGCGCGAGGCCATCGCCAGGGCGTCGGCGAGCGTCACGCCGACCGTGCGGACGCAATAGCGCACCGCCTCGTCCATCGTCAGCGTCGAGCCGGCGATGGTGCCGTCTTCCAGCCTGAGGCAGCCGTCGACGCGCGCGACGCGCCGATCCTGCAGCAGGAAGCTGTCGGGCCCGTCCGCCGCCGGCGGCATGGCGTCGGTGATCAGCATGAAGCGGTCGCGCCGCTTGGCGGCAAGGGCGACGCGCAGGCTCGCCGGATGCACGTGATGGCCGTCGGCGATGACGCCGACGTAGGCCTCGCGGGAGTCGAGGGCCGCCCCGACCATCCCCGGCTTGCGCCCCTGCAGCTGGCTCATGGCGTTGAAAAGGTGGGTAAATGCGTGCGCGCCGGCGGCGAGTCCGGCCAGCGCCTCCTCGTAGCTCGCCTCAGCGTGGCCGAGCGAGACCAGGACGCCGCGCGCGACGAGCCGGCGAATGACTTCGGGCGCGACGCGGTTGGGCGCCAGCGTCACCATCACCGCGCCGCAATCGGCGCCGGCGATCGTTTCGATGTCGGCGGGCTCGATCCCGCGAACGTATTTCGCCTGATGGGCGCCTTTGCGCGTCGGATCGAGAAACGGACCCTCGAGATGGATGCCCAGCACCGAGGGATGGTTTCGCCGCGCCTCGCGCGTCGCGGCGATCGCCGCGCGCATCGTCTCCGGCGCGTCGGTCACCAGGGTCGGCATAACGCCGACCGAGCCATATTTGCGGTGCGACTCGGCGATCCGCGCGACGACCGCCGCGCTCGGATCGTCGTTCATCAGCGCGCCGCCGCCGCCGTTGACCTGAACGTCGATGAAGCCCGGCGCGAGCAGGCCGCCGCCGAGATCGCGCTCGCGGCCCGCGCGCGGCCGCTCGGCGTAGGGCGCGACCGCCGCGATGCGACCCCCTTCGACCACCACCGCATGATCGTCGAGGAAACGCTCGCCGTCGAAAATCCGCGCGCCGACCAGCGCCGTCATCATACCGTCTCCGTCACTTTATGCAGATTGCGCGGGCGGTCGGGGTTGCGGCCGAGGCGCCGCGAAACCGCCTCGGCGAGACCGTAGTAGCGGTGGATCATCGCGATCGGCGTCAGCAGCGGCGACGCGGCGGTCGGGCAGGCAAGCCGGTCGGCGGCGTCCTCGCCGCCTGCGTCGACCCGCAAGATGTCGGCGCCGGCGGCGGCGAGCAGGCGCAGCGTTATTTCCATGCCGTCGCGCCCGGCTTCGGTCGGCATGAAAGCGATGACGAGAAATCCGGGCCGCGCCAGCTCCGCCGGCCCGTGCAACACCTCGGCCGACGAATAGGCCTCCGCGTGAATGGCGCAGGTCTCCTTGAGCTTCAGCGCCGCCTCGGCCGCCACCGCGTAGGTCGCGCCGCGCCCGAGCACGAAAGCGTGGTCGGCGTGCGCCAGCCGTTCGACCATCGCCTCCGGCGGCGACACGCTCCTGGCGGGCAGCAGCGCCGGCAGACCGGCGATCGCGGCCGCCAGCTCGGCGTCGCTGCGCCAGGCGGCGACCAGGGCCGCGCCGGCGACCATGCCGGCGATCATCGACTTCGTCGCCGCAACCGACTGCTCGCGGCCGGCCGCCAGCGGCAGCAGCACGTCCGCCTCCGTCGCCAGCGGCGATTCGACTTCGTTGACCATGGCGATGGTCATCGCGCCCGCCTTGCGCGCCGCGCGCTGCATCTCGACGAGATCGGGGCTGCGTCCCGATTGCGAGATCGCAACCGCGGCGGCGCGCGCGAGTCGCAGCGGCGCGTCGTAGAGCGTCGCGATCGAGGGTCCGATCGACGCGCAGGGAACGCCGGCGACGATTTCGGCGAGATACTTGAGATAGAGCGCGCAATGGTCGGAGCTGCCGCGCGCGATCGTCGTCAGCACCGGCGGATCGAGCGCCTCGAGCCTGCACCCGAGCGCTTCGACGCGCCCGGCGTTGGCGGCGAGTTGGCGCGCGATCGCCGCGCCGGCCTCGTCGATCTCGGCGCGCATGTGGGTCAGCGTTTCGGTCATCCGCGGATCTTTCGTAGCGGCGGCGAAAGGGTGAGTTCGGAGACGAAGTCGTAGGTGTCGGCGCGATACCAAGACTTGGTGAATTCGACGCAGGCGCCGTCGGAGCGATAGGCGATGCGCTGGATATAGAGCGCCGGGCCGTTCGGCTCGACGCCGAGCAGTTCGGCGTGCGCCTCCGACAGAAGGGTCGCGCGCAACCGCTGCAGGCCGCGCGTCGGACGATGGCCGCGTTCGGTCAGCGCCTCGTACAGCGATGCGCCGACCCTCTCCCAGTCCGGCAGATAGCGCAGCGGCACCGCCGCGTGCTCGATCGCCACCGGCACCTCGTTGGCGAAGCGCAGTCGGCCGAGGCGGAACACGCGCTCGTTGAGTCCGAGACTGAGCAGCATCGCTTCTTCGGGCGTCGGCAGGAACACGCCGCGCTCGATGTCGCGCGACGAGGCCTCGAAGCCGCGCAGCCGCATGTCTTCGGTGAAGCTGGTCAGACGCGACGACGGCTGGTCGACGCGCGGCGTGGCGCGATGGATGAAGGTGCCGGCGCCGTGACGATGGAACAGCACGCCGTCGGCGATCAGATCGGCGATCGCCTTGCGCAGGGTGGTGCGCGAGACCTCCAGCAGTTCGCATAGCGCCCGCTCGCCGGGCAGCAACTGGGAACCGGCGAAGCGGCCGATTTCGATCTCGCGCCGCAGCGTGTCGACGACCGCGCGATGGAGCCTGCCGCCGCCCCGCGACAGCGCGGTCATCGTCATCGAACCCCTCCCAGCGCGGCCAGCGAGCCGCCGACCAGCAGGATCGCGCCGTCGACAGCGTCGTGCTTGGGCGGCTCGAGCCGCGCCTCGACCTCGGCGGGGAAATGGGGCCGCAGCGGCGCCGCGACGCCGCCGACGAAGGCGATCCGCTCGGCGCCGAGCCGCTCGAGCGCGGCCAAAATCGCGACGATGGCGCGCGCGGCGCGCCGAACGATCTCGAGCGCGCCCGACTCGCCGGCTCGAGCCGCAGCGAACACGCGCGGTGCGAAGGCGCCGTAGTCGCCCGGTTTGGCGGTCTGCGCCCATTGCATCATGCGCAGCGGATCGGAATCGAAATGGTCGAGCAGATCGCGCGACAACCCGCTCATCGGCTCGAGGCCGTCGAACGCACGCAGCGCCGCGCGCAAGGCGTCGGCGCCGATGCGCGCGCCGGACCCGTCGTCGCCGACCAGAAAGCCGCGGCCTCCGACGATCCGCGCGGCGCCGCCGATGCGGGCGATGCCCGCCGTGCCGGTGCCGGCGATGATCAGTCCGCCGTCGTCCGGCCCGTTCGCGCCGATGCAGGCGGCGACGGCGTCGTTGACCACCTCGACGCGCGCCCAGCCGGGCAACGCGGCGGCGACTCTCGCGGCGTCGGCGGCGCTGGAAAGGCCGGCGAGACCGATCCCCAGCGCGATCCCGCCCCGACTCGCCGCATCGCGCTCGGCCTTGGCGATCACGCCGCCGACAAGTTCGCGGATGACGCCGATCCCGGCGTCGAAATCAACGTAAATGTTGGCCGCCGGGCCGACCTCGTGAGCGAGTTCGCGTCCCTGCGCATCGCGCAGCCGGGCCCGGCAGCGCGACGCGCCGCCGTCCACGCCGATGAAGAATTCCGCCCTCGCCACGCTCCCGGCCCGCAAAAATTTGTTGGAGACCACTAGACAAGAGGTATGCCATTCACTAATGAAAAATACAAGAGGTATGTATCACTGGTATGCGCAATGTCGGCGGTGTGGAGACGCGGGAGCTTGGCGGACAGGGGCGGCGCGACGCCGAACGTCGCGTGACGGCCGATCCGGCGCCTGCTTTCGCCGACGCGCTTCTGGCGTCCTATCGACGGTCGGTCGAATCGGTCGTCGCCGTCGAGCCGCAGATTCGCGCGGCCGCTTCGCGCCTCGCGGAGATCTGGGAGCGCGGCGGCCGCTGCGTCTATCTCGGCGCCGGCGCGGCCGGTCTGATCGCTGCGGAAGACGCGGCCGAATTGCCGGGCACCTTCGGTCTCGACCGTCAGCGCCTGCCGGTCGTCCTCGCCGGCGGTGAAAGCGCCTGGATCGGCGTCGACGCCGCGACTGAAGACGATACGGAGGCTGCGACTCGCGCGGTGGCGGCGCTCGGCGATCTCTCGGGCGACGCGGCGATCGCCGTCTCGGCGAGCGGTTCGACGCCGTTCACCTTGGCGGCGGCCGGCGCCGCCAGGCGCGGCGGCGCGTTTCTCGTCGCGATCGCCAACCGGCCGGGCGCGCCGCTGCTCGCCGAGGCGGACGTTCCGCTGTTGCTCGACATCGGCGTCGAAGCCCTGCAGGGATCGACGCGGCTCGCGGCCGGCGTCGCGCAGAAATGCGCGCTCGGCATGATTTCGACCCTGTTCGGCCTCGCGCTTGGGCATGTCCACGCCGGGCTGATGGTCAACCTTCGCGCCGACAACGACAAGCTCGTCCGCCGCGCGGTGGGGATCGTCATGACGCTTTCGGGGGTCGACGAAAGGCAGGCGCAGGCCGCGCTGGCGGCGGCCGACGGCGAAGTGAAGCAGGCGGTGCTGTTGTCTTCCGGCGCCCGCGACTGCGACGACGCGGCCGATCTGCTGACGCGTTCGCGCGGCCGCCTGGCCGAAGCGCTGGAGAACTTACGTAGGGAGCTCGGGCGCGGAGCCGCGGATTAGCCGCGGCGCCCGCCCAGGAAAAGGGAGAGTAGCAATGAACTGGACACGGAAGACCGCTTCCCGCACGGCCGTCGCGCTTGCGGCGCTGTTGACGGGCCTCGTCGCCGCGCAGGCGGGATCCTTGAAGATCGAAAGCTGGCGCAACGACGACGCCGACATCTGGAACAGCAAGATCATCCCGGCGTTCAACAAGCACTATCCCGACATCAAGGTCGAGTTCGCGCCCTCGGCGCCCAAGGAATACAACGCCGCCCTCAACGCCCGCCTCGACGGCGGCACCGCCGGCGACATCATCGCCTGCCGTCCGTTCGACGCCTCGCTCGACCTCTTCAACAAGCACCAGCTCGACGGCCTCGACGACCTCAAGGGCATGGAGAACTTCTCGAGCGTCGCCAAAGCCGCCTGGCAGACTGACGACGGCAAGACGACCTTCTGCGTGCCGATGGCCTCGGTCATCCACGGCTTCATCTACAACGAGGACGCCTTCAAGAAGATCGGCGCGACGCCGCCGAAGACGATGGCGGAGTTCCACGAAATCCTCGACAAGCTGAAGAAGGACGGGACCTACACCCCGATCGACCTCGGCACCGCCGACCAGTGGGAAGCCGCGACGATGGGGTTCCAGAACATCGGCCCCGATTATTGGAAGGGCGAGTTCGGTCGCCTGAACCTCATCGCCGGCAAGGAGAAGTTCACCGACCAGCAATATATCGCTGTGTTCAAGGAGCTCGCCTCCTGGGCGCCCTACATGGGCAATGGCTTCCAGGCGCAGACCTATCCCGACAGCCAGAACCTGTTCTCGCTCGGCAAGGCGGCGATCTATCCGGCCGGTTCGTGGGACATCTCGACCTTCCGCGCCCAGGCCAAGTTCCCGATGGGCGCCTTCCCGCCGCCGCTGCCCGCCGGCGACACGGAATGCTATATCTCCGACCACACCGACATTGCGATGGGCCTCAACGCCGCGTCCAAGAACAAGGACGACGCCAAGAAGTTCCTCGAATGGCTGACGACCCCGGAATTCGCCGAGCTTTATTCCAACGCGCTGCCCGGGTTCTTCTCGCTCAACAGCACGCCGGTGAAGGTCGACGACGCCCTCGCCGCGACCATGGTCGGCTGGCGCAAGGACTGCAAGTCGACGATCCGCAACTCCTACCAGATCCTGTCGCGCGGCACGCCCAATCTCGAGAACGAGCTCTGGAACGTGTCGGCCCAGGTGATCAATGGCGCGCTGACTCCGGAAGCCGCCGGCAAGCAGCTCCAGGACGGCCTCGACAAGTGGTACAAGCCGGCCAAGTGACGGCCTGACGCGATTGCGCCCCCCGTCCCCCTCCGGCGGGGGGCGCAGCTCTCGAAACCGCCTTGACGGCCGCCGTCGAAACCGGCGACGTTGATCTGTAGTTTGCTCGAACGAAGCAGGCGATGGCCGAACCCCTGTCCCAAGTCGTCGCATCGATGCCGCGCGGGCGATTTGTCGCGCTGATGACCCTGTTTCTCGGGCCCGCCGTCGTCGTCTACACCCTGTTCTCGATCTGGCCGCTGATCGCGACGATGGGGCTGTCGACCTACACGACCGACAACGCAGGGGCCTACCGCTTCGTCGGCCTCGCCAATTTCGTCACCCTGCTCGCCGACTCGGTGTGGTCGAAGCCGTTCTGGAACGCGGCGTGGAACAACTTGATCTTCTTCTGCGTCCATATGCTGGTGCAGAACCCGATCGGCATCGTGCTGGCCGGGCTGCTGAGCCTGCCCGGGCTCAAGCTGAAATCGTTCTATCGCACCGTCATCTTCCTGCCGACCATGCTGTCGGTGGTGATCGTCGGCTTCTCGTGGAACCTCATCCTGTCGCCGCTGTGGGGCGTGGCCGAGGGCGCGTTGAAGGCGGTCGGCCTCGGCAGTTGGTTCGCGCCCTGGCTAGGCTTGCCGTCGACGGCGCTGGTGACGCTGGCGCTGATGTCCGTCTGGCAGTTCGTCGGCATTCCGATGATGCTGATCTACGCCTCGCTGCTCAACATCCCCGACGAGCTCGTCGACGCCGCCCGCGTCGACGGCCTCGGCCATTTCCGCATCTTCCTCCACATCAAGCTGCCGCTGGTGCTGCCGACCATCGGCCTGGTGTCGATCCTGACCTTCGTCGGCAACTTCAACGCCTTCGATTTGATCTATTCGGTCAAGGGCGCGCTCGCCGGCCCGAACTTCGCTTCCGACATTCTCGGCACCTTCTTCTACCGAACATTCTTCGGCAACCAGTTGCAGCTCGGCAACCCGACGATGGGCGCGGCCGTGGCGACAGTGATGTTCTTCATCATCCTCGTCGGCGTGTGCCTCTATCTGTTCATCGTCCAGCGCCGCCTGCGGCGTTACGCTTTCTAGGAGGGGCGAGTGCTCAAGCAGCGCGCCCAGATCGCCGGCGTCCATGTGATCCTGCTCGCCTACAGCCTGCTCGCCGTCGGGCCGATCCTGCTGGTGGTGATGAACTCGTTCAAGTCGCGCAACGCGATCTTCGGCTCGCCGCTGTCGCCGCCGACCGGCGACACTTTCTCGCTGATCGGCTACATGAAGGTGTTCCACGCCTCGCTGATCGGGACCTATTTCGCCAATTCGCTGATCGTCACGCTGGTCAGCATGGGGCTGGTGCTGCTGTTCGGCGCGATGGCGGCCTGGGCGCTGACCGAATACAAGTTCCGCGGCTCGGCGGCGCTGGCGATCTTTCTGTCGATCGGCATCATGGTGCCAATCCGGCTGGGGTCGGTCGCCATCCTCAAGATGCTGAAGACCGTCGGCCTCAACGACACGCTGACCGGGCTGATCCTGGTCTACATCGCGCAGGGCCTGCCGATGTCGATCTTCATCCTCAGCGAGTTCGTCCAGCAGATCCCCAGGGACCTGCGCGACGCGGCGCGCTGCGACGGCGTGCCGGAAACGCGCATCTTCTTCGAGGTGATCGCGCCGCTGCTCAGGCCGGCGATCGCCACCGTCGCGGTCTTCACCATCGTGCCGATCTGGAACGACCTGTGGTTCCCGCTGATCCTCACCTCGAGCGACTCGACCCACACGATCACGCTCGGCGTGCAGCAGTTCCTCGGCCAGTACATCACCGACTGGAACTCGGTGCTCGCGGCGCTGTCGATGGCGATCCTGCCGGTGGTGGCGATCTACATCATCTTCTCCCGCCAACTCATCGCCGGTCTCACCTCCGGCGCGGTCAAGTAAGGTCGCATCTGCGATGGCGAACCTGCGCATCGACAAGCTGAACAAGAGTTACGACGCGACGAGCGTGCTCGTCGACATCAACCTCGCCATCGACAACGGCGAATTCGTCGTGCTGGTCGGCCCGTCGGGCTGCGGCAAGTCGACCCTCCTGCGCATGATCGCCGGACTCGACGGCCCGACCTCGGGCGACATCTACATCGCCGACAGGCTGGTCAACGCCCTCGCCCCCGCCGAGCGCAAGATCGCCATGGTGTTCCAGTCCTATGCGCTCTACCCGCACATGGACGTGCGCAAGAACATGACTTTCGGCCTCAAGTTCACCGGCGTCGCGCCGGCCGAGCGTGCGCGGCGGGTCGCCGAGGCCGCGCGCATGCTGCGGCTCGAGGAACTGCTCGGCCGCTACCCCCGCGACCTCTCCGGCGGCCAGCGCCAGCGCGTGGCGATCGGCCGGGCGATCGTGCGCGAACCCGAAGTCTTCCTGTTCGACGAGCCGCTGTCCAATCTCGACGCGGCGCTGCGCGTCTCGACCCGCGTCGAGATCGCGCGGCTGCATCGCCTGCTCGGCGCGACCATCATCTATGTGACGCACGACCAGACCGAGGCGATGACGCTCGCCGACCGAATCGTGGTGATGAACCAGGGCCGCATCGAGCAGATCGGCAAGGCGCTCGATCTCTACTACGGGCCGGCCAACCTGTTCGTCGCCGGCTTCATCGGCTCGCCGGCGATGAACTTCTTCGCCGGCGAGGTGGCGACCGTCGACGGCGGCGAAGCGCGCGTCGTCGGCGCCGGGTTCGCGCCGCTCGTCCTTCCCGCTGCGCGCCTGGAGCGCGGCGCCAAGGTGACGATCGGCGTGCGGCCGGAGCACCTGCGCCATGTCGACCAGGGCGCGTTCGCCGCCGGCGGCGTGGTCGAGCTGGTCGAACGGCTCGGCGAATCCTCCATCGCCCACATCCGTCGCACCGACGACAAGACGCTGGTCGTCGAGGTGCGCGGCCGCGACACGCCGGAACTCGGCGACAAGGTCGCCTTCCATGCGCCGCTTCAGGACATCCATGTCTTCGACGCCTCGGGACGGCGGATCGAAACCGGTCGGAGCGGTTGAGGCGACCGCGTTAGGCGGCGACCCCGGATCGAGCTGACCTCCCGATCGCCTGCGAGCGTTCCATTTGGATCGCAAGGAGATGTGGCGGACCAGCCGTTCCGCCCCGCGGCGCGAGCGGAGATGAGCCAGATCAATCCGCTAGACCTGACCCTCGGCTAGGAGGATTTTCCGGTCGGCCGGATTTCCGCAGCGACGCAGGCGTCCCGCCTCCAGCCCGCGCAGCCGGACGCCGCGGCGCGGCGAAGGTTGCGAATGGGGAACGAGGCATGGCGCGACTCGGGCTGGAAACCCATCTGGTCGACGGCGAGGCCTACAAGCGGACGCTCGGGCGTTTCCGCGAGGCGGGCGTCGTCCTGCCGACTTTCGCCGAACTGAGGGACCCCTCGACGATCCCGCCGGCGATCGCCACGCGCCTCGCGGCTGTCGACCCCGACGCGGCCCATCCGCTCAACCTCTTCCGCGTCCACTGGTTCAACGACGCGTCGCGCCGCGGCCGCGCGGCGACGCCCGCCGTCATCGAATTGCCGCCGGAACTCACCGGCGTTCCGGCCCGCATCGCGCTCGCGCTTGGCGACCGCTTCCCGATGATCCGCGCCCACAAGGTTCTCGCCGCCTACGGCTGCCTCGCGCCGCGCGTCGTCACCGGCCAGTTCGACCCCACCCGCCACCGCGCGATCTGGCCCTCGACCGGCAATTACTGCCGCGGCGGCGTCGCGATCTCGCGCATTCTCGGTTGCCGCGGCGTCGCGGTGCTGCCGGAAAACATGAGCCAGGAGCGCTTCGACTGGCTCGAACGCTGGGTCGACGATCCCGCCGACGTCATCCGCACTCCGGGCTCGGAGAGCAACGTCAAGGAAATCTACGACGCCTGCGCCGCGCTCGAGCGCGATCCCGCCAACATCGTCTTCAATCAGTTCTGCGAATACGGCAATTACCTCGTCCATCGCCTGTGCACCGGCGCGGCGCTGGAGCGCGCCTACCACGCGCTCGCGGAAGGTCGGCCGCGCGCGCGGCTCGCCGCCTTCGTCTCGGCGACCGGCTCGGCGGGGACGATCGCCGCCGGCGACCATCTCAAGGCGACGCTCGGCGCGAAGATCGCCGCGGTCGAGGCGGTCGAGTGCCCGACCCTGCTCTACAACGGCTTCGGCGAGCACAACATCCAGGGCATCGGCGACAAGCATGTGCCGCTGATCCACAACGTGATGAACACCGACGTCGTCATCGGCGTCAGCGACCACGCGACCGACACCCTGCTCGCCCTGTTCAACGCCGAGGAGGGCCGCCGCTATCTCGTCGAGCGGCGCGGAATCGATCCCGCGCTGGTCGCCGCGCTCGACAATTTCGGTCTCTCCAGCATCGGCAATCTCGTCGCGGCAGTGAAGCTCGCCAAATATTACGATCTCGGGCCGGACGACGTCGTGCTCACCGTCGCCACCGACGGCGCCGAAATGTACGCCAGCGAAGCGCGCAAGGCGATCGTGCGCTATTTCGGCAACCGCTTCGACGCGGTCAGCGCGGGCGAAGCCTGGGGCCAGTCGCTCGCCGCGGCGGGCGTCGACCACCTGCTCGAACTCAGCCATGTCGACCGCAAGCGGATCTTCAACCTCGGCTATTTCACCTGGGTCGAACAGCAGGGCGTGTCGCTCGCCGATTTCCAGGCGCGCTCGCGCCAGTCGTTCTGGGACGGCCTCCTCGACCTCGCGCCGGCGTGGGACGCGTTGATCGGCAAGTTCAATGCGGAGAGCGGCGCCGCCGCGCAGCTGATGTGAGCGCTGAAGCCGATCGGCCGCTGTTCGTCTGCCACGGCTGCGGCGCCGTCGTCGATCCGGCCCGCGCCTTTCCGTTCGCCTGTCCCCAGGCGCGCGCCGGCGACGACATCGATCATGTCCTGGTCGCGCCGACGCAGGCGCGCGGCCTCCTCGACGCCGGCGCAACCGATCCGTTCCTGCGCTACCGGCGCTGGCTCGCGCCCTACCGGCTGGCGCGCGCCGTCGGCCTTTCCGACGCCGCCTGGACGGAGCTGGTCGATGAACTCGATCGGCGCCTGCAGGACGTCGACGGGCGCGGCTTCCGCGTCACCCCGACGACGCGCCAGCCGGCGCTCGCCGCCGCGCTCGGGCTTTCCGGCGATCTGTGGATCAAGGACGAGACGCACAACGTCTCCGGGTCGCACAAGGGGCGCCATCTCGCGGGGGTCATGCTCTATCTGCGCGTGCTCGAAATCTCGGGGCTTGCGCTCGCCGACGGCTTGCGCGCGCGGCGGCTGGCGATCGCCTCCTGCGGCAATGCCGCGCTCGCCGCGGCGATCGTCGCGCGCGCCGCCGAATGGCCGCTCGACGTCTTCATCCCCGTCGACGCCGAGCCCGCCGTCGTGGGACGGCTCAAAGAACTCGGCGCCGTCGTCATCGTCTGCGCGCGGCGCGCCGGCGAGGCCGGCGACCCGTGCGTGCGCGCCGCGCGCGCCGCGGTCGCCGCCGGCGCCATTCCGTTCAGCGTCCAGGGGCCCGACAACGGCCTCGCGGTCGAAGGCGCGCGCACGCTCGCCTTCGAGATGGCCGAGGCGGTCGCCGCCACGGCCGGGGTCGAGGCTCTGTTCGTCCAGGTCGGCGGCGGCGCCTTGATGAGCGCGCTCGCCCAGGGCTTCGCCATGGCGGTCGCCGTCGGGCTGGCGCGCCACGCGCCGCGGCTGATCGCCGTGCAGACCGCCGGCTGCGCGCCGCTGGCGCGCGCCTGGCGCCGCCTCGAGGGCGCCGATCTCGCCGACGCGGCCCGCCGGCGCTCGCGTTTCATGTGGCCGTGGGAGAGCGAGCCCAGGAGCCTCGCCCACGGCATCCTCGACGATGAGACCTACGATTGGTGGGAGATCGTCAAGGCGATGCGCTCCACCGGCGGCGACGCCGTCGTCGCGGACGAGCGGGCGATCGCGCGGGCGCTCGAACTCGCCGGCGCGCATACGACGATCCCGGTCTCGGCGACGGGGGCGGCCGGGCTCGCCGGCGCGCTCCTCTCGCCGCGCGCCGGCCGATCGGCGGCGGCTTTGTTCTCCGGGGTCGAACGCGGCCAAGCCGCCTGACGGGCGTTGATCGGCGTCAACACGCGGACTTGCGATTGCGCGGAACGATGGCCGATCGCCGCTCGCCGCTTGCGCCCAAGGTCTTGTGGACTGGCCCCATGGTCCAACTCGCTCCCGTTCCTTTCGACGTCCTGGTCGGCCGGATGCTCGCCGAGATCGAGCGCAAGCGGTCGATCTTCGATCTGCCGGCCCAGCGCTTCGTCAAGGCCCATCCCGGCCGCGACCTGTCGATCGCCGTTCACGGCCGCCGCGCCGCGACCCCGTTCGGCCCGGCCGCCGGACCGCACACCCAGATGGCGCAGAACATCGCGCTCGCCTGGCTGGCGGGCGGGCGGACGATCGAGTGCAAGACCGTGCAGGTCAAGGACGACATCGCGGTCGCGCGGCCGTGCATCGACATGGAGACGGTCGGCTACAACGTCGAATGGTCGCAGGAGCTGCCGATCGGCCAATCGCTCGCCGAATACGTCAAGGCGGCGATGCTGATCGAGATCCTCAAGGCGTCCGGCCTCGGCGCGGGGCTAGGTGAAACCGTGTTCGACATGAGCGTCGGCTACGATCTCGCCGGAGTGAAGTCGGACAAGGTCAGCGGCTTCCTCGATGGCATGATGGACGCGCGCGCCCTAGTCGAGACGCTGCGCAGCCAGATCCCCGCGCCGAAGTTCCGCGAGCTGCCCTTCCCGACCTGCATCTCCGGCTCGCTGACGCTGTCGACCTTCCACGGCTGCCCGCCCGGCGAGATCGAGGCGATCGCCGAGCATCTGATCGGCGACGTCGGCCTCGACGTGACGGTCAAGCTCAACCCGACGCTGCTCGGCCGCGAGGGGCTCGACGCGATCCTTCACGACGCGCTCGGCTATCGCGAGATCCGCGTGCCCGACCGCGCCTTCGCCGAGGATGCGCGCTGGGAGGAGGTCGCGGCGATGGTCGAGCGCCTCGGCGGCTACGCCGCGGCGCGCGGGCGCTCGTTCGGCGTGAAGTTCTCCAACACGCTGGTGGTCGAGAACCACAAGCGCTTCTTCCCGGCGAGCGAGCGGATGATGTATCTGTCGGGCGCGCCGCTGCATCCGCTGGCGATCGCGCTGGTCGCGCGCTTTCGCGGCGCGTTCGGCGACCGCTTTCCAATCTCGTTCTCGGGCGGCGTCGACAGCCACAACTTCGCCGACGCCGTGGCGCTCGGCCTCGAGCCGGTCACCGTCTGCAGCGACCTCTTGAGGTTCGGCGGCTATCGGCGCGGCTGGGTCTATGTCGCCGAGCTCATCAAGCGCATGGACGCCGTCGCGGCGCCGGACATCGCCACGTTCACGCTCATGGCGCACGGCCAGGCCGAGGCGGCGCTCGCCCGGCTCGGCCTGCCGCAAGAGCGCGACGCCGCCTGTCGCGCGGCGCTGGCGGGGGGAGGCGATCTGCGCGCGGCGGCGGGCGACGCCTTCGCCGCCTGGGTCGCGGCGGCGCGCGCGCTGAACGCCGAGGCCTACGCCGAGCGCGTCGTCGCCGACCCCTATTACGCCGCCGCCGAGAACGCGACGCCGCCCAACAAGGTCGGCAGCCGGCTCGCGCTGTTCGACTGCATGAGCTGCGACAAGTGCATCCCGCTCTGCCCCAACGACGCCAACTTCGTCCTCCCGATTCCGCCCGGCGAGACGCCGGTCGAGCGCGTCGCGCCGGAAGGCGGCGGCTGGAAGGTCGAGGTCGTCGGCGCGATCCCGTTCGCCGCGCCGCGCCAGTTCGCCACCTTCGCCGATCTCTGCAACGAATGCGGCAATTGCGACGTGATGTGCCCCGAGGACGGCGGCCCCTATCGGGTGAAGCCGCTGTTCTTCGGCAGCGTCGAGTCGTGGCGCGCGGCGGCCGATCGCGACGGCTTCGTCGTCGAGCGAAGCGGCGAGCGCTTCGCGATCTGGGGCCGGTTCGCCGGCGAGGTCGTGCGGGCCGAGCGCGGCGGCGATCGCGTCCGCTTCAGCGGCGTCGGCTTCGACCTGACCTTCGACCCCGGCGACGTCGCCGGCTCTGTCGACGGCAAGGCCGCCGGGCCGGTCGACTTCACCAGGCTGCGCATCATGCTGCCGATGCTCGACGCGGTCGTCGCGCCGGACGCGATCAACTTCGTCAGCGCGACCTTGCGCGCCGCGACGGGGTGAGGCGGGGCGAAATCTTCCGCCGCCTCGTCAAGCGACGCCAAACCTCGTCAAGTTTCGTCAAGTTTCGTCAAGTTTCGTCAAGGGATGTCAAGGCTTTCCTTGACAAGGCGTCGAGCTATTTCAAAGACTTATGTCCGCCGCAAGTTGACAGACGGGCTCTTGCGAAAATCTCTTGCCGCGCGACCGCTTTCGCCTCGAGACCAGAGCGCCTCGATGACGGAAATTCATCTTAACCCGACACCGGCAATTCGAAAAGAAATTGTCGCACTCGCGATGCCGGAGCGGGGCGAGGACACGCCGCGCGTCCCCGCCGGCGGCGACCTGGGGGCGGCCGCTCGCCGGCGCCGGATTGCCGGGTGACGGAAAGAAGCGGCGCGGAGCGCGCAGAGCGAGAGTTGGCGTTTCGGACCCGTCGCCGCAATCCTCATCTCGTCGATCGAGGTCAGGTCCCTGCTCCCCTCCACGGTGAGACGCAGAATTCCTTGGACTAGAGCATGACGCGATTTGACGGAATCGCCAGCATTGTCATTCCCGCGAAAGCGGGAATCCACGGGCAAAGGGCGCAATGGCCGCCAAGTCTGGATTCCCGCTTTCGCGAGAATGACATTGCCGAGAGCGCTGTCGGTTCCGTCGTAAGACAACAGCTCTAGCAGGAGGCGCCGTCTCGGGCGTGGGGACCGGCGGTCGTTTGAAAAACTGTTGGGTAGGTAAATTCCGAATCTACCGCCGCGTGCCTTTCTTCCATAGGCATCCGGCACGAATTGGCGTCTAGCCAAACGCCGACGGGGGCGATTTCGAAGCCGCCCAGCCCTCGCATGAGCCCCGGCCAACCTGGATCCCGCACGTGGAAGGCCCCTCTCGGCGCAAAGCTCTCCTTGCTGGACTCGCAGGCGTCGGCGCCGTCGCCGTCGTTGGGGGCGGCGCTGCGTTGATCGTCAACGCTCAGGAGGCCAGTGATTACGACGCCGCCGTCCGTGACACCTGGCGCCACAGCGACAGCTTCGATCCGCTGCTGCCCACGGCCCAGCGGGAACTCGTTCGTTACGCGACGCTGGCCGCCAACAACCACAACGTACAGCCATGGCGATTCCGCATCTCCGACCGTTCGATCTCGGTGGCGCCCGATCTGGGAAGACGGTTGGCCTCCGTCGACCCTGACAATCATCACCTGTTCGCCAGTCTTGGCTGCGCAACCGAAAACCTCGTTCAGGCCGCCGCCGCTTTCGGGCTTCGCGCGAACGCCGGCTTCGACGCCGCCGCCGGCGGCATCAATGTCGACCTCGAAAAATCTCCTCCCATCAGGAGCCCGCTGTTCGAGGCGATCCCGCGACGCCAATCGACGCGCAGCGTCTTCGATGGGCGCGCCGTGCCGGTCGAACACCTTCGGCTCCTCGAAGCCGCCGGGAATGGCGATGGGGTGCAGTTGCGCCTCTTCACCGAGCGCAAGCAACTCGAGGACATTCTGGCCTATCTCGTCGCCGGCAACAGCGCTGAGATGGACGATGCGGCGTACATTGCCGAGCTGAAAACGTGGCTGCGGTTCAACTACGCCGAGGCGCTCGCAACAGACGACGGACTGTTCTCGAAATGCTCCGGCAATCCGACCCTGCCGAGTTGGCTCGGCCGTCTGATCTTCAGTCTCGTCGTCACCAAGGACGGCGAGAACAAGAAATGCGAGGCCCAGCTCAGGAGTTCGTCCGGCGTCGCAGTCTTTATCTCCGACAAGAACGAACCGGCCTCTTGGAGCGCGGCAGGGCGATGCAGCCAGCGGTTCGCCCTCCAGGCGACGGCCCTCGGCATTCGGCATTGCTTCATCAACCAGCCTGTCGAAGTTCCGGCCGTCAGAGGCCAATTCGCCAACTATGTCGGCGCCGGCGCCCGTCGCCCCGATCTCGTGATGAGGTTCGGTTACGCTACCGAACTGCCGAGGTCATTGCGTCGCCCCGTGGATCAAGTGCTTCTTCCAGCTTGACGCTATCGCGGCTCCGAGCCTGTTTTGCTATTGCGGTGATGGGGTGGACGGCGCCGGCAGCCGGCCTCCTCGTCTCACCAAAGACCTTGCAAACCAACAGCCCGAGCCACGCGGAAGGGGTCAAGGCTCGCGCGCGCCAGCGCGCGAGCCGCGAAACGGGCGCGGCCTTGAGGCCGAGCACGGATCGGGCAGAGCGGACGAAGGCGGTTTCGAACTGCGATGTGCGAATGCGATAGCCGACTGCGGAGGGAGCGCTGTGGCTTCGACATTGGCCTCACCATTGTCGCCAATCGCCCCGCCCCTCAACCTAACCTTCTCCCCGCGAGCGGGGAGAAGGGACGCGCTCGCCGACGTCCTTGCGAGCGAAGCGAAGCCATCCAGTCCTAGGGATTGCGGCGACGGCTGAGTCTGGATCGCGTCCCCCCGGACTTGATCCGGGGGGTCGCTCGTGATGACGGCGCATCGAACGGCTGTCTACGCTCGCCCCTCACGCATGCACCGGGCTCATCAGCGTCCGCCCTGGGAACGGGCGCGGCGACGACAGTGCGCCGTGGTCGAGCACAAGAGTTCCATGAATCCACACCATATCGATCCCGGCCGGCCGGATCGACGGGTCGGCGTAATCGTTGCGCTCGCCGACCGTCGCCGGATCGAACAGGGTCAGCGACGCGTCGGCGCCGACCCTCAGCGTCGGGTCGGCGAGGTTGAGAAAGCGGCAGGGCAGCGTCGCCATCCGCCACACCATCTGCTCGAGCGGGAAGCCCATTTCGCGCCCGAGCCGCAGCGCCTTGGGGAAGGCGCCGAGCGAGCGCGGGTGCGGCTTCTGTCCAGGCCCCGGCATCAAGCCGTCGGTGCAGATCGCCATGGTCGGGCGGCGGAAGAAGCGCTCCATCGTCGCCTCGTTGCCGTAATGGGTGATGATCGCGATCTCGCCGGCATTGGCGGCGAAGAAATCGAACGCCGCCGCGAAGGCTTCGTCGCTGTCGAGATTGTCGGCGCCGGCGGCGCGCGCGACGTCGCCGAGCCGCTTGCCGAGCCAGCGGTCTCCGACGCCGGGCTTCACGCCGGCGATCTGGATCCCCTGCAGCCCGCCGCAGAAATGGACGAAATTGTCCCAACTGACGAAGTCGGTCCGCATCTTGGCGATCATCCGCGCGCGCAACGCCGGGTCGGCGAGGCCGGCGAGGAACTCCGCCCGTCCGCCCGCGCGCATCTCCGGCGGGAAGATCGCGTCGCCGGTGGTCGAGCCGGCGGTGTAGGGGTACATGTTCTCCATCGTCGGGATGAGCGAGGAGGCGTCGGCGAGAATGCTCTCCAGTTCGCCGATGCGGTCGTAGTTCTGCGCGCCGGCGATCTTCGAGTGCTCGTTGCAATAGCCGCCGCCGCCGTCGACCGCGGCCTCGACCACCTCTTTGACGCTGCCGATGATGGCGTCGCTTTCCGAGCGCAGATGGGGAAAGAGCGCGCCGGGCTTGACCGCGTTGAACGCGCGCACCAGCGCCGTCAGCTCGCGCTGGTCGCAATAGACGGCGGGGTTGTAGACGAGCCCCGTCGACAGGCCGAGCGTCAGCGGCGCCTCGCGCTGGATCACCGACGCCATCGCCGCGAGTTCGGCGTTGGCGGCGACGCGCGCGACATTGGCCATCACGACCCGGCGCACCGCCGAATGGCCGAGATAGAGCCCCATGTCGGTGACCGAGCGACCGCGATGCCAGGCGAGGAACTCGGCGATCGAAGTCCACGTCCATTCGCCGTCGATCGCGCCGTCGAGCGGCTTCAACTGCGCGGCGTATTGCGAGCGCTGCGCCTCGGCGACCGGCGCCGGCGACAGGCCGTCGACGCCGCAGATGCGCTTGGTGACGCCGCCGAGAATGGCGAGTTCGCAGGCGCGCGGCAGCCCACTCTCGCCGATCGCCGTGCCGCCGAGCGCGCCGTGATTGTGGGTGTCGACGAAGCCGGGCGCGAGCGCGCGGCCGCGCGCGTCGACGACCCGGTCGGCGGTCGCCGCCTGGGTCGGGCTGACCGCGCCGAGCGCGACGATGACGTCATTCTCGATCAGGACATCGCCGGCATAAGGCGCCGTCCGCCCGTCGCCGTTGACGATCTGCGCGTCGCGGATGAGCTGGCGGGTCATTCGGCGAGTTCGGCGACGAGCCGCAGCAGCACGTCGGCGCCGGCGGCGAGGTCCTCGGGGCGGGTGTATTCGGCGATGTTGTGGCTGACGCCGCCGGCGCTGGGGGTGAAGATCATGCAGGCGGGGCAGATTGCGGCGAGCATCTGCGCGTCGTGGCCCGCGCCGCTCGGCAGCCGCTTGACCGGCAGTTCGAGTTCCTTGGCGATCGCTTCGACGCGGGCCACCAGATGCGGCGCGAAGGCGACCGGATCGAAGCGGGCGAGCGTGCGCGTTTCAAGCTTCACGCCTTCGGCCGCCGCCGTCTCGGCGGCGAAGGCGGCGAGGCGCCGCTCGGCCTGCTTCAGCCGCTCGTTGTCGGTGTTGCGCAGATCGACCGTCATCACGGCGCGCTCGGCGACGACATTGACGAGATTGGGCGTCAGCGTCAGCGCGCCGACGGTGGCGACCTGATGGCCGCCGATCTCCAGCGCGAGCCGGCGCGCGTAGACGGCGATCGCCGCGCCGACGTAGCCGGCGTCGTGGCGCATGCGCATCGGCGTCGTGCCGGCGTGGTTCGACTGGCCGGTCAGCGTGAACTCGGTCCAGGAAATGCCCTGCACGCCCTCGACCGCGCCGATGGTGAAGTCTTCCGCCTCCAGCGTCGGCCCCTGCTCGACATGCAGTTCGACATAGGCGTGGACGTTCGGCCGGCCGACCGCCGCTGGCCCACGGTAGCCGATGCGGTCGAGCTCCTCGCTGGCTTTCCTGCCGTCGATGCTGACCGTCGCCAGCGCGGCTTCGAGCGGCATCGCGCCGGTGAACACCAAGCTGCCGAACATGTCGGGCTGGAAGCGCGCGCCCTCCTCGTTGGTGAAGAAGGCGACCGCCAGCGGCCGCTTGGTGACCACGCCGGCGTCGTTGAGCGTTTCAACGACTTCGAGCCCGCCCAGCACGCCGAGCGCGCCGTCGTAGTGGCCGCCGGTCGCCACCGTGTCGATATGGCTGCCCATCATCACGGGCGCGCCGTCCTCCTGGCCGCGCCGCAGGCCGACGACATTGCCGATCGCGTCGATCGTCACCGTCAGCCCGAGTTCGCGCATCCACTGGACGACCAAGTCTCGGCCCGCCTTGTCGGCGTCGCCGAGCGCCAGGCGGCAGACGCCGCCGTCGGGCCGCGCACCCTCCTCGGCCAGGCGGTCGAGGCGCGCCAGCAGCCGCGCGCCGTTGACCCGAAGATTTTGACGCATCTCATGGCTCCGGGGCCCGATCGCCGCGACCATCGATCCCACCAACGATCCGGCGATCCTTCGTGACTGGCGCATCATGTGCGCGCGGGGCAGGCAGAGTATGAGGACGATCAAATTCCAGCTGAACGGCAAGGCGCGCGAGGTCGACGCCTGGCCGGACCAGCCGCTGCTGGAAGTCCTGCGCGAGACCTTCAAGCTCAAGTCGCTCAAATCGGGTTGCGCGCCCCAGCGCGAGTGCGGCGCCTGCCTGGCGCTGATCGACGGCCAGCCGAAGGTGACCTGCGCGGTGCGCGTCGAACAGGTCGAGGGCCGCTCGGTCGTCACGCTCGAAGGCGTGGCCGAGGCCGAGCGGCGTCTCTTGGCCGACGCCTTCCAGGTCGCCGCCGGCCTGCAATGCGGCTTCTGCACGCCGGGCCTGGCGCTGCGCGTCAAGTGGATGACCGACCAGGGCGAGAGGCTGACGCGCGCCGAGATCGCGCGGCTGATCGACGGGCACCTGTGCCGCTGCACCGGCTATGTGAAGATCATCGACGCGATCGAGCTGATCCAGGCGGTCAAGCTCGGCGCCGCGCTGCCCCCGCCGGTTGCGGACGGCGGCGTCGGCCGGCCGCTGCAGCGCTACCAGGGCGGCGAACTGGCGCTCGGCGAACGGGCCTATGTCGCCGACGTCGACGCGCCCGGACTGCTCTACGGCGCCCTCGTCCTCTCGCCGCATGCGCGCGCGCGGATCGTCAGGATCGACGTCGCCAGGGCGCTGGCGCTGCCCGGCGTCGTCGCGGTCGCGACCGCCAGGGACGTGCCCGGCGACCGCTGGGTCGGCCAGATATACGCCGACTGGCCCTGCTTCGTCGCCGAGGGCGAGGAAGCGCGCTGTGTCGGCGACGTCCTCGCCGCCGTCGCCGCCGAAACCCTGCGCATCGCCCGCGAGGCGGCCGGACTGATCGAGGTCGAATACGAGCCCCTGCCGCCGCAGCTCGATCCCGCCGAGACGATCTTGCCCGGCGCGGCGCGCGTCAACCCGAGACACGACAACCTCCTGTCGCACACCCGCTACGGGCGCGGCGACGCCGACGCCGCCTTGGCCGCGTCGGCGCATGTGGTCGCGGGCGTGTGGACGACCCAGCGCATCGAGCACCTGTTCCTCGAGCCGGAGGCTTGCCTCGCCCGGCCGCTGCCCGACGGCCGCCTGCACATCCTCAGCCAGGGCCAGGGCATCTTCGAGGACCGCCGGCAGATCGCTTCGGTGCTCGGCGAACCGGAAGAGCGGCTCTACGTCGAGCTCGCGCCGAACGGCGGCGCCTTCGGCGGCAAGGAGGACATGACCATCCAGGCGCAGACCGCGCTGCTGGCGCGGCTGACCGGCCGGCCGGTGCGCATCGAGCTGACGCGCGAGGAATCGATCCGCATCCACCCCAAGCGCCACCCGCTGACGATGGACTACACGGTCGGCTGCGACGCCGATGGCCGCCTGACCGCGGTCAAGGCGCGCATTCTCGGCGATTCCGGCGCCTACGCCTCGGTCGGCGGCAAGGTGCTCGAGCGCGCCGCCGGCCACGCCTGCGGGCCCTATCGGGTCGCCGCGGTCGACGTCGAGTCGATCGCCGCCTACACCAACAATCCGCCATGCGGCGCGATGCGCGGCTTCGGCGTCAACCAGACCAGCTTCGCCATCGAGGGCTGCCTCGACCGGCTCGCCGCCAAGGTCGGGATCGACGGCTGGGAGATGCGCTGGCGCAACATCGTGCGCGTCGGAGACCAGATCACCACCGGCCAGATCCTGGAGAAGTCGGTCGGCGTGGAGAAGACCCTGCTGGCGGTGAAGCCGGCCTACGACGCGGCGCGCGCGGCGGGGCGCGCCGTCGGCATCGCCTGCGGCCTGAAGAATTCCGGCCTTGGCAACGGCGCGATCGAATACGGCCATTGCCGGCTGGCGGTGCAGCCCGACGGAACCATCGATCTCCACACCGGCTTCACCGAGATGGGACAGGGGCTGCTGACCATTCTCAGCCAGTGCGCGGCCGAGATCGCCGGCGTCCCCGCCGCCGTCTTCCGGCCGCAGGTCAACAGCCGCTACGAGGTCGGCAGCGGCCAGACGACCGGCTCGCGCGGCACCCTGCTCGCCGGGCGCGCGACGATCGACGCGGCGCGCAAGCTCAAAGTCGATCTCGACGCCGGCCTGACGCTCGCCGACCTCGCCGGAAAGGTCTATGCCGGCGAGACGCGGATCGACGACACCACCGCCGCGGGCGAATTGAAGGGCGGCAAGATCAAGACCCACACCACCTACGGCTTCGCCACCCAGGTCGTGGCGCTCGGCGAGACCGGCGCAGTCGAGAAGGTGATCGCCGCCCACGACGTCGGCCGCGCGATCAACCCGCAGCTTTGCGAATCGCAGATCCAGGGCGCGGTGCACATGGGGCTCGGCTACGCGCTGACCGAGGAGCTTCCGTGCAAGGACGGCATCCCGGTGATCTTCAAGCTGCGCGAGATCGGCGCGCTGCGCGCCCAGCACATGCCGGAGGTCCAAGTCATCCTGGTCGAGGACCCTGAACCCGAAGGCCCGTTCGGCGCCAAGGGCGTCGGCGAGATCGGCCTGGTGCCGACCGCCGGCGCGGTGGCGGGGGCGCTCGAAGCCTTCGACGGCGTGCGGCGGATGCGCCTGCCGATGAAGGATTCGCCCGCCGCCCGCGCGATCAACGTCGGGCGCTTCCCCGACAGCGAGCGCGACCAATGGCGGTGAGCGGCGCGATCGTCGTCGGCCCGGACGCGCTGGGCCGCAGCGTCGCGATCGCCGACGGCCGCGTCGTCGCCGTTCCTCCGGCCGCGGCGGGACGCCTCGCCTGCGCCGACGGCATGATCGAGGCCGGCGCGGTCTGCGCCCACACCCACCTCTACAGCGGCCTGGCGCGCTACGGCATGCCGCCGGCCCATCCGCCGCCGGCCGGTTTCGTCGAAATCCTGCAGAAGGTGTGGTGGCGGCTCGATCGCGCGCTCGACGCCCGAAGCCTCAGGGCGGCGGCGTACGACTATGTCGCGCGCGCGCTGATCGCCGGAACGACGACGCTGGTCGACCACCACGAATCGCCCAACCTGATCGAAGGTTCGCTGGCGATCCTCGTCGAGGCCTGCGAGACGCTCGGCGTCCGCGCGCTCGTCTGCTACGGCGCGAGCGAGCGCAATTTCGGCCGCGACGAGGGACGGCGCGGGCTCGCCGAATGCCGCCGGGTCGCCGCTTCGCCGCTGGTTCGCGGGCTGGTTGGGTTGCACGCGAGCTTCACCGTCTCCGACGCGACGGCGCGCGAGGCGGGCGCGCTGGCGCGCGAGCTCGGAACGGTCGTTCATGTCCATGTCGCCGAGGCCCAGGCCGACGTCGACGACGCGCGCCGGCGCGGCGCGGCGGGGCCGCTCGAGCGGCTGTTTTCGCTCGGCGCTCTGCCGCCGGGCTCGATCCTCGCCCATGGCGTCCATCTCGACCGGGCCCAGGTGCGTCGCGCCGCCGATGCGCGCTGCTGGTTCGTCCACAACCCGCGCTCCAACGAGGGCAACCGGGTCGGCTACGCCGCCGCGCTGTCGGCGACCGAGCGCGCGGCGCTCGGCGCGGACGGCTGGGACGCCGACATGGCCGAGGAAGAAGCGGCGCTCGAACGGCTCGCCCGCGAGAACGGCGACGCCGGCGTCGACGGCCGGCTCGCGGCGGGTCAGGCCTTGGCGGCCGAGCGCTTCGGCGCCCAAGCCGAGCCGCTCGCGCCCGGCTCGCTCGGCGATCTCGTGGTGCGGCGCGACGGCGCAGTGCGCCATGTGGTCGTCGGCGGCCGCGTCGTGGTCGAGAACGGCGCGCTGGCGACCGGCGATTTCGATTCGATCGTCGCGACGGCGCGCGTCGAGGCGACGCGGCTGTGGTCGCGCATGGCGGCGATCTGAACCGGACGAAGCCTGCTAGCGTCTCGGCCGGGCGGCCGGCGGCGCGCCGGCGATCACCGGCACGCAGGTGTTGGGCACGGGGCAGACCGAAGCGCAATGCGGCCGGTCGTGAAACCCTTTGCATTCGTTGCATTTGGCGGGATCGATCACATAGGTGAAACGCTCCATGCTGATCGCCTCGTTCGGGCAATCCAACTCGCAGGCGCCACAGCTCGTGCACTGCTCGGCGACGATCCGATAGACCATGATCCCCTCTTTCCCGTCCGCGTTCAGGCCGCCTTTGCCGGCGGCCCGAACGGCTCGCCCGCCCCCGCGCCCTCGGCGTGCGAGCGAAATCCCACCGCCGGGAAAACACCGCGTTTGTCGACCGCGCGCGTTGTGATGGCTCAAATCGGCGCAACGGCGCGCTTTTGCCGCGTCGCGTCGGCGCCGACGGTCGGGGCGAAGGGCGGCCTCGGGCGGCTCACAGCCTCCAGACGCGGCGCGCGTTGAGCGCGAACAGCTTGTCGCGCTCTTGGGCGGAGGCGCCGCGGGTGATCGATTGCAGCGCGGCGAGCCAGGTCGACAGCGAGGCGGTCAGCGTGCACACCGGCCAGTCGCTGCCCCAGACGACGCGGTCCCAGCCGAAGCTGGCGATCGCGTGTTCGACGAAGGGGCGGATGTCGTCGAGGGTCCAGGTCGCGGCGTCGGCATAGGCGACGACGCCCGAAACCTTGACCACGACGTTCGGACGGCGTGCGATCTCGGCGATGCGCGCGCGCCAGGGATGCTCGGCGCGCCCCTTGACGTCAGGCGCGCCGCAATGGTCGAGCACGAACTGGACGTCGGGCGCGAGATCGGCGAGCGCGATCGCCTTGTCGATCTGGTCGGGGCGCACGCAGAGGTCGAACGGCAGGCCGGTTCCGCCGAGACGCTTGAGGTTGGCGCGGAACAGCGCCCCTTCGCTGACCGCGTCGGGCACGACATGCAGCACGCGGCGGAAGCCTTTGACGAAGGGATTGGCGCGCTGGCGCTCGAGGAATTCAGCGAAGCCCTCATCCTCCGGCCGGCAGGCGCTGACGACGCCGCGCAACAGGCTTCCCGGCAGCGACGAAAGCGTCTCGACGTTGCCGGTCTCGGCGACGATGTCAGCCGGCGCGACGTCGACCTCCATGTGGAGAACGTCGGTGACGCCGCAGCGGCGCGCCTCGGCCGCGTAGGTCTCGTAGGGAAAGTCGCGGTCGAGCGCGGGCGATTGGGCGAGCCAGGAGTAGCTCAGGCGCTGGCGGTAGACGAGATGGAGATGGGTGTCGATCATCGCCACGCTCATGCCCATTCCCCCCCTGCCGCCCGGCGAAGCGTTCCTTCGGCGCCTGCCGTCGCGACGAGATTGTCCATTCGCCTATGAGTATAACATTCGGATAGAAATTATATGCCGATCTCCTCGCCGACCCGGCCCAGGCGGCGCGCCCGCAGGGGTTCGGCCGCGCCTGCGCCGGTTCGGCGCGACCGGGAAGGCTCGCGCGCCGCTCTTGGGGACGAAACCATGGCTCGGGGTGGCGACGATCGCCCACTTTGATTCTACACTTTGTCCGCTTTTGGTTTGCTCATCGGGGTCCGCTGGGCGCCCGGTCCGTCGCCTCACTATATCATCTTGGTTCTCGCCGCCGGCAAAGCGGCCCAACCCAGGGGAATCGCCAATGCGTCTTGCAGCCCTCTTCGCCGCCGCAATCCTCGCCGGCTCCTTAGCGACCGCGGCCTCGGCCAAGGTCGTGGTCTCGTCCAAGATCGACACCGAGGGGGGCGTCCTCGGCAACGTCATCGCCCTCGCGCTCGAGGCCAACGGCATTCCGGTCGAAGACCGCATCCAGCTCGGCGGCACGCCGATCGTGCGCAAGGCGATCCTCGCCGGCGAAATCGACATCTACCCCGAATACACCGGCAACGCCGCCTTCTTCTTCAACAAGGCCGACGATCCGGTGTGGAAGAACGGCGCCCAGGGCTACGAGGAAGCCAAGAAGCTGGATTACGACGCCGACAAGATCGTCTGGCTGACGCCCTCGCCCGCCAACAACACCTGGGCGATCGCCGTCCGCAAGGAAGTCGCGGCTTCGGCCAAGCTGACGACGCTCACCGACTTCGGCAAGTGGGTCGCCGGCGGCGGCAAGGTCAAGCTCGCGGGCTCGGCCGAGTTCGTCAATTCCGCCGCCGCCCTGCCCGCCTTCCAGATCGCCTACGGCTTCAAGCTGTCGCCAGACCAGCTGATCGTCCTCTCCGGCGGCGACACCGCCGCGACGATCAAGGCGGCCGCCGACCAGACCGACGGCGCCAACGCCGCCATGGTCTACGGCACCGACGGCGCGATCCAGCCGTCCGGCCTGGTCGTGCTCGACGACGACAAGGGCGTGCAGCCGGTCTATCGCCCGACCCCGATCATCCGCGAGGCGACGCTCGAGGCCAATCCCAAGATCGCCGACATCCTCAAGCCGATCTTCGAATCGCTCGACCTCGCCACGCTGCAGGGGCTCAACGCCCGCGTCCAGGTCGGCGGCGAACCGGCCAAGGCGGTCGCCGCGGACTACCTCAAGTCGAAGGGCTTCCTGAAGTGAGCGGATGGAGGTGAGCGATCGCCGGCGCGGGGACGACTTCGCGCTGGCGCCGCCGCCGGGTCGACGGGGTCTCGCCTGCGTCCGACGCATGGGGGCGTGCGCCCGCTCGGAGGGTCCATGGCTGATTCCTTCGCCCTGACGGCGCGGGCCGCGAGACGCGGCCTCGACAAGCTCGGCGTCGTCGTCGCGGCGCTGTTCGCCCTCGGCGCGGCCTCGCCTTTCGTCGCGTTCCGCGCCAACCGCATCGCCGCCGGTGAGGCCAAATCGTTCTTCGAGGCGCTGCCGCCGCTCGCCGCGGCGCTGTTCGCGCTGGCCACGTTCGCCGCCGGCGCCGTCTCGCTGCTGCGCACGACCGCGCGCGCGCGGCTTGCGACGGCGATCGCGTTCGCCGTCGTGCTGGCGGCGCTGATCGGAATGGCGGCCGATCATCTGACCGCGCCGAGCGACCGCTTCGCCCGCGTCGCGCCCGCCACCGGCTTTTGGCTGCTGGCGTTCGCGAGTTCGATCCTGTTCGCCGATTCCGTCGTGCGGCTCAGGCTCGGTCCGCTCGCGCGCATCCTCGCGCTGGCGCTCGGCGCGGCGGCGCTCGCCTTGACGCTGTGGTCGGGCGTGTGGAGCGGGTTGTCGATCCTCAAGGAATACGCCGGGCGCTCCGACGTGTTCTGGCGCGAAGCCGGCGCGCATGTCACCCTCGCGGTCGGGTCGCTCGCCGCGGCGACGGTGGTCGGCCTGCCGCTCGGCGTGCTGATCGCGCGTCGGCGCGGGCTGCGCGCGCCCGTGCTCAACACGCTCAACGCGATCCAGACGATTCCGTCGATCGCGCTGTTCGGCATGCTGATCGGCCCGCTCGGCTGGATCTCCGCCCACTCGCCCGCCGCCGCGGCGCTCGGCGTGCATGGGATCGGCGCCGCGCCGGCGTTCGTGGCGCTGTTTCTCTATTCGCTGTTGCCGATGGCGGCCAACACCGTCGTCGGCCTCGACCAGGTTCCCGCCGAGGTCGTCGACGCCGCCAGCGGCATGGGCATGACCGGCCGCCAACGCCTGTTCTCGGTCGAGTTGCCGCTCGCGCTGCCGGTGATCCTGACCGGCGTGCGGATCGTGCTGGTGCAGAACATCGGTCTGGCGACGATCGCCGCGCTGATCGGCGGGGGCGGCTTCGGCGTCTTCGTCTTCATCGGCCTGGGTCAGACGGCGCCCGACCTGATCCTGCTCGGCGCCGTGCCGACGGTCCTGCTCGCATTCGCCGCCGCGATCATCCTCGACGCGACGATCGAACTCGTCACCAAGGCGCGGCTATGATCGCCATCGAGGGGCTGACCAAGATCTACGACTCGGTCACCGCCGTCGACGACGTCAGCCTGGTCGTCGAGGCGGGCGCTCTCACTGTCGTGGTCGGCGCCTCCGGCTCGGGAAAATCGACGCTGCTGCGCATGGTCAACCGACTCGTCGAGCCGAGCTCGGGCCGGGTGCGGATCGACGGCAGGGACGCGGCCGAGCTGCCCGTCCACGAATTGCGTCGCGGCATCGGCTACGCGATCCAGAATCACGGCCTTTTCCCGCATCGCACCGTCGCGCAGAACATCGCCACCGTGCCGACGCTGCTCGGCTGGGCGCGCAGTCGCATCGACGCGCGAGTCGAAGACCTGCTCAATCTCTTCCAGCTCGAACCGGCGACATACGCCGGGCGCTACCCGCACGAGCTGTCGGGCGGACAACAGCAGCGCGTGGGCGTCGCGCGCGCGCTCGCCGCCGAGCCGAAGCTGCTGCTGATGGACGAACCGTTCGGCGCCCTCGACCCGCTGATCCGCGCCAAGGCGCAGGACGACCTCAAGGCGATCCAGCGCCAGCTCTCCACCACCATCCTGCTGGTCACCCACGACATGGAGGAAGCGATCCGCCTCGGCGACCGCATCGCGGTCATGGACGGCGGCAAGCTGCTGCAATACGCGCCGCCGGCCGAGATCCTCGTCCATCCGGCGACCGCTTATGTCGGCGAGCTGATCGGCGTCGGCGAGCGGCCGTTCCGCCTGCTGTCGCTCGTATCCGCGGCCGAGGCGGTCGAACCTGGCGAAGCGGAGGGCGCGCCGGTCGCCGCCGAAGCGAACCTCCGCGACGCCCTGGCCGAGCTCCTGTGGTCGCATCGCGCCGCGGCGCCGGTCGCCGATCGCAACGGCCGCGTCCTCGGCCGCATCACGCTCGCCCGCCTGATCGCGCGCGCCGGGACGCCGAAATGAAGCGCCCGCTTGCCCGCGCGGCGCCGATCCTCTGGCGGGTGGTGGTCGTCGCCGCGCTCGTCGTCTTCCTGGTGCGGCCAGACCTGTTCCGACCGCTGCTCGCGCCGCTCTGCGATCCCGGCCAGCCGGTCATCTACGACCGCGCCAGCCTGCTGTCGCTGACGCTGTCGCATCTGGCGACCGTGGCGATCGCGATCGGCGGCGCGACCGTCGTCGCCGTCGGCCTCGCCATCCTGGCGACGCGGCCGATCGGCGCGGAATTCCTGCCGCTGTCGCGCTCGATCGTCAATATCGGCCAGACCTTCCCGCCGGTCGCGGTGCTGGCGCTGGCGGTGCCGATCGTCGGCTTCGGCGAGAAGCCGACGCTGATCGCGCTCTTCCTCTATGGCCTGCTGCCGATCTTCGAGAACGCGCTGACCGGCCTGACGCGCCTGCCGCCCGAAGTCGTCGACGCCGCCAAGGGCATGGGGATGACGGAAGCGCAACGGCTATGGAAGGTCGAAGCGCCGCTCGCCCTTCCCGTCATCATCGAGGGCGTCCGGCTGTCGAGCGTCATCGCGCTCGGCACCGCGACGATCGGCTCGACCGTCGCCGCCAAGGGCCTGGGCGAGGTCATCATCGCCGGCCTGCTGTCGAACAATCTCGCCTTCATCGTTCAGGGCGGGGTCGTCGTCGCGGTGGTCGCGATGATCCTTTATGATGCGCTCTCCGGCGTCGAGCGCCTCTTCGCCCGACGCGCGGGCCGGCTCCCTAGGAACGGGGCCTGACGGGCCGGCGATCCCGTTCTCGCCGGCCTCGCTGCGGGGCCTCGTCGAAAGACTAGTGGCGCTTGCGCCGAGGTTCGGCTCAAAATCGCCCGTCCGCGCGGACCGGAGCGCGCTCGAAGACGGCAGGGAGGACGAATGACGCGACGAACCCAGGTGGCGGTGGTCGGCGCGGGGCCCGCCGGGCTGCTGCTTGCCGAAGTTCTGCAACGGCAGGGGGTCGAATCGATCGTCGTCGAGCGGCGCGACCGCGCCTATGTCGAGGCGCGCATCCGCGCCGGCGTGCTCGAGACCGGGACGGTCGAGATGATGCGGCGCGCCGGCGCCGCCGAGCGGCTGGAGCGCGAGGGACTGACCCACGACGGCATCGAGATCGCCATCGACGGCCATCGCCGGCGCGTCGACTTCCGCGGTCTGGTCGGCGCGAGCGTCACCGTCTACGGCCAGACCGAAATGACCAAGGACCTCGGCAATCGGCGCGCGGCGAGCGGCGCGGAGACGCTCTACGAGGCGCTCGACGTTTCGCTGCACGACCTCGAGACGAAGCGGCCGCGGCTGCAGTTCGTTCGCGACGGCCGGGAGGACGAGATCGAGGCGGATTTCATCGCCGGCTGCGACGGCTTCCACGGCGCGTGCCGGCCGAGCATTCCCGCCGAGCGGCTCGGCGTCTACGAGCGCGTCTATCCGTTCGCCTGGCTGGGAATCATGGCCGACTGTCCGCCGCCCGCCGACGAACTGATCTACGCCCGCCACCAGCGCGGCTTCGCGCTGTGCTCGATGCGCTCGCGCAGCCGCGCGCGCCACTACCTCCAGGCGGCGCCGGACGAGGACCTCGACCAATGGTCGGCCGATCGCATCTGGTCGGAGATCGCGATCCGCATCGGCGACCCGCAGGGTCGGCTCCTCAAGACCGCCCCGTTGATCGAGAAGAGCCTGACGCCGATGCGCAGCTTCGTCTGCGAGACGATGCGCCACGGCCGATTGTTCCTCGCCGGCGACGCCGCCCATATCGTGCCGCCGACC
>Ga0182016_10000469_pt1 | contig 50473 bp, 49 predicted proteins | sample 712S2MmetaG_FD_120491 | JGI IMG/M metagenome (GOLD analysis project Ga0182016, IMG submission 120491) | Permafrost microbial communities from Stordalen Mire, Sweden - 712S2M metaG | ecosystem: Environmental > Terrestrial > Soil > Wetlands > Permafrost | place: Sweden: Stordalen | collected...
GCCGCGGTACAACAGCTTGCCCCTCGGGCCGTCGCTCATGGGGCCTGAACTTACTGAGAGTACAGGACGGTGCTCCCTGCTAAATATGGCGTAAGGGTCTGAAGAGCCCAGTGAGGATCTCGGCTCAGAGAAGGCAGCGAAGCGTGAGCAGACTGCCCTTGAAGTCCAAAAGTCCCCTTGAAATTGCCGGAGGTTCGCCGGGCGCGACCTCGCAGCGACCAAAGCTGAGGCAATACCCAGCAAAATTGCTAACGGGATGGTCCCCACCGCCACCTCAACGACGTCCTCAGCCGTGACCACGGTCACGGCAGAACGCCTATGTTGCCGCCAAGGCCACGCCAGACCAGCCGGCCGACGGCGGTACCGATTGGTAGCCCTACGATGACGCCGACGAGAGCGACGGTCGTGGTTTGCCACGAAACAAAGAGGGCCACTTGCCGGCGAACGAAGCCAAGGGCTTTGAGCAGGCCCATCTCCGTCCGGGATCTCGGCACGCTGACTACCAACAGGTGCACAAGGGTGGCTGCACCGAAAACGATCAGGACCAGGCCGAACATTCGAGGGAAGTTGACAGCGTCACCGAAGTTGACCAGGTTGGTCGGGCAGCAGGGTAGCTCCCCTCGTCGGAGTAAGTTGGAGCGTACCGGCCAAGAACGGCGCACCCCGTCGGCCCGGCACAGAGCTCACGAGCAGCGAGCCTTCCGTACTTATCGCGTACCTGAGCTCAAATGCCAACTGTGCCTGCGTCGCCGGGCACCGGGTTGGTCCTCATGCCGACCCGCAGTGGGCCAGGTTCCCACACTACCCCGACCAACAGGGCGCCCCGGAAAGCTCCGACGTGGAGACCTTCTGCGCCCTACGCCTCTTTATCGACTCCAATCACCACGGCTAAGGCGAAGTCTCGGGTACCCTTTTCCCATCGACCACAGAGGACCTCTTGCCACGGCCGCCCCCCGACCGGAGCGGCGGAGCTGCGGAGCGGCGGAGCTGCGGAGCGGCGGGGCGACGGGGCGGAAAGACGACTACCGCTGGCGCCGAGGCGCGGGCCCGGCAATGAGACCGGTAAAGGCTGCACTGATCGTGGTCTCGGGTGTCCTAGGGACTGTGCTCTTGTCCGAGGCGCTGCACTGGCGGGCGTCGAAAAGGTTCTTAGGCAAGGGACACGTGCCTGGGCGCTGCGCGGTCGTAGTGCTCGGCTTCCCGGCTAGGCGGGACGGGAGACTGCACCCCATCCAGAAATGGCGCACGGACATGGCGAAGCGCGCCTTCGCCAGCCTGGGCGCCGAAAGGATCGTGTTCTCCGGCGGGCCGTCGCGGGGCCGGCCGTCTGAAGCAGAAACGATGGCGGCTTACGCGATGCAGCTCGGCGTGCCGGCTACATCGGTGCGGACTGAGACCAAGGCCAAGAGCACTTGGCAGAACATCGAGTTATCCCTGCCCATGGTCGAGGGCTTCGACCGACTGGCTATCGTGTCCGACCCACTGCACGCGGCGCGTGGTCGGCGTTTCGTTAGGGCACAGCGCCCGGACCTGGCGGCCCATTTGGTGAGCGCCGGCGAGTACAGGCTGTTCGAACGCTGGTGGCTCAAGGTGCCCACCGCGGTCTACGAGACCTACGTCGCCCAACATCGCCGGCTACGCCCGGGCGCCCGCTACCGGTGATCCGCGTAGCCAAATATCGCCTCCGCCCATCTTGACTGCCATCTTGGGCACTGATAATTTTCGCGGGAGCCCTGAACCCAGGCATAGCCTTGTTGACTAGAGCCATATTGGCACCGTGCCAAAGCCCTCGGAGGGCAGAGCAGGGTGGAACTGGTCTTCTGTAACCAGCATCTTAGAGACCAGTTGACTTACGAACCCGTTGTCCTTGCGCTCATAATCGCCGGTGTGCAGAAGTTGGTCGAAGGGCCGCCCGTTCAAGGCGACGATGCGCCCCTCTCAACCCGCGCGCCGTTACACGAGGTTAGTCGGCGCGCAGATGCCGCCGGCCGCAGTGCCTCTACCTACCGCCAGCTCCCTGCCCAGGCAGGAAAAGAACAGCACGGAGCGACCCCAATCGTTCCCACCTGGGGCGCTTCGAGCGGCCCGAAACCCTGACCAGGAGCCAGCGCGGAGCGGAGCGGATAGTAGCTGGTCAGGGGCCTGTGACGGTCCTCCAAGATCATGTAACGTTCCGTGAGCTCATCTACAGCTCGCGGCCCCATCCCATGCCGTGGTAGAGGTGCTCGTCCTCGTCGCCTTCTACCTCTTCATATGCCGTGCGCAGGACCTTGGCCCGGTCACCCTTGATGTTCTCGGTCACCTGGCCGCTCCGCTCCCAGTTCAAGGCTTTGACGACAGACGCCCCGATGTCATGGACAACCTCACGACCGGGAGAACTGGCATCCGGGTCGAGACCGAGACCCTCGAAGATGCCCCTGACCACTTCGACTTGGTGGGTCGTCTCGGCGAGGTACTTGTAAGCTCCTCGTGCAGGTCAGCGTCCAAAGGGCCACGTGCCGTGGCCTAATACTATGGGGGACAGCACCCGGAACGGCCGGCAGACTGCGCGCCCTGCTCAAAGCTCGTGGGCACCGGCTCAAAGCTCCTGATTTGCCTGGCTTAAAGCTCCTGATTGATGGGCATCAGCACCAGGTCGCGTATGTTTACGTGGCGGGGCCGGGTCAGCATGTAGACGACCGCGTCGGCCACGTCCTCGGAACGTAGGCCGGCGCCCGCGGCCACACCGGCCGCCACCTCCTCGTCACCGCTCACGTTCCACAGGTCGTTGAGCACCATGCCGGGCGCCACCGCGCCCACCCGGACGCCGGACCCCACGAGCTGGCGGCGCAGGGCGTGGGTCAGCCCGTGCACGGCGTGCTTGGACGCGCTGTAGACGGGCTCCCAGTAGATCGCCTGGTGGCCCGAGATCGAGCTGGTGATGACGATGTCGCCGGCCCCGGCCGGGACCATGTGCTCGAGAGCGGCGTACACCGTGCGGACGACCCCGCCCACGTTGGTGTCGATCAGCCGCAGGAAACCGCTCAAGTCCCCACCGGCAAATTCGCCCCCTATGTAGATCCCGGCATTGGCCACCACGACGTCGATACCGCCGTGGAGGTCGACGGCGGTACGGATGAGCGCGGCCGTACTGGCCTGCGAGGTCACATCGGTGACCACGGCGGTAGCGGCACCGCCCAGGCTGCGGGCGACGGCCTCCAGCTTGTGCGCCGAGCGGGCGCCGAGCACGAGGTTCATGCCCAAACCGCCCAGGCTCTGAGCCACAGCCAGGCCGATACCGCTGGAGGCGCCGGTGACTACGGCCGTCCTGCCGGCCAAGGACGTTGCCATCGGCTAGCGCTGGACCCGGGCGGAGCCACCGGCGGCCAAGTCACGGACCTGCGGGAGAGTGGCCATCGTGGTGTCGCCTGGATAGGTCGTTATGAGAGCGCCGTGCGCCCAGCCGAGCTTCACCGCTTCCTCTGGCTCCTCCCCTGTCAGCAAGCCGTAGAAGAGCCCGGCAGCAAAGCCGTCTCCCCCACCCACGCGGTCAAGTACGTCGAGGTCGATCGTAGGCGCCGTGTACACCTGCCCGTCGATCGAGGCCACCGCGCTCCACTTGTGCCGGTTGGTCGAAAGCACGTCGCGCAGCGTCGTCGCCACCACCTTTATCTGCGGGTAACTTTCGAGCACTTTCTCGATCATGGCGACGAAGGCGCTCGCACCCGTTGCGGACGACCCCTCGACCTCGGGGCCCTGGATACCGAGCCCTTTTTGGAGGTCCTCCTCGTTACCCACCAAGACGTCGACGTTCTCCACTATGCGGCGGTTGATGGCGACCGCCTGCTCCTGGCCGCCCCAGATGCCCCAGAGCTTCGCCCTGTAGTTGAGGTCGAAGGAAATGACCGCCCCGGCAGCCTTGGCCGCCTTCATCGCCTCGATTATCAGTTCGCTGGTGGTGCTCGACAGAGCCGCAAAAACCCCGCCACTGTGGAACCAGCGCACGCCTTCGCTGAAGATCCCGGCCCAGTCGAAGTCCCCCGGTTTGAGCTCGGCTGCCGCCTCGTTGGCCCGGTTGTAGAACACGACCGGGGCCCGCACGCCATAACCGCGGTCGCTGTAGATGGTCGCCATGTTGGGACCGCGGACACCGTCGTGGGCAAATCGCTTGTAGACCGGGAGGACGCCTTTGGCGCGCACCCCTTCGGCGATGAGGTCGCCGATCGGGTAATCGACCATGGCGCTCACGATGGCCGTCTTGAGCCCGAAGCAGTCGGCCAAGTTGGCAGCCACGTTGAACTCGGCCCCGCTCGGGTGGATATGGCACGAGGTGGCCTTGCGGAAAGGGATCACCCCGGGGTCCAGACGGTGGTTGAGCGCTCCCAGGGCCACGAAGTCCAGGGCGGCCTGCGGTTGGATGTTCAGCCCATATTTCATCGCTCCAACTCCTCGCTCACGGCCGACGGGCCGGGTTTGGCGACAGCAAAGTCGGACGGTCGCAGATGTGCCTGCCCCGGCCCGAGCGCCCGTCATCGTACTCCAGCCTCGCCGTGGGTGTCGCTGGTCCACGGTGCTATCGGAGACCAGGTAGCCTTAAGGCGCTGATGCCAGTTCCCCGGGCCGATATCGTCCGATGCTCCAATTGCGCGACGAAAAACCGGGTCCCGGCCGACGCCGCAGGAGTTCCCAAATGCGCCAAGTGCGGCGCCGCCTTGCCCTGGGTGACCGAGGCGGGAGACGACGACTACGACGAGGTCGTTGGCAAGGCCACCCTGCCGGTCCTGGTGGACCTGTGGGCCGATTGGTGCGGCCCGTGCCGCATGGTGAGCCCGGCACTTGAACAACTGGCGTCCCAGATGGCCGGACAGCTCAAGCTCGTCAAGGTCAACGTCGACGACTCGCCGGCCCTGGCCCAGCGTTTTGACGCCAGGAGCATCCCGACCCTGCTGCTCGTCAAACGAGGCATCGTCATCTCCCGCCAGGTCGGGGCAGCGCCTCCTCACGCCCTACGGCAGTGGGTCGACAGCTCCCTCAGCGTTCCCGGCGGTCACGGCTAGGCGGACCAGGGTGGTCCTGTTACGGGGCGACGAGAAGCGTGAAGCCGAGGTGCCGGACGAACGGGAGCTTCAGGTACACCTACCCGCTGGCCAACGGCCGCCGACCACCTGCGCGTCAGGTTCCCCTACTGCGGTCAGGCTTTCCATGATCGTGCGCCCACGCCCGCCCACACGTCACTCGATCGCGGGAACCGGTAAGGGCCGCGTCGCGCCCCGCCAGCCTCTATCGTCATCGCTCGGGCGTCATCGCTCGGGAGCCGTCTCTCGGGACTGGCGCGTGGCCGCCGATCACTGGGCCGTCTCAGCATGCGCCCCGCAGAAGACGACCGCAGAACACGACCGCAGAAGACGACCGCAGAAAGAGGAGTGCCCCGATGAACGATCCCCACCAACCCCCGGTGGACTGGGACCGGCTGAAGCGACCGGTACCGTCCTGGTTCCCCGACGCCAAGTTCGGGATCTTCGTCCATTGGGGTGCGTACTCTGTCCCCGCCTGGGCCGAGCCGGTAGGCGAACTGGGAGCGGTCGAGGACCAGGTGTGGTTCCGGCACAACCCATATGCCGAGTGGTACTGGAACACCATCCGCCTCGAGGACAGCCCGGCCCGCATGCACCACCGGGAAACCTACGACGATGCCCCGTACGACGATTTCCTGGACGCCTGGGAGCCCAGCGAGTTCGACCCGGCCGATTGGGCGAAGCTTTTTGCCTATGCCGGCGCCCAGTACGTCATTCCCACCACCAAGCACCACGACGGGATAGCGCTCTGGGACGCTCCCGGGACAGGCACGAGGAACACCGTCAGACGGGGGCCCCACCGGGATCTCGTTTCGGCCATCGAAAGGGCGGTCCACGGCGCCGGCCTGCGCTTCGGCGCCTATTACTCCGGCGGGCTCGACTGGAGCGTGAGCCACTTCCCGGCGCTCGACACGCACGACGCCTTGCGCCTGCACCGGCCGCGCGACGCCGCCTATGCCGCCTATGCCTACCTGCACGTCAAAGACCTGATCGACCGGTACCGGCCCGACGTCCTCTGGAACGACATCGAATGGCCCGATGCCGGCAAGCACGGGACGTCCCTGGGCTTGCTTGAGCTTATGGAGCACTACTACCACCGCGTCCCCGACGGCGTCGTCAACGACCGCTGGGGCGACACCCATTGGGACTTCAAAACCAGCGAGTACCAGTTCCACCTGGACAGCGAACAGAGCGCGATGTGGGAAAACTGTCGGGGAGTCGGCCTTTCCTTCGGCTACAACCAACTGGAAAGTGCGGACCATCTCCTGGACGGCGACGGGCTGATAAAGCAACTTGTGGACGTGGTCTCCCGGGGCGGCAACTTCCTCCTCAACGTCGGGCCCACAGCCGAAGGGCTGATCCCGGCCGGCCAGCGGACGCCCCTCGAGAAGCTGGGAGCCTGGATGAAGCTGGGAGGCGACGGGATCTACGGGACCCGGCCGGTCCCGAACGACGTGGCCCAGCCGTCACAAGAGCCGTGGGCCCGCTGGTCTCAAAAAGGCGGCCGCGCCTGGGTCGTGGTCGACGCCTCGGGGCCGACTGAACTACCCGCCCGGCCCCAGGCGCTGGAACTGCGCTCGGCCGCTCTGGCCGGGGGTGGACCGGTGGCCGCTCGAGCGCAGGACGGGAGGATCCTCGTCGATCTCCCTCCTGGCCCTCGCCCTGGGCCGGCCGTGGTTTCCTTTGATCTCCTGGGGGGTGCCAACGGAACTTGAGGAGCTCCCAAACACCCCAAAGCCGACGTGGCCTCGGGCTCGATCGACCACGCCATCGCCGTGGAGCTGCCGGGCTGCTACGCCTACGTCTACCCGGCCGACCGCTCCGACTGCAACTCGCACGGCAACGACGGCTCGGCCCAGCCGCACGTGCTAGGCCCTACGCCGCACCCGGCTGGCGGTTCTCGGCGACGATCAAGTCCGGTCCTCGCCGCTCCCTTTGTCACCCGTCATGAAAATCACCCTCTCGTCCGGAGAAAAACCGTAGTTCCGAGCCGACATCCCATTGTCCACAGCCAGAGTGTGGCCGTTGATGGCCAAGGGCGCCCCCTCAACCAGAAAGGCAATGGCCTCGGCGATCTCCCTCGGCTGACTAATGCGCAGCATGGGAGCAAGGCTGGTGGCATCCGAGATAAATGTAGGGTGCCGTCCCAGCTCGAACCTCGCCTGTGCGTCGAACCTTGTGCTCACGGCGCCGGGCGCCACTGCGTTGCACCGTACGCCAAGGTGGCCGTACTCGACGCAGACGTAGCGGGTCAACGCCTCGATCCCTCCTTTAGCCGTGTCATACGGCCCATAACCGGGAAGGCCTCCTCGGGCATGCACCGACGAAATGTTCACGATTGCCCCCGCTACGCCATGCTCGAGGAACGAAAGCAGCGCCTCCCGCACACCGAAGACCACGGCTCGCAGGTCAATGTCCAGCATTTCGTCGATGGCGACCGGCTCCAGGAGATGCAGCGGCGCCAGGCGGACCATGGCTGCGTTGTTGACCCATGCACGCAACTCGCCGTTGCGCTCGGCTACCGAACGAGCTTCGTGCAGGACTTCGATGTCACGTACATCACCGGCCACGGTGGCACCGGCCAGCCCTTCAAGTGCGGCGTCCAGCGCCTCACGGTCTCGATCGACGCCGACGACGAACCACCCCGTCTCCGCCATCCTCGTCACGGTCGCCTTCCCGATACCGTTGGCGGCGCCTGTGATCACCAGCGTCGGCCGCTTTTGGTCATGGTCAGTCAAGGACGTCTTCCTTCGGGCCCGGGCGGCTGTTCAGGTCAGTCTCTCGGGAGAGGGGCCCGGTGTCAAGATGAGATGTACTTTCAGCGACGGGCGGCCGGGCGCAGACGAGCAGCTGGCCGGGCGGTGCGGCTCGCCGTCGCCGGACCGGGGCCGGGCCTGCCGACGCTGGGCTCGAGCGCTGCGGCTGAGCTCGTGCGGCGGCTCGGGCACCAGGACACCGGGTGAGGTTCTGCAGGTAATTGCCCCATTGCCCTCGGTTGTCCTGCTGTTTTTTGCAGTTCCTTACGGGCATGGGCACTTTTGGCATTTATGCCCGTATTCCGGCATTGATCCGCAAACACTGTGTGTCCGCCAGACCGGCCGTCAGTCGTACCGGCCGTCAGTCGTACCGGCCCGGCAGGGTTTGTGCCAACGGCTCGAGGTCCGGTCCCACCACGCGATGGATCGGGCCTGACCCGTCCCGCAGGGACACCACGGGCGCCTGCGAGCGGCGCGAAATGATCTCAGCGCAGATGGCTATGGCGGTCTCCTCGGGCGTGCGGGCGCCGATGTCGATGCCGATCGGAGCCATCAACCGGGCCAACGCGGTTTCCTCGACGCCGGCGGCCCGCAGCCGTTCCAGGCGCCCCGTGTGGGTACGGCGCGACCCCATGGCGCCCAGGTAGCCCACCCGGGTGCCGAGCGCGGCGACGATGGCAGGTACGTCGAACTTGTGGTCGTGGGTCAGCACGCATACGGCATCACGCGGCCCGAGATCGTGCCCGGTCCGGGCCAGGTAGGCCTGGGGCCACTCCACGACGACCTCGTCGGCGTCGGGGAACCGCCTGACCGTGGCGAAAGTGGCCCGGGCGTCGCACACCGTCACGCGGTAACCGAGCACTTTGGCCACCCGGACAAGTGCAGCAGTGAAATCCACCGCCCCAAAAATGACCATACGACGGGAGGGCGCGAAGACATCGAAGAACACCGTCACGCCCGAACGCATGGCCTCCCCGTGGGCCCCGTAGTGGCGAGTGGCGCTCGAGCCGCTGTCCAGAGCACCCAACGCGTCGCGCGCCACGACCTCATCGAGCCTCTTGTCACCTAGCGACCCGACCGGCTCGTGGCCCGGACGCGCCACGAGCTTGGCCCCGATGGCGAGCCCTGGCGCGGCCCCCTCCTCGTTGCCATTAGTCACCTCCACGACCGTGGCCAGGGCTACGGGCTCATCAGACCGCAGGCAATCTCGCAGGAAGGCGAAGGCGCTGTTCACCCGGTCGGCTTCAGTCGATGGGCTCTACGAAGACACGGATGGTGCCGCCGCAGCTGAGGCCCACCGCAAAGGCTTCGTCGTCCGAGTAGCCGAAAGTGCACAGCCGGGGCTTGCCGGCCGACAGCACTTCGAGCGCCTCGGTGACGACCGCACCTTCGACGCACCCGCCGGATACCGACCCGGCCACCTCGCCGGCATCGTTGACTGCCATCGTCGCCCCCGGGTCCCGGGGCCCTGAGCCCGTCAGCTGCACTACGCGCGCCAGAGCAACCCGATGCCCTTCGGCCTGCCAACGGTCGATGTCGTCAAGCAATTCCTTCACAGCCGCACTCCAGTAGGCGCTCCATGCCTCTCCGGGCCTGGACCAGGATCCTAGCCAGCCCCACGCTGCCCTCCTGAAGTGCTAAGGGCACACTTATACCGAGGCCACATGGTCGGACGGCCGTCAGCTCCAAAAACTCACGTGGGCCGAAGGGCGGGAACGGCTGATGTTCACGCCCGAGCTCAAGGCGTAGCGGGCCACCGCCTTCCTGACGCCGAGCTCGGCCACCGCCTCCTTCACCCAGCCCAGGCTGACGGCGGCGCGAAGGCACGGAGCTGGGCCGGCGTCAGGAGACCGGCTCAGTGAGGACGAGCACCGGCCAGTAGTTCGAGGGCGTGGGGCACGACGTCGAGGACGGCCTCGACGGACTCGACGGCGCCGCTGGTCGACCCGGGGACGTTTAGGACCAGGCAGGTGCCGACCGTCCCCGCTATGCCCCGCGACAGCCGGCCCAGCGGGTTGACGGCCCGGGTCGCTTCGGCCAGGCCGGGAGCCTCGCGCTCAAGGATGGCGCGGGTCCCCTCGGGAGTGAGGTCGGTGGGCGAAAAACCCGTGCCCCCTGTGGTCACCACCAGCCCCTCGAAACCGGCCGCCATCGCCGCCAAAGCCGCCGAGACGGGCGCCACACCATCGGGGACGGTGCGCCGTTCGACCACCCTGAAGCCGCGGCTCAGGAGCAAGGCCTCCAGCGCCGCGCCAGAGCGGTCCTCCCTAACACCGGCGTGGACGGACTCGGACACGGTGAGTACCTTGGCGACGAGATCCACCGCAGTGACGCTATACCTGCCGGCGCTGGGGCAACCGGCATCCGGAGTACCGGCATCCGGAGTACCGGCATCCGGGGTACCGGCATCCGGGGTACCGGGCACCGCCAGAGATAGGCCGGGATGACCGTCTCCTCCGTTGCGGCTGAGTTGCTCCAAGTAGCAGCACGCTCATGCGGCACCCCTTATCGGGGCCCGTTGAGGGCCCTGGCCTCATCGGGCACGGCCTTCACTGGGAGCAAAGGTCTTACATGCCCTCCCACGGCACCCGGTGACCGGGCGTCCTGGCCGTCGTCAGTGTTGCAGGCGAGCGGGGCCACAGCTGGGCCCACCCTCAGCGCCGGCCACCGGCGGGCACCACGGCCAGGTCGGCGGGCGCCCGGGACCGGGCCGGCTCCCCCCGGTCCGACAGAGCGCGCCACGCCAGTCCCGCCGTGACCAGTAGTGCGGCCCCGGACAGGCCAAAGGCGTCCCTGGCCCCCGCCGCGCCTCCGGCCCAGGTGGCCACACCGCCGATGAGAAGGCTGGTGATGGGCGACGTGCCGGGAAGGACCATGGTCCATATACCCATGACCCGGCCCCGGAGGCCAGGCTCGGTACGCAGTTGGACGAGGGTGTTGGCGAGGGCAATGAACCAGATTGACAAGAACCCGGTCAGGGCCACGCCGGCAAACAGCAGGCCGACCCAGGGAGACGCCGCCGTCAGGCAGACGGCGGCCCCCGTCAGGACGGCCAGCCCGCGCACCCGCCGCCCGCTCGGCCAGGCCGGGCCGCCGCCGGCCAGTAACGCGCCGAAGAGCGCACCCCCGCCGAAGGCTGCCATCAGGGCCCCGTAACCACCGGCGCCCATATGGAAGGCCCTGGTCGTCATGAGGGGCAGGGTGACCCCCAGGTTGAACAACATCCCGGCGGCCACGGCCATCAACAACGAATAGCGGATGGCAGGGTTCCGCCAGGCAAAGGCAAGCCCCCGGCGCACCCGGCCTCGCCCCCGGCCCTCCTCGGCCACGGGCCGGCGCGACCACCCGCGGCGCCAAAGCAGGACTACCACCACGGTCAGCGGCGGCACGTAGGAGGCGGCGTTCACGAAGAAGCACGGGGCGAAGCCGACGGTCGCCAGCAGCACACCGCCCAGAGCCGGTCCGAGGACTCGCGAAGTGTTGATGACGACCTCGTTCAGGCTGATGGCATTGGCCACATACTCGGTGCCGACGAGTTCTAGGACGAAGACCTGGCGGGTGGGCGAGTCGATAGCCGAGATGCACCCGTTGGCGAAGGCGAAGGCGAACAGCATCCAGACCTGGACGGCGCCGGCCACCAGCACGGCCCCGAGCGTCACCCCGAGCACAATGTACGCGGACTGGGTGGCGAGGAGCACCCAGCGGCGGTCGAAGCGGTCCACCAGGGAACCCGCCCATGCGCTACCCAGCAGCAGGGGCGTGAAGGTGGCGGTGGACGTCAGGGCCAGTAGGAACGCGCTGTGGGTCAGGTGCAGCACGAGCCAGGACTGGGCCACCGCCTGGGTCGTCCCCCCCGACGCCGACATCACCTGCGAAAAGAACCACCAGCGGAAAGACCGCACCCGCATGGCCGGCGCGACCGTAGCCAGTCGCCCCAACCGCTTCACGGCTACGACTATGCCACGCCCTGCGACTATCCCTGTCCGGGAACGAAAAATCACTGGCGGCGACGGCCGGTATGGGCTGTAATGGTGGCCCAGCCCATCGGGTGGTGGACCACCACCCGCCGAGTAGCAAGGAGGTGCGGATGCCCATGATCTTCGAGCCCGCTCTTCCCGTCGCGCCTGGCATCGTGCAGGCCACGCTCACCTCAGCCCGCTAGAGCCGACCGCCGGCCCCGCCGGCCCCTCGTACGCCAACGAACCAGCTGCGCTCCGGCGCGGCTCCCCCGATGGAGGCTGTCATGTTGCCCAACCCTTATATTGCGGCGCGCCTTGTCCACGAGCGCCGGTCCGAAATGGAAGCTGTTGCCCGTCGCCGCCGTCTCGCGCGACAGGCCGCCTCGGTCCACCGGGCGCCCCGCGACAGGGCCCCGTCCCGGGCCCCTCGCTACTGGCGCTGGAGGTACCTTTGAGCCCGCGCCTAAAAGCCCGAAGGCGCGGGCTGATCCGCCGGCGGATGGGGGTTCGCAACTGTTCCCCGAGCAGTGAGCGATAGTACCCATTGGTGATCGATAGGAGGTACTGGTGCGCCAAAGAGGGGTTATCGTCACACCCGCCTGGCAGAGTTGTTGCATCGCCGAACAGCTTGGGCGTGGCCGTCAGGTGCGACAGGCTCGCACCGAAAACCCCGGTCCCACACAGGGCGATGACGGCGAAGACCGTGCCCAACAGGGCAGGCCCGACGGGGGCGTTGGCGTGGCCGCTGCGGCGCTCGAATGCGTTGCGCACGCCGATCAGGGCGCTAGGCGGTGCCCCCAGTGCCGCCAGGCGCTCTACGAGGGAGGTCGTAGGAGGGAGCCAGGCCCGCAGGGAACTCGTAGTCGGTCGCCTCGAACCCGACCACATGGAAGGCGACCACCGGGCCATCGGGCACCGGCGGCGCACCAACAGCATTGTTGAACGCCGATGTCTGCCGCGAGGAGTAGAAGGGCACCCGGACCACGCTGCCCAGCCGGAGCCCGTAGTCCTGTTGAAGGGTGAACGACGCCACGACCTGGTCGGGGGCCGACGGGCCCGGCCAATGCCCGGACACCAGCTTGGACAGTGACCGTTCCCCGGGCGGCGCGAATATGACGCCGAAGTCCGTGGGGCCGATCGGGTGAGGGCAGCGGCAGGACGGCTGGCCCGAATCGAGGCCGACGAGCTCGGTGACAGAGGTGACCTCAGCCAGCTTGAGCCGGCTCGGCCATTGTTCCTCGGTAAAAACGCCGGCGTCGAAGCCGTGGGAGGCCAGAAAGCTTGGGAACGCAGCAGCCGTGCGGCGCCCGGCGGCGGCCGCAGCCAGCACGACGCCGCCGACGAGGGCGGTCAGCAGGACGAGCACCACCCACGAGCGCCACCTTCGGCGGCCCAGAGGCCGCCCCCGACGGTCCCATCGGACAAGGAGACGGCTATGGCAACCAACCCGGCACCCGCAGACGAGCGCTCCCGCGCACTAGCAGACGGTCACCAAATCCCGGTACTCGGGCTCGGCGTCTGGCAGGTCCCAGACGGGCCGGAGTGCGTAAACGCCGTGCGCTGGGCGCTGGAGCTCGGCTACCGGCATGTCGACACCGCTCAGGCCTATGGCAACGAAGAGAGCGTCGGGCAGGCCCTGCGCGACAGCGGTGTGCCGCGTGACGAGGTGTACATAACTACCAAGTTCTATCCCGGTGGTAAGGACCCGGCAACTGAAGTCGAGCACAGCCTGCGCCGGCTCGGCTTGGACTACGTCGACCTATACCTCGTCCACTGGCCGCAGGGCGGCGCACTGTGGGCCTGGTCGGGCATGCAGCGGGCGCACGAACGGGGCCATGCCCGCTCGATCGGCATCTCTAACTTCAACGCCACCGAACTCGGGGCTCTGCTCGAGGCGGCCACGGTCCCTCCCGCCGTAAACCAGCTTCAGCTGAGCCCGTTCGAGTACCGCCAGGCATTGATCGAAGCCTGCGAAAAACGCGACGTCGCCGTCGAGGCCTACAGCCCTCTAGGCACCGGCCGGCACCTTTCCCACCGGGCCGTCCACGCCGTGGCGCAACGGGTAGGGCGCACCCCGGCACAGGTGCTGCTGCGCTGGGGCCTGCAGCGTGGCCTCATCGTCCTGCCCAAGTCGACCCACCGCGAGCGCATCGAGGAAAACTCCCAAATCTTCGATTTCGCCTTGTCCGACCAGGACGTGGCCGAGCTCGACGCCTGCGACGGCACCGCTGGCACCGACCGCGCCCTGGAACGCAAATGGTGGTGACCCCAGCCTAACCCTTACCCCACAGCGACCGGCCCGGAAGGGCAATTTCGGCAACGCCTTGGTGGCGTCGACAGGACCGTGCCAGCCGACGACAAGCAAAGAGATCGCGGCTGGCGTTACACCGCTCTTATGCCAGTCCTGAAGAGGCAACCTGCGGGCCGAAACACTGTTGGTCGTGCGTTTCAAGGTGGCGCGCAATGTTGCCGCTGACCTGCCATAACGCGTCAGTGGCTTGCACGGGGCCGGAGCTAACACGAGATCTCAGCGCCTGTGAGCCAAGGCCTTTCCTGATGCCGGTAGGCCAAGGGGTACCGGGGGCCGCGCAATCATTTCGCCCCGCTCGGCGTCTTTAAAAGGCCGGAGTAGGTGCCAGGACCAATACGATCGAGGCAAGCCATATGGACGACCAGGGACGCGCCTTCCTCGAGGCAGCTCTGCCACACCTCGACGCCGTCTACCGAGTGGCCCGGCACGCCGCCCGGGACCACCACCATGCCGAGGACCTCGTCCAGGAGACCTACTTGCGGGCCTTTGCTGCGTTCGACAGCCACCGGGGGCCGAGCACCAGAGCATGGCTGGTCACGATCTGCCTCAACCTGGCGCGCAGCGATGGGCGGCGCCGGGCCCGACGCGTCGTGGAGACGGCTATGCCCGAGCCCTACGAGCCGGAGGCGCCGGGGATGAGCGTGCCGGAGAAGGCAATGGCCAATATCGACCGCGCCGAAGTTTCGCGCGCTCTGGCCCAACTTCCCGACGAGCAGCGGCTGGCGATCGTCCTTATGGACCTGAGCGGCCACAGCGCCTCGGAGGTCGCCGAGATGCTCGGTTGCCCGCGGAATACCGTGCTTTCCCGCGTGTACCGCGGTCGGCAGCGCCTGACCTCGTTGCTCGTCCAGGAGGACATAAACCGTGACGTGCCCTGAAGAGCGCTTGATCGCCTTCCTCGCCGGCGAGCTCCCCCCGGACGAGGAACGGCGCTTTGACGAGCACCTGCTCAGCTGCGAGCCGTGCTGGCGGGCTGTGAAGGCGGACCAGGCGGCGCGCCTCGCCCTCGAAAAACTGCGCCAGCCCGCCCCGGCCGGCTTGCAGGAGCGCGTGGCCCTCGCCATCGCCCTCGCCTCGCAGGACGAGGCCAAGAGCGCTGCCGGGCAACGCCGGGCCGCACCCCGTTGGCGGCCCTGGGCGGCCGCCCGGCCCCGCCACCCACGCCTGGTGGTGGCGGCCTGCCTGGTCGTCATCATGGCTGTCGGCGCCACCGGTTGGCTCGCCGCCCGCGCGGCGCCATCCGATCCTGCCGAGGTGGCCGCCGTCGTCGCCATGATGACCCCGGGCTCGCCCCCTACCACCGCCCTCCGGGCCGGCGAGCATTTCGTCATCGCCGGCCAGCCCCTGATGGTCCGGGCCTACCAGCTCGAAGGCACCGAGGAGCTTGTCGCCACCTCGGCCCGTCCGTTCCCCATGCCTTCAACCTCGCACCTGCTCCCGGGATCCTCGTCACTGGCCTGGATGGCTACCAAAGGCCGGCTTTCGATGTACGGGGTCAACCAGCGCGGCGGTGGCCAGTCGATGTTCGTCGTCGCCGACATGCCCATGGCGGAGATGCCCCAACTGGCCGCCCGCCTAGACCTCATCTAGCTGGTCTACGCCCCATTTGGGGTGCAGAGCTTGGGCGCCCAGGCCCGGTGAGCCTCGGGCCTGCAATCAACCCGGGCCCGTGGGCGTCTCCAGTGGTGTGGCTGATGACTTCAGGCCGGTCGGCCGGCGACTCTTTCTCGGGCTGATCGGGGCCGGCGCCGTCGGTACGGTTTTCGGCTCCCAGATCCAAAACGTCGTCGGCACTGTCCTCCAACCCCTTACCAACTCGAGCGGTGGCGGTCTCGCTCTGGTGACAAGACGGCGGCATGACGCCGGGTACCCATAAAAAAACACAAGGAGGACAATTAAATGCAGTTGAAGAAGTTCGTCAAGGTAATGCCGTTCGCCCTCGCCCTCGGCATTTCGAGCACGGTTGCGGTGGCCGCCCCAGCCGCCGACGCCGCGGGGATGCACAGCGCTCCCATGGGCCAGGTCACCAAGACGGGGACGTTCGAGAAATTGCTCTCTAGCACTTCGTTCAAGATGTCGGTGGACATGAAGTCCTATGTGGTCAAGACGAACTCTATGACCCACATAACGCTGAACTCGATGAAGAGCAAGCTTTCTGCCCTGAAGACGGGTGACAGTGTCACCGTCCAGGGCGAGCTCGAGATGGGGGCGATCATCGCCACCAGCGTCCATATCGCGATGTGAGCAGCCCGGCGGGCCCCAGGGTCAAAGGGGTCAACTTCCACTGCCCCGCAGCGTCCGGCTGCGGGCAGTGAAGCCGCCAGTGGCGCGCCAGGTTGTCAGGACCATAACGGTCACATCGTGGTGAGAGGATCTGGGCCGGAGTGCGGGTGAGCTGGGAGGTGGACAGCTCCACGTCTCGCGCACTCAGTGACTAGCGAACGCTCTTGGCGCATGAATGGCCCCGCAAGCTCCCCAGTTGCGACGCACCCCTAAGGCGCTCGGGCCGCCGGCCGATACTGTCCCTGACCATCCCTGAGACCACCGGGGACACAACACGTCGGAATGGATGACCACGTCATTGGAAATGGGGGCCGTATGACCGCATTTTCGTCTGGTCCGCGCCACGACGTGGTCGACGGCCGCCTGCGCTGGACGTTCTGGGCCGCCTCAGGTCTGGTCATTGCCTTTTTGGTCTCGCTGGTGCTCAGACGGGCCGGTTCCTACTACGCCCCGGTCGACGGGTGGGGGGTCGACCTCTTCGAGTTCTCCATGGGCGCCCTGTGCATGAGCCGTTATTTTGAGGCGTCGTGGCAATCGAGCCGGTCCGTTACCCGAGTTTTTCCTCTGGTGCTCGGAGCAGGTTGCATTTTATGGGGTCTGGGAGGCGTCGTAACCACCATAGAGTCGCTCGGAGGCGCCAAGCCCCCGGTCCCCTCGCTGGCTTACGGCTTTTATGTGAGCTTCTTCCCCCTCTGTTTCGTCAGCTTCACAATGGTGATCCGCCGGGGGCACGGCAGCTCGTTGGTGCCGACTTCCCTGGACGGGATAATCGGCGGCCTCAGCGTGGCCTCGATTTGTGCCGCCTCCGTGTTCAACACCGTGTTGAAGGTGGCGGGCGGGAGCACCCTGTCCGCCGCCACCAACATGACCTACCCCGTCGGCGACCTCCTCCTCCTGGCCCTGGCCGTCGGCGGCATCACCATTCTTCCCAAGGACTGCAGGCGGTTCCTGGTGATCGCCACCACCGCGATGGCGCTGAACCTGACAGGGAACACCTTCAACCTGTTGCAGCCGGACAGCAAGTTGGGCTACGTGTGCAATGCCGTGGCGTGGCCGGCTTCGTTGCTGATGCTGGCGGTGGCCACATGGTCCCGGCCCGTCGACGTGAAGCTCCGGCCCGTCAACGCCTACAACGCCCGCACCGAGAAAACCGCCGGGTTCACGTTCCCGGTCCTGGGCGCCCTGACCACCCTCGCTATAGTCTTCGCCGCCAGCATCGGACATATCGAAAGGGCCGCCCTTTTGCTGGCCACAGCGGCTCTCCTCGTGGTAGGAGCACGGCTCGTGTTCACGGTGCGCCGGGCCCAGGCCATCAACTCGGCGCGCTTTCGTTCCCTGATCGACAACGCCTGGGACATGATCGTGGTGGCCGAAGCCAATTTCGAGGTCGTCTACATAACCCCCTCTTCACAACGGGTGCTCGGGTACGCGCCCGCCGAGCTCCAGGGCAAGCCCGTAAACGGTCTCGCCCACCCCGACGACGCTGGCTCGATGGTCGCTCACCTGGGCCAACTCGCTGAGGGGAGCACCGAGGTGGCCAGCTTCGAGACCCGCATGCGCCACCGCGACGGCGCATGGCGGACGATCGCGTGGACCGCCACCGACCTACGCGACGACCCCTCTGTGCTCGGGTACGTGCTCAACGGCGGGGACGTGACCGAAGCCCGCCACGCCGCTGAGGACCTGGCCTCCGCCCGTGACGGGGCTCTTAGGGCATCGAAGGCGAAGTCCGAGTTCCTGTCCACAATGAGCCACGAGATCCGCACTCCCATGAACGGGGTTATAGGGCTGACCGAGCTGCTCCTCGAGACCAGCCTTGATCACGACCAACGCGAACTGGCCTCAGGCGTAAAGGTGTCAGCCGAGAACCTGCTTGTCATCATCAACGACATACTGGACTTCTCCAAGATCGAGGCCGGCAAGCTCGAACTGGAAGAAGCCGCGCTCGACGTGGCCGAAGTGGCCGACAACGTCGGTCGCATCCTGGCCGCGACCGCCCATGCCAAGGGCCTGGAGCTGTTGGTCGACGTGCACCCGGGCGTTCCCCGCGCCCTGCTCGGTGACACGGTCAGGCTCCAACAGGTGTTGCTCAACCTCGGGTCCAACGCGGTGAAGTTCACCTCCGAAGGCGAGGTGGTCATCCGGGCCCGCGTCCTCGACTGGAACATCGAGCGGGTAGCCCTGCGTTTCGAGGTCATTGACATGGGCATGGGCATCGCCCCCGCCGACCAGGCGCGCCTGTTCCAAGCCTTCTCCCAGGCCGACTCGTCCACGACCCGCCGGTTCGGCGGGACGGGGCTGGGCCTCGCCATCTGCCGGCAGCTCGTCGGGCTGATGGGCGGCAAGATCGGTTTGTTAAGTACCCCGGGAGAGGGGTCGACCTTCTGGTTCGAGCTGTCGCTGCGCCGAGGCGAGACCACTGCCTCGCCCGAAACGTCGGGCGTGGCCCGCGACCTTGGCGGCCTGCGGGCCCTGGTCGTCGACGACAACTCAACCAACCGCCGGATCCTGCGCCAGCAGCTCACCTCGTGGGGCGTCGAAGTCCTCGAGGCCACTGACGCCTACGAGGCTCTCGAACTTGTGGCCGGCGCTGCCCGGGCGGGCAAGACGTTCGAGTTCGGCGTGGTCGACCTCAATATGCCGGGCATGGACGGCATGGAGTTGGCCGAGATCCTAAAGGCACACCCGGAGACGGCGAGGATAGCGCTGTTCCTGCTGAGCTCGTCGAGCGGACGGCTAGGTGCCGCCGAGGCTCATCTCCGGGGCTTCGCCGGCAGCCTGACCAAGCCGGTCCGACCTTCCGAACTGTTCGACTGCCTGATCACCGGGCTGAACAGCGGGGCACCCGAGGCCCCGTCCGGGCAGGCGCGTACCGACCAACCCGACGACCAAGAGGTAAAAGGCGTGATCCTGCTCGTTGAAGACAACAAGATGAACCAACTGGTGGGCTCCAAGGTGCTGGCCAAGCTGGGCTATGCCTTCGAGGTCGCCAACCACGGAGGCGAAGCCGTCACCGCCATACAGGAGAGGCGCTACGACGCCGTCCTGATGGACTGCCAGATGCCGGAAATGGACGGCTACCAGGCCACGGCCGAGATCCGCCGCATCGAGGGGACCGGACGGAGGACCCCGATCATCGCCATGACGGCCGCGGCCATGGACGGCGACCGTGACCTGTGCCTGGCGGCCGGCATGGACGACTACATCACCAAGCCGGTCCGGCTCGAAACGGTGGCCGCCGTCCTTGAGCGCTGGGCGCGCCGGCCGGCGCCCGACGGCCCCGAGGGCGCCCTGCCGGCCCCGCCGGAAGAGAGCTCGCCCGGTCCCCTCGACCAGGCCCAGATCGAGCTCCTGCGCGGCCTCGACGACGGCGAAGGGGCCGTGCTGGCCGAGATCATCGACCAGTACCTGGCCCAGACGGTCGAAGGCCATAGTGACCTTGTCCGGGTTACCGGCGAGGGCGACGCCCAGGGCCTGGTACAGGTCGCGCACAAGCTCAGAGGGGCCAGCGCCAACGTCGGTGCCGTCGTGCTGGCCGAGATCTGTTCCGAACTGGAGGCGCAGGGCCGCGCCGGCAGGCTCGAGGGCACCGCCGGCTTGGTCGAGCGGTTCGATGCCGAGTTCGGCCGTGCCCGCGACGCCCTAAAGCTGGCCGCCGCCGGGGAACTGACATGCGCGTCCTGATCGCCGACGACGATGTCACGAGCCGGCTCATGCTGGAGGCCATCGTCTCCAAGCTGGGCCATGAATGCCTCGTCGCCCACGATGGGTCAAGAGCGTGGGAGCTGCTGTCCTCCGAGGTCATCGACGTCCTGCTCACTGACTGGCTGATGCCGGGGGTCGACGGCCCCGAGCTGTGCCGGCGAGTACGCCACGAGCTGAACGACCGCTACACCTACATAGTGCTAGTGACCCGTATTGGCCAGCCAGAGTTGGTCCTGGAAGGCATGGGCGCCGGCGCCGATGACTACCTCGTCAAGCCGGCCGACCCGTTCGCGGTCAAAACCCGCATGGTGGCGGCCGAACGCGTGACCGCCCTCCACCGCCAGCTGGCCAGCTTTCGCTCACAGCTCGAAGAGGCCAACATCGAGCTTCTCGGGCAGTCGCTCACCGACCCGCTCACGGGCCTGGGCAACCGCCGCCGCATGGAAGAAGACCTGGAGCGCGCTCATGCCCGGGCGCTTCGGCTCGGTCGAGGCTATGGCCTGGCCCTGTTCGACATCGACCACTTCAAGCTCTTCAACGACCGGTACGGGCACCTAGCCGGGGACGAGGCCTTGCGCCAGGTGGCCGGCTGCCTGGACAAGTTTTCCCGGGCCGACGAGAGCCTGTACCGCTATGGCGGTGAGGAGTTCCTCCTGCTCCTGTCGGATTGCAACCTCGACGCCGCCTCCACCGCCGCCGGCCGGCTCCGCCGGGCCGTGGCCGACATGGCGGTACCCCACGACGCCCGGCCCACGTCGCCCAACGTGGTGACGCTGAGCGGCGGGGTGTCGTGCTGGACGGCGGGCTCGTCGCTCTCTCTCTCCGACCTGCTCCAGCAGGCTGACGGTGCGCTCTTCCAGGCCAAGTCGGCGGGCCGTGACCGGGTGCATGTGGTGGTCCAGCACGACGGGGAACCAGGACGCGCGCCCGTCGCCATTTGAGCAGAATGTACGACATGGCGCTCAACGGTCTTGACCCTGAAGAACTGCTGGAGGTGGCCATCGAGGAAGCTCTGGCCGGGCTCGCTGAAGGAGGGATCCCCATAGGCGGCGCCATCTATGGCCCCACCGGCGAGTTGGTTGGCCGCGGTCACAACCGCCGAGTGCAGCACAACGACCCGTCGTCACACGGCGAGACGGACGCGTTCCGCAACGCCGGGCGCCAATCAACCTGGCTCGACAAAATCTTCGTGTCCACCTTGAGCCCCTGCTGGTACTGCAGCGGCTTGATCTACCAGTTCGGTTTCCCGACGCTCATAATCGGCGACGACCAGGGACGCAAGCACGAGAGTACCGAGTGGCTGGAAAGCAACGGCGTGGAGGTCGTCCAGCTTCGTTCGCCAAGACTGTCGAAGATGTTCTCGGCCTGGGCCATCGCCAACTCGGAGGTGTGGGCCGAGGACGCCGGGCGGTGGCTGGCGGGCAGCTAGAGCTTCCAGGCCCGGCCCAGGTCAAGCGAGGGCGTCTCCCCCGCGGCGGCCAGAGCCCGCCTCACGGCGCCGACTACAGGGGGCCCGGCGGCCACGATGACCTCCGACGCGGGCAGTAACGACTGGATGTGTTGGCCGTTGCCTTCGTCATTTCCCTGTGCCCGGTGATGAGCCCGCCCCTCCCCGCTGTCGTCAGGCTGGCGCTGGGCGCAGAGCGCCCGGGCCGTCGTACCGTGGCGGGCGTGGAACCGGGCCATCTTCCGCACGGAAAGCTCGACCTCTGCGGCCGTGGCGCGATTGACCTCATAGCCGCCGAACCCCGTGCTCATCCCTTCACCGCACCTGCAGTCAGGCCCGAGACGATCCGCTTCTGCACGAGGAGAAAGAAGATCACGACCGGCAGGGCAAAGATCGTGGAAGCGGCCATGAGCCCGCCATAGTCAGTGCCCGTATTGGTCTGGAAACCGAACATCCACACCGACAACGTCCAGCGGTCCTGCTGCTGCATTATGACATTGGCGTAGAGGAAGTCGTTCCACGCGGTGATGAAGGAAAAGACACCCGTGGTGATAAGCCCGGGCAGGACCAGAGGCAGCAGGATGTCGCCATAACTTCGCCGGAGCACAGCCACGCCGTAGCGTCTCGGCACCCGAGCGCGTGCGCCTGTTCGAGGTCGCGACCTCTGCTTCGACACCCTTGCCCCGTACGGCGATACCGCGGTACATCTCAGAGACGGCCTCGGCGTGTGCAGCGTCTCCTCCATCGCCGGAGCCGTTCTGGCACAGGCCTTGACGGTTGAGATAATCAACGGCCACCTGAGGGCCGGCCTGGTCCCGCCCGTGCTCGTAAGCCGCAGCCTCAAGCGCTAGGCCAAGATCCGGGCGGTACCATCCCAAAATGCGGGTGAGCTATCATGATGGGTGGACTCTGAGCCCGGACGAGGCGATCGGCAGCGCCGTACGAACGGCGGCAACGCTCACCGAGGCGGGGATGGCCCCGAGCCCGGAGTGAGGCCGTTATGTACACTTCGCAAATGGCAACATCTTCGACCGGCTCTTGGGGCCCCAGGTAAGCAAGGCAGGCACTGATGGCACGAGGGATCCCAAAGGTAGTCCTCGAGAAGTTGCACGCAGTGCCGCTTTTCTCGGGGTGCAACGCCAAAGAGCTACGACAGATCGCCAACCTGGGTGCCCGACTGAACGTTCGGGACGGGACTGTCCTGACCAAACAGGGTAAACCGGGCCGGGAGTTCTTTCTGCTTTTGAACGGTGCCGCCCGCTGCCTCGTGGACGGAAGTCAGGTGACAACCTTCGGGGCAGGCGATTTTTTCGGCGAAATGGCCCTTTTGGACCGCGGCCCTCGGCACGCGACCGTGATCGCCGAGGGCCCGATCGAGGTGCTCGTCCTGTATGCCGGCGAATTCGACAGCCTTATGGACGCTTCGCCTTCTATCACGAGGAAACTCCTGGCCGCCTTGGCCGAGCGGGCCAGGGCCAACGCCACCCCGCGCACTTGACGTTGCGCTGCTCAGCCCCATCGGCAGGGCCCACACAACTCGACCAGCTCGTGCCGGCCGATGACTTTGCCTCCCGCTAGGGGTCCTAACACGCGGAGGGCGACCAAACCAGATCGTAAAGGAGGTTGGGCCTTGACAGGGAACCACACAGTAGTGCCGGACATGCGGCTCGAACTGGTACCGGTCCCGGTGTCTGATGTCGACCGAGCGAAGGCCTTCTACGAGCAGGCCGGCTTCGGGAACGTGCACGACACCCAGGTGACGACCACGATGCGGGTCGTCCAGCTCACTCCCCCGGGGTCGAATTGCGCCATCGTCTTCGGCACCGGGATGGGCCCGATCACCGACATGGTCCCGGGCTCGGTGAAGGGCCTCCATCTTGTTGTGAAGGACATGGCGGCGACGCGGGCCGCTCTGACGGCGCGGGGCATCGAGCTGAGCGGCGTCGATGACCTAGGCGGGGTCCTGTATTCCTACTTCAGCGACCCGGACGGCAATATGTGGGCGTTACAGCAGTGGCCGGACGGGTACCAAGCCTAGCCCGAGCATTAGGGGGGCCCAGCCGGGGGCCCCAGCCGAGAGCTAGAGCGTGAGCGGCGGCACTGTCGTCCGGGGGACCGAGATCGGCCCGGAACCCTGCGCCGGAAGAAGGTGGTCGCACGCCTTCATCGCAGCCGCCGTCTTGGGATTGGTAGCCTGCGGGCCGCCGCCCCCAAATCCACCCGGCCCGCTGCCACCCGGCCCGCTGCCACCCGGCCCGCTGCCACCCGGCCCGCTGCCACCCGGCCCGCTGCCACCCGGCCCGCTGCCACCCGGCCCACGGTGCCCTCCGGTGCCGGGGAAACCGGACGAGAGCTTTACGCCGTGCGCGGCCATGCATGCCCTGAAGCTGGCGAGCGAGCTAGCGCCGGGGGGTGCTGAGGTCGGGGTTGCTACCGGTACGGCCGGTGCCACCGAAGTACCATGCCTGAAGTCGAGCAGGAACTCGAGGGTCCCGTGGTCTTGTGTGGTAACCGGGCCAAAGCTGGGGTTGGGTATCTTCCAACGACTGAACAGGACCGGTACCGAACCCAGTACCTGGATCGTGGTCCCGACGTGGCGGGCCTCCACCTCGAAGCCGACCGTCCTGGTCTGGCCCCGCAGGGTAAGGGCCCCCTCGGCGGCCATTGCCTTGACCACGCCGCTGGCAGCCGGGGCCCCAACCTTGATCGGCTGGGAGAGCACGAAGGTGGCCGTCGGATAGGTAGTGACGTCCATGACCCGGCCGCGGAACTGCGAGTCCCGTTGGCTGAAGTCGCTCTTTACGGTAGCCATCTCTACCGTAAAGGTCCCGGCGACAACGTTGGTACCACTTATGGTGATCGAGCCCGTTACGTCAGAAGTACGGCCCACCGCCGTGTTGTCCTGGCCGAAGAGCACCTCTTTGACCCGGTAGCCCACCACTGAGCCCGTTGTCACCGACCACTTGCCGTCCAGCGGGACGCTACCGGCGTTGGGACCGGCATGCCCCGTGGCGGCCGAGAGCGTTAGCTTGGCCGGCGCTTTGCCCTCGATGAAGTGGATGAAGACGAAGGGGCCGCCGACGACAAGCACTAAAAGCACAACAACAGCTAACACGCCACGTCGCAACCATCGTCTCGGTCGTCGTCGCATGAGGATCCCGATCTGTCACTTTAAGCCCTGACGGTCAAGCCGTTCAGGTACTTGGCCATCTTCTTGGCTCTTTCGACCTGCGGCTGGCCAAGAGTACTCGACCGGGTTGTCGGCCCAAGTCGGCCCCCACAGACCATGGGGCCCGCCAGGGTGAGCCTCAGGCGGGCGTGGCCCGGGGTGCCCGGTCCAGGGCGGAAGCGGCCAGGGAGCCGCCGATGACCGCCTCTGCCACGTCGACGAGGCGCAGGTTGTGGTTGCGGGCATGGTTGCGCAGCGCCGAGAACGCCTGCTGCATGGTGAGGTTTTCCCTTTCGGCCACCATTCCCTTGGCCTGTTCGATGACGATCCGGCTGTTAAGGGCGTTCTGGAGCTGCTGGTTGACCACCTTGGCTTCGAGCGTGGCCCGGTGCTGGAGGATGGCGATGGTGGCGACATCGGCGAGGGCCTGGGCGGCCTCGACATCGGCCGCTTGCATCTCGCCCGTCTCGACGTGGAAAAGGTTTAGAGCACCGATGACAGTGCCCCGCAGGCGCATCGGCAAGGCCTGCACGGAGTGGAACCCGGCGGCCAGGGCCTCGGAGGCGAACCGCGGCCATAGGGTGTTCGTGCCGGCGAGGTCCTGGTTTTCGACGGGCTTGCCGCTGCGGTAGCAGTCCAGGCATGGACCTTCCTCGGACTGCAGCTCGAAAAGTTCGAGGACCCGCATGGCCTCGCTGGACGACGCCATCACGCGTAGCTCGCCGTCCGGGCCCGCCAACATGAGGCCCGCCGCACCGATGTCGAGCACGTCGACACAACGGTCCGCCAACCTGGTCAGCAGTTCGACTACGTCGAAGTCGGCCACGAGCGTGTCGGCCAACTCGACCAGCGTCCGGGCGAAAAGCGTCTGTTTGGCCATCGGACCTCTGATCACCTCGTCATCCTCACTGGACCGCGAAGGGCGGTCAATTCCATGTCAATTCCATATCGTACGACCGTCGTTCGTCTTCCTGGGGTTGGCCCGTCCACGAATGCTCCCGATCTCACGATCCGCGGTTTGTCCCACCACTGGCGGCGTCGAAACGAAGCTGCCGGTCCACCACCTCTTTGCCCACCTGGGCGAGGGAACGGTCGTTGCCGAAGGCGTACGCCCGCAGGCGGACCAACGCCTCGTGCACGCTCACCCCGAGCTGAGCGGCGACCATGCCGGCGGCCTGGTGCACCACGTAATGGAAGTCAGCGCCCGCTCCCAAAGCGGAGGCTAGCTTCCCCGGCGGCGCGTTGGCCTGCAAGACGAGTACGGCCTGGGCGGCGACGTCCGCCATGACCAGGGCATCAGCGTGCTGGTCGTCGCTGAGAGGCCCTACCTGGTCGCAGCACAGGTTGAGAGCCCCCAGCCGGACCGATCCCACCTGGAGCGGGAAGCCGAACACGGCCCGCACGCCCCCGGCGATGGCCGGAGGAGAAAACGCCAACCACCGGGGTGTCTCGGGCCGGGCCAGATCGGGCTCGAGCACCGGCCAGTCCTGGCGGTAGGCGTCCACGCACGGGCCCTCGCCCAGGGCGTACTGGAGTTGCTCGATGAGGTCGCTCATCTCGTTAGTGGTGCACAGCGAACCTTGAGCGACGTCGGCGGCCATCAGCATTATGCCGGCACCGCTCGTGCCGGTGACCTCGGCGCACACCTGGCACAGCCGCTTGGTGCCGAAAGCGCCGTCGCCGCCGCCCACGAGTAGGCCGAGGATCCGTTCCCGCCGTTCGCCGCCCACTGGCTGCTCACCGCCCCCCACCCCTGGGTAGTTCCGTCATCCGCTCTCAGCCAGCCCTTCGACGCTCACCGCCCCGCCTCCCAGGTCGATGGCCGCCCCGCCGACCCGGGCAGGGATGTGCTCAGGTTCCCGAGGGGACGGGGCGGTCGGTCCGCCGCCCCTCCCGGCGGGTGGCACCGCTACCCAGGTGGCCAGCGCCTCCGCTCTCTCATCGCTCGCCAGTTCGGTGCTCTCAACCGCCGTCCCGTGGCTGGGGCCGAGGAGGCCGCTCAAGCCGCAGGCAAGCGCCACCCGCCCGACGGGAGCCGACGGCGACCGGACTGTCAACGACCGGGACCGCTGCCGCAGGAAGTCCCGGGCCCGGACTATGACCCCGAGCGTCGAGGCGGCCATGAACGTGACTTGGCTCATATCGAGGACCAGCCCGGCGCTGTCCAGGGCAATGGCACGGGCCAAGGTCAGGCATAGAGCATCGTCGGTGGAGAGGTCGTGCTCCCCCACCAGCCAGACGATGATCGGGCTCGCTTCAGTTTCGTTCCGCCTCGAGGTAGGTCGGTCGGAGACGGTGAAGAAAGAAGATCCGAGAAGGGCCATGGCTCTCCTGCCTCAGGCTGTGCGAAAAGGTCGCGTTACCAGGGTCTGGAGTACCGCCCCCGACCAGCTTATGCCAGCCCGACACGTCGGGGCTTTTGTCGTGTCCCCCTGACCGTACACCTTTTCAGGTGACCTGTTTGGGCTAGCGCCTGTCCGTCCACCTCGTCTGCGAGCGGCCAGGATTAGGGACGTGAGCGCCTTTTGGGTACCGCCGACATTGCGGGGTTACCGCCGGGCCTGGCTGGGCGCAGATGCGCTGGCGGCCTTAACCCTGGTGGCCGTGGCCCTGCCGTCGCAGATGGCTACCGCCCGGCTCGCCGGCCTACCGGCCGTTGTCGCCCTGTACGCCTTCCTCTCCGGCTCACTGCTCTATGCCGCGCTCGGCACAAAGCCTCACCTGTCCGTCGGGGCCGATTCCACCATTGCCCCCGTACTGGCCACGGCGGCGACCGCAGTAGCGGCGGCGGGCTCGGCCGGCTACGCCGCCACCATGGCTTTTATGGCGTTGGTGGTAGGCGCCCTGCTCATAGTTGTCGGTCTCCTCCGGCTGGGATGGATCTCCGATTTCCTTTCCACGCCCGTTGTCACCGGGGTCTTGGCCGGGATCGCCGTGGAGATCGTGGTACGCCAGCTACCGGTCATCTTGGGGGTGAAGGGCGGAGGAACGACCACGCTCGGGCGGCTGGGCGCGCTCTCCGGTCAGATCGGTCGTACCAACGGCTGGTGCGTTGGCATCGCGCTGGGCGTCCTGGCCCTGGTCATCGTTGCTCAACGGATCGACCACCGCCTGCCAGGGGCACTCGTGGGCCTCGTCCTGTCCATCATCGCCGTTGACGCCCTGGGACTTGCTTCCCATCACGGGGTGGCGGTCATAGGTGCCGTCCACGGGGGCCTGCCGCACATCGGCCTCCCATCGGCTCCCTGGTCGCACCTCCGGCTTCTGGTGGCCCCGGTGCTGACCGTGGCCTTCGTGTGCATCGCGCAGACCGCGGCCACCGTCCGGGAGGCCGGTGCCGATGTCGCGGCGCCGGACGACTTCAACCGGGACCTCATCGGAGTGGGAGCCGGGAGTCTCGCCGCGGGTCTCATGGGCGCTTTCGCGGTGGACGCCAGCCCCCCGAACACCGCCATTGTGTCCGCGTCGGGCTCCCGCTCGCAGCTGACCAACGTCATGGCCGCCCTGATTGTCCTGTTGGTGGTGCTGGTGGCCACCGGGCCCATCCGTCAGCTGCCGGAGGCGACGCTAGGGGCCACCCTGGTTTTCATCGCCACCAAGTTGTTCCGGGCCGGGCAGCTGCGGACCGTTCTGCGCTTCGACCGCCTCGAGTTCGCCTTGGCTGTTTCCACCCTCGTCGTCGTGGCCTTTGTCGGTATCGAGCAGGGCGTGGCCTTGGCTATGGTCCTGTCGCTGGCCGACCGGACGAGGCGGACTGCCCGGCCCCAGGACACGGTCCTCGGGCGCGAGCCCGGCACCGACCATTGGATCCCGGTCGACATCGGCCACACGACCGAGGAGGTACCCGGGATCGTCGTCTACCTCATGTACGCGCCGCTGTGGTACGGCAACGCCGACTACTTCCGTAACCGGGCCCGCCAGCTCGTCAGTGCTGCGCCCTCCCCCGTGCACGCAATGGTCCTCGATGCCGTTGCCATCTCCGACATCGACTACACCGGGCTGCGGGCATTGGGGGACCTCGTGGCCGAGCTCCGCCGGCAAGGCGTGACCCTGGCGATCGCCCGCTCGTCGCACCTCGTACACCACGACCTCAAGCACGGCGCTCTCCTCGAGCAGCTCGGTCCCGGCCACCTCTTTACTTCCGTCGAAGCCGCCGTCGAAGCTCTCCAGCACCCACCTGCCTGAGTGTTACCGCGAGCTGAGAAGGCGTCGCTCCGGGACCGGTTAGCTGCCCATTAGGGTATGACCTGTAGTGGCGCACCACGCGGGCCCCCCGAAGGCGCCTAGCACTTCCAAGCGATTGGCTCCCAATTGACTGGTCAGCCGACCTCCAAACCTGCACCGGGGCCGCCCCCACTGTGGCGCCGTCTGCTCAGCAAGCACCCCATCCGGCGCGGAGGCCTTCTTGTCCTGCTGGCGCTGGTCCTCGAGTACTTGGTGCTTCCTCAGATCGCCGGCGTGCGCCGCTCTTTGTACCTGCTCGGACGGGTCAATATCGGTTACGTCGCGCTGGGGGCCCTGCTCGAGGTGGCCAGCCTGGCGAGCTACGCCCAATTGACCAAAGCGGTGCTACCGCCGGAGGCCAGTAGCTTCTCGCGGATCTGGAGGATCGACCTATCGACGCTGGCCGTAAGCCATGTGCTCCCGGGCGGGACGGCAGGCGGGGACGGCCTCGGGTACCGCCTGCTGACCAATGAGGGCACCAGTGGCAGCGATGCCGGCCTGGCCCTGGCCATCCAGGGGATCGGCTCGGCTCTGGTCCTGAACGCCATCTTGTGGCTGGCTTTGATCGTTTCGGTCCCGGTGAGCGGGTTCAACCCGATTTACGCCACGGCTGCCATCGTGGGCGCCTTACTACTGGCCGCCTTCGCCGGGCTGGTGCTGCTCTTGACCCGAGGCGAGGAAAAAGCCGCGGTCCTTATCAGGAGCCTTGTGGCGCGGCTGCCGTTCCTGAAGCCGGGCACCGCCGAGAGCGCCGACCGCGTCGTTCACGAGATTGCCAACCGGGCGAAGATCATGCTCGCCGATCGCGCCCTGTTGCGCCGCGCCATTTTTTGGGCGGCCGCTAACTGGCTGCTCGACGCCGGGTCGCTGTTTGTCTTCCTGCTCGCCTTCGGCCACGTCGAAAATCCCGACGGCCTGCTCGTAGCTTACGGCCTCGCCTACGTACTGGCTGCCATCCCTATCACTCCGGGAGGCTTGGGAGTCGTCGAGGGAGTGCTCGTGCCGAGCTTGGTCGGTTTCGGCGCGACGCGCGGCGCCGCCATCGTCGCCGTGATCGGCTACCGCTTGGTCAACTTCTGGCTACCGATCCCCGTGGGCGCGGGTTCCTACCTGTCGTTGCGAGTAACTGGCGACCGCAAGGCAGCCAGTCGAAGAGAGGATCTGAGAAGGGCCGTGGCGGTCGCCAAGTCATTGGGCCCCCTAGTGCGCCACCCCGGTCTTCCGGTCGGTGCCTCACCCGGCGTGACGCCCTCTCCTGGCAGTGGCCCGGAGGAGCCCGGAGAGGGCCGACTGCCTCCCTCACCGGGCAGCTAGCTGGTAAGATGGCTAGTTCTTAGGCGTTGCTCCGGACCCCGGTAGCGCATGCGACCCGAACGTGCCTACCAAGGGTGGTGTTTGTGCAATGCCCAGTTTGCTTATTGTTGCCGTAGTCGTTGTCGCCTTGCTCTGTCTCGGCGGGCTTGCTTTCAACGGCCTGGTCCGCCGGCGCAACCGCGTCCAGGAAGCCTGGTCGGAGATAGACGTCGAACTGAAGCGCCGACATGACCTCATCCCCAACCTGGTAGAAACCGTAAAGGGTTACGCCTCCCACGAAAGCAAGACTTTCGAAGCCGTAACAGCAGCGCGCGCCGGTGCGGTGAGCGCCGGGGCCACGGGCGACCCTGCCAAGGTCGGGGCGGCAGAAAACGTGCTCTCCCAGACGCTGCGCTCGCTTTTCGCCGTGTCGGAAAACTATCCGCAACTGCGCGCCGTTGAGACTTTCCTTCAGCTCCAGGAACAGCTCACTGCCACCGAGGACAAGCTCGAGTACGCCCGCCGTTTCTATAACACCAGTGGACGGGACTACAACATCGCGCTGCAGAGCTTCCCACGGAACCTGTTGGCGGGGCCGTTCGGGTTCCATGCCGTCGCTTTCTTTCAGACCGACGAGGCCGAGCGCCAAGTCCCCGAAGTCAACTTCACAGGCCCGCCCAGCGCGACCACGTCCAATGGTTCATCGGCTCCTTCCGCCCCTCCGGTCTCGACCGGGTCGGGCCCTCCGACGGCTTGAGCTGAGCGCCGATGTACGAGCAGATAGCGCGCAATAAACGGCGAACTGCGGCCTGCGTCCTGTTGTTCTTTGGGGTGTGGGTGGGGATCGGGGCGCTGGTCGGGTTCCTATGGGCCGAGGTGTCCCGGGCGCCTTCAGGGCCGAGCCCGGGCGTCGGGGGCGACATGACGGTGGGCCTGGCCGTGGCCGGCGCCTTCGCCCTGCTCGGCATCGCCTTCTCTTTCACCACGGGCAAACGTCTGGTACTTGCGGTATCGGGGGCCCGCCCCGCCGACCCCGAGCAATATCGCCAACTCCACGACCTGGTCGAAGCCCTGGCCCTCGGGGAGGGCTTTGCCAAGCCCGATGTCTACGTCATCGACGACCCCTCGCCCAACGCTTTCGCCACCGGCATGAGCCCCCGGCACGCCGCCATCACGGTAACGACAGGCCTACTGTCGATAATGGACCGCGAAGAGCTCGAGGGCGTCTTGTCTCACGAAATGAGCCACATAAAGAACTACGACGTGCGCCTCCTGCTTATCGTCAGTACCCTTATCGGCCTGGCCGGCCTGTTGGCCAGCCTGGTGTGGCGTTCGGTGTTCTTCATGCGTGGTCGGGGACGCCAGGCGGGCCAGTTCATGGTGATCGTGTTCGGCGCCGGAGCTCTCTTAGCCGTCGTCGCTTGCATCTTCGGTCCGCTGGTCCGTTTGGCCCTGTCCCGGCGACGGGAATCGCTGGCCGACGTGAGCGGCGTCGAGCTGACCCGCAACCCAGTTGGGCTGGTCAGTGCCCTGAAGAAGCTCCAAGCCAATGACAAGCCGTTCGTCAAGTTCAACCACGCCACGGCGGCGATGTGCATCGATGACCCGCTCCAGCACCACGAAGGCCGGTTCCACCACCTTTTCGATACCCACCCCCCGATCGCTGAGCGGATAGCGGCCCTGGAGCAGCTGTCCTACGCCCGAGCGGCATGAGGTGCCATTCAAACTCGGCTCTGTCTGAGCCGGTGAAAGGAAGTCAATTATGAGCGGACCGACAGACTTTACGATCGGGAGCGAGGTTTCCTGCATCGACGGTGCCTGTGGCGAGCTGAGACGCGTGGTCATCGACCCCGTGGCTCGTGCCCTGACCCACCTAGTGATCGAACCGAAGCACGGCCGGCAAAAAGGCCACCTGGTACCGATCAACATCGCCGCCTCGACGACCGGCGGCATCAGGCTCGCCTGCACCACGGCTGAGTTCGAAAAGTTCGATGAAGCAGAAGAGACGCAGTTCATCCCGGGCGGGGACGCGCAGTTCGGCTACGCCCAGGAACATATGGTCTCGTGGCCCTACTATGGCGTGGGAATGGGGTCGTACGGTCTTGAGAGCCTGAGCCGGGGCACGGGCATGGGGGGGAGCACGGGCGTACCCAGTGGCCAAGTGATCACCAATGACCGCGTACCCGTGGGAGAGGTCGAGGTGCGCCGAGGCGAGCACGTGTTCGCCACCGACGGCGCCATCGGGCAAGTGCAGGGACTGGTCGTCCATCCCGGCGACCACTGCGTCACCCACGTCCTACTTGACGAGGGTCATCTCTGGGGCCAAAAACGGGTGGCCATCCCTATAGGCGCCGTCAAGGACGTCGAAGACGGCGTACGGCTCAACTTGACCAAGGACGAGGTGCGCGACCTGCCTGCGGTAGAGGTCGACGAGCGGGATTGAATCCCTGAGCAGGTCCGGACCTGCTCAGGCCCGGACCTGCTGGGCCCGGCCCGTTCAGATGGGGCCGGCTGCGCCCCACTCCGCCAGCGGCGAGGGGTTTCGCCTGACAGCCCGGTGCAACAGGACCAACTCTCGCTCCACGGCCTGAGCGTCCCCCGTGATGGTGGCGAGCTCGGCACCGTCGATGGTCTCCCGGTCGAGGAGCAGCTCTATAACCCGGTCAAGAGTGGCTCGATTGTCCTTGAGCAATTTGGTCGCCCTGCTCTCGGCGTCGCGCAGCAGCGTCGCCACCTCTCGGTCTATGGCGCGTTGGGTCTCCTCGGCATAGGGGCGGCCGGCGAAGGGGTTATCCCGGCTCGGTCCCTCGGGCCCGTAACCAATGGGGCCGATGTCAATGGAGAACCCCCATTCCCGGACCATACGCGTGGCCAGGTCGGTGGCGCCGGCGAGGTCGTTGGACGCTCCCGTGGATGGCTCCCCGAGCACGAGGATCTCGGCTGCCCGGCCGCCGAGGCGGACGGTGAGCGAGTCGGTCAAGTAGCTCTGGCGGTAAAGGTGGCGCTCGGAGATGGGCAGCTGCTCGGTAACCCCAAGAGAGGCGCCCCTCGGAAGGATGGTGACTTTGGCCACCGGGTCGGCGTTCACGGACAGCGCGGCCACAACGGCGTGCCCGGCTTCGTGCACGGCGACGGAGTGCTTTTCCTCCGGCAAGAGCGCGTTCGAGGCATCACGGCGGCCGATCAGGAGGCGGTCTCGAGCCGCGTCGAAATCTGCCGCCGTGAGGATGTCCCGCCTGTCCCGGACGGCATTGATGGCCGCCTCATTGACGAGGTTGGCGAGATCCGCCCCCGAAAACCCGGGTGTGCCACGGGACACGGCGTCGAGGTCGACGCCGCCCGCGAGCTTCTTGCCCCGGCCGTGTATGCCGAGGATGGCCGTGCGCTCGACCTGGTTGGGGAGCGGGATCTCTACGGTCCGGTCGAAACGCCCGGGCCGCAACAGGGCGGTGTCGAGGATCTCAGCCCGGTTGGTGGCAGCGATGACGACCACGCTGGCCCCGGGCTCGAAGCCGTCCATCTCCGAGAGCAACTGGTTGAGCGTCTGTTCGCGCTCGTCGTTGGACCCGAAACCCCCCGGGCCTCGCCGGCCCCCGATGGCGTCGATCTCGTCGATGAAGATGATGGCCGGGGAGCGCTTGCGCGCGTCGGCAAAGAGATCCCGCACTCTGGACGCGCCCACGCCGACGAACATCTCGACGAAGCTCGACCCGGACAGGGCGAAAAATGGCACGCCCGCCTCGCCGGCGACAGCCCTCGCCATGAGCGTCTTGCCGGTACCAGGAGGACCGACCATGAGCACCCCCTTGGGGCCGACCGCCCCCGCCGCGGCATAACGCTGGGGGTATTTGAGGAAGTCCACAACCTCCATAACCTCAGCCTTCGACCCTTCGTAGCCGGCGATATCGGCAAAACGCGTCGTCGGCCTGTCCTCGTCGTACACCTTGGCCTTGGACCGCCCTATACCCATGATGCCGCCCAGCCCTCCGCCCATCTGCTTGCGACTGCGACGGTAGAACCAGATCAAGGCACCAAAGATGAGAACGAACGGCAACAGGTCCTCGATCAGGCCCAGGACCGATGTCGCGCTCGCGTTGGTGCCGGTCACCTGGACCTTGTGGTCGAGTAGGAGCGGGGTCAGAGCGGTGTCGTCGAGGGCGATGGGGATTTGCGAGGTATAGGCCTCGCCCTTGACGAGCTTGCCGCTGACGGCACCGGCCGAGGTGATAGTGGCCGTTGAGACCTTGTTGGACGACACTTCGTTTACAAAGCCGGTATAGCTGAAGTTGACAGTGGCGGCCGGTTTGACATCTGCGTGGAAAAACACGACCACGGCCAAGAGGCAACCGAGCCCGAGCACCCAGGACTTCCAGCGGGCCGGCCGGCCGGGAAGGTTGACCGGAGGCCGGCCACCGGGTGGCCCCGGCGGGCCAGTAGGCCCCGACGGGCGCCGGGACGGGCCCGACGGGGTCGGCGGGCGCCGCGACGGAGCCGTCGTCGGCGCGTCACTTTTGTGCCGTGTGCTGCCGGACAGCGTCACGCCGTCCCCGCCCGGGCGGGGTTGAGCCGGTCGGGCCTCGTGGCGGTCAACGGCGGGCGAGACGGCGCCCGCTCGGGGTGGTAGGCGGGGCATAGTTCATCTCGAAATGGTGGTACAGCGCCGACTCGTCGTCCTGGGAAAGCTCCTCGCCATGCATCTCGATGTCGGGTGCAGCGCGGACCTGCTCCTTGGTCGCCGTTACCTGCAGGTCATCAGGACCGACGTGGATGCCACCCAGGGGCACGAAGGTCAAGTGGCGGCCGATAAAGCCTTCCTTGACCGTGCCGAACTGCGGCTCGTCCGTCTCCACGTCGACGTACACATCTTGGAGCTTGCCGATCTTGTCGCCATCGCAGTCCACGAGCATCTTGCCGTGCCACTGAGCGGCGCTCCACTTAGCCTGGACATCATTTTCGGACATTCCATCCTCCTCGTCTCCTGGACGGTCGCACGTACTATTCAAGGTTGCTCAGGTGCCGGCGATCGCCGTCACCGGCAGGTTGGCGGCCACTCCGGCGGGCATGCCGCCGGCTTGGGCGTCACCGAAACCGTAAACCAGCCCGTTAGAGCCGGCCATCAAATAACCGCCATTGTCGGGGCTAAGGGCGATCCCCACTATGTCGGCGACTCTGATCCTCTCTCCCGGCAGGGAGCCGTGGAACTTCACTCCCGAACCGAAGCTGAAGGCACCGCCGTCGGCGCCCACGAGGATGTAGCCCCGGCCCGTGGAGGAGGGCAGGATGGCCCGCACATCGCTCACATGTTTGCCCAAGCCGGGCAGGGACCCATAAAAATGGGTCGTCCCGAAAGTGAACACGCCACCGTCCGACCCCACCAACAGGTAACCATCCCCCCCGGGGGAGCCAACCATCCCGACCACGTCTTTCACGCGGAGGTGGATGCCGGGGAGCGAGCCGTGGAACTTGGCGTCCCCAAAGGTAAAGAAGCCGCCGTCGGCGCCTACGAGGTAGTAGCCGAGGCCATCGGCGGTCGGGGCGATGGCCACCACGTCCGAGACGTGCTTATTGAGGGCGGGCAGGTCACCGTAGAACCTGGCGTCGCCCACGGCGGTAACGCTGCCGTTGGCCGTCACGACCCAGTACCCTTTGGCCGTCGGGCTGGCGGCTATTCCCACCACGGCCCCGCTCGCCGCCGAGGTCGTCACGCCCCCGAGCGACGGTGCCGCTCCCGAACTGAAGACCTGGCCGTTCCCCGTGGCGAGCCAGTAACCGGGAGCGGGCAAATCGATGACTTCGGCATAAACTGCCGACCCGGAAGCTCCGAAAAGGCCCTGGCCGGAGAAAAACGCTTGCACGCCGCGGCGCCCGCTGGAGAAGTACGTGGCCGCACACGTGGCCTCACCGGTAGGAGCGCTTAGGGCAACCTTGGCACAACCCGTTATGGGCGCCCCGTTGTCGAAGAAGTTGACGGTACCGCCACCGGGCCCGGGGAGCACCTTTGCCGTATATGTCACGGCCTGGCCCACCGACGCCGGGTTGGCAGAGGACCACAATGACGCCGTGGTGCGGGCTATTGACGGCTTCGTGGTGGTGGTTGTAGTCGGGGCCGGAGCGTTGCCGTAGAGGTTGAGCTCGTCGACCGACCACCACTTTGTGGCCGCCGAGGTCAAGATAACCCTCAGGTAACGGGCGCTTTGAGCGTCGAAGCTCACCGTCTCCGGGGTGGTCGTACCTGTGCATCTGGCGACGGTCGCCCAAGACGTCCCGTTGGCAGAGACGTCCACGTCATAGCCCCGGGCGTAGTCGGTCGCTGAGCTCGGCACCGCCATCTGCAACTCATAGAAGCCCTGCGCCGAGCCTAGGTCGACTTCGAGGTACAAGCCTGCAGCCTGGTCTTCGTTGGTGCTGAAGCGGGTCGTCAGTTTGCCGTCCAGAGCGTAGGCGGGAGCGTCGGCGCTATTGGTGGGCGCGTTGGTGCTGGCCACCCAACCAGAACGGTCAAGAGCACTACCGCTTGCCGGCGCCGCGCAGTTAGAGCCGGCCACGGCAGTCGTGGTGGTCGTTGTCGGCGTTGTCGTGGTGGTCGTTGTCGGCGTCGTCGTTGTGGTCGTTGTGGTCGTTGTGGTCGTCGTCGTAGTGGCGGCGCCCGCCGAAGGGGCGGAAATCGTGGAGGCCATGAAACCGGCCACGACGGCGATCGTTGCCAGTATTGCCGTCCCAGGCACAGCATGCCGGCTGCGCCGGCCCTGCCGTCTGTAGGTCATCTTCTTCCTTTTCTTTTGGTCTTCTTTTGGTCTCGAGCCTTCTGCTCGAGCTTTCTCAGGCCTGAGCTCTGCTGTGCTCTACGTCAGGAGGGCGGGGACATTGCGAGCACCGGAGAACTCGCTCGGCAATGATCGTGCGCGTCATACGAGCCGGCTACACCTGTAGCTCTGGACAACGGTCCCAAGCATCAAGGGCGATGGGTTCGCGCAACCCCAGTTCTTCACGCGCTATTGGTTTTGCAGAGGAACTCTTTCACCGCCCGGGACCACAGCATGGTGAGCTCGGCCTCAGATCCCCCCCCAAAGAAACCGCGTTGACCGCGGAACAGAGGCGAAGAAAGAACCGACGTCGACCATGGCACGCTCCTACCGCAGGCATTGTGATGTCGCTACCAGGGTCTGGAGTACCGCCCCCAGCCAGTGCGGCTGGCCCAACACGTCCGGGGCTGTTATCGCGTCACCACAATTGTACACCTTTTGGGACGGTGGCGGCAGCAGGCAGTACTGGCTACCCACGCCGTTTGGCCTCGCCTTTTGTAGCAAAAACCACACTACTCAGCAGGCCGACAGGGATGAGGGCCCCGATCACCCATATAAGCATTGCATCAACACCACCCTTGAGGCACGTCTAAAAGAACATGCGCTACCGGGGTCCGGAGCAACGCCGAGGAACTCATCCTACCACCGCTGGGCCTGGGTTTTCGCCGTTAAACGGAAGCGAAGAAAGTACGTGAGCGGCAGAAGATCTTGATGAGCCGGCCCCGCCAGGTACCCATATAACGATAGGCTTTTACAGGTCTCGCTCACGTCCGGGCACTCCCGCCCCGACGCCAAAGCAGGCAGATCGGGAGGCCCACATGGGATCTCCATCAGCAACACCGACCGCTTCTGGGACAGTTGACCTTAGCCGTCCCAGTGAAGAAGAAGTTGCAACTTCCGACACACTAGACGGTTTCGGCCCAGTTCTGGCGGCGGTGGCCCAAAGGGACCACGATTCGGACGAGCTCACCGCCGATCGGCTGGAAGCGGGCCACAAGTTCTTGGAGGACTTCGCCGCGGCCTGTGCGGCCGAGGTCCGGCCGGCGATGGATGCCGTGGTCAGCCGGCTCCAACAGCTCGGCGGCGGCGGAGTCGTCGAGGAGCACACCGGTAACGAGGTTCGCTTTCGCAACCCACGAGTGACCCTGTGGATGTCGCTGAAAGGCGAGATCGTCGGGGAACCACGCCTTGACCGTTACCCCTACCTGCAACTCGAGGCTGACGTCGAGAGGCGAAAGGTTCAGGTCGACGAGGGCGATATGTGGCGTGGGGCCGGAGGGCACAGTAGTGGTCGCGTGGCCGCTTGGGACCTCTCCGAGCTCACCGGCGACAAGGTGACCAAGGAGCTGCTAGCGATCGCCCGCCGCGCCGCGGAGTAAGCGTGGGCTAGGGCGCTGAGGTGGCTTGTGGCTACGTCCCGCCACCTCCGCGGCTCGGCCGCCGCTCCCGAGCCCGGGTCAGGTGCCCTTCGGCTCGGGCGGCACCTCTGCGCCTTTCCCCCTGCCGTTGGCCGAGGGTGGAGGCAGCTTGGCCATGGCGCCCGTCTCTCGGGACAGGAAGGCGCCGATCTCTTGGATCGTGCTCATGAGCGGACCAGGGAAGACCACCGTCGTGTTCTTGTCGACACCGATCTCGATCAGGGTCTGCAGGTTGCGGAGCTGGAGCGCCAGCGGGTGGACCATCATGATGTCGGACGCTTCCCCGAGAGCGGTAGCGGCCAGGGACTCGCCTTCTGCCGCGATGATCTTGGCCCGCTTCTCGCGCTCCGCCTCCGCCTGACGGGCCATGGCCCGCTTCATCGTGTCCGGTAACTGGATGTCCTTTAGCTCCACCAGGGTCACGAGCACGCCCCAATCCGCGGTTTGGATGTCGAGGATCTCCTTGATGTCCACGTTGATGCGGTCGGTCTCCGCCAGCATCTCGTCGAGGGTGTGCTGGCCCACGACCTTGCGCAGCGTTGTCTGGGCGATCTGGTTGATCGCGGCCTCGATATTCTCGATGGCGATGACCGACTTGGTCGCGTCCACGACGCGGTAGTAGGACACGGCCGACACGTCAACGCTCACGTTGTCCCGGGTGATGATGCCCTGGGACTGGATCGGCATCGTAACGATCCGGAAGGACACCTTGCGCAGCACGTTGACGAACGGCACGATAGCGACAAGTCCCGGGCCCTTTTCACCGGTGACCCGGCCGAAGCGGAAAACGACCCCCTTTTCGTACTGCTGGACTATGTGAAAAGCGGACGCGAACACGATCAGCGCAACGACCACCACAACGACGATGGCCACGACTACGCCGGTCATGTGCGCTCAGCTCCGGGTTGCGGCGCACCTTTGCCGAGGCGACCACGAGGGACAGGCCCGGCCCACGTAACCGCCGCCCAGGGACGCAAGCTGTAGCCCTTTAGAGTTCCCTCCAGGCCGAGGACGACGTCACGGCGGGCTTGGTAGATGAGCACTGCGTCAACACCACCCTTGTTCACGTGTTAGGGAGCGCAGACGCCACCGGGGTCCGGAGCAACGCTGACCAGCTCACGCTACCACCGCTACCGCCGTTGACAAGACCGCCCTGCGGGCCCGTGTGACCACTGCTGCGGTGGTCCCGGCTCCTTGACGGGTACGTGGCCGCGGTTTATCCTTCACGCAAGCGTCGAGCCGCCCGCACCACATTGCCAGGCGGTAACGATCGGGGAGCAGCGCTCCCAGGAAAGGGAATGTCATGTCCGCCGAGTTCGACCAGCTCAACAAAGCCCTAGAGGAGGTCAGTTGACTCGTGGTCCGTCCTCGGGCGGGTTTTTGAGCATCGAGCAGTTGGCTAACGAGGTCGACTCAGGGCGGGTCGACACCGTCCTGGTCGCGATAGCCGACATGCAGGGCAGGCTCCAGGGAAAGCGCTGCGATGCGCGCTTCTTCCTCGACCATGTGCGCACCGATGCCACCGATGCCTGCAACTACCTGCTCGCCGTGGACATCGAAATGAGGACGGTCGACGGCTACGCGATATCGTCGTGGGAGCGTGGCTACGGCGACTTTGTCATGCGGCCCGACCTGAACACCTTGCGGTGGGTGCCCTGGCAGCCGGGCACCGTCTTATGCCACGCCGATGTCGAGTGGGAGGACGGCGGCCCTGTCAGCCCCGCCCCGCGCCAGGTACTGCGCCGCCAGATTGCACGTTTGTCCGAGCGAGGCTGGAGCGCGTTCGCCGGTACTGAGCTCGAGTTCATGGTCTTTCGCGACACGTACGAGGAGGCATGGTCCCGGGGGTACCGGAGCTTGACACCGTCAACGCAGTACAACGTCGACTACTCGCTGTTGGGCACAGCCCGGGTCGAGCCGTTGCTCAGGCGGATCCGTCTCGAGATGACAGGGGCAGGCATGCAGGTCGAGTCGGCCAAAGGAGAGTGCAACCTGGGCCAGTTCGAGATCGCGTTCTACTACTCCGGCCTGTTGGAGAAGGCCGACGAGCATGTCCTGTACAAGTTAGGGGCAAAGGAGATCGCTGCCCAAGAGGGCATGAGCCTCAGCTTCATGGCCAAGTTCGACCAACGGGAAGGCAATTCTTGCCACGTCCACATATCGTTGCGTGACGATGACGGCACGCCGCTGTTCGTGGGCCGCGAGCCCAAGGCTATGTCCGAGACTTTCCGGCACTTCCTGGCCGGCCTTCTCGCCACCACCCGTGAGCTGACCTTCTTCTACGCTCCCACTGTCAACAGCTACAAGCGCTTTGCCCCCGGGACGTTCGCCCCGACGGCGGTGGCCTGGGGCCACGACAACCGGACGTGTGCGTACCGCGTTATCGGCCATGGTCCGGGCCTGCGGGTGGAATGCCGGATCCCGGGCGCTGACGTCAACCCTTACCTGACATTGGCCGCGCTGGTAGCCGGGGGCCTGCACGGGATCGAGAACGAGATCCCGCTCATCGCTGCCTTCGAGGGCAACGCCTACGCCTCCGAGCGGCTCACACACGTCCCAAGGTCTCTGTCCGAAGCGGCCACCTTGTTCGAACAGAGCACCGTCGCCCGCCACGCCTTCGGCGATGACGTGGTCGACCACTACGTGAACATGGCCCGGGTAGAGCTCGACGCTTTCAGCGCCGCCGTAACCGACTGGGAACTGGTCCGCGGGTTTGAACGCTACTGATCAGCGCTTTGCGGGCGAGGAGGGGGACGTGTACAGCGGTCTTCTTTCGCCAGAAGATCATCTTGGTCCGGCTCGCATCAGCACCCGGGGAGCTCAGCCCCCGGGTGCTCAAAGTTCGCCGCGGACCTCTACACGGGAGGCCCGATGGTCCCAGGCGATATTAGGTCCAAGCGATATTAGGCCCAAGCGATATTAGGCCCAAGCGATATTAGGAAGGACAGGAGTTGCTACCGGCATACCCACCGGCACCAGCGGCAATCCCGGCCGGGATCCAGTTGCTGTTGACGATGACGCCGGCGGGAACGTCCCCGGGAGCGTACAGGTCAATGGCGTCCTGGGCCGCGGTCATCACCTGTGCAGCTGACATGCAACCGACAAGTGTGATCTGGTCGGGCGCAAGGACCGACGAAACCTGAGGGCCGGCACACGGGCTGGCGCCGATGTACTCAGCAGAATTGGCCACCATCGCGGCAGGCAGCCAGTTCCCGTTGACGATCAGGCCGGCGGGCTGGCCTCCCGGCAGGTAAAGGGCTACAGCTTGTTCTGCTGCTGCCGATACCTGAGTCGACGAGATGCAACTTCCGTTGAGCACGATCTGGTCCGAGGGCAGGACCGGCGGTGGGTCGGTCGGGTTGGCGGCTGCAGCCACCCCGGCGAACCCGAGGACGAGCGGTGCCATCATGATGGGGATGGCAAGGAACCTCTTTAGGTGAAGCTTAGACGTGTGCAACTTCCTCTACCTTTCTTTGTTTGTCTTTCCAGACCGGCCCGCCTATAGTGTTCAGAGTTCTGACCATCTCGGCGTAGCCGGGTAAGCATTGACGCGGCCCAACATGTAGCGGGGGAGCCAAATGAAAGGGCCCTAAAACTAAGCGTTTTGTTCATAAATCAGCTTTGGGCCCGTCCGAGGGACGTTCGGCTTCACGGGTCATGCGACCAGGGTCCCCTCGCGGGGCCAAGGAAGGCACGGTAACCAAAGCTTGCTAGCCGCCAAGGAAATTATTTTGCCTCTCTCGGCACCGGTCGACCTTGGCTTAGCACTATGGCCGTCACCAGGGACTGGAGCAACGAGGCACTCGAAGGTGCTCTTGGCGCTATCTTACAGGGCCCAGGGCGCAAACCGCACGACAAAGCGCCAACCTTCCGGGTCGGGGGCACCGAGGAAAGAGCTTCCCCGGTCCTAAAGCGACGGCACGAGTGTCCCGACTAAACGAATTAGCCACAAGGCACCGATGGGGGAACATTGGGACCGCGTTTCAAGGGGATAATTGTGCTGTTCGCGCTGGTCGCGAGCCTGGTCGTAACGATGGGGCCCGCAGGTGCGGGGGCGGCCGGCACGGCCTACGTGGCACCTAGCCGGGGCGACCTGTTCGACGCCCGGCTGGTGGGGGCGGGCTCCCGTCTTCCCATCACCTCGGCCGCCGGCCAGGACGTGTGGCTGGTGACCCGGGCCGGTCGGGTTTTCGCCTACGGCGACGCCCGCGACTATGGCGACGCCCACGCCTCTACGCCCGTGGTGGGCGCCGCTGCCACCCCCGACGGCGGGGGCTACTGGCTGGTCACGGAGGGTGGCGGGGTCTACAGCTTCGGCGACGCGGCCCAGTTCGGGTCGTTGGGCAGTCACCACCTGGCCAGCCCCGTGGTGGGCCTGGCCGCCACCGCCGACGGGAAGGGCTACTGGCTGGCCACGGCGGCCGGCGCGGTCTACGGCTTCGGCGACGCCGCCGGCCACGGCCTGGGCGCGGCCAGCGCCCTGGGTGTAGGCCCGACAACGGGCCCGGTGGTAAGCATCGTCGCCGACCCGGGAACGCTGGGCTTCTGGCTGGCCACCGCCAGAGGGACCGTGCTGGGCTACAGCGGCGCCCCCACCTACGGCCCGGCCCACCTGCCGGCGGCAGTGGTGGCCGTGGCGGCCACGCCCGACGGCCGAGGGTACTGGGTCGTGGCCGGCGACGGCCGCACCGCCACCCGGGGCGACGCCGGCAAGCACGGCGCTCTCAACGGCGCCTACCCGCAGCCCGTGGTCGGGATGGCTATCGACCGCACGGGCAACGGCTACTGGATGGCCACCGCCAACGGGCACGTTTTCTCCTACGGCACCGCCGGTACGGTCGTCTCTCCCCCCGGCTCGCCCCGCGTGGCCGCCATTGTGGCCGCGTCCCCCGCCAAAGGATCGCCCAGCCTCACCGCCTCCACGCCGGGCGGGCTGAACATCACTACGACGGCCTTGCCTGGCCTGGTAGCCGGCCACGCTTACTCGGCCCAATTGGCAGCCTCCGGGAGCACCGGGCCCTACTCCTGGACAGAGGTCGGCGGGGCACTGCCCCCCGGCTTGGCCATGAGCGCGGCCGGCGCCATCAGCGGGACGGCTGACCCCGGGCTGAGTGGCGCGTTCGGTTTCACCGTCCAAGTTACGGGCTCTTCGGTTATGTCGCCCCGGCCCGCCACGGCCACCTTCACCATTGCGGTAATGAGCAGCCCGGCAGCCTCACCGTCACTGACCCAACTCCCGCTTTCCGAAGTGCACAGCCAGAACTGGTCGGGCTACGTGGCTACTGCAGGACCGTACACAGCCGTTTCGGGCAGCTTCACAGTCCCGTCGTTGAGCCCCGGCACGCCCGCTCAGGACATGGTGTCGGAGTGGGTAGGGATAGACGGCTCCGGCAACACCTCGCTGGTACAGGCCGGCGTCTCCGAAGTCCCCGACCCGAACAGCACGGCGACGTTCGACGTGATCGCGTGGTGGGAAGTCCTCCCGATCGCCAGCCAACCCATAACGACCATGACGGTGAGCCCCGGCGACGAAGTGAGCGTAACAATCGACCAGGTGAGCGGTGCCAGCTGGACCATCCACCTCACCGATGCGACAAAGGGACAGGGCTTCACTCAAGACGTGGGTTATACGGGACCGGGCACGTCCGCCGAATGGATCGTGGAGGCGCCTACTGACAGCCAGACCGACCAACAGATCAGCTTGGCCCCCTACAGTCCGGCCGTGACGTTCAGCGGCCTTGCCGCGACCGGTGGCTCTGCTGGCTTGTCGGAACTGGCCATGGTGCAGGAAGGCCAACAGGTCGCGAGCCCTTGTGCGCTCAACCCGGCTGGGTTCAGTGTGGCTTATGGGGCCACCGCCCCCTCGGCCCCGTAACCCGGTCGGCGGTCGGGGCGTCTGACCGTAGTACTTTTGGCTGGTCTAAGAGCCCACGGTTGGCCCGTCGTTTCAGTCCGGTTCATCGACTTCCACCGCAGGCAGGTCGCGCACCTCGTCCTTGGTCAGGTTGAGCCGGACGCCGTCTTCGACGTCCTTGACGGCACTTATGGGTATGGCCACACGCTTTTGGCCCCAGAGATGGCCCTCGTCGAGCAGGACGTGGGTGACAGAATGGTCACCGGGATGGACGACCAGTCCCCGCACTCGCCCGATGGCGCCGTCGGTGGCAGATACGTGGTCGCCCCGACGCACCTCGACTTCGCCCTCGGGCACGCTGTCGTTGGTGACGACCACCGGACCGGGCGCTTGCATGCCCAGGCCCATACCCACACCACCCATGCCGAGTGACCCTACGCCCAACCCGTAGTAGGGCCACGACAGCATTTGGTCTTGGCCGTAGCCAAACCGGCCGTTCCCGCCGGGGATGAACTGGGTCACTTCGGCCTGATCGAGCTTTTCGAACTCAGCCGTGGTACATGCCAGGCTGACCCCGTCGGTGGTCGGGGTAGCCAGGTTTATCGGCACGAGACGGCCTTTTTCTCGGCCGTGCTTCGGTTCGACCACGAGATGGGTGAGCGCACGCGCTATGGGGTCGATCACCACGCGTCTCAGCTCCCCGCACGGCCCATCGCTGGAGGACACTTCGCTCCCGATCGTAAACTCTGTCGGTTCGCTCATGGTTAACTGCTCTTTCTTCTCTAAGCGGCCTTAGGCCGGTGCGACGACGTTCATATCCTGGGGAGAAGGGGCCCGGCAGCTCGGGCGACCCTGCAGATGGCGGCGCCGTAACTCGGCCAGAGATGGTGAGGAAGAAGATCCGGAAAAGGTTTTTGGCACTGTCCTGCCTCAGGCACTGCGAAAGATCGCGTTACCAGGGTCTGGAGTACCGCCCCCGGCCAGCTCGTACCGGCCCGGCACGTCGGGGAATTTGTCGTGTCCCTCCTAACCTTACACCCATTTTGGGTGGCGCGAGCTCCGGAACGACTTCCACGTCCGCCATCTTGCTGATCTTGTCGCCGCCGACCGCGCCGATCTTATACGGCATTGCCGGCGGCACCTGGACGGGACCTCCGCGGCTTGCCCGGGGACCCGGTAGGGCCCGTCTTGCCGACAAGGACGTCTAAGACCTCGCCGATGGTCCGTTCCCGGCCTACCGCTTCCCGGAGGGGCAGGTGGGCCTGGATCTGGTAGCGGTTACGACGGGCATCGCTGTCCTTGTCCTTGACGACGTACCCCGCGGCCGCCAGGTCGGTCACGATGGCATAGGTGCGACGCTCAGTTATGCCCAGGGTGTCAGCGATGTCGCGCAGGCGCGCTCCGGGGTCATGGGCGATGCAAACCAGCACCCGGGCATGGTTGGTAAGAAACCCCCACTCTGACATCCTCACTTACCCTACCGTACAAACTTCTAGAAATATATGACTGGTACTGTAAATCTAAAGTAGGATTGGGTAGACGTTCGAGGCACAGTGGTCGCAGACCGCCAGCTGTTCGAGCGTCAATGAAAGAGTGCAGCCATGTTGATGCGATTCGAGCCGTTCCGCGAGTTCGACCGGCCCTCCGAGGATCTCCTTGCCGATAACCGCCTCCACCACGTACCGGTGGACGCCTACCGTCGGGGCAATGATTTCAAGGTAGACCTCGACCTGCCCGGCGCCGACCCGGGCTCGATCGACCTGAGCGTCCAGGCCGACCTACTCACCGTGCGTGCCACACGGTCGTCACATGAGGCTGAGGGCGATGAGGTCCAGGTGGCCGAGCGCGGCCACGGGCAGTTCGGTCGTCAACTGTTCCTTGGTGAGAGCCTCGACCGGGAGCACATCGCCGCCAATTACCACGACGGGGTGCTGACCATCACCATCCCGGTGGCCGAACAGGTCAAGCCCCACAAGGTCGAGATAACCCACATGGGCAATGTGCCCGGCCCCGTCGAGGCCAGCACGGTCGGCGCCTGAACCGCGGGGACTTCAACCGGCAGCACTGTGCACCCATGGTGCTCGCCGGCGCGGTCGTCGCTGGCGGCTCGGGCACGGAGGTACAGCCACAATGTTGCTAATAGAACACGGTCCCCGCGGAGCCGTCGATGTCGGCCGCCGCAGGCCCACTTGGGTCATTTACGATGGAAAACGAGTCGCCAAGTTCCAATTTGTCGGAGCCGAGGGCCGCGGCGGCTACCTCACCCTCGTACCCGTCGACAAGTGCGGGGCACAACCCCGGACCGAGTACCTGGCCCACAGGACCATCTCCCGTGAGGCGACCACTACCGAGCCGCCTGTTATGTTCCCGTCGTGAGGACTTCCTGGCCCGAAGCCACCAGGTCCCGTACGTGGGCGACAACCTCGTCGAGGTCCGCCATGTCGCGCTCGAAAGCGCCCGCTGGCGTAAGGAAAAGGAAGGTCACGCGCATCACCGGTTCGCCCGTCGCCCCGGCCACGGCCAACGCGTACGAGGCCCCCTGGTTCCGGTAGGCAGCCACCCTGCTGTCGAGCGAAGCGGCATCGGACGTGGACGCCGTCTTGTGGTCGACCACCACCAAGCCGTCATTTCCTCGATATAGAAGGTCGATGTAGCCCTCGAGCAGGCGGCCCCCGACGGGAGTGCACACGTAGACCTCTCGCCAGTGAGGGCAGCGGGCCGCCTCTCGCACCGATGGTGAGCCCAGTGCGGAAACGGCCAGCTGCTGGACTGTCTCTTGGCGTTCCTGAACTGCTTCTGCCTCGCATTGTGCCGCCACCGCCGCCTCTAGGCCCGCCCCGGTGGCGAGGTCGACCGTCTGGAGCACGCCGTGGACGGCCCGGCCCACGGACGTGCCGTAGCGGCCCTTCAACCACGGCGGGAGGTCCAGGTCCCGCGGCCACTTGTCCAGCCCGGGACCGGGCTCGGCCTCGACATCGGACGTGCCCTCGTCGGTAAGGGCGGTCGCCGCCACCACCCTCGGCACGGACGCGGAGGCCAGGGCCGCTGCGAGCTCGGCCTCCCAGACGGCGAACGGTGGCAGGGCTGCGGGAGGCCCGGCCACCGCTTGGTGCACCGCGGCCGAGCCCTCGCTGGCGGCCCCGTCCACCAACCCGGCAAGTACGTCCCCCATGCCGTCGACGAGAAGCTCGGCGTTCGTACGCTTGGCCGGCTCGGGCTCGTTCTTGCGTTGCTTGCGGTGCAGGGAGACCACCAAGTGGTCCTGTGCCCGGGTGCAGGCCACGTACAGGAGGCGGGCCCGTTCGTGCAGGCTCATCTGCTCGTCGATGGGCACCCACGCCCGGTACTCCTCGGTGGCCACGTCCTGGCCGAAGCTGTAACCAACTCCCCCACCGGGCGGGAAGACGACCTGAGCCGGGGCCGGCCAGGCCCTCGGGACCGTCGACATCCCCGACAGGACAGCGATGGGGAACTCCAGGCCCTTGGCGGCATGGACGGTCATGACGCGCACGGCGTCGTCGTCGCTCTCGGGCAGTACGGCCTCGGCCACCCTCGCCCCCTCGGCCGTCTGACGGCTCACCCAGGCCAGGTACTGGCGGACGTTGCCACCGACGGCGTCGTGCCAGGCTCGGGCCTGGTCGATAACAAAGCGCAGGCGCCGCCAAACGTCGCGCGGCCTGCCCTCGCCGAAGCCCAGCTCGAAGGCGCGCCGGTCCCGGGCGACGCGGTCGAGCAGTTCGGAGGGGGCGAGCCAGTGGTGCTGGTCATAAAGCGAGCGCAGGTACCCCAGCCCGGCCAGGACGGGGTCGTCGGCCGGCACGCTGGCGGGTTGGTCGGCCAGGTAGCTGAGGTGCCCGCCGCGCTCGGCCCGGAACCGGAGCAGGTCGTCGTCCCCGCAGGCCAGCAACGGGGTACGCAAGGCCGAGACGGTAGTGAGGCGATTGGTCGGGTCGTCGACCGCCCGCAGCACCATCAACAGATCACGGACCGGCCGGTTGGCATACACGAGCGAGCTGGCTTCGGCCCGGAAGGCGGTCCCGGCCCTGTCCAGGGCGTCTTCCAGGAACGGCAGGGACGTGCGGGCCGGGACGAGGACGGTGATGTCGCCGAGCCGGGCCGGGGCGCCAACCACCCTGGCCGTCGTGGACCTGCCAGCCCTCGTTAACGGCCCGGGCCACCGTCGCGGCCACGTCGGCCGCTTCCGCGGCGCGCAGCTCGTCGGCCCCGGTACCCGCGGGATGGGGCTCGCGCCCCAGGACCGAAACGGCTGGGCCGCGCTCGGCGGCGGTCCGCGTCGGGACCAGGGGGATGAAGTCGGGCTGGCACGGAGCGGGCAGGGCCACGGTCGCGACCTCGCTCATGAGAGCGCCGAAGGTGGAGTTGACCCATGCGATGATCGGCCCGACGGTTCGGAAGTTGGCCGTGAGCTCCACCCGGCCGCCCGCGGCCCCGAAGCGGCGGGCGGCACCGAGGAACGTAGAAATGTCGGCTCGGCGGAACCGGTAGATGGACTGCTTGGGGTCGCCCACCACGAACAGGTGCCCCGGGGCCACCTCCACCTCGTCCCACGGGGCCGTCCCCGCCCGCCCGCGTACGTCGGGCCGGCGCAGCAAGGCGCGGGCCAGCACCAGCAAGTCGTGGAACTGGAGCTCACCGGAGGCCCGGCGTTCTGCCGCCGCCTCCAACGTGAAAAGGCGCAGGACGGTGGCTACCTTCCGGGCACTGGCCTGGGCCAGCTCACCTCGGATGGCGCCCAGGCCCGCCTCCAGATCCCTAACCCTTTGCTTGAGGTTGAGGATATCGTCCCACGCTCTCTTCCCTCCGACGTTCCCCACTGCGAAGCTGGGCCGTTGCGGTCGCGCACCGGGTGCCAGGGCCTCGACCAGCTCCAACTCGTCGGATATAGCAGAGAGCTGGTCCAGGTACTCCCCGATCTCCGCCAGCCGGTCCGCCAGTTTGTCGGTGGGGGCCCGGCACGGTTCGGCGCACACCTCCCTGCCCGCGGTGAGGACCGGCACTAAGAGCTCGCGCGCCGGAGGTGGGCCCGGGCAGTGATCGGGGGCCCTTTCCTCCACCAGGTCCCAGTTGTCCTCGAAGGCGGCGGCCAGGGACCGAAGTGCCTCCGGCCTCACCCCGCAGGCGAAGAGCAGGAGCAGCGGCCGGGCCAGGTCCGGGTCGGCTAGAAGCTCGTCTTGGAAGGCCGCCCAGCGCTGCTCGGACGCCACCGCCGAGCTGACCTCGTCGGGGACGGACAGGCGCTCAGGCTTCAAGGCTCTCCGTCTCCCCGCCGTTCCCCTCGTCCGCGACCTCGGGCAACGGAGGCTCAGCCAGGTCAAAGAATGGGGCCAGAGCCGGGTCTGCCCTCTTGCGCTCCAGCCGGTGGTGCAGTTCGACCACCCCCAGGGCGTCGGGGTCTCAGTAAGCGCACTCGACGAACGGGCTGGTGCTCGTTGCCGTCGGATAATTCGGGAAGACGCCGTGCTCGATGCCGCTGACGATCTGGCCCAGGGTCTGGCTGACCCGGTCGAGGACCTCGGCGGTCACCGGGTAGCCGACCCGCTTGAAGCTTTCCCGGTCAGAGACAAACCAGTAGTCGCCTCTCACCGGAGCTTCGGGCATGCCCTCAAAGAGGCGTCCGGCCAACGCATAGACGACCAGCTGGAGCTTCGTGCCTCTGGCGTCAGGTTCGGCCTCGGACAACCCGCCAAAGTGGCCCGAGCCGCCCGTCTTGTAGTCGATCACTTCGATCGAGCCGTCGTCGGCCATAGATGGGCCGGCCCACGACACCACGGGCCTCGTATCGGTCGCAGATCTCGCTCGCCAGCCTGGCCAGCACCTCGCCATCGGCCTCCGACCACCCTTGGCCGGCGCCTGGCTGCTGGTCCGGAGACCGGGCCAGGACATGGACGACGAACTTCTCCAATATCTCGTGGACCAGCGACCCGCGATCGAGCGGAGAGATGGTCAGGCGGTCTTCGGGGTCCTCCACCGGCTCGACTTTCAGGACCTCGTGGAGGAAGTGAGCGAACGGGCAGGTAGACCAGCCCTCCAACCTGGTAGCGGACGTGACGAACTCGGCCGGTGAGGGCACCGCCAGGCCGGCCAGGTTGCCGTCGAAGCGGGTGAACCGGTCGCTCGCCCGGGCGGCCACAACATCGGCCCCGGCCGACAGGGCCCGGTCGCCGAGGCTGTCCAGC
>Ga0182016_10000473_pt1 | contig 50262 bp, 40 predicted proteins | sample 712S2MmetaG_FD_120491 | JGI IMG/M metagenome (GOLD analysis project Ga0182016, IMG submission 120491) | Permafrost microbial communities from Stordalen Mire, Sweden - 712S2M metaG | ecosystem: Environmental > Terrestrial > Soil > Wetlands > Permafrost | place: Sweden: Stordalen | collected...
GACCACCAGTCAGCTGACACACCACGGAGTTGGGCGTCGGTCACTGCCTCGGCCTTCGGCGCTCGCGAGAAATTGGTTCTCCCGCAATTTTCGTGCAGGTCAAGGCGCGCCTTGGGGCGAGACGGTGACCACGGCAGCAACATAAGGTAGGACGCGCGACGCAGAAGGATGAACTTAGCCCGGCCGTACATTTGCCGCTTCACCCGTTTTATCCGATGAGCTTGGCGAGCCCCGAGGGCCTCGGCGGTGATTCGGCTCTCGTGTCCCACAGCTCGGACGGGCGCGTTCCAACCACTTTTGGCGAAATACTCCAAGAGCTTCTCATTGGTCGATGCCATCTCTCTCGGCGTAGACCGCATGCAGAGGAATTTCGAACCGATGAGGCGGCAGGTCGAGACGTGGCAAGCTCAGCAACTAAGCTCCGCCATATACCGGGCGTTCATTGAAGACGAACTGGACGCTCCGAAGCATCTGGCACGACGTGTGCATGAGATGTACTTCGCGCCGCAACATGAAGATTTTCAACCGCGTACGATGTGGAGCCTGTCGAATGCCTTTACCTCGGCGTTTAAGGAACTGGATCCCATTCCCCAGTTCAAGGCGACGGCGATGCTGGGAGCTTATTTGGAGCGCATGCTGGGGTCTTGATCAGAGCGCACCTTTTACTGACCGCCCGGCTGCATCCGCTAACAGGAAGCCGGGCAAGCTGCCTTCTTGCGGGGAAACGCCCGACGGATCGCGGTGGTTGGGCGGTTTCCAGTGTCATTCCGCGGGACGGCGACTTCTCGCTCATGTGGGTTCGAGAAGGCTGGCGTTTCTCAGGAAATCATCAGATGTGGCGATCATATTCGGAGTGGTTACCGATCCAGCACCAGACGCGGCGGTCTGCCTTCATGACCGCCAATGCACACTGCCCGAGGCTGATTCGAGCGGAGTAGATGGCGTCGTCGCCATCCAGTTTCTTGAACGGAAGACCTGGGAGGGCAGGATTTGCCGGAAGAGGGTGTAACGGGAATCTAAGGCCTGCTCGCCTATTCGGTGAGCGCGCATGCGGGAATTCAGGGCCCGCGCCATAGTGGGTTCGCGTCCCGGCGAACTGATCGCCCTGATCCTGCGGGAGGCGGGTGCGTCGACGGTGCCTGGCCTCATTCTGGGCGTGCTTCTCGCCCTCGGGTTTGCCCGAGCCCTGAAGGCGATCGTGTATCAGGTTTCGCCGCTGGATCCGCTGTCGATTGCGGTCCCGGCTGGCGGCAGTAACGATACCCTCCGTATGGCTGCCGGCCCGGTTCGCCGCCGCGGCGGATCCCGCTACCGCGCTGCGCACGGTAGAATAACGCGGGACGGCCTCATAGTCCCGTCACCGGCGGATGGCTTACAGATCACCAATACTCTTCAACACTGTCGCTTTGTTTTTCTGAGCGAGAGTGTTGTCCGGTGTCCTCTTCAGCACCTCGTTGAACGACTGGACGGCGGCGTTGTAGCTGGCCAACGCCTCCTCGTTTCGGGATAGAAAGGCGAGCATGGCGCCCGCACTTTCCAGCGCACTTCCCCTGTTGTCGTAAGCCGATATGTAGTCGGGATCGCGGCGCAGCGCCGCGTCAAAAGATTCGATCGCGGCGCGGTAGGTGGCCAGCGCCTCCGGCGGTTGGGACATCGACGCATGCAGCCTTCCCAGGCCCAAAAGTGCGATTCCTTTTTTGTGAAGCACTTCGGCATCGCCGGGGCTACGGCGAAGCATCTCGTCATAGGATTCCACTCCTGCCCGATAGTTGGCCTGTGCCTCCGGCCTGCGGGATAGCGACGCTTGCAGGCCGGCTAATCTCGCTAGCGCCTTTGCCTTCCCGAAGTGTCCGAAGACGCTATCCGGGCTCCGCCGCAGCGCCTCCTCAAAGCACTGGATCGCACTCTGGTAAGCGGCCAACGCTTCCTCGTTCCGGGACAGGTGCGCCAGCACGTTTCCCGCGGCTTCCAGTGCACCTCCCTTGTTGTTGTACGCCCCTACATAGCCCGGGTTGCAGCCGACGGCATGGTCATAGGCTTCCATCGCGGCTCCCCAGCTTTCCAGGGCGTCTGTGAATAACAACAATTTGGACTGTAGCTCGCCCAGCGTCGTGAGGGTATTCGGTCTGTGGACCAGCGCGAAGACATCGTCCGGGTTGTGCCGCAGCGCCTCATCGTAGGACTGGATCGCCGCCTGATAACTCGCAGCCGCCTCCGGAAGCTGCGACGAAGACGCCTGCAGGCTACCCAGGCTCGCCAGGGCAAACCCCTTGCCATTGTGCGCGAGCACGTGATTTGCCGAAAAGTGGAGGGCCGCGTCAAAGGCTTCAATCGCCGCTCGATAGCTGGACATTGCCTCATCGCGCCGTTGGAGCGACGCCTGCAGATCGCCCAACCCCCTGAACGTATTCCCCCGGTTGCTATGCGCCAGCACGTAATCCGGCGCGGACCTAAGCGCCCGGTCGTAGGAGTCAAGGGCGTCTTGATAAGTGGTCAGCGCAATCTGCGGGGAACCCGATTCCAGCAGACTCGCCAACGATTGCAGCGCATTTCCCTTGTTGTTGTTGGTTTCAGCCTCGTTCGGGCCGCGGAGCAGCGCTTCATCGAAGGACTGAATCGCGCGCCGGTAGCTGGCCAGCGCCTCCCCGGGCTTGGCGAGCGACCGTTGCAGGTCGCCCAAGCCTCTGAGCGCTTCGCCCCTGGCCTTGTAGGCCACCGCGTTGTCCTGGCCCACCTCGATCGCCCGGTCATAGGATTCGATCGCAGCCTGGAAGCCGGCCAGCGCCTCATGGCGCCGGGCCATGGACGCCAGCAACTCCGCCATGAATTTCAACGCAGATGCCTTGTTGTTGTGCGCGTTGAGATAATCCGGAGCGCGGCGTAGCGCCTCATCAAACAAGTGCACAGCCATCCGATAGCTGGCCAGTGCCTCTTCGTGCCGGGACAACAAAGTCGCGAGCCCGCCCAAGCCGGCTAAGACGACCCCTTTGTTGGCGCATATTTGAGCGCTGTCCGGCGCTCGGCTAAGCGCCTCATCGAAAGCTTGGATTGCCGCCTGGTAGGCCGCTAGAGCCCTGTTTCGCCGTTCGGCTGGACTTGCTCCGGCCCCGCCGTAGTCGGACAGAACCGATTCCAATCGGCCGATGGTCTCGAACGCGCTCCCCCGGTTTTCGTGCGCCAGCACGTAGTTCGGAGCACAGCGGAGCGCCTCGTCATAGGAAGCGACGGCCGCGTGGCAACTGGCGAGCGCCTCCTCGTACTGGACTAGAGATCCGTGCAACTCGCCCACGCGGGTTAGCGCATTACCCTTATTGTTGTGGACCTGAGCGTCGTCCGGGTCGATCTTGAGCGCCGCGTCATAGGACCCGATGGCAGTCCAGTAGCTGGCGAGCGCCTGTTCATGCAGGGACCTGGACGCCAGCACCTCGGCCTCACCCATCGACGCACTCCCCTTATTGCTGTGTGCCGGAATATATTCCGGTGCGCGGCGCAACGCCTCGTCGAACGACTGGATTGCACTCTGGTAGCGGGTCAGGGCCTCTTGCTGCCGGGAATACTTCAACAGGTCGCCCAGCCCCAGCAGGGCGTTCCCCCGGTTATTGTGAACCATAGCGCCGCCGCTGTCCGAGCGGAGTGCCTCGTCATATGACTCGATGGCGGCATGGTAACTGGCTTCGGCCTCCTCCACCCTGGACAACGAAGCCTGCAGGTTACCCAACCCTACGAGGCTAGACCCTTTGCCATTGAGCGAGTCGGCGTCATGGGGCTCTTGCCGCAGTGCCCTGTCAAACCTTGTCAGAGACGTCCGGTATTGGCGTTCCGCTTCGTCGTGGCGTGAGCGAAGCGTGGCATACTCGGCATCCGCCAGCAGGAGCAGACCCTCCAGGTACTTGCTCTCGATCCTCAGCTCCGGCCGCACCTCCAGCAGCGCCTCGCATAAATCGTAATCGCTCATCTTCAGCGCCGCGTCGAAACGGTGGCGCCATTCGTCGACGCCTCCATCCACGCCGAGCCGGTTGGCATGGTAGATCGCTTCCGCGATGGCCAGACGGTCCGATGCACTTGCGCGCGCGCGGAATTCCGCTTCCATAAAACGGTGGGCCCGGGTGACCGTCTCATCTCCCCTTTCCGCCAGCAGCTTTCGCAGCAAATCATGGATGCGGTAGCTCCTGCCCGCGCGCCTCGAAGTCGGCCAGACGAAAGAGTAGTGGCACAGCGCGGTAAATGCCGTCTGCGATGCGGCGAACTTCAGGGCGTCCGCCAGCCGGAAGTACGTCGACTCATCGAAGCTGCGGCAGGCTGCCAGCGATCGCACGGCGTGATTCAATTCCGGGGAGGCGTCTTGCAGCAGCCGCTCGATCAGCGCTGCTCCTTTCTCCCGCGCCCCGCTGGATGCGGGGAAGTCCTCCGGATCGAACGTGTCGCCGCGGCGGGCAGCGGTATCTACCACATCGACGGCGAGTCCAAGATAAAAAGGGTGCGATCCATGGGCGTTCACCGCTGTGTACCCGATCAGGCTCGCTCGAGTCCGGTTTGACGAAATGCCGGCGCGCCTCAGGTAAAGGTCGGCATCCGGCGCCGGAAGGTAGCCTAACGGCCAGGGCTCGATAAGGGAATCTGGAATTGCGACTCTGCTCATGGCGCTCCATCCGGGGTATTCCCGGCCCGCCACCATCGCGACCACGCCGCGGTTGAGTTCAAGGTTGAACAGCAAACGCCGCAGCCATTCGTCGCGCCGCTCCTCCGCCGGGCTCAGGTCGTGCCGCCCGCCGAAGAAGGCCTCGTGCTGGTCGAACAGAAAAACAATGCGGGCGGGCGACGCCGGCATGGCCATGCTTGCGTTCAAGTCCTTTGCGAAAAGCTCCGGCAGATGTTCCAGCAGCTCCGTCCTCGGTTCGAAGCTCTGAAGTCGCGCCAGGGTCTCCGGTTGGAGTTGGCGGCTTACGCGGTAGACCTCAAACTGCTTCCCGAGATGCTTGGTCACTACCGCTAGCACGGAGGGGACCATTCTTGCCAAAGGGACGGCCGTCGTCGCAAGGCCGATCAGGGCAACGATGAAGCCGATTTCCTCAGGGGGAAAGAGCTTTTTCGCGGAGTCGGTGCTGAGCTGCCCAATCTGGCGCAAATACCAGACACAGGCAAAATCGAATAGGGGAAATGCGAGCCCCCGGCCGGATAGAGCCCGCCGCAACATCAGCAAGCCGTCGAACGCGTTCTGTGGCCGTTCGTATTCGGTAGGCTGAGCGCCGAACTGATGATGAACCGGGTGGAGATCCGTCGCCCCCTGAGCAAAGGCGAGCTGCGATTGGAACTCTTCGTCGGGCCGATCTTTCAAATACTCCCAATTGTCCGCTAGCAGGCGTTTCGAGCACTTGTCGCGCAGGAAGCGCAAAAGCAGCGACTTGCCGATTCCCCCTTCGCCATGAACGAAGACAATCCTGCCCGGCGTTGGCTCCTCATTCAGGTATGCCGCGTAACGGCGGATTAAGGCCGCTCGATCTGTAAACAGATCGATGGCGCGATAGTGCTCGGTGATGCTGGAGCCTTCGCCCAGGCTCTGCCAATTGGCCACAAGGCCTCCGCAAGCGGGCATTATACATCAATGTAAGGCACGCTTGGCTCCGCATTGAACGTCGGGTGCGGCGTTTACGGACGCTCCCGGCAGGTCTGGGAAGCCGTGATGCCCCGCAATCTCAATCCGAGCGACCTGTCGGCCGGAGTACTCGCCCAGACCAGTCAACACTCCACAATGCCCGTCCCTCGATGCAGCTTCAACCGAGTGCGTGATATAGGCACCGAGAGTTCAAATGGAAGTTTTGCCATATTGTTTATGGCCACTTAACATCGGTGCTGGCCAAGAAGTTGCATTTCGCCTTCAAGTATGGCCGGCTATGGTCCGTCTGGCGCTGGTTCCGGCGTCGAAACTTAACGACTATTCGCCTCTCCAACGGTCGGCCCTTCGTCTTGTTTAAGGCCATCGTCAAAACCGAAATGGCTCATGCGACCGTGGGACCGATCAACAATGCTCGAACCCTCTCCCGCAGCTGCATCCTGCATGTGCGGCAACACGTGAGAACGGACACCGAGAGTAAAGGCAACACCCGTGTGGCCCAGTTGCTCGCTGATGATCTTTGGGGAGACGCCCGCGGCCAAGCCAATGAGAGGGTCGCCGCCGAAAATACCATCTGTCGTGACGCTTTCACTTTGCATCTTAAAGTGTGTGTGGAATACGTGTGTGAGTCCAGCGAGTTTGTCGATTTGGCCGCTTTTGCCTTTCAGCAAAATCAATAACTTATGTTCTTGCAATAGCATCAGAGAGTTCGAATCCCGCCCGGCTCACCATATTTTCTCATTATTTCTGAACAACATACAGAGGTTCCGAGCGGTCACGTGACCGTTGCGTGATTGTCTGTTTGGAGTTCGGAGTCAATGCTGAGAATCGTTCCGAGACACCTGAAGGGATGCGGTGAAAGTTCAGAGGCCAATCCATGCCCGCCTAAACAACATCCAAAATGTCCGCTGTGGATCAAGGGCTACTTGAATGGAAAGCTGATCCGGCGCTCACTTGACACAACAAATTGGCAGATAGCAGCGCAACGCCTGATCCAAATCGAAACGGCAGGCTCGGTGAAACCGCTATTGACGCCGCCCACGGTCGCCATTGCGGTTGCGAGATTTCTGAGCGCCGCCAGAGACAGAGAACTACGCAAAGCCACGTTGAAGAAGTTTGGAGTACTTCTTGCCAGGGAACCGAAACCGGGAGTAGCATCCGATTCATTTTCTCCAAGTCTCATCATGTTCGCCCGAACGAAAGGCTTGAGGTCTCTGGCGGATTTCACGCCTGACGATGTAGTAGAATTTCGCCAAACATGGTGTGATCGTGGCCTCTCGAAAACGAAGAAATCGGAACGTCTAAAATCATTCTTCCGCTACGCTCATGAATCCGGATGGATGGCCAATAATCCAGCCCGCAACCTCAAGCCACCAAAAGTGGACGATCCCGGCGTCGTGGCATTTTCGGATGAGGAAATGACGAAGATTATGGAGGCGTGCCTGGATGACCGATTGAAAACGTTTCTCCTGGTGATGCGATTCAGCGGCTTGGCAATTGGTGATGCCGTCCAAATATTGCCAGATCGAATCGAAGGCGAACATCTGATTCTTCGCCGTGCAAAAACAGGCAAGCCCGTGAAGGTTCTCCTGCCTGATGTGCTGCTGGCACGATTGAGGAGTCTGTCGTTGCTTTGCGGCGGATACTACTTCTGGAACCGTCAAAGCGAAAACTCCGATGTGCAAACGGCCACGGGGAATATGCGCCGTTCCTTGCGCCGAGTGTTCAGGGCCGCTGGTGTGGCGACAGGGCACCCGCACCAATTTCGCCACACTTTTGTCAGAGCACATCTGGAGCACGACGTGACCTTGGAGACGATTGCCGATCTGCTCGGAAATTCCGTGAAGATCGTTGAGAAGCATTATGCGACTTGGGTTCCTTCGAGGCAGCGGAAACTGGACGAAGCAGTGAAAAGAACTTGGGACTCTGCTGAACTTGCCACCTACTGCGATTCAAAAGCAAAATTCACATAGGTGAACATCTCCCGACGAGCAATCGTCACGCCGCCAGCAAGATTGACCCCGGCTTCTTCCGTCAAGAATTTCTGAAGATCGCCGTCGTCTATTCCGGCGACGTGCTGATTCAGGAATACAGCGCTCGAACCTCGAAGACTTTCAAAACGCCAACTCCAACGTTCGATCAGAATGGGAATTCCCGCAACTCGACGGAAGTGGACAGACAGGATGTCGGTGTCCTCCTCGACTGGGCGCTGGAGCAACGCCTTGTGATCTTCATCTTGAATTGTGTTCACTAACCAATTTAGCGCCAGGACGAGCGGCGAACCAAATGCCTGCACGGGCGCACACGATGCCCTCGGTTCAATCCCGCCAGCGCCAGCGGTCCACAGCGTCCTGGCGATGAAGGCTTGCTCCTGGAACACCACAGGGAAGAACGGCAGGAGTCCCACAAGAATTTCTGCCGGGGAGTCCCATCGAAAAGTTTTGAAATCCCCTGGGCAGTATTTGGCGGGAAGGACCCGGTTCTCGCAATGTTTCCGGCAGAATCGAAGACTGTCTGAAGCCCATCGTACAATCTGGACGGAAGTACCCTTTTGGGGGAAATTCTGAGCGGCCCATTTCCCGATCCCACCACGGGCCGGTTTGGTTTATAAACACGTAGAGATGGGACCCAATTCCGAATTTCACTGTCCGATTGTTCTGACAGACTTGCGACGACGGCGAAGCAGTTGCCAGAATATGCCCGCATGAGCGCAACAGCGCCTCTCCGTTCGCTCGATAGCGCCGGGTTCGGATTCCAGGATGGCCAGATCACGGCTGCTCCTGGACGTAGTTTTCCCAATCGGCCTGCACTTCGGGAATCTTGTATTCCCGGCTGACCAATGCACTCGGCGTCAGCGCTTTGCATAAGCTACAGTCTCGCCGGTTGCCGTATTAACAAACCGGACTTCGACGGGATCGAAGTTGATATAGTACCGATGCACTGTCCTTTCATTTGGGTCGTTCACGGTGGGCGTATGGTAACCTTCTTCACGGAACACCTGTGCGTTCGGCATGGTTCCAACGAACACTATACGAAGACTGGGTTTTATCCGTTGAGCACGCTCGATGGTCAAGGGAAAGGTCATCGTAGCCGTGTAGGGATCAACAGGGGTGAGGTTAGTGGGATCGTCCTTTGGAGAATGCGAATACAGCCATACTGCCGCCTCCTGTGAAATCACCAGGGCGAACTCGTCGGAAACGCTTGACAGGATCGTGGCACTAACTCCGAGAGCGTTCTGCCCCACACGAGTGCTCGTACTCCGAACTGTCTCCTTTATTGGAATCAACTCTTTCTCAGTTGCTCGTGAAGACTTGGACGAAGCATAATCACCGAAGCCGATGGTTCTTACAGAGGCCGTCATAGCGGCTTTATCGGCGTCATACGAGAAGCTCCAATAGCTTGACTCTTCGCAAATAAAAGCGTATCTTCGATCAGCTTGAATCCCTTTCTTCATCCTCGCTTCGAATTGCGCCGTCGTTTCAAACTCGCCCTTCACCCCGGCCCCGTCAGCCATGAAGTCACGGACCAACGCCTCGATGTCGTCACCCTTCGGATTGGTAAGAGGTGGTCGCTGTTCCGGCGATTGAGCACGGGCGGCGACGATCAACGTGATGGCAGCGATGACCAATCGGCATGGTTTCATTTGACCCGATTATCGTATTCTCGCATCCCGATTTCAAGTCCCGGTCATCTTTCATCATCTTCAACCGGGGCTGCTAAACTGGTGCGATGCAATTGGCACTCAACGAGAAGGAACAGTTGCTTGTCGGACTGTTCTCTCGCATTGTAGACGGTTCTGCCGTGGCCGCCGAGAAAGACGGGTTGTCGGCTCTCACGATGGCGATTGATGGCTTATTCCTGTTTCCAAAGCGTGCGGTACTGCTCTGGTCGGGTTGTGTCAGGCAGGAGCATCGGTACGAGTTCCCCGCAGGTTTGAAATCGAAATGGAAAACCCAGCGCTCTGGTGCGCTCGATTACCGGATGAGGAATGGACCACCGAACAGCGCCTTTAGGCTTGGACAGGCGACGAAGCCACAGGGATGGGAGTTGGACCACATCTATGATGAAGAACCGCTGTGGTCGGCAAGAAACGGCCTGCACTTCACGCAAAGCGCCGGGTTGGTCGCCATGCCTCGACATGCTCACCTGCGACGGCATTCTGACGCCATGCTTACATGGCTGGTTCGTGGAGTCGCCTTCGTGAAGTTTGGCTACGATCCGCTTGAAGTGTTTTCACCAACCGCTCACGACAGTTTCGGGTTCAGCGCTGGACGGCACTGCGAAGTGTTTTGGCCCTGAATCGAAGGCACAACTGCTGTACCAAAACGCAACTTCTCAAATCGCCGGTTTCCAGGTTGAATTGACGTAGCGCCGGAACCGCTGTTCGCTGTCACTTTTCGATTACGAACATTGACAATCTGGGCGCAATGCTTTATACTACAAAGTACTCTATATGAAGATTGCGCTTTATGCTAGGGTTTCTACTCGGGACAAAGGGCAGGACACCGAAAACCAGCTTTTGCAGTTGCGGCAGTTTTGCGGACAGCAGGGTTGGGTGGTCGCCGGGGAATACGTCGATCAGAAGACCGGGCGAACGTCAGACCGTGAGGCGTTCCAGTTGCTCTTTCAGCACGCCTACGAAAAGCGGTTCGACCTGTGCCTGTTTTGGGCACTCGATAGATTTTCGAGAGAGGGCGCTACCGACACGCTCCAGCATCTTCGGAAATTGTCGAATTACGGCGTGCGATGGAAGAGTTTCACCGAACAATACATCGACAGCGCCGGAATGTTTGCCGGCGTTATCGTTTCTCTACTCAGCACGCTGGCCCGTCAAGAATCCGTTCGCCGCTCCGAGCGTGCCAGCGCCGCCTACGCAAAGCTGAAACAGCAGAATCGCACCGACCACCTTGGCCGGAAGCGCCTTGTTGTTGACCGTGACAAAATTCGTGCGATGGCTGCTGGCGGTACGTCCACACGGGCGATTGCCGCCACATTGAAGATCAGTCATACGAGCGTCCATCGGATTGTGCGGGCGAAGCCTTAGTGCTGGAACCGAACCTTCCCCAAGGCCGTCTTCATTGACAATGTGCAATATCGAATCTATCCGTGAAATCGAAGAACGTCAACGGCGGCGATTCAAGCCGTTCATTTGGCTTGTGACCGAAGACGGGGCGCATTCGTTCTTGACGGCGGTGGCCGAACGGCACGTCAAGGTTCTTTGGATGACGGAAACCTTCGAGCAGGTTTCCGAGTCAGCCAACCTGGAAAAGGTCCAGGACCGGATTCAAGAACACTACAAAACGACGGGTGGAAAGTACGTTGGATTTGGGGCGATCTTGAGCTACAACTACTCCGACACCTTCGATACGAGCATCATCTTCGACGTTGAGGGAAACGTGATCGAGAAATGTGGCGGGAGGTTCCTCTTGCCGGAAGTGTGGATGGAACTCCATACATGACGACAGGCTGGAACCCGCCGAAGGCGTCCGAAGGACAGATCCAACGGATTCCAACCGGATGCGAATCATGTCCCTTCGGGACAGCTTCGCTGTTATTGTGAACCTATTTTTCAAAACCAACAAAGACAGTGCATCTGATGAAAGGTGGATCAGTGTCAGGAGACAGTAATCCCTTGTCGAGAAAGGATTATTGTCGAAAATCTGATGACGGAGCCATCAGCGCCTATCGACGCCCTGAAATTGCTCGGCTCTCGGTTTATGGTTTCGCTGCAAGTATCGCAGCCCTGTCCATGACCCGACTTTAACGTCTTATCCGAACACGCTCGTGACGAATGATTCCCCTTTCAGGTTTCTCCGCAGGACGGAGTATCGTTCTTCATCAGGTGCAACTGGTGTAAACCGATTGCGGAGATTTCCACTCCCTGTGCTTTTACGAGCGACCTTGGTAGGGTTACAACCCGATGGAAGGTTCACCATCAGGAAAGCATCAATGTCCGGGCAGCGCCCTTGATCGACGTGGCTGTTTCCAGCCATTTGAAATACTCATTCAGACGTATCCGCCGTGCGATTCATTCACAGTACGGACGTATCTGACGCCAAGTCTTTCATGAAGTATATAGACATCCTGCGATCTCCAGCCGGTAACCGATGGCGTTTTCCTGCCGCTGGCAACTACTTCCAGTCTGATTCGTGCGGAACATCTACAATCAATTGTCCCTTGGATCTGTAGAATGTCAACCGATGCCACCATGTTTCCCAAATGGATAGCGGCTTCGGAACCCACTCGGACCGCACAACAGAGCGCACGAAACCACACAATGCCAGATGTCTAAATACATCTCAGGCGGCTATACCGATCCGGCCATACAGATCCGTTCGGTCGATCTGCCAATCCAGATATTGAGGAAGACACGCCATGAAGTCACCGAAGAGATGTGCCATCATTTTACGACTAGATCCCGAAGTGATAGACCGCATAGACACCGTTCGCCACACTTTGAAAATGAATCGAACCGATTGGATTCGCAAGGCGATTCACAGAAATATTCGGTACAACATGCAACACGAACTTCCACTGGTTGAGCGTGAGGACATCCAGGCCGCTCTGAACACATAGGCAAGGTGCAGACATGAAATTCCACGAAATGACTATCACGTCGAAGGAAGCTGAAACTCTGGAGCGCTGTTACGCCGTACTGGACCCCGAACAAATCGAAGAGTGCCACCGTGAAGCTGCCGAGATTGCCGCTGCGGAATTGAGCCGGGAGGACGCCGCTAAGTTGCTGGTGCCTACGCTTGCCATCATCATGCTGCGGAATGTGCGGGTGGCGTTGAACAGTGCCACCTGGGTAGCGCCGAAACGGCCCACTGCAATCTGACAATGGGCCGAATACTGGTGATGCAGCATCCGGCCCTTTCTTGTAGGCGGCTTCTATTTCTGGCCAATCGTGGCTGGAGTCTCGTAGGGATTGAAAATGAGTGCGTCCCAATTGATCGGCTCGTCTCGTTTCGAGTGATGTTTACCGTTGGCTTCGATCCAATTGGCCACGTCATCGTACCACCCAAGTCTTATGGGCATCTCGTCAAACCGTGCGGGCTGCGTGTCGATTTGTTTTCTCAGGCGGATCAAAAACTTGGTCCGGGTTGTGCGGAGTTCGGTTAGCTCGGCGCCGTCAGGTGATGGTAATTCTGCGTTTCGATATTCAAGCATCTCATGAGGAGTGGGCAATGCGTAGGTGAATTTTCCCAAAAAGGAATTATAATCCGAGTGATCCAAAGGTAGAAAGGGATGTAAGCGGAAGGACGGTTGCTACTCTTGGTTTAATTGTACCTTGCATTTGGGGCTTGTCAACTATGGCCACTTTAGAGGCCAGCCCGGTCGCCTTTCGGGTATAATCGGATTTCGGAATCATGATTGTTTCAGCGTGATGAGCGTGACTGTGGCGTGACTCCAAATGGCGGTTCGACCATTCCGGCATTCTTCTGAGATCGTGCCGGATCAACGATCTGGAAACTGTCGGAATACCCTTCAGCCTCGAATCCCGCCCGGCTCACCAGGATAAATACTTTAAAACTCAATCACACTGGTCAGAGTGAAATAAACGGATAAAATTGTCTTGATTTGATTAAATTGTCAGATGGGTCACAGTACGATGAATGTAGAGCTTGGGCCAGCGGGCGGCAAGACGAAAAAGGCCCGCCGGGCAACAGTGCCTGAATCCACTCACCGCCAGAGCGGGCAATCGCTGTAATTCAGATTTCGAGGCCCAGCTCTAAATGACCGAATTTCACCCTGATCAACTGGAGATAGCGGAAGCTGTCTTCACCACAGCCGAATTGGATGTTCGCTCGGCCAGCTTTGCTCAGTTTTCGTTTGGGTTTTGCCGGTTCCGGCGCCATCGGCTTTGGCGGCTTGGACTTTCCTCGGATCTTAGCTAATCGCCGCTGAGTCGCTTTCTAACCGCCTCGGGCACATGGTGCGAGGAGAATAGTCGATAAAAACGAGGATGTCGATTGATCTGTGCCGAGGCGTCAAAAGACAAACCGATCCGCTTGGAGGGTTCGCGAATCACGCCCGCGCAACCTGGCTCCCTCAATTACTACCTTCCACCTCTCAGTGTTTTAAGGTGAAATCGCGTAACTCAACTTCATCCTTGCTCGGAATGTTGAAACCGAACCACCCGCGGACGCTTCCTTCCGGAAAATCCCAACTGTCGAGCGTCACCCACCCTCCTGGGATTAGCACGCTTTGTACGATTGAGGCCGGCGAAATATCAATGTTGACGGTGACCGGAAGCTTCCGGTCCAAGCCATGTGGGATCTTGACCTGCTCGGTACGCGACTTGTCGGATATGAGGGTACGGACAAAGTACTTGTCATCCAGTTGGCAGAGGCAATAATGTTTCGGATCGTGGAAACCAACAACCCAATCGGTGCGCTTTCCCTTGACCGAGACAATCGTAAAGCGGACACTGGCTTGCACGAAGTCCACCGGAGCCACCACCAGATCGCCGCCACGGCGTACCAGTGCGTTGTTATTAAACACGCTCCAACCCCCGTTTTTGTGCCAGTCGGCCAGTGTGAAGATCTGTGGCGGCGGTGCCGGCGGAGCCTTGGAACCACTCGGTGTGGGTTTGAGAGCAAGCGTGGCTACGGCGGTGCGATTGGCCGTGATGTGAACGGTAGTCGAGCCGTCCTGATAGTGGGGGGCCGATGCCGTCACGCTATAGTTGCCCTCCGGAAGAGTACCGCTATGGCCGGTGAGGACTTGATCCTTGGTGTCACCGTCCCGGCGGAGGAGCACACGGGCGTCGGGGGGGGTCACATCGACGCGGAGCGTGCCTTGAAGGCTTTCCAGTGCTGCCTCCAGGTCCAACGTCTTTCCCGCGGTGAAGACCTCATCGGCCTGCAACGGTTTGAATTGATCGTGACGCACCTGCACCGAATGTTTCCCCGGCTCGATACTGGCCAGGGAGAATTCGCCATCGGAGCGGACGACTCCCGCGCGGCTCCCGTCGATCCACACTTCGCTCGCCGGCGGCGCGTGATGGATAAGTAGGACTGCCTTTATTGCCGCCAGCTTGAACTCGGTCTTGCTTAACTGGAAGGCCTGAATGGTCACTGCCTGTTCCGCTGCTGGCGTGTAACCATCGTTCTCCACACGAACGGTGTATTTCTTCGGTGGCAGGTAAATCTGCAGCCGGCCGCGACTGGTGGGGCGCTGGTACCTGGCGCCGTCTATGAAGACGTTGGCTTGGTCCACGTTAGCGGTTATGTCCAACACACCCATGTTGGCGCCGCTCAGCATCAGTACATAGATCGCGCCATTCGGTTGAACATCGAAGACCGCAGTGTCGTGCCGCCCGGTGGGACCGTCGAGAACGAGCTCGTGCGAACCAGGCCCGACGTCCGTCAACGCAAGGCCGGCGGCGTCAGTATTTCCGGCTAACTTTCCGTCCAACATCACGCGAAACCCGGTCATGCTGGCATAGAGCCGCGCCTCGGGCCCATACGCCGTCAGGACAAACGCGCGAAGATTCTTCACCGCCACCTGACCCGCAACCGCCGGCATCTGGCCAGGAGCCATCTCCAAAGTGAAATTGACAGAAGCGTTGCCGCCTATCGCTGCGATATCGTGTTTGCCGGCAGTGAGGTTACCGAGCTCGGCCTTACCGCTCTGAATTTGACCGGCGACTGTGCCATCCACCTGAATCGTGCCTTCGGCAAGATCAGTCGAGATCGCCAGATGAGGCATGAGCGGGTGCAGGGTCAGCACCACCGGCGACGACGCGGCATCCGGCCCGGCGTTGAATGTGAGGGCGGCCGGCTGGTAACCGTCCAACTGGGCGTCCACCGAATAGCTGCCCGCAGTCAATTCCAGATCGCATACCGACTGCCCGCACGATTGTCCGTTCACTTTGACGCTAGCGCCCTGTGGGGATGTCAGCAGCTTAACTTTGAACTTCGCTGCCGGCCCCGGTGCGGCGGGAATGGCGGCTTTCCGCCGATCGGAGAGGACCACGCCGCCAATCATCAAGGCCACCACCGCCACAAAAGCCGCCGCACCTTGTAGAAGTCTCTTGCGCAGCATCGGGGTCGCGGCAACTGGCGCGTTTTGGGAATGCGGTGGCGCCACCGCCGGGGCGGGGGCAATTGGAATTGGAGCCACCGCTTCTGGGACTGGAGTATAGGGAGCCGGCGCGGGCAGGAGCGTTTCCTCGATGAGTGGGGGCAGCCCAACCGGAAAAATGCGCGTTTCGGGGTCGGATGGCGGAGGTTGGGAAGGCTCAGGCGCAGGAGTGGTTTCCGTCGCCGGAGTGCTTTCGGGTTTCGAACCCGTTTCAGCGGCGGGAGCGCTTTCCGCAACCTCCGGCTTTGCGGGTTTGACCTCCAAAGGCTCGCGGGTGCGCGTGTTCTGGCGATCGGCTTCCAGTTTGGCGCGTTGCAGCGTGGCCTGTAACTGTTGCAGCCGCGGTTCGTTCGGGTGGGCGGCGAGGCCCTGCGTGGCAACCGCCAGCGCCCCCACCAAATCCTCTTCGGTTTGCAGCCTGCGGGATTGCGACAGGCACCACGAAATGGCTTCATCGCGCTTGCGGTCGGCGATGCGGGTGGCGAGGCTCTGCGCCAGAGCGTGTTTCGGCTCCAGTTCCAAAACCTCGCGAATGACTGTCTCGGCGGCTTCCCATTCCGAATCTACCAATCGCCTGGCCTTGTCCAGAAGCGAATTGAGCAGCACGGTTCGAACTACGGTGTTGCGAGGGTCCAGTTGATGCGCCTCGCGGACGGCGCCGAGCGACTCTTCGGCGGCGCCCTTTTCGCTCAGCGCGTGGGCGCGGTCGAGACAGTCCAGGGCCTGGCGCGCCGATTCCTGGTTCTTGCGGACCAGCTTCTCCAGTTCCAAAAGTTCGGCATCGCCCGGGAATTCGGCGAGAGCGCTGCGAACGGTCTGGTCGGCGCGCTCATAGTCGCCGCCCTCCAGATATTTATCCATCTGCTCCACCCAGCGCGCTTTGGTGTGTTCATGCGCCTGTTGGTTGCGCCGCTTCATGATCCGCTGAATCTCGAACTCGAGGCCAGGTTGTTGATCGTGGATCGATTTCAGGATCTGCCACTGATCCAAGGCTTCGTTGAACTGGCCGCGGTCCTCGAAAAAGTGCGCTTTGGCAACGATGGAACTCACCAGATCCCGTTTGTCGCGGACCAACCGCTGGGCGCGTTCGAAGTGGGATTCACCAGGATAAAGCCGGAGCGCTTCTTCCAGGATGGCGGCGCGCTTGTCCAGGTCGGGCTCGGCCTCCACGCGCCGGTCGGTATCCGCAATGACGGCCGACAACTTTTGCCGCTGGCGCTCCTCCACATCGAACTGCAAAGCCTGGAACAGTGCGTGGTTGGGGTACTTCGACAAGTACTGGCGGCAGATCCCGAAGGCCACCTCGAAATTGTCGTTGGTAAGATGGCGGCGCGCTTCCTCGTAGGCGTTCTTCAATGAGTTGTGTTCGGAGTGCACCTGATTGTAGAAATTCTGATACGTGCCGCTGCGCCCCAGGTCCGATTCGGGATGGTCGCGATCCATGGCGATGAGGACTTCCATCCTGCTTAAAGCCGAGGTGACCTCGCCCTTCTCCCAGGCATACATGGCGGCCTGGTAAAGGTGCGATTTTTCGTCCCGAATGCGGGACACTTCCTGTTCCCTGCGCCCCACTTCCTCCAGCAGGCGAAGCGCTTCGGTGTCGTTAGGCTTGACGTTCACCACATTTTCCAGGGCCTCGCGCGCCTGGCGAAAGGCCCCGTTCTCCAGGTGTTGCCGGCTGAGAGCGATCCACTCCGAGATCTTTCGTTTCCGGCGTTCCTTCTCCACCTGTTCCTTCAGCGTAAGGGCGTCGGCATCCTCCGGGTCGAGTTGCAACGCTTCCTGAATTTTGCGCAGCGCCAGCGGGTATTCGGATGCCTCGAAGAAGCGCCGGGCGCTACTTAGCATCTGCCGGATATGCGTTTGGCGGACGGCTTCATCCACCTGACGGCGCAGCATGCGGACTTCCTGATCGAGGTGGCCTTCCGCCTCCAGTTCGGAGAGTATTTCGCTGGCGAAGACGTAATCGCCCTCCTCAAAACTGCTGGCGGCGCGCTGCAGCCTCGGCTTGATTTTCGAGCTGTCGAAGCATTCGAGGGGTTCGTTCCGTAAAGCTTTTTGCAACGAGTCGCCGAACTCGCGCATATTGAAGAAGCGGTGCCAGGGTTGCTTGGCAAGCGCCTTATGAATCACCTGGCTGATGACGTGGGAGACGTCATGATTGATCTCGCAAACCGGCGGCGGGCTGTAATGAAGAATGGACTCCACTACGTCCGATTCGCTGGCGCCGTTGAATGGCCGCCGGCGCGTGAGCGCTTCGTAGGTGACTACCCCCAGCGCGAAGAGGTCCGATAATGGCGTCGGCGGCTGAAGCTGCAACTGTTCCGGCGCCAGATAAAACAATGTCCCCTTGATGGCTGTCTTGGTGCCTGAGACCTCGCGTGCAATTCCGAAATCGATAATCTTGACGGAATTGTCGTCCATCACGAAAATGTTGCTGGGCTTTACATCGCGGTGTACCAGCCCCTGCTCATGCGCGGCGTGCAAGCCGCGGCACGCCTGCTCCACGATTTCCAGGGTGCCGGTCACACTAAGCCGTGGACTGGCATCCTTGATCAATTGCTCCAGGGTCACGCCTGGAAGCAGCGGCATGACAAAGAATGGTTGCCGCACGCCGCCGTGCTCAAATTCGCCGATATCGTAAATATTCACGATATTCGGGTGCACCATGGTCGCCAGGATGCTCCACTCCTTGTAGAACAACTGCATGGTTGCCGGATTTTCGGCGTCGAGGATGGTCTTCAGGGCTACATCGCGTCGCATGACGGTGTCGTAGGCCTTGTACACGACACCCATTCCGCCACGGCCAAGAACCTCCTTGAGTTCGTAACGTTCCCGAAGATTAGTTGGTTTTAGTGCCACGGCTCGAGCTCCTGGCGTGATATAGTACGGGTCGGAATATGCAGCCACAGTCCAGGCTCGGCGATCGCTCCCTGGTCCCGGAGGACACCCACCATCTGCCGGATTGCCCGCATAAGTGCATCGGCCCGGCGCAAACCGGTTCGCCCGACGTGGAGGTGAACAGCCGGCCTGCTCTGCGCGTCAGCGACAGCGGTATCCATTCCAGATGCTGCCGGGCCAATACCTGGATCGCCATTCAGGGCAGCGGCACCGTCCTGATCAACAATCTGGAAGCCCACCGCCTGGGTGACGCGGATCAGCACTGCGGCGGCCCTGGGTACATGGTCGACGGCAGTGAAGACGTGCTTGTGGGCGGCTAACACGGTCAGCTCTCCTCTCCGTCGATCTGCTCGATAGTCGGTGCCAGAGTATCGGGAGTCGTGTTCGCCGAATCGGGATCGAGAGCGCCTGCCCCCGCTTGACTCTCCGGAACGACCCATGGGTTGGATGCGAGCTTCGCGGCTACGCTCGCGTTTTGGGCGATACTCGCCGAGCCGGTCTGTGGCGCCGAACTACCAGCGGCAGTTCCAGTGCTCGCCGCGCCGGATGTCGACCCCGGATTTGCTGTGCTCGCGCCGGCCGCGAGGCTCGCGGCGCTGGAGATCGTTCCCGAGCTTGCTGTCCCCGGGCCAGTTCCGGTGCTCCCCGTGCCGGCCGTCGATCCCGGGTTTACAGCGATCGCGCCAGCTGCGAGGCTTGCGACAGCGGACATCGAATCCTGACTTCCCGTCCCCGCGCCAGATCCGGTGCTGCCAGTGCCGGATGTCGAGCCCGAGCTTGCCGTCCCCGCGCCAGATCCGGTGCTCCCCGCAGCGGACGTCGATGCCTGGTTTCCCGTGTTCGCTGTCGAACTGGGGGTGCTCGAACTCGCCGGCGACGGATTCGCGAGGTTCGGCACGGTCGACACGCTGCTCAGGTCGACGGTGCCGGGCAGCGCCGGCAGATTGGGCGGTGTGGGGGTGGCGGAGAGCGCGCCGGCCGGCATGGGCAGCCCGCAGTTTACCCACACCTTCGGTCCCTGAAGCGTAACTCCAGCCTGGGTGCAATCGATGAAGCTACTGCCCTGCGCGCCGATGAAGGTGACGCCGTTGGCGGCCTCGAGGACGATGCGCCCGCCGGCTTTCAAGTGAATATCGCCGCCGGCCTGCAGGATAAAAGTTCCGGCCGCCTTTTCGTTGATGTCCTTCCTGGCGTTGAGCGATAGCTGGCCCTGGATATCGGTGCTGTAGTCGCCCTTCACCGTGCTGTTCTTGTTGCGATCCACCAGTTCGATCTGATCGCGCTTGACTTCCATTGTCCGGTCGCGGTCCACCACCTCGATGGTGTCGTTCTCCACCGTGATCTGCATATTGTTCTGCGCGTGCATGATGTACAACTCATCGCCCTTGGTGTCGACAAATCGGAGTTCGTTGAATTCCGTGGCGTCGCCATTCTTGGTGCTGCGGGTCTTGACACCGCTCCAGTTCTTGTTGTCCGGCAAGGTATACGGGGGATGGTTGACGTGGTTGTACAGGCAACCGGTGATGACGGGCCGGTCCGGGTCGCCTTCTACGAATTGAACAATCACTTCCTGGCCCACGCGCGGCAGCCAGATATGTCCGAAACCCGGGCCGGCGATCGGTTGCATCACGCGAATCCAGCAGGAACTGTTCTCGTTCGGTGTGGTGCGGTCCCAATGGAAATGCACTTTGACGCGGCCGTACTCGTCGGTGTAAATCTCCTCTCCCTCGGGCCCTACCACGCGAGCGGTCTGGATACTGCCGATATTGGGCGTTTCCGTCTTGCATTTGGGGCGGAACTGCACGGTAGACGGGATGGTGCTAAAGGTGTTCTCGTAGGTGGAGGCCGCCGAATCCATGCTGCTGAAGGAGCCCTCGTGCGCATGGTGGCCGACCTTGGTAATCAGATAATTGAGATCCTGCTCGGGCCGGTCGTGCTGAATCAGGTCGAAGCGATACCCGGGCATCATAGCGCGGCAGTTTCCGTTTCCCTGCACCTGGACGCGGTCCAGTTCCAGCTCTTCCTGGCGGAGGGCGGCCCAGTCGGGCGAGTCCTTTTCCCAATCGATATCGCCGGGATAATCGTAGACTTCCAGGGTGCGGTTCGAGCCCATGAATTGCCCGGTGGGAGCTTCGTAATACAACTGGTGGGAAGGAATCAGGAAGTTGTAATCCTTGTGCGCATACTTATTCGGCCGGATCACCTTCGTCATGTTGGAGGAGAAGATGGTATCTTCCTCCTGATACCCGCCGCCGCCCGACTGATGTTCGAGGCGCATGGTCGATTGTTGGGGGCAAGGCTCGTGAGCGGACAGATGGTCCACCAGGATCATGGTGTGCTTCCCCTGCTCATGCTTGAAGTAATAGTAGATGCCCTCGATTTCCATCAGGCGGGATACATAGTCGAATGCCGACTCCTGATACTGGCAGCAGTTGATCCACTTCGCATGCCGGTCGCCGAGACTGGAGACATCGTAATCTTGGAAGCCGTATTTCTGGAAAGTTTTCTCGATCACCTCGACGACTGTCATTTCCTGGTAGATCAGATTGTCTGTGGTCACGGTGAGATACCAGAGCCAGGGGACCATTTCCGCGGAATAATAGGCATAGCGGCCTTGATGGCGAATGGGTTCGAACTTGTTGATGTACCCGTTGAAGTACCGGTAGCCGGAGCCTTCGCGCCAGCGGATTCCCACGGTAACATTGCGGTCGATGATCTGGTCCCAATCGATGCTGAAATTCTCGGACACGAGTTCCAGCTCGAAATGATAGATTTCCGACAACTGCTCCGTCCCGCCGAAGCTGTTGACCAGCAGCGTATTGGGTCCCAGGGGGCTATCGAAGGAAAAAAGCCGGTTCTGTTGGGAAAGATTCTCCATAAACTTACCCGTCCCAAAGACGGAACACCGTCTCATCCGGATCGCGGTCCAAGGGCTTTGTAGAGATCCAACCTAGCCATCCCAGACGAGGCGGGTCGGTTCCCGGAGCGTCCAATCCGAAACGGGGCGCCTCATCGCGGCATAAGATCAACTGCACTTCCACATCGAAGTCCTCTCCGCAATAGAACCGCGCCATGGCCTTCAGGGGCTGATGAGCGTCGCCTTTCGGCAGGAACCTTTTGTATTCCTCCAGGCCCATGGGGCCTAGCCGCACCCTCACAACCGATTGCTGGTCCCAGACCTCGTCGCCCAAAACCATCCCCACTCCCAGCGATTCGGATTTCGAAAAACCGCCTTGCAGGCAGGTTCGGGATCCCGGCCCCAACGGACGCCACGCGCCTGCGAAGGGTTGGACCTCAACCTTCACGCCGAAATAGTGACTGAGGATGCCGCGAAACGCAGACGCGGAACGGGGAAGCTGGGCCAGGAGGCCTTCGTAGCAGATCAAGGCCTGGTCCGGAACCGCTTGCCGGTCCCGCAGCCCGGGAGTGCCCAGGCCGATCAGGGCGAGCAGATACCCGGTGAACGCATCGTTGCCGGTGCGTTCGTACGTCACCGGGAAGCGGTACTTCTCCCAGGCGCGATACAGCAGCGAAATCATGCGGTGATTGAAGATGTCGAGGAAATCGCGAAGGGTGGTATCGCGGGCGCGGAGACGTTCCAGCACGAGCTCGATATAGCGGGTCGGGAGCACGCCCGCGGTACAGTCCAGCCCGAAAAAATTAACCGTCATCATGGGCGTCCGATCGGGGCTCTCGCGCAGCGATTGAATCTCCGCGGCGGGAAAGGACAGAGAGGGATGAGTTCCCAGCCGCAAAGGCTCCTTGGCGGGATGGAGGAACGAACCGATCGGCTCCGGCGAACCGCTCAGGCGCAGGATTAAACGCACCGCTTGAAAGAAAGAGAAGTCCCACGGACGGGCGCTCAATCTAGCCGGCAGCGTGGCGATGGCTACAGAAGGATCCGGTTGCCCGCTCGCGGTTCCCATTCCCTGAGCATCTCCTTTCGCTGGCGCGTGCGGACGGCTAATTGGCTGAAGCTGTTCATCGACACGTATTGCGCCAGAAAATGTTCCAGAACGCTGGAGAAAAGATAGACACCTCCACCGACGAACTTCTCTTCGTCGAGGTCGAGCTCCACGCGCACGCCGCGGACATAGGAGATGCCGTGATCGCCCACCACCCTGGCGAAGCGGCGCTCGCTGCGAACCGCGGCGATGCCTTCGATCTGCCGTTCCAGGTAAGGCGAGGAGCCTTGATACAGGCGGAGAATCTCCTGCAGGGCGTCGCGGCCGCCTTCCACCAGCGAAAGATAGTTGAGAGACAGATGCGAAATGAGGCGCCATAGACCGCCCCGGTCGGAGGGAGGCCGGAGAGTGGGGGTAGGCTTGCGCAGCACCGCGACACGTTCAATGACCGAACTTCCCTCGAGATCGAAATCGCCCGATTCCTCGCCGAAGGGCAAATGCGAGGGGAGATCGCCATTGGAGCAGGTACAGCGTACCGTCAGCGTGTCCAGATCGAGTGTTACCGGCCGTCCCGAAAGGTCCACCAGCGAAAGGTATACCTCGCTGAGTCCCGATTTTTCGGATCCCGTCTGCCGGCGGGTGGCGTGCCAGAAAGTGGGCTCCTTTTGCCGGGAGCCGTGCCGGAACGAGAAGAAAGGTTCGAATTGAGCCGTCTCTCCGGTGCGCTTGTATGTGCAGACCACGTTGTCGACGGAGAAGATCTCGGTGTTGTGGGAGTGACGGAAATCGGGATTCACCGCGTACTCGTATGTGGTCTGGTTGAGTTGGATGGGCTCGGCGGTACGGGAGAAAAGATTGATGATGGGAGTGCAGCCCAGGCGCACGGTCCGCTGGGAGACGCCGGTTTCCAGGATTTCATGACGTTCCGGCCGATCGTATGGCGAAATCAGGAAGAGGATTTCGACGCTATCTTGAAAGCCCGCCACGCGAAGCGCGTCCATGCCGCGCAGATCCAGAAAAAAGAAACGCTCGGGGAAAGCAAAATACTCTTGCAGGATGCGATACGCCCCGAACGAACGTTCGGAGTAAGGCAGCATGGCCTCGTCGTCGTCGAAACCGACGGCCTTGAGTGCATCGGGGACGAGTTGGATAGGCCGCTGGCGGAATTTGGGCCGCGGATCGCGCAGGACGATGGAGGTGCAGTTGTTGCAGAGAAGCTCGTAAAGCGTGTGCACCAGCGCCGGCTCACCGTTCAAATGGAAGCGCAGCGATTCCAGGGGAAGATCGGAGAAACGCACTTCCGGTGAGCAGTCGATGCGCACGCGCAACGCGGCTGCGGCGCCCGGCGCGCGGAGCGGCGGGTCCAAACGATCGATGGCCGTCCATTGCGCTTCCTTCACGCGCATGGGCCAGACGTCGGTGTCATAACAGGTGCGGAAGGTGCAGAGGTGACCGTCGACGGGCCGGCTGAATAGATTTGAATTCCTGGGCACGCGATACGACGTGGTCAGCTTGCCTTCGCGCAGATGAAACTCCGCCACCGACATGGAAGGCACCGGCCGGGTATAGTGCGGGTACACCACGTTCAGCAGCGCTTGGGTGATTTCGGGGAAATCGTCATCGAGCCGCAGGTGGACGCGCGCAGCCAGCAGAGCAACAGCCTCGATGAGGCGCTCTACGTGCGGGTCCTCGCAGCGGTTGGGTTCCAACAAGAGGCGGGACGCTACTTTGGGATACTGCTCGGCGAATTCCACGCTCTTCTGGCGCAGAAAGGTCAGCTCGCGTTCGTAATAATTCAGCAGCTCATCGCGCACGAGCGTCTCCTGTGACTTGGTATTCGCCGCTGATCAGCTCCAGCGTGGTATCGAAAAAGACGCGAGCGGGAGTAGGCTCCGTCCGCAACATGGCTTCGATACGGAAATGCAGCATGCGGCTGCTGGGTGAGGCGGGTTCCATGGTGACGGAGACGTTCAGCAGCCGCGGCTCGAACGTGGTAACCACCGCGGCCACCAGTTGCATCATGCGGTTCTGATCTTCCAGAGAACTCATCGACATGCCGGTGGTGTCCGGCAGCCCATAGCAATAGACCGAGCGCCAGAGCTCTTTGGAGGTGAGCGCGGGTTCGGCGGGAGAGCGGCGCGAATTGAGCAGCGCCTCGAGATCGCGCCGCACCGAATCCTTGAGCTCTTTGAGCGAGTGCGCGCGGCGGTCCTGCGCTTCCGCCCGGTTGCGCGGCTCGTCGTCAATGAGGCGGTCGAGCAGCGAAGGCTTGATGCCTCGCTCATGGGATCGTCTTGCCATAGTTATCTCGCTAGCCGGACCGCCCGGGCCGGGCTCAATCTGCAGATGCGCGCATAGAGAGCCTGCTTCTCAGCGGCGGAATCAGGTCCGCGGTCGAGGCAGCGGTAGAGAAGAGTCAAAGGCTGTGCGATCGTATCGGCGAGTTCCCACTCCGTGAGTTTCCGGTGTTCGATCTCCTCGGCCAATTCCTTGAGAACGGGCTCGCCGATGGCTTCGTTGCCGGTGGCGACGCAAAGCCGGGCCAACTGGAGTTTGCGCAGGAATCGGTCGCGCCCGCAGGGCTCCTGGGCCATCTCGCGGCCGAGGATTTCCAACGCCTCTTCGAGATTTCCCGATTTCGCCGCCTGCATAGCCAAGTCATAAGCATCGGGCGGCAGGGGCCCGGCGCTGTCGCCGTTGGACGGCGCGGCATCGAACGATGGCGGCGGAGCCGGCGGGTACCACGTTTCCGGGGCCGGAGCGGGAGGCGCGGGTTGCGTTTCGGCTGGAGCGCCGGGCAGAATGCCGCGCTGTTTGAGCCAGGCCATGGTTTCCTGGTTGGCTACGGGAGTATCGTCGGCAAGAGTCCATTCGAGCAATTGCGGAAGCTCCGCAAGCAGGGATTTTAGCCCGGCTAGGATGGCATTCAGTGCGGCCTCGGCGCCGGCAAACTGGACGGCGGAAGCGGCATAGCGCTGCAGATCGAGCCAGGCGCGTCCGTAAGGTTCTCCGGCGGCATTTTCCGCCAAATCTCCCACCTGATCCCAATACCCCTCCGATGCGAGACGCTTCAACGCAATGCGCAAGTCCGCCGGGGGCGCCACCAGCAAATTGGGATCGGCGAAACCGGCGGCGCGCAATTCGCCCCAACGGTACATCCTGGGGATCAGATATCCGGCGCTATTGAAAGGGTTCTCTTTGCGCAGGTAGCGGGAAGCAGCCATCAAGCGTGCGACGGCATCGTCGTGGCTGGAAGGCTCAATGCCCGCGAAGCCGCGCGGGCTGGGACGAGCGCCGGCGCCTGGCAGCGCGGGGGCCGCGGGTTCGAACGCTTCGGCAGCCGCCGGCTGCTCATAACCGAATTGCGCCGGTTCCTCCACCTGCGCCGTGGCGGCCGTTTCCGATCCGCCCTTGGTTTTGAGAAGCACGCGGGCGGTTTGCGCTACATCTTCCAAGGTTTGCCGAAGCGGCGAAAAGTCGGGGGCGGCATCGGCGAATTTCTGATCGCAGTAATCGCTCAGAGTCTGGACTTGCCCCGTCAGAGCCACCAGAATGTCGTAAATCTGTTGGCAGACAGCGGCGGGAGTTCCGTCAAGCCCCCGGTCGAATTCTTCCGGCGGGATCTGGCCTTCGCCGATGGCTTCCTGGCGCTTCACCTGTTTGGCCGGATCGCTGAGCGCGTCGTTCTCGCTGGCGATGGTGCGGGATTGTTTGTATTGATACCAGTTATGCCCGGCTTTTGTGAGGGTGACCGAACGGACAGCGGAATCGAGCTGAGAGCCCACCCAGCGTAGCGAAGTGGCGCGCAATTCCAGGTCGCCGTCCTCGTCCTGCCGCGGATAGACCGACTCCCAGTAAGTATCCAGCAGCCGGTGTATGAGTGCGAGCCCTTGTTGAAGACCGGCAAACCCGTCCAGCCGAACCAGCGCTTCCGTCATCCACGCGGTTACCTGGAGATCTTTACCTATTTTGGTAAGGGCTTCCTTGCAGAGTTTCAAGGCCTGCGGATAGTCGGCTGCCTTGAGCTCCCGTTTCCACACGCCCTGATTCAGATCGTCTTCCTGGCGGCGGACTTCCCGGATCTGGACGTAAATGGGATGGTCGCGGAGGTCGGATCCGCAAGGATCGGCCGGGGAAATGGGCGAGAGCAGGGCTTCTATATCGATAGGCATGGACAACGCTCGTCAGCAAGTATTTCCGGATCTATCGCCCCGATTCCCGCCCCCGTTTGGCAGTGCCGCCGTTATGACGCGGTGGCCTGTCCACCGGCAATGTCGAAGCCGCCCGTTTGCGGGGACTGCAGGTTACCGGCTTGATCCACGGTTTGATACCGTTCGGTGATAGCGGAAAACGTGAGCGTCAGGGATTCCTGCGGCAACCCGGTCACACCGGGATGACCGGACGTTTGGTACGAAACGAAGCGCACGTTGGTCAGCGTATAGGTTTCCGCTTCGTATTGGCCGGCAAAGGCGCCGGTGGTGTTGGCGCCGTCGCGGCTCACCCGAATGGTAACTGTCGGAAGCGGGCTGTTGCCGACCAGCAGCGCGGCTAACAGGGGCGAGCTGCAGTCCATCGATTTGGTGATATGCATGTTGCCGAAGTTGGCCTGGCTGACGTTCGAGCCGCCGCTACCCCGTTTCGCGACTTCCTGAGTCACGTGATAGGACATGTCCTTCAACACGATCTTTTGGTTCCAGTTAGGATTGGGGCTCAGGCTCTCGCCTTTAATGTTGGGAATATCCAGAAATTTTGACATACGATCTCCTCATAACTCTTTTCGCCTACGTGACCTTGTTTTGCGCGATGTCGATGGTTTTAGGAACTTTGGCCGCGGGCATGCCATTGACGACGGGCGTGTAAACGATCGCCACCTGATCGAAATGCAGCTCGATGTGCTCCTTCTTATGCCCGTCGTCTCCGGAAAGCGCGCGGGAGGCGACCGAGGCGCCGGTGAATGTCAATTGCAGGTAGACCAAGCTGGCAGTCTGCGAACCCGAGCCCTGCAAACCCGATCGTTCGGCCTCAAACACGACCGCCGTGGGAATTTGTCTGCCGAGCGTGGACAGCTTGAACAAAGCCGGACCGTTATGCCGGATCTGGAAACCGAACGTCCCGCTGGCGCTGGTCTTGCCCGGCGCGCCGGAGGCTACGTTGGGATCCACTTCTACATTCATTTGGAAATCCCATCCCTCCAGCTCGAGCCACTGCACATGATTCACTTTCAGGCTGCCGCCAATTACTCCGGCCTGAATCATGTTTAGAAAGAAAAATCGTTGTCCGTCAGCCACTTTTCTCCTCCTTGTATACTTGTCTTACTGCTACCCTAGCGCGTGGACTTAGGCAGTTCCGCCACCAGCCGCAGCGAAACCGAAAGTTCTTCCAACTGGAAGTGGGGACGCAGGAACGCCACGGCCTTAAAGACACCCGGCTTGGACTTATCGTCCACAACTTCCACGCGGGCCTCCCGCAACGGGTACTTCGCCTTGGTGTCGTGGGAAGCCGTGTCGTCTTCGGTCACGTAGTTGATAATCCAATTGTTCAGGAACACTTCACACTCCTTGCGGGAGGTGAAGCTGCCGATCTTGTCGCGCATCATGGCTTTCAAATAGTGCGCGAAGCGCGATACCGCGAGCATATAAGGCAACTGCGCGGAAAGACGCGCGTTGGCGTTGGCCTGCTCGGTATCGTAGATCTTGGCCTTCTGACAGGTCTGGACGCTGAAAAACGCGGCGTAGTCCGTACCCTTGCAGTGCACCAGCGGGGCGAAACCCAAATCCGAGAGTTCCTTTTCCCGGCGGTCGGTAATGATGGTCTCGGTGGGGCATTTCAGCGACACATCGCCTTCTTCGGTGCGGAAGGTATGCGAAGGCAGGCTGTCCACCAGGCCGCCGCCTTCCACGCCGCGAATCGCGGCGCACCATCCGTAGCGCGCGAATGCGTTGGTGATGCGCGCGCCAAGGGCGTACGCAGCGTTCCCCCAGAGGTACTGCGAATGGTCCTCACCGGTTACGCCTTCTTCGTAGTTGAAGGCGTCCACCGAACGATTGTCTTTTCCATACGGCACGCGCATGAGGATGTGCGGCAGGGTGAGGCAGACATAGCGCGAGTCCTCCGACATGCGGAAACCCTTCCAGCGCGCGTACTCCGTGGTGTCGAAGATCTTCGCCATATCGCGAGGCGTATCGAGTTGCGTGAACGACTCCAGGTTCATCAACTCCGCTGAGGCCGCCGAAATGAATGGGGCATGGGCGGCCGCCGCGACCGCCGACATCCGCTCCAGGAACTCGATGTCCTCCGACCCGCGTCCAAACTCGTAGTCTCCCAGAATACAGGCGAACGGCTCGCCGCCGAACACTCCGAATTCCTGCTCATAGACCTTCTTGAACATCTGGCTCTGATCGAATTCGGGAACGCGCTGGAGGTCTCGCAGCACTTCCTTCTTGGTGGCATTGAAGACCTTCAATTTGAGATTGACGCCGGTCTCGCTGTTCTCCATGAGGTACCAGATTCCGCGCCAGGAGGCTTCCATCTTCTGGAATTTCGGATTGTGCAACACCTCATTGAGTTGCAGCGAAAGCAGATGGTCGATCTGGGCGATGCGCGCCTGAATCATCGCCTCGGTATCCGGCGCCACGGTCATCTGTCCATCCAGGATCTGGCGGACGAACTGCGCAATCATGCCCTTACCGCGCTCGCGCGAGGCATCGTCGCGGCCCACTCGTCCTTCCTGGATAATCTGGTCGAGCAGAGGGGATTGGGAGGCAGCTACCGCCGGCGCGGTCCGGGTCGCGGCGGCAGTTTTTTCGGAAGTATCACGCCTTGGCATTCGGTTCACCATCCTTCGCTTTAGGAGAGCTTTCTTTTCGCACCCGCTCCATCTGGCTGGAATCGTTTATGATTTCCTGCAGAATACGCTCCAGCTTTTCGTTGCCTTGAAGGGTACCGACCAGATCGCTGAGTTGGGTTCGCAACTCCATCAATTCGCGCAAAGGCCCGATCCGGCGAGCCACCTGTTCCGGCTCGAAATCCTCCAGACTCTTGAAGGTGAGATCGACGCCCAGATTGCCGGCGCCGCTGTCTTCGGTAAGGCGATTCTCCACGGAGAAGGCCACGCGGGGTTTCATGCTTTCCATGACCGCGCTGTAATTGTCCGGGGTGATCTCCACAAAGCGGCGATCCTTGACTTTGGGCAGCGGATCGGCCGGCTGGCCGCTCAGATCGGCCATGATCCCCATGACGAATGGAATTTCCTTGAGTTCGATAGCTCCGCCGATCTCCACGTCATAGGTGACATGGACGCGAGGCGATCGCACTCTTGATAATTTGGCATGTACACTTTCACGCGCCATAAGACCTCCCTAAAAACGATTTCCCTACTAATCCCGCCCCGGCATCCCTTCTCCCGGGTTTGACCATCGCTCTCCACTGCGTCTCACCTATACTGCGTAAAACGCGCACCAAATGCCTCAGCATCTTATTTCTTCGTTGGTCGATGAACAGTATATCCCACCGCATCGCAGACATCGCCGCAATTTCATACCAGTACGTCTACTACTTCGGAGCGGGTCCTCATCGGCAACGCTTGCATACGGTTCGTGGCGGACAAAATCGAGCCTGGCAAGACCGAATCCCCGTTTTTGCGGTTCCGCCCGATCCCGACCGGGATCGAAGCGGTTTCTACACCACATCGCGCAAGAACTCCGCTGAATGCCTCAGGAATTTTTCGGGCATCACAGAGTTTATGAGGAGAGCCGGGGTTTGGGAAGTCTCAGGGTGTTACGTGACGTATGTAACGTGAAGTTAAACTGTTGAATCCAAGTCAACAGCGGTCGCGGCTGCTAAAGGTGGGGCGATGCGCTTCGTGGGTATCGATCTTCAGCCCGGTAAGGTTCACCTGTCTACGCCAGTAGGCGCTTTCGGGTCGGCCCTAGCTTCCGTCGCGCAGAACGCCCGCAGAATGCCTCAGCCATGTTTCAGAGTCCGGTCTGTCAATGCTTGACGGCGAAGCGCCACTCGCCCAATCCGGAGTTAGCTTGCTGGAAATTGCCTAACTGGTCCCAGCCGGTCGCGAAGCCGACGTTGTCGTGCAGATTCTCCACGCCCTTTACGGCCACGATCAAGTCCTCCTCGGGTTTTTCGGGGTTCCAGCCAAGAGCGCGTATGCTTGTGGAAGGGTTGAATTTCGCGCCAGCTTCGCCGATGAAAGCCGCAGACCCACCGCGGCCTCCGTGCCAACCGAATGGCTGGTAACCCGGTGGATATCCCACCTCATTGAAACTCTTGTTCCAAAAAGCGGTGAACTGCGCGTCGTCGGCCGTTGTGAACGGCGTGATGGGATTGGAGGGGCCGACCTTGTAGCCCGGAGGGCCGAATCTGCCGTGCCCGACCGATCTCTGGATGGTAACGATGTCGATATCCGGCACATATGGCCTGCCGAAGCGGTCCACAAGCACGTACGCGTCGCCGGTATCGACAAAGTAGTGGCTCAGCATCATTTCCTTGTCCTGCACATGGGGAACGTTGAAGCGCCGCTCCAGTTGAAAGACCTTGACGTCTTTCGCGGACATGCCACGCGCCGCCAGCCAACCCAGGTCCACCGAGCCGGGCAGTTCCTTGACCTGTTTCATGTCGGTGACCACTTTGCGGTACTCCGCGTCGCCTTTAACAAATCCCACCAGGCCGTTGAATTTCACATTCTTGAGCGACTTGGTTTTGAGCCACACGGGTTTGCCGATCATGCCCCATCCCTTTTGCTTTCCGAGGCGGAGCCATTCCACACGCGCCTTATTGCAACTGCGGACCACGAAGTAATAGCCCTGGTCGGCCAGCCTGCGCAAGACGGTCAGTTCCTCGGGAAGCAGGCCGAATTTTTCCGAGTTGTAAATTTCCTGAATCCAACCGGTGTTCTTGAGGAGGCCGGCTGCCTCGTCCGCAGCCTTCGCCAACTGGGTGGCTTTCGTGGTCCCCTGGATTTCGACGCGCAGGGCGTTGTCGATTTGATTCGTCTGCCGCAGGCGGCGGCCGGTGGCCACGGAGATTTCCAGCCACCCTTTGAGGAACGTAACTTCCTTGGTGAGAAACGCCAGCCGCCCGCCTTCAACCGCGCCTTTGGCCAGAGCCGCGGCTTTTCCGAACAGCGGAATCACGCCGAGCAGGTTCATCGCGGAGCCGAGATAGTCACCGTTCCGCAAGGCGTATGCCGAAGCTGGAATGGAGCACAGCCCCGTCGGATCCACCATAGCAGCGACATCGAGACCCATCTGGATGGCCATCTTTTGCAGCTCGTCCTGGTATGCGCGCAGTTTTTGGGCGACGGCATTGGTAAGCGGACCGGTGACGAACGGCATCCAGGATCCGTGGGTCGGCATGGAGAAGTGCCCGGGAGACGTCTTGACGATTCCCGTTTGAATATTCTTGGCGTCCGCCCAATTCGGGCCGATGAAGAATTGCTTGATCCAGAATCCCTGATTGCTGCCGATATCCGGGGGAAACTCCAGTTGCGACAGGCGGAACACCTGAAGTTCGGTTTGATTATCCGGGCTCGCGGCATCGGAACCGCTACCCATGGCATAGCAGTACGCCATGCCGTTCGACCCGGTGCTCCAGGCGCCGCGGCGCCAGGTGTTCTGCTGCGGCCACTCGCCATCGGGAGAGCATTGAATCAATCGCCAGACGGAGTTATCGGCGATCCAGACCACCGCCGTGAAGCTGGTGAACTGAATCTGGAGGTAGAAATTGCCGAGGGTGGAGTCCATCGCCGGTGAGAACGATTGTACGTCTTACTTCCGCGCCGGACAAGCATCCGCTACGCCAATTCGGTCCGTCTGCTGGCGGTCCGTTTTGCTTGACATCTCCATCGACCGCATTTATAATTCGTCTCGTTAGTGCGGCGTTCGATACTTGGCAACAGCTCTGCATGACAAAGCGCGACACGCGTGCTTCCGGGCATCGGGCGCATCGCTGTTCGAGGGTCCTCAACCAGAGCGCTTGACGGCCATAACGCCGCTATTAGCCTACGAGGGAAGTCTGACTGCGGTCTGCGAGACCGTTCGAAGGAGGAAACATGGCAGATCACGATGACAGCGACCTGAAGACCAAGGTCCTGAAAGAGGCTGAGAACTTGTATCAGCAGAATTGGAAGCCCGGAAAGAAAGATCACTGCGCAAAGTTCGTTCGTCATTGTTTTGAAAACGTCGGCTATCCCCTGCTCGAGACAAAGAATCCGAGCGACTTGGCGTTATGCCTAAAGCACGGGGACACTTTGGGTGCGACCTATGCGAACAGTCTCGCGGGCGATGAAATAGGCCGCAAGCTGCCGATGGACCAAGCGCAACCTGGGGATCTCATTTTTTTTAATAACGTCGGAAACTTTGACTCGGACTATCTGCAAGGCACCATCGTTCACGTAGGTATCTGCATTGGGGACCATACGTGTATCGACCACGAAGACCACTGCATGCATAAAGGACCCTTCGCGGACTACGCGGGACCGGGACGTTGGGCGGAGGCGAGAAGGCCGAAGCTTTTCGATATTCCGAGAACCCGGATCCAGCTGGAAAAGGGAAAACTGACGCAAACCCTGCGAAACACCAAGGCTTACGGGCTCGACGTTCTCGTCAATCTGAGCACCTCGGGAGTAACAGGTTTACTCAAGCAGGAGGCCGGTAAAATGCACCTGCCAGGTGGCGGCGGACTGGAGGTGTTTGTAAACGACGCTAAGGTCCCTCATTATAAGGCGGTCTGGTTACGGCTCGACGACATTGAATGCCACTCGTATAGGCTGTCCTACCAGCACGGACACACCACGGCGTCGGTCAATGGCGCGAAGATCCCCGATTTGAAGTGCCAGATGACAAGCAAAGGCGGCGCTTTGCACGTACGCGTCAATGACAAGGAAGTGCACGCTCGCGGCGCCGTGATTGACATCGTGTATGTCACTTGATGCAGCAATCCTGAGCTTGACTTTGGCCATTTCAGAATGGTGTCGCTAGTCTGGGGGTAGCCGCGGAAGCGATCGCCGTTTGCGCCGCTCTTATCTGACCGAGTGTGTGTCCATGCTCAATTGCAGGCCGTGGGCGCCGCCCCGCTAGGGCCGTAGAGAGGCGCCCGTTCTGGTCTTCCGCATTGCCCGCAAGCGCTTTGTCTGCTACGTTGACTCACATGCGCATTCTACAGCCGGTCATCTGGTCGAAAGGGACGTTCCTCAGTCCCCAGCACATGCAGATCCAGGATCGCTTCACGGAAAGCGTTCTGCAATTCCGGCTGGAGGCGCTGCAGTTCCGGCCGTGGGGATTCAGCCGGCTGAAGATCAACCAGGAAGCCCTGGCGTCAGGACGGTTGGCCATCCACGAGACCAGCGGTCTGTTTCCCGACGGCCTGCCTTTCGATATCCCGAATTCCGATCCGGCGCCGCCTGCGAAGGCGCTGGCGGGGTACTTCGAGCCCGGCCAGACGTCGCTCGACTTATTCCTTGCCATCCCCGATTTCCGCATCAGCGGCGTGAATCTCTCCATGCGCGAGCGGGCCATCGATACGCGCTACGTGGCGGAGGTATCGTCGTTCCGCGACGAGAACTTTGGCGCCTCCGAAAAGCCCGTTCAATATGCCCGCAAGAATTTTCGTCTGCTGGTAGAGGGTGAGCCGAAGAGCGGATCGGTGTGCATGCCCGTGGCGCGAGTGCTACGGACCGCCGCGGACACGTTCGAGCTCGATCCGAAATTCGTGCCGCCGCTGCTCGACTTCGCAGCCAGTGATTTTCTGCTGACCGTCACGCGCCGGCTGATCGAAATTCTTTCGGCTCGCGGAGCGGCGTTGGGAGGAATGAGGCGGCAGAGAAATCAAAATCTGGCCGGATTCACTACGTCCGATATTGCCAACTTCTGGCTCCTGTATACCATCAACTGGCATTTTCCGCGCTTCCGGCACTTGTTCGACACCCGGCACGGCCACCCGGAGGCGCTGTTCCAGGCGATGATCTCGCTGGCTTCCGCGCTCACTACGTTTTCCCTGCGCGTACAGCCGCGCGATCTGCCGCTCTACGACCACGAGAACCTGGGGGCGTGCTTCGCAGAACTCGATAACATGCTTCGGGATCTTCTGGAAACCGTGATCCCGAGCAATTTCGTTTCGCTGCCATTGAAACCGATCCGGCCGGCAATTTACGCCGCTTCGGTATTCGAGGACCGCTTCCTCGAGGACACCAAGATGTACCTGGCCATCCGCGCGGATATGGATGAGGGTGAATTGATCCGCAAGGTCCCTCAACTGGTGAAGATCTGCTCGGCGAGCCATGTAGAGCACTTGATTTTGCAGGCGCTGAACGGCGTCCCGCTGACCCATGTGATGTCGCCGCCCACTACCATTCCGATTAAGCTCGACCACCAGTACTTCAGCCTCAGCCAGGCCGGAGTGGCATGGGAAGCCATCGTTCGCGCGCGCAATGTGGCGGCATATATCCCCGCGGATTTCCAAAATCCGCAGGCGGAATTGATCATCCTGTTGCCGGAGGGCCAGTCACCGCCGGCTTAGCATCACTGCGAGAACGATCAGAATAATCAGTACGGCGACACCGATAGCCACACCTGCAATTACCGCTGGGCGCATTCGCGATTTGGGAGCAGTCAGGTCGATATCCGGCGGAGGCTTCCTCGTCGCCGGCGCCTGCGCCGGTTCGGCTGACGCAGGTTTCTGGCCGAATACGCTGCTGTACTCGTTGAGAGCGGCCGGGGTGTCAGGCTGCTCGGGAGCCGGGCTGGCTGGATACACCGGAAGGGCAAACACGCCCGATGCCGATGTACTCAGCGAGACCGGCGGGGCTGGCGGCGGCGCCGTGGGCGAACTACCCCCGATCGCCGGACCGAAGATTCTAGTGAAATCTCCGGCCTGTTGGAAGGGACGGCTTTCGCTTGGTGCGGCCTGCGCGGCCTTTGCCTGTTCGCTGGCTATGTCGAGCGCCTCGCCCGAGAGTCCGGAGCCGAACAGCTTGGTGAACTCGCCGGTATCGCCCGCTACCGCCCAATCTGAGGGCGCGGCCGGTGGGATAGCCGACTCGGGCCGGCGAGGAGTGGGCGGCGGTACGCGCCGGCGCGGCTTCAGACTGTCAGGGACGGCCGCCGGAGCCGGGCCGAATGCCCGGGTGAAGTCGCCCATTCGCTCTTGTGCCGGTATCGCCGGCGGCGCGGAAGCCAGCGGAGCTGGGGATTCCCGGCGAAACTCTCCCGAAGCATCGTCGAGCAACGACGGCTGCTGCGATGGCGGTGCGGTTTTCGGGAACGCATCGTCCCGTCCGAACAGACGTGTGAACTCGTCCTCGTCATCATGAATCAACGGCGGAAGCTGAGCACCGGGGCGCGACGCCGGGTAAGGCGTGGGAGTTTGGGGCGGATTCGCAAATGGGCCGGAAGCATCGTCGAGCAGCGCAGGAGGATTGGGGCCGGCAGTCTTTGGGGGTGACTCTACCGATCCGAACAGACGGGTGAACTCGCCATCGTCGACCAGCGGCGGAGGTGGGGACACGGCGGCCCGAGTGGGCGGAAGGGACGCTGGCGCCTCCACGGAAGGCGCCGCAACAACTGCATCCGGCAGCAGGTCGATCCACTGGCGCAATCCCGGGAATGGGTCATGGGCTTCGGTCACCGCATATTGGGAGCCCGCAAAATCCCCGATTTCGAGAACCGGCGGCAGGGGTTTTCCACCCGGACCGGTCGCCTTCGCCTTCAAAGCAGCGGCTAATTCCTGGCCATCGAGATTGAAGATGTGCAGCCAGACTATCCGGCCGGTAGCGGTCTCGACGGCTCGAAAAGTCTTCGCTTCGCCGTCCGCGACGAGCCGCTCCAATTCGTATCTCCGGTAGAAACTCATAGACGGCTCCGTTGCAGACCGATATATTATGATAATGGCAAATCGGGGGTCAACAGCGTAAGTATGCCGTCAGGCACTCTGAAAGCGCGGCCATGAAGAACCTTTCGCGGGTGGTCTGGTCGGAAGGCATGTATGTGGGTCCGCATCATTTTCAGGCTCAGAACCGGTACTTCGAAGACACCATCCAATTCTGCACGGCGAATGTCTGGTACCAGCCGTTCGGATTTTGCGGCTACAACCTGGACGCGGAAGCCCTGAGCAACGGCACCGTGGCCCTGACACACGCGCGCGGCGTATTTCCCGACGGGCTCAGCTTTCACATGCCGGAATTCGACGAAGTGCCGGAGCCGCGGCGCATCGCCGAACTTTTCCCGGCCATGCAGGACAGCGTCGATATTCTGCTGGCAGTGCCGGAATTGCGCCCCGACGGATTGAACTGCGCTCTGAGTGAAGCGGATAGTCCTTTTCCGGTACGCTACCTGGCTGAAGAGAAGCCGTTCCCCGATGAGAATACCGGCCGCGACGTCAAGATGATCCAGTTGGGGCGCAAAAACGTCCGGCTCCTGTTGAGCACGGAGAAGACCGAGGGGATGGTGGTGCTTCCGCTGGCCCGCGTGCGCCGTCAGGGAACCGGACAGTTCCTATACGACCAACACTTCTTTCCGCCGTGCCTGCAAATCAGCGCGTGTCCGCCGCTCATGACGATGGTGCGCCAGTTGATCGATGTACTCGAAGAGAAGTGCCGCACGGTGGCGCATCCCAAACAACTCGGGGCCAGGTCGGTGTCGGGCTTCTCCGCGGATGGCATCGCCAACGCCTGGTTTCTGCATTGCCTGAACTCCAGCCTGGGGCCGCTGCGTCACCTCTGCGTGTCTAAACGCGCGCATCCCGAGGAAATTTATGTGGAGTTGTCCGGCCTGGCCGGCGCGCTGTGCACGTTCAGCTTCGACTCGCAGCCCAGTTCTCTGCCTTTATACGACCACCTTCACCTGGCCGGGTGCATGGAAGCCCTGGATAAACACATCCGCGCACACCTGGAACTGATCGTCCCCAGCAATTGCATCGAAATTCCCCTGACGCAGAGCTCGCAGTTCTTTTATGAGGCGCGTATCGTCGACGAACGGACACTGAACCGTTCGCGGTGGATACTGGCCATTCGTTGCGCCATCGGCGAGGCGGAACTCATCGAAAGCACGGGCCGGCTGATCAAATTGTGCGCCAAGGACTTCGTGCCGCGGCTGGTGGAGCGGGCGCTGTCCGGGTTGAAGCTTTCGCATATTCCGGTGCCGCCGCCGGCACTATCGCCCAAACTCGATTTTCAGTACTTCGCCATCGACAAAGCCGGCCCGTGTTGGGAGCGGCTGGTGAAGACTCGGGAAGTCGGCATCTACGTGCCCGGCGAATTGCCGGACCCGGAGATCGAACTATCGGTATTATTAGAATCCTAAGGACTGCCTCGTGCCGGACACGGAACAGGGACGCCAGCCCGCGCCACCCATAATGCCGGAAAACCTGGCCTTGCACCTCCAGGAATTGTTTACGGCCATCATGCGGCTCCGCGCCCGCCGGCAGGAAGTCAATAATGCGGACGTGTTTCGCAGTCAGGTACTGCGGTCCATTAAGACCGCCGAGGAGGCTTCGCGGGCTCGCGGTTACACCGACGGCGACATCAAACTGGCGGTATTCGCGGTGGTGGCGTTTCTCGATGAATCGCTGCTGAATTTGCGGCTGCCGGTATTCAACGATTGGGTGCGACGGCCGCTGCAGGAGGAAATGTTCGGCCGTCATGTGGCCGGCGAAGTTTTCTTCGACCACGTGCAGGAACTGCTGGAACGCCGCGATTCGGAGGAAACCGCCGACGTTCTCGAGGTCTATTATCTGTGCCTCCTGCTGGGATACCTGGGCCGGTTCAGCATCAGTTCGAAAGGCGACCTGCGCGTTCTTATGGATAAGACCAGCGACAAGATCGATCGCATCCGCAAGGCCACGCCGGATCTTTCGCCGAATTGGGCCTTGCCTCTGGAAACGGCTCAACAGTTGGGATCGGACCGGTGGCTCCGCCGCATCCTGATTATCGCCGCAGTCTGCGCCGCGTTGGCCCTGGCGCTGTTTCCAATCTACAAGACATCTCTAGGATCGGAAGTGAAAGCTCTCGAGCAAATTGCCGACGGAGGACGTCCCTAGGCTGCCATGGGCTATTTCAGCTTCTACATGATTAGCGCGGTCGCCATGGTCGCCTGCCTGGCGATCGGCTGGGTGGTAACCGGGCTTCTGCATCTTTCCGGCACGGCGGAATCCGTCGTGCGGATGCTGCTGATGGGGCTTGTGTTCGCCGGATTCGGCGCGTTGTTCTATCTCCGCCAGCGCAAGCAGACCAAGTCCGCCACGGACGCCGACCGCGCCGCCGAAGACACGGCCACTTCGGAAAAGGAGATCGGATTGTTCGTGCGCGACGCCGAACTGCGCCTGGCCGCTTCCAGTCTCGGCAAGCAAGCCAGGCTGAGCGAGCTGCCGGTCTTCTTCCTGATGGGCGAAACGGGGTCGGCGAAAACCAGCGTCTTCGTGCACTCGGGCGTGGAGCCGGATTTGCTCGCGGGACAGGTGTATCAGGAAAGCGCGATTGTGCCTACGCGTCCGTTGAACATCTGGCTGGCGCAAAGGTGCGTTTTCGTGGAAGCCGGCGGCCCCGTGCAGGCGGAGCAGGGCCGCTGGTTGAGGCTGGTGAAGCGTCTGCAGCCGCTGCGCCGCCGTCTGTTCGGCGCCAGGCCGGCTCCCCGGGCGGTTATTGTGTGCGTGGACTGCGAAACCTTTCTGAAGCCGGGGGCCGACGAAAAACTAGCCGCCATGGCGCGCGCCCTGCACACCCGCATCGGGGAAATCTCGCTCCTGCTGGGCGTCCGCCTTCCGATTTACGTCCTGTTCACCAAGCTCGACCGTCTGGCTTCGTTCGTCGAGTACGCCGGCAACCTCACCGACGACGAGGTCCATCGCGTCCTGGGCGTTACGCTGCCGCTCGCTGGCGGAAGGGAGCAGGGCGGAGTATTTGCGGAAGAGGAATCGCGCCGTCTGACGGCGGCGTTCGAAGGGCTGTTTCGCAGCCTGTGCGGGAAACGCCTTCCGTTCCTGGGCCGCGAGAATAAGGCCGACAAACTGGGCGCGGTCTACGAATTCCCGCGGGAATTTCGCAAGCTGCGCAATGCCGCCGTGCGTTTCCTGGTAGACCTTAGCCGTCCCAGCCAGTTGCGTCTCAATCCGTTTCTACGCGGGTTCTACTTCTCAGGCGCCCGTCCCGTGACGGTGAACGATTCCGAGCCTGTGGCGCGCGCGGCTTCGCTCGAAGGATTCCAGAGAACCGGGGCAACCGGGATGTTCCAGATCGCTAGCGCCGGTTTGGAGCCCGCACCGGTTGCCGGCCGTACGCATCGCGTTCCGCAGTGGCTGTTTTTGGGCCACCTGTTCAGCGAGGTGATCCTGCGCGATCGTGCCGCGCTGGGGGTGAGCGGCGAGACTCGCAATCGCGAGATTCTGCGCCGCGCGATGGCTGGGGCGGCTGCGGGAGTATTCCTTATTTGGGCGATCGGAATGTCGGTGTCGTATTTCCGGAATCGTGCCCTGGAAGCGCAAGTCTCCGATGCGGCGCGAGGAATCGGGCGGAGCGAGACCGGCGGCGCCGGCCAGCAGCTTCCTTCGCGCGACGCCCTGCAGCGTTTGGACAGATTGCGTGAGACGGTGCAATTGTTGTCGCAGTACGAGCGTGAAGGAGCGCCGTGGAGCCTGCGCTGGGGGCTCTACGAGGGCAGCAATTTGTATCCGGCGGCGCGCCGGGTCTATTTCAACCGTTTTTCGCAGCTGCTGTTCGGTTCCACCCAGGCGGCGCTCGTGGATACCCTGAGCAAACTTCCGGCTAAGCCGGGACCTAACGACGAATACAAGCCTACTTACGATACCCTCAAGGCCTACTTAATAACTACCTCTAATCACGAGAAGAGTACGCGCGAGTTTCTGTCGCCCCTGTTACTGGACCGCTGGGCGGCCGGCCGGCAGATAGACTCGGACTTGACGGCGCTGGCGCGGCGGCAATTCGATTTTTACGCCGACGAACTCCCGATCGCGAACCCGTTCTCTTCCGCAAATAATACCGACGCGGTGGAACAGGCGCGCAATTACCTGGCGCAGTTCAACGCGGTGGAGAGCATCTATCAGTTCATCGTCGCGGAAGCCTCCCGCCAGAAGCCGCCGGTCAATTTCAACCGGCAGTTTCCTGGCTCGGCGGCGTACGTGATGAACAACCTGGATGTCCCCGGCGCTTTCTCCCTGGAGGGATGGAAGTTTGTCGATAACGCCATTAATAACGTGAAGCGGTTCTTCGGCGGAGAAAGCTGGGTGCTGGGGAATCGCACTCTTGCCAACCTGGACCCGGTCGCCCTCGGCCCGGCTTTACGCGAGCGATACCGTAAGGATTACATTGCCAACTGGCGCACTTATCTGGCCAGATCGCAGGTGGTTGTTTACAGCAGCGTCGCCGATGCCGCCCAGAAGCTGGGCCAGTTATCGAGCAACCAGTCTTACTTACTGGGACTTTTATGCCTGGCTTCGGTGAATACCTCGGTGGCCGATCCGGACACCGGCGCGCCTTATCAGCCGGTGCAATATATCACCCCTCCAAGTTGTACGGAACGCTATATCCAGGCGAACAACAGTCCGTACGCCAGCGCGCTGGTGAGTCTGCAATCGTCGATGGACCGCGTAGCGAAAAGCAGCGGCAGCAAGGATGAGTTGGTCTCGCAGACCCTGAACGACGCTTCAAACGCCTACAAAGTGACGCGCCAGATCGCCCAGAACTTCCGCGCCGATCGCGAGGGCAGGGTCGACGCGATGGTGGAAAAGCTGATGGAGGACCCCATCCGCAACGCGGAAGGCGTTCTGGGCCGTCTGGGCCCGGCGCAGATCAACACGGAGGCCAGGCGGTTCTGCGGCGATTTCGCGGGGCTTACGAATAAGTATCCGTTCAACACCACCTCGCAGACCGACGCCACGCTGGAAGAGCTCAACGAGTTCTTTCGTCCCGGCGACGGCAAAATCGCCGCATTCGCCGCCAACAACCTGAAGAACTACCTGGAGCGGCAGGGAAACGAGTGGGTGCGGAAGTCCGACAGCCGCGTACAAATCAGCGACGCCTTTCTGCGCTTCCTGAACCGCGCCACGGCCCTCAGCGATGCTTTGTATAAAGGCGGGTCCACCAACTCCAGCCTGACGTACAACATGAAAGCCCTGCCGGCGGAAGGGATGAAGAGCGTCACGCTCAGTCTGGATGGACAGGTGTTGAAGTCGGGCGGCGCCGGCGGAGATGCCAAGGACTTTATCTGGCCGGGCGCGTCGGTGCGGGGGGCGAAGCTCTCCGGAAGTTTAGGCGGTCCCGAATTGGGATTCATTACGTACGACGGGCTGTGGGCGGCGTTTCGCTTTTTCGGCGACGCCGACCGGTTCCAGGCTTCGGGATCCGGCTATACGCTTCAGTGGGTGCCGCGCCAGGGCCAGGCCGGCCAGCCGATGCGGCTGGACAGCGGAAAATCGCTCGCGCTCCCATTCCTTCTGGATTTGAAAGGCGCCCCGCCGATCTTTCAGAAAGGTTATTTATCGGGGTTCCAGTGCGTTTCCGACGTGGCAAGGTAACCGCGAGCCGCGGTATGGTGTAAAATACCAACCCTGGGAGCGATTCCATGAATATCCCGGCCTCCATTCCTTCTCCGGCGCCGCAACTTCCCTCGCTTCCCTCTGCCTGCGCGGAGTGTCTGGAAACGGTGCTGTCCGCGGTTGCCGGCGCGCTCGCGCAAAAGATTCCGACCAAGCAGTTTCGTTCTTTGGAAGGCAAAATCCGCTTCGATTTCGGTGCCAGTTCGCTCATCAGCGATCCGGCTTCGCAGCTGCGCATGCTTCTGGATCACGTGAAGCTGGAAGTCCGCATCCTGACGCCGGGGGCGAACCTCCCAGCCGTTCCGGGCATGCCCGCAATCCCGGGAATGCCCATGCCTGCCATTCCTTCCGCACCGAACGTCAACATCGTGCAACTGGGAACATCCGTGATTGACGGTCTGGAGGCGGAAGGCCTGCGCTACGTGTTCCAGGCGGTCGATGCGCTGAAGCCGCCGTCCATTGCGAGCTGGGAAGTCTGGCTGAGCACCAAGCTGCAGCTGCCCATCGTCACGAGGATTGTTGGCGCCTTCGGCGAGCGTACAAATATCTGCAAGTGCACCGCCATGGCCGTTCCCGACTCGCTGTTTCAGATTCCGCCGGGATACAAAGTGATTCCGATGGAACCTCCTGTCCTGCCGCAGATGCCGTCCGCCCCTGCGTTGCCGTCCGCTCCTACACTGCCATCTGCCTCCGCGCTGCCGTCCGCTCCCACGCTGCCGTCTGCTCCCGCACTACTGCCGTCGGTCCCCACGCTGCCCACTGTCCCCAGCCTTCCAAAGCCGCCAAGCCTGTAACCAGGCTAAGGACTCATAGCGTGAAAAAAATCTCCACGGCGTGAGTAATTTCGCGCCCGACTTCCGCGATATAGAGTGAAGGGAATTTCTATGCCGAATGACGGACCTGTCGGCAAGGTGATTCTGGTGAAATACGATCACTTCATGTACCGGGATCTCCAGGTTCATTACGACCTTCCGATGGCCAATAAGGTCGCCAACGGGTTGTTGAATTCGTCGATGCCGGCGCCGGCCATGTGGGGGAACTGAGCCTCGGGGCTATGGTGGTACACAAGCGGGGAGGCCCTGAAGTCGTTGAACACGCATGGGTGGGAATGCCGGTCTCCGTAGGCGACGTGATCGAAACCGGACCGGAGACCGAAGTCGCCATCGAGTTCATTATCGGCGGACGCGTCGGGATAAACCGCAACGCGACCGTGAGGATAGCGGCCGAGCGTTCGGTGGAAGACGCCGAATTCGATGGGACAAAGTTCCTCATGCGCAAAGGGGGGATGTGGGAAAAGACAGCCAAGCTAAAGGAACCGCTGGAGATTCAATATAGTGGCGGCGTAATGGGAGGATTGAAAGGCTGACCGGCGTCTAACGGATCGCCTCCAGCTCGGTACGGACGTAATAGACGCGCCCGCCGCGGGACGGCGGAAGCATCGCGAGCGCCCTATGCGCAGTCTCGACAGCGTCCTTGCCGCGGCCTTCGGCGTTCTGCGCCATCGCCAGAAGATAGAGAGAGGAGACGTCGGGTTTCGGTCGCTGCTCCGTTACGCGTTCCGCATACCGCACTGCCCGCTCCCGGCTTCTGAGGGTCCGCGGCTCGATGCGCGCGAAGGCTTCCGACGACAGTTCGAGGGCCTGCGGAGTCGCTCCACTGGCATCGGCGACCCGCGCAAGCTCATTCAGCGCCTGAGCTCCCATGGCGGAAGCGCCGTCTGGTTCGCCCAGCCTTGCCCGCTGGGTCGCGAGCTTGTACCTGTAAAAGGCGCGCCACAGGCGCCAGTTTGGATTGTTCGGCTCGCCCCGCAATAAGTCATCCATTAGGCCGACCATTCGCTCCGCCACCGGCAGCGCAAGGCTGGTCTTTTGCTGACGTTCGTTGAGCAGCAAAACGCTCTCCAGGATAGTCACCAGATCGTATTTCGCCCGTTTGTCATCCGGGTCGGCGGCCAGGGCTGCTTCAAAGAACGCCTGCGCCCGGCTCAGGTAGGACTCGGCGTCGCTCCACTGTCCCAAGTCTCTTAGCAGCTCGCCGGTCTTTCGCCAAAACGACGCTCGCAGCCTGAGATTCGCCGGCCGATTGCGTTCGTCCTCCGGCAAGCGGTCAAACGCGTTCAGCCCTTGTCGATACTCGTCGAGCGCCGTCTCGGGGTCGTCGAAACGCACCAGGTCGGCGCGCTTGAAATCCAGGATCGCGATGCCGCGCTGCGCCCGCAAAGTCCCCGGATCCTTGCGCACAACCATCTCATCGAGCTCCACGGTACGGCCATATTCGGCCGCGGCCCGGTTTGTATCCTGCAAACTTCCGGTGCCCGGCTGGCCGTAAATATCGCCCAATACCTGATGGAAGGTGGCGGCGTCGAGTAGCTCCGGAATGCCGGCTGAGACTTGCAACGCCTTCTCGATATAACGGGTTGACGCCTCGACGTGCGATGCCGCCTCTTTACCGCGGCCCATTCCGAAGTAGACCTCACCGGTGGTGCATTCGATTTTCGCTGCCGCGCGCAGCGATGGAGCGCCATTCGGGTCGCTGGCAAGCTGCCGCTGGACAAGCGAGCTGGCCTTAGCCAGATTGGCCAAAGCGCCGTCAGTATCTCCCAAATTCTGTCCGTACGGACTTCCTTGCAACTCGCCCAACTGGCGGTAGGCCTCCGCGAGATCCAGGCGCAGCTTGGGGTCGTTAGCCGATTGGCCGGACAAACTGTCGAGGCTCTTCACCACGCGCACTACCAGAATCCGCTGCGCGGGGGTAGATCCCGGCACGTCGTTAATGGCGTCCTTCAATTCGAATAGCAAAGTGGTCGTCAGGGAGCGTAGATCGGCATAACGCGACTGCGCGATCTTGGCCTCGCGCAGGGCTGCAAAAGTGGCGCCGGACAATCCCAAGATGAATACGGCGGCCGCTGTTACGGGCAGCCACCGGCGCCGCAGAAACTTGGCGGTCCGGTAAACCATGGTCTGCGGGCGCGCCAGAACCGGCAGCCCTTCGAGAAATGCCCTGACGTCCTGCGAAAACTCCCGGACCGATTCGTAACGCCGGGCAGGATCGTTCTCCAGGGCTTTCAGAACAATCGCCGACAAATCGCCCTTCAGCATGCGGCGCAGTTGCTCACGTGGGGCCGAACGACGCTCCGCCGACTCCTCCGTTATCGCTGCGGAAGGGGGTTGGGCGCAGACCGTTCCATCCGCCCGCTTCAGTTCGCTCAATACCGAACCAGGAGTCCCAAACGGCCAGGCGCCGCAAAGCAGTTCATACAAAACCACGCCTAAAGAAAAGACGTCGGTGGCGGTGCTGAGCCGTTCGCCGCGAAGTTGTTCGGGACTGGCATAGCGCGGGGTCATCACGCGCCCGGTGAGGGTCATGGCTTCCTGCCCGCCCAGAAGCGAGGCAGTCCCGAAATCGAGGAGCTTGACTGCGCCTTCCGTATTGACCAGGATATTGGCTGGTTTCAGATCCCGATGCACGATCAGGTGGCGATGGGCGTAGTCTACCGCGCCGCAAACCTGGAGAAAGATTCCGAGCCGGGCATTGATGTCCAGCCTTTCTTGGTCGCAGTACCGATCGATCGATTGGCCATCGACGTACTCGGTGATAAGAAAAGGATCCCCAGCCGATGACACGCCGCCGTCCAGCAGGCGGGTGATGTTGTTGTGGTTCAGCGAGGCGAGCAACTGGCGCTCGGTCTCGAATCGCCGCAGGAATTCCGGGCCGGTTAGATAGCCCGCCATGATTTTGAGAGCGGCGGTCTGATCGAACTGGCCGTCGGCCCGCTGGGCAAGATAAACCGAGCTCATGCCGCCCCGGCCCAGCAAACGGATGGCGCGATACGGTCCAAAAGCTGCTGTGGGTACCGCCGCTTCAGCCGCGGACCCCGTTCCCGTGGCCGTCTTCATCGCTTGATGGGCCTCCAGCAGGTCCAGAACCTCACGAAGCAAGCCGGTATCGCCTGAGCTCTCCGCCTCCAACCAGGCGGCACGGTCCGCGCTCACCGGAAGTGAGAGCGCATCATGAAACAGGGATTGCACCCGGTCGAACGGCGTCATTCTGGAGAATCTATTCTACACGCGCCCTGGGGTTGGCGTGCCGCCTGGTAATGGAGGCTTGGAAAGCCGGCGGAAAAGCCAGGTTTTCGAAAACTCGATGTCGCGGTCGATGGTCGCGCGGGACACGCTCAGAAGGCCAGCGGCCTCTTCATTGCTGCAGCCCAGGAAGAAACGCAATTCGAGCGCGCGAACTTTGCGCGCGTCCAGTGCTTCCAATTGGTCGAGCGCCGCGTCGAGAGCCAGCATGTCCTCGCCGGACGCATCGATCCAGGCCATTTCCTCGTGCAGGGGCACGCGATCGGTGGCCTGCGGCCGTTTGGCGCTGCGCGATTGCCGGGCGTGATCGATTAAGATGAGCCGCATCAATTGCGCGGCGAATGTATAAAAGTGACGCCGGTCGACGAGGTCGATCTGTTTGATCCTGGCGAGCCGCAGATATAGCTCATGAACCAACCCGGTGGCCTGAAGGGTATGGCCGGCGTGTTCGCGCCGCAGATATCCCAGGGCAATCGCGCGAAGCTCCGAGTAGGCCAGAGGCGCCAAACTCGCCAGCGCTTCCCGATCGCCGGTCTTCCATCGATGCAGAATGCGAGTGATTTCACCTGAATTAGGACTATCGGCGGCCATGGTACGAGCACCAGACGGGCTCATACCCATCTTACGTCCGCGCCGTTATTCAAAGCTAATACCGTGTCTTCTTCAGTTTGAGACCTCATGCTCCTGGTAGCAGCCGCCAAGGTCTGCAAACCTGCGGCTTGTCCTCCCAATGAAGGGGCCATCCTGCCGACCGCAATCTGTTGCGGCGGCCGCTTCGGTGCTGCTCTTAGCAGAAACGGGACCTCGCCCAGGGCGAGAATGAGGTCATGCATGGACGAATCGAGGTCCTTCAGCTTGGCGACCTCCTTTGTCCCGCATCGTTTTGCGTTCGCTTCAATAACGTTTCAGTATGGGGAGGTTCTGCTTCAGTTCTTAGTCACGTCGCGCAGCCTCGCTTTTGCGGGGCAAGTTATAGGAGGTCTCCCGGATTCCTGGCTCCTACCGATTCACACGCGCACCTTTCGACCGCGGCGAGCTTCAATTCCCAGAGCCGACGGCAAAAGAGTATACTGCCCTCGATGCCCAACGCTCCCCAATCCGATTCCATTTGGAAGGATCCCGTCACCTGGCTATACCCTGCGATCGAACCGTACAACACGGGCCGGCTCCAGGTCTCCCCTGTCCATGAGCTTTACTTCGAAGAGGCCGGCAACCCCTCCGGCAAGCCCGTGATCTTTCTACACGGCGGCCCAGGCGGCGGTTCCGATCCGAAGCAGCGGCGCTTCTTCCACCCGCGGAAGTACCGCATCGTAAACTTCGACCAGCGTGGCTGTGGCAAAAGCACACCCTACGCGTCTCTCGAATCCAACACCACCTGGGATCTGGTGGCGGATATCGAGAAACTCCGCGAGCACCTCGGCATCGAGCGCTGGCAGGTGTTCGGCGGATCGTGGGGTTCCACCCTCGCCCTCGCGTATTCGCAAACTCATCCCGATCGCGTCACCGAAATCGTGCTCCGCGGCATCTTTCTTCTCCGCAAGCAGGAGATCGACTGGTTCTATCAGCGCGGTGCGTCGGTGCTCTACCCCGATGCATGGGAGCCATACCTCGCACACATCCCGGAGGCCGAGCGCGGCGATCTGCTCTCGGCGTACTACCGGCGGCTTACCAGCGACGATCCGGCCGTGCGGCTCGCCGCCGCGAAAATCTGGAGCGGTTGGGAGGGCCTCACCTCCAAGCTTCTACCCGACCCGGACTTCGCCAGCCACTACGAAGAGGACGAGTTTGCCCTCGCTTTCGCGCGCATCGAGGCCCACTACTTTATCAATAAAGGTTTCCTGGAACCCGACGACCAGTTGCTCCGCAACGCTTCGCGAATCCGGCAGATCCCCGGAGTGATCGTACAGGGGCGTTACGATGTGGTCTGCCCGATGGAAAGTGCGTGGGCGCTCCACCGGGCGTGGCCGGAAGCTGAACTCATCGTCACTCCCGACAGCGGACACAGCGCTTTCGAGCCTCCGAACAGCCGCGCCCTGGTAGCGGCCACCGACAGACTTGCCTTTAGTTGACGGTTGCTATTTGGAGTTGAGATCGCGCGATACCATCAGCTTCAAGGTCAGCCTGTCGGCTCCGCCTGTGACTCCCACCCCGACGCCGGCTTCGATATTGACGATCTTGCTGTTGTGGTCCATGACGGCCCAGACCTCGTGGAATTGCTCGCTCAGCGGATCGAAGCGGCGGAGGGGGCCGAAATCGGAATACTCCTCGGCGGCGACCGCCCAAGTGTCGTTGAAGTTGTAGGCCAGGCGCGTGGCCGGAACGAACTCCAGGTTCCCAAATCCGCCGGTGTAGTCGGTATCCACAATGGGATTGAAGATGAAGTCGACTTTATTATGAAGGTGCAGGCCAACGATCGGCCGCACTTCGGACGTAAAACGCTTCGGTTCCCAATAATGGTAGTTGACGCTGAACTCGAAATTCACGCCGTAAAAGAACAGGTGGTCTTTGGCATGAGGCCGCACGAAGAGTTCGCGGATTTTGAAGCCGTTCAACGATCCGCCACGGCCCTCGGAGTAAGGGCTCCACACCGGCATATAGAGACCCTGCTCAAACCAGTCGGCCACCCCGTAGGCCCATTCGACAGCGCCGTTCACCGAGTCGTTTGGAACGATGCCGCCGGGGTAGACAGCCGCTTTTCGGCCGATCGGGGTGAAATTGGTGTGGATCATCAGGTTGAATACGCCATGCTCCGCAATCGCGGCATCGTAGACCTGAATCTCGTCCGTCTGAGCTAGAGCCACTACCGGTATCGCCAGCAGAACGAAGAGCAGCGCGGCGCGGCTGCCATAACAATGATCGATCGACCGGAACTCCATTGCCTCTCCTGGTCCCTAACGAAAATTCACGCGATCGCCGGCCCACCACCTGGCTATCCTGTCGGCACGGATTGGCCCGAGGATTTCGATGGGCGGGCAAGTTTGGTCCGCAGAAAGCGCGGATGCTGGATAAAGGTAAGTCTATCCGATCGGGACGCGGATTGGGAATTGCATCGCGGGATTTGCGAGGAATGGTGGGGTGGGCAAACTTGTCCGGGGCCCCTGACAACTTTCGTTGTCAGGGTCGCTCGCCACCGGGTGAACGATCGTTTTAGTGGCTATCTCCGTCGTGATCGACGTCACCGGAGAGAGCCTTCTGCGCCGCAGGGCTCAGCTGCACGCTATCCTGCGACGACTCCGAGTGAGGCGCCGGAGGCGGCGAGTGTTTGGGGAGTGCACTCACGAACTGCTGTGGTTGGGTACTGCCTACGCTGCTGACCATGGGCTTTCAATCCTTCCTCTTTTGACCTTTTCGGTCAATTTTCAGAAAATTCTAGCGTTTTGCCGACAATCCAAGGGAAAAGGCCACCGGCCGCTGGGGTTTGGGCGCGATTCGGGTGGCAAACCTTTATCGCAACCCCTCGCAACTGGAGCACGTCTGATTTCTTAAATGCCTCGATATCAAGCAACCAGCGGGCCACGTCCGCAGGAGTTACCGGAACGGGGGAAACTCTTCCAGGCAGGTGACATCGTTAGACTATAGGCAGTGGGTTCGGCGCCAGGGATCGGCGCAGCCCCTCGCCAGGGGGCAGGCGGCTCACAGGTTGCGATTTCGGTTCCGCACCACCGCCAAGTGGCGGCCAACCCAGCGTTCGCACAGCAATTGCCTCAAGATCGAGCTAATCTATGCCATTAGATACTCAAACTCCGTCGGCAGTTCAGAACTATATAGACCACGTCAACCCGCAGTGGGTGCGGCTCCTCAATCTGCTCCGGATGGAGACCGATTACACGCTCTGCGCGGGCGCGGAACTTCACACGGCGCAGGGCGACGTGCTCCTCGACTTTCTTTCGGGATATTGCGTTCACAACATCGGCCACAATCATCCGGCGATCATCGAGGCGCTGCACAGGGAGCTCGACCGCCGCGGGCCGGCGATGCTGCAAAGCCACGTTCCCGATCTAGCCGGCGAGCTCGCCGAGCGTCTATGCCGGCTGGCGGGAGGCAAACTGGAAAAGGCTTTCTTTGCCTCCTCCGGCAGCGAGGGAGTAGAAGCCGCCATTAAGTTCTCCCGCGCCACCAC
>Ga0182016_10000475_pt1 | contig 50059 bp, 28 predicted proteins | sample 712S2MmetaG_FD_120491 | JGI IMG/M metagenome (GOLD analysis project Ga0182016, IMG submission 120491) | Permafrost microbial communities from Stordalen Mire, Sweden - 712S2M metaG | ecosystem: Environmental > Terrestrial > Soil > Wetlands > Permafrost | place: Sweden: Stordalen | collected...
CCGAAGCGGGAACCAATGTCGTTTCTACTCCTCAGCTCTACGGTGCAACTTACACACTGCTGGCGCACATCTTCCCCAAACGAGGAATAACTTCGCGTTTCGCTCAGACCGATCGTCCGGATGATGTCGAAAAACTGATCGACGAAAATACCCGTGCTGTGTATTGCGAGAGTGTGGGAAATCCTGCGGGCAACGTTGCCGACATCGAGGGGTTAGCCCGAGTGGCGCATAAACATGGTGTGCCCCTGGTAGTCGACAACACAGTGGCAACCCCGATATTGCTGCGGCCAATCGAGTATGGCGCCGATGTTGTGGTGCACTCCATGACGAAGTTCATCGGAGGCGGCGGCACGAGCATTGGCGGGATGATCGTGGATGGTGGCAAATTCCCGTGGCGGAAATATCCCGAAAAATTCTACATGTTCAATCAGCCGGAGATTGCCTATCACGGAGTGGTCTATGTCGATCATTTCGGAGAAGCGGCATTCGTCGCACGCTGTCGCACGGTCTGCCAAAGAAATACGGGAGCCACGTTGTCTCCTTTCAACGGATTCTTGTTCTTGCAGGGGATTCAGACCCTCGCTCTCCGCATGGAACGCCATGTTGAAAACGCGCGGAAAGTGGCGGAATTTCTACGCGCCCACCCGATGGTGAATTGGGTGAACTACGCCGGTTTTCCTGATAGTCCTCTTTATCCGATGGCTCACCGCTACCTCCGCTCGAACTTTTGCTCTTTGCTGACCTTTGGGGTGAAAGGCGGCTACGAGGGTGGTATCAAGTGCTTCGATTCTTTTCGTTTGTTCAAGCGGATGGTGAATATGGGCGACGCCAAGTCCTTATCGTGCCATCCGGCGTCAACCACCCATCGCCAACTTACGCCCGAAGAACAAGCGAAGGCAGGTGTTACTCCGGAGATGATTCGCCTGAGCGTGGGCATTGAACATATCGACGATATTCTCGAAGACCTGGGCCAAGCACTGGAGAGCGCGAAAGACGTCAGCAAGGGGTAATGTTTTCTGTTTTAGTCGTGCGCGGTTGGTGATTGGGCAGGGCCTGCGTTGTGATTGAAAGTCTGAGTCGAGGAGGGTAACATGCCGTTGATTGTTGAAGGCGGACGCGTACCGCCTCGCTGGGCTCGGGAGGAAAACTACCGCGCGATCGATTCCGCGCGCGCGCAGCACTTGAGCGTCGCGCTCATTAATAACATGCCTGATGCGGCTCTCGAGGACACAGAGCTCCAGTTCTTCGACCTTCTCGACGACGCCTCCGGTGATCTCCCGATTTATCTCAAGCTCTTCTCCCTGACGGGAATTCCCCGAACGGACCGCGGCCAGCGCCATTTGAACAGTTTCTACTACGGACTGGACGAACTGTGGCAGAACCACTTTGACGGCGTAATCATCACTGGCACAGAGCCGCGGCAGCCGAACTTGCAAGATGAACCATATTGGCCCTTCTTGGCACAGGTGTTCGATTGGGCGGAGCGCAACACGACTTCTGCGGTGCTTTCCTGCCTTGCTGCGCATGCCAGCGTTCTTCACAGCGATCGTATTCCTCGTCATCGCCTGCCAGACAAGCAGTTTGGGGTATTCGGGTTTGCCAAGGCGGCCCACCATCCCCTGCTGAGTGAAACCCCAGATCAAGTACGATTTCCACATTCCAGATGGAACGAGGTCCGGGCGGATTCGCTGCGGGATTGCGGCTATACGGTTCTGACTGAGTCAGCGGACGGTGGAGTCGATACCTTCGTGAAGAAGAAAAAACAGAGCCTTTTTGTGCACTTTCAGGGTCATCCCGAGTACAGCGCCGAGACTCTACTGAAAGAATATCGAAGAGACGTACGAAGATTTCTCATGAAGGAGAGAGAGACGTATCCTTCCATGCCGAAGGGCTATTTTGATGCCTCAGGTGAGGTGCTGGCGAGAGACTATCACTCTTTAGTTTTAGACAAGCAATCGGCCATTGCACCGGAAGAGCTCATGGCGAGTTTTCCGGATTCGACTCTGGTCGGAGCGCTGCAGAAAACCTGGCATTCTTCATCGACGACAATTTACCGGAATTGGCTCCAATATATTGTTTCGAAGAAATCGGCAATGCGTGAATTTCATGCCGTCGCACCCGAGCGTAACAATGCGATGGGGAAGCGATCCGAAGTATGGTAAGAGGCAAGAGAATAGCATTTAAGGTTATCAAGTGGGTCGTACATCGTTTCGGAGGGCATCTGGAATGACACTCGTCCAAGACGACAGCGTCTGGAATAACAAGACCACGAGGTGGTAGCCGTTGATATTGCCGGTGCTATTAAGTAGACTCGCAGGTAAAATCGCTTTCCTGGCCCCTGGGGGATTCAGTCTGCGACCTTGGCTCCAGCGAATGCGCGGAGTGTCGATCGGAAAGAACGTCTGGATCAGTCAGTTTGTGTACATCGACGAACTACACCCAACCGACGTAACAATCGGCGATAACTGCACTGTCGGCCTTAGAACGTCGATCATTGCGCATTTTTACTCGGGACCCCGAAGACCGATCAGCAACGGAAAAGTTGTAATCGAAAAAGACGTTTTCGTTGGTCCGCACTGTGTCATTTTGCCAAATGTGAGAATCGGCGAAGGAGCTGTGATACGAGCGGGCACCGTTGTGAGCCGCAATGTGCCGGCACACACGTTTTGGGGCCCGCCCGCTGCTGAAGCGTTGGGAGTGGCCACTGTTCCGCTAACACCGGAGCATCCTTATGAGGAGTTTGTGCAGGGTCTCAAGCTGCGTGTGAAACGCGAACCGACGTGTCAGGATCGCGAGTCTAAATGAAGGCGAAACGGTCCTATCTGATGCACTCCGTTCAAATTGAGCAGCGTCATTAAGAAATTCTAACTGAAAAATTGGGGAACACATGCAAATGCAAACGACAGAGATCGAACAAGAAATTCGGAGATATCTCACTGAGGAATTTCTTTTTGGTCGCAACGAGGCTCTTACTGATGATGTCGCATTGCTCGGCAATATCGTCGACTCCCAGGGAGTGATCGAACTAATCATGTTTGTCCAACAACGCTTCAAAATCGAAGTGGCCGATGACGAAGTTACTACTGAAAACTTTGCTACTGTAAAAAGTGTCGTTACCTTTATCGAAAAGAAGCTTCATAGCAAAGCGTAGGGCCGCCCGAATTCAGAACCCAGTCGTGACACAAACTCAGTCAATCTCAACTCCGGCGAACGCTTCGACTGGCAGACGCATCTCCGACATCGTGAAGCCGTGGGCGGAGCGCCTGCCTGATCATAAGGCGGTTGTCGACCCAACCGGCAGCTGGACGTATCGGGAGTTAGACAGAATCCTCTCGCAGACTGCCGATTGGCTCCGACGCTCTGGAGTGCGCGCCGGCGATCGAGTCATGATCGTTGGTGAAAACTGCAGGGAATTTGCCGGTGCCCTGCTGGCAATCGCCAGCCTGGACGCTTGGCCAGTGCCGGTCAATGCACACCTATCGGCACGAGAGATTGATGCAGTTCGTGATCACTGCGGAGCCCGACGCGTCATCTATACGACGGGTGTCTCGCCACATGCTACTGAACATGCGAATCGAAACGGAGCGCTGGTCGAAGACGTATGCAACCTGGGGCGAATAGGCCTAGGGCCTCTAAACGAGAACGTCCAACCTGAACCGATCGACGCTGACATAGGAAACCGTGTCGCTGCCTTGATTTATACCTCAGGTACCACCGGTCTTCCCAAGGGCGTCTTGTTAACCCACAACAACCTGATTTTCTCGGCGGGGGGGGCCGCGAAGATCCGGTCGTTGAGCCCCGAAGACTGCTTGTACGGCGTTCTACCTTTATCCCATATTGTGGGGCTGTCGATCGTCTTCCTCGGCACTCTGCTCAGCGGAGCGACAATTTATCTCGAGCCTCGCTTCGATCCCATGGCAGCGCGAGTGACACTCGAGAGGCAAAGAATTACGGTCATGTTGGGCGTGCCTTCGATGTACTCGCAATTTCTGCAATACGCAAAACTGAGAAAACTCGAGTCGCTCAAACTCTCAGCGCTGCGCATCATTTCTTGTTCTGGAGCTCCGCTACCCCATTCGATCAAGGTGTCGATAGAGAGTCTCTTCGGTCTGCCCCTTCATCACGGCTATGGCATAACCGAATGTTCGCCAAATATCGCTCAAGTGAGACTCGATGTGCCGCCGCGCTCGGATAATTCCGTCGGGCCCATGTTCCCAGGGGTGGAAGCCAAATTGGTTGGAGGAAATGGAGAGCCAGTACCCGTGGGAGAAGTCGGCGAATTGCGTGTGCGTGGGCCCAACATCATGAAGGGTTACTATCGAGCGCCAGACGAAACGGCCGCAGCCGTCGATGCGGAAGGATGGTTCAACACGCGCGATCTAGCCCGCTTTGAGGATGGGAATCTTTTCATTGTCGGACGCACCAAGGACCTCATCATACGGTTTGGCTTCAATGTCTATCCCGCCGAAGTTGAGGCCGTTCTGAATGCTCATCCCGCAGTCGCGCAGTCTGCGGTAATCGGGAGGACGGAAGAGGGCAACGAAGAAATCTTGGCCTTTATTCAACCCTCACCGGAGTCGCATTTGACGAAAACTGAGTTGGCTGAATACTCGGCAAGGCACTTGGCCACCTACAAACGGCCCACACATTTCTTCTTAATCCCAGCTATGCCGATGACGGCTAGTGGGAAAATTGCAAAAAACGGCTTGGCCAAGATGGCCGAGGAGAAGATGGCCGACGAAATCAGCAACAAACTCGAGACCACGGCGAGCGCCAAATCCACAACGCTCGGAGTGTAGAGCAACGCAGGAATTGTCTAGCTCGGTGCGTTCGGACCTGCGAGGAATCCGCCATCTAGAACGAGCGACTGGCCGGTCATGAAAGATGCGCTTTCCGAGCACATCCAAACCACGGCTTCCGCAATTTCCATTGGCTTCCCGAAGCGTCCAACCGGATGGCAACTGAGTACATATTTGTGAACTTGGGGCGCACCAAAAATTCTCTCGGCCATCGGGGTTTCGATTACTGCAGGGCACACGGCGTTGACTCGAATCCCGCTTTTCGCGTTTTCGAGTGCGGCGCTCTTCGTTAGTCCCATCACGCCATGTTTGCTCGCACTATACGCCGCCGCGCCCGCAGATCCGACTAGACCGGTGACCGATGACATATTTACGATCGCTCCACCACCGCCCTGTCGAAGCATTTGCCGAATTTCGTACTTAAGGCAGAGCCACACTCCCTTGAGATTGATGTCAATCGTCCGGTCCCAGTCTTCTTCAGATTGCCGAACGATGGGCACCCACACTCCCTCAATCCCTGCGTTATTGAAGGCGACGTCCAGGCGACCGAATTTCTCCACCGCTTTCTGAATGAGAGCATCCACTTCGGAGGCCTTCGACACGTCGGTTCTGACAAACAGACCCTCGCCTGCGGCTGCCTCGATCAGTTCAATTGTCTCCCTTCCTTCTTTTTCGCGGCGTCCCGCAACTACGACCTTAGCTCCCGCTTTCGCGAAAAGTAGGGCGGCTTCACGGCCTATACCCGATGTCCCGCCGGTGACGAGACCAACCTTACCTTCCAATTCTGCAGTCATAGTCCTCTCTCATCCGCCGAGCTTCTCAACATCGAACGCAGAGTTTAGGCCTTGCGGCAAACTTCCGTCAAACGATATCGTGAGAGAGTTGGTACCTCTACAATCGAAAGAGACTCGTGATGAGTGCGATCAGCAGCGACAGGCTTGTCGGCACGTGGAAGTTACTCTCCGCCTCGACCAGAACTGCATCCGGGGAGCGAGACGGGTCTCCTTATGGTGTCGATCCCGTTGGTTTTCTCACCTATACCGCTAACGGCAGAGTCACGGCGCTGATCAGCTACGGCGGACGTAAGCGTCTCTCCATTCTTTCGGCAGGAGGCGGATCTCAAGCCCAAATCGAGGAACAAGCTGATGCCTTTAAGACCTTTCTCGCCTATGGAGGGCGATACACGGTCACCGGCGACGAGGTGATACACCACGTCGAAATCTCTTCCATTCAGAACTATGTGGACAAAGATCTAGTGCGCACCGTCAAGTTTGAAGACGGTCGCATCACATTGGTCACTCCTCCAACTCCGGTGAATGGCAAAATTCAGACTGTCGAATTGGTTTGGCAACTTGTGTAGGCTGGCTCGCGATCATCGCGGTCTCGCTAAACCTGCGGGCCTGAAGTCACCGAAGGTCACCGAATTCCTGTGCTAAAGTCAACATCAGTAGGTCATCGTTTCTACGCGCTTCGACCCTGATCTTTAACGAGGTGAAAGCCATCTCTCCCAGCAAAAAAGAAGTGTTCAGCGACGAAATCCTGCAGGATCCCTATCCCACGTACACCCGGTTGCTTGAGGAAGGTCCACTGCATTACGTCGATGTCGGTAGCAAATGGGCCGTATGGTCGGTGTTCAGCCATGCCGAGTGCTCCGCGATGGCGAAAGACCCAAGGTGTTCGGCCAAACGAGCGCAACAGCAGTTGTTGGCGTTGCCGCTCAGCCGCCAGGCCGAATTCAGCGAGCTCGCGCGCATGCTCGGGTTGTGGTTGATTTTCATGGATCCGCCGGAGCACACTCGCCTGCGCAAACTTCTCAATAAAGGATTTTCTCCGGCAGCGATCGAAGCCTTGCGTCCCCAAGTCGAGGCGATCGTTGATCGAATGCTGAGGCCGCTGGAGCATGGCTCCGAAGTCGAACTCATGCGCGAGTTCGCAAATCCCATGCCTGTTCGGATCATTTGCGAAATGCTCGGAATACCACAAGAGCTGAATGAGACATTCGTCAATTGGTCGCGCGCCATCGCGCTGTTCCGAGGCAGTCCCGATCGTACTGTGGAGCAGGCAAAGGCCGCGCAAGACGCTCTGATTGAACTGACCGAGTTCTTCCGTAACACCGTTGCCGAACGAAAACGGAATAAAGGCAACGATCTGATCAGTCTCTTGATCGACATCGAGGAAGAAGGGGAAGTGCTGACCGAAGAAGAACTCTATGCGCAGTGCATCGCGCTGCTTTTTGCGGGTCATGAGACGACTCGCAATCTGATCGGCAACGGAATGTATACGCTGCTGAAGCACCCGCAAGAAACAGCGGAGCTACGCGAGAATCCCGATATGATTCGTACCACCGTAGAAGAACTTCTACGTTATGAAAGCCCCGTGCAATTTACAGCGCGTGTGCTCAAGGAAGACATCGAGATTTGTGGTCAACGGATACCAAGAAAGTGGACGATTCTTTGCATGCTCGGTGCAGCGAACCGAGACCCGAAACGATTTAAGGATCCAAATAAGCTAGATCTAAATAGACTGAACAACCAGCACCTCGCGTTCAGTGCCGGCCCCCATGCTTGCATCGGCGGCCAGTTGGCTCGACTCGAAGGCCAGATTGCGATCCAGAATCTCGTGCAACGCTTTCCTAAGATGAAGCTGACCGGACCGAACCCAGAGTGGGCGTCCACGTTTGGTTTCAGGGGTTTGAAGAGTCTTTCGGTAACTTTGTAGAGTCAGTTCGCACTTTAACAATCTCCGGTCTTTCGATGGCAGAAGCTTCAGCGATTCATGTCGCCGACCTATTGACGAGTCTTCCCAAACGCACGTGCGATGTCATCACGCCATGGGCTCATCTTTCGCCCGATCGGACTGCGTTGGTAGAGGCCTCGGGAGCCTGGTCCTATGGGGAACTTGCATCGATCCTGTCTGAAACTAAGCGCTGGCTGATCGACTTGGGAGTGCGCCCAGGCGACCGAGTGATGTTAGTTTGCGAGAATTGCCGATCGCTCGTAGCGATTCTGTTAGCGCTGGCCAGCCTTGATGCTTGGCCGGTGTTGGCCAGTGCGCGCCTCTCTGGACGCGAGGTCGACGAAATTCGCGACCACTGCGGTGCGCGGCGTGTGATTTATACCACGAGTGTCTCAGTGCAGGCGCGAGATCACGCCAAACGCCACAGCGCAACTGCGTATGAAACGACGGCGATAGGCCCACTTGCGGTTGGATCGGTTAATGAAAGTGCAGAGCTCGAGTCGATCCATCCCGACCCCGCACAGCGAATCGCTGCATTGATATACACATCGGGGACAACGGGCGCGCCCAAAGGCGTCATGCTGACTCACCAGAACTTGTTGTTCGTCGCCTCAGTGTCGTCGAAGATCCGGTCGTTGACCCCAAATGATCGCTTCTACGGAGTCTTGCCGATATCGCATGCCGTCGGTCTCTCAGTGGTGCTGCTGGGTTCGTTGCTGAGTGGCGCTAGTCTCTACTTGACTCCACGCTTCGATCCAGTCGGCGGTCTCGCTACTTTGCAGAAAGAGAATCTGACGGTCTTACTTGGAGCGCCCTCTATGTTCGCTCTTTTCGTTGACTACGCGAAGATGAGAGGGATGAAGTCACTCCATTTGCCCAGTCTTCGCATTATTTCGTCTTGTGGAGCACCGCTACAGCCCGTCCTCAAAGCGCAGGTTGAGAGTCTGTTTGGCATGGTGCTCCACAATGGATATGGAGTCACAGAATGTTCTCCTAATATTTCGCAGGCCGTCGTAGGCGAGCGGCGAACCGACACTTCTGTGGGCAAGATTCTCCCGGGCGTCCAAGTGAAAATGGTTGGGTCCGACCAGGAGTCGGTGGCCGCGGGAGAAGTCGGGGAACTCTGGGTGCGCGGACCGAATGTTATGAAAGGTTATTACCGTTCTCCGGAGGAGACCGCCGCTGCCGTTGATCCCGAAGGCTGGTTTAATACACACGATCTTGCCCGTTTGCAGGATGGGTATCTTTTTATCGTTGGGCGAACCAACGAATTAATCATTCGCCACGGAGAAAATGTCTACCCAACAGAAGTCGAGGCGGTGTTGAACGCGCATCCCGCGGTGGTGCGTGCGGCGGTCATGGGGCGAGCCGTCGAGGGATCGCAAGGAGGCGAGGAAATTATTGCTTACGTACAGTTGGCAGAATCTTCGTCAACTTCAGAAAGAGATCTGGCGCAGCATGCCGCCCAGAATCTGGCGCCGCACAAGCGACCATCGCATATCCTGCTGGTATCTTCCCTGCCTTTAACCCCGACCGGGAAGGTTAACAAAAGCGATATCGCCAAGCCGATCCCACTGACAAATGCACCTCAGGCGATCACTCTCGGCTCGCCGAAGCAATCTTAGATTCTGCAAAGCTTTGCTGCTGTGCCCGACAACGCTATGAACTCCGGTCGGTATGGGGATTCGTAATCCAAGTCGAAGCGATTTGGAAGCAGTTCACCGTTCAAACTCCTCACTGGCCTGCGCGCAAATACTCACTAGCGATTGAGGTCAAGATGAAAGAGTTTGCAAACTTTAAGTAATATCTTGTCCCCCTTTGATGTGACGATAGGTGAGTAATTTATCGTTGCATTTTCATCGGGTCCACGCTATCTTTCAACCTCCCCCCTCACGTTGCGGATCATCCCCCACCCGGCAAACGTGCGCCGAACCACTCAGATTGAAAAACCAGAGAATTTGCTTCGATCACGTTCCGGGAACGGTTAAATTCGCTTCGGTAGCCGGTGAAGCTATTTCCCGCAGCCAACGATGTTCAGACTATTTATGGAGACTATCTAAAAGTGAAGACCGGGCCTCGCTCTACAGTGGGAATTCTTGCTCTGACCCTTGTGTGTATTTTTTCAACCTCGCTGCGGGCGCATGCAAGTGGCGGCACATTCACTTTAGTTCAGCATGTCAATAACACCGCCTGTCCGGCCTCATCCGCGACGTGCCCGATCACTCTAAATCAGAGCATCGCTGGGGGAGACCTGTTGATCTTTGAAAGCACGGCGGGTGGAAACGCTGTGATAACGGCAACCGACAATGGCGGGACGTTTGTACAATGCGTCAGTTGTGTCGGGTTTGATAACCAAAACCTCTATTCCGAGACATCCGGTGGTTGGATTTTGTCAGCCGCGCCTGAATCCTCCACCATCACGGTCACTTTCAACAGTGCAATTGGCGGCGATGTGATCGAGATGTGGGAATACTCCTACAGTGGCGGCACGCCGGGCTTCGACGGCGCCAACCAGAACGAGAACCAGAGTAGTGCCAGTCCGACTGCGGCCGCCTTTACGCCAAGCGGGTCCAACGACATCAGCGTGCAAGCCTGCCGAACCAATTTCACAGCCTGCAATGCGGTTAGTTCTCCTTTTCTTGGAGACAACCTCGGCAACTACGAGGCTTGGGCCTATTTGACCGGCCCAACGAACTGGAGCGCGCCCACATGGACGCTCGCCAGCAGCGGTATTTCTCAACTCACACAGATGGAGTTCGGCTTCGGCGTTTCGCCTTGCGCCAATACGATGTCTATGGGTTTCGCAGGCACGGATGGCACTCCCATCACCTTGACGCAGCTCGCAGCCGGCACGTTCGGTTGGCAGGGCGGACAGTGGACGATAGGGGGTGCTGGGGGCAATTTCGCCGCCTCGGCATCGCAACCGTTGCTGAACCTCACGGGTAGACTGTGCGACGGTACGAATAATGCAGACTCGAGCACGACGGGTGTGCAATTTTCGACTACCAATCAGGCCGGCTTTTTGGAAATCAACGGTACAGGAGGAATTTTGTCCACGGGCGCTTCTGTTTCCGCCGGCGCCTGGTACTACTCCAATCTTCCGGCGACCGACAATACTTCGGTCGATGATTTCGCCGTCCTTGGCCAGGGAGACTATGTATCTCTGCACGAGTTTAGCAATGGTGCGGAGAGGTTTGGAGAGATCGAGTGCTACAGCGGGACAAGCACCGGCAATGTCGTTCTGGCTCGGAACACATGGTATTGGGTTGAAATGGTCTACAACACCAGTGGAAACCATACGATGAAGTTCTATAACAATGCCAACCCCCCGGTTCAGGTTGGCACTACATTGACATGCCCGGCAAATGGAGCGGGACAGCCAGGATACGTAGTCATCGGGATTCAGAATCCCGACGAGACACTTCCCGCCGGTTACATTTTCAATTACGACAGCCTGCTAATTTCGCTGGATGGGATCGACCCTCTGCTGCCAACGGGGCCTTCTCCGACACCAGCCTTCAGCCCCACCCCCGGAACTTACAGCCCTTCGCAAACCGTAACGATTTCCGACGCTAATCCGAACGCGGTTATTTACTACACCACGAATGGTACGACGCCCACCACGAGCTCTGCGGTGTATAGCGGACCCATTCAGGTGACCGCCACCACCACCATCGAGGCGATCGCCGCCGTTAGCGGCTACAACAACAGTTATGTCGCCAATGGTCTTTACACGATCTTGCCGCAGGCTCCTTCGCCCGCCTTCACTCCCGCTCCGGGCACGTACTCTTCGCCTCAATCAGTATCGCTCTCTGACGCGAACGCGAGTGCTACGATTTATTACACGACAAACGGTACGACACCAACTACCAGTTCTTCGGTATACAGTTCGCCGATTCAGGTAAGCGCGACTACCACAATTGAGGCGATCGCGGTGGTTGGAGGCGACGGTAACAGCCCGGTCTCGGTCGGCACTTACACCATCAACTTGCCAGCCGCTGCGACACCAACTTTCAGCCCGGCGCCCGGGACTTATAGTTCGCCCCAATCAGTAAAACTGTCCGATGCAACTGCGGGCGCGGTCATCTATTACACAACGAATGGCACGGCGCCCAACACCAGTTCTTCGGTTTACAGCACACCGATTCCAGTGAATACGACCACCACCATCGAGGCAATCGCCGTGGCGCCGAACTATAACAATAGTGCGGTGGCCGTCGGGACCTACACCATCACTACGGGAAGCGGCTCTGTCGTCAATCTCAGCAGCTATTACAACATTTACGGTATAGCTACTGTCGGTAATCCTCCGAAGAGTGGTGGTTTCGACAACGACTCGTACGCCTACAACTCCAGCACACTCGGCACCTCGGCGACCTACCAGGGACTCGTCTATACTCTTGGTCCGCCAAACGCGTTGGATGCGGTCATCGCGCAGACGGTAGCGCTCTCAGGACAATACAACCAGCTCTACTTGCTCGGTGCCGGTGCCAACGGAGCGCAATACAACCAAACCGTCATTGTCACTTACTCCGATGGAACCAGCAGCACCTTTACACAGAATTTCAGTGACTGGGCGAACCCGCAGGGCTTCACTGGAGAAACAACGGTGCTGGCGGCTTCGAACCGCATCGCTCCGAACGGACAAACCCAGAATCTGGCGGTTAATGTTTATGGATATACTCTCAATCTCACGTCCGGCAAGACGTTGGCGAGCGTAAAGCTGCCTTTCAACCGCAACGTAATCTTCCTCGCGATCGGACTGGGTAACAGCGCAAGCGCCGGACTACGATATATTCCTGTCGCTCCCTGCCGCGTCGCGGATACGCGGAATGCCAATGGACCGTTCGGCGGACCGATCCTCGCCGGTGGTTCTAGTCGCAGCTTTGCGATTCCAAGCAGTGCTTGCAATATCCCGGCGACCGCCCAAGCGTATGCACTCAACTTCACCGTGGTTCCGCCGGGACCGCTGGGATCGATCACCGTTTGGCCGACAGGACAGGCCCAACCGGGTACGATTCTGCTCACTTCGTTCGACGGTCGCGTCAAAGCCAATGCAGCAATTGTCGCTGCTGGTACCTCGGGAGGAGTGTCAGTCTATGCATCGCAGAACACGAACCTGGTGATCGACGTCACTGGTTACTTCGTGCCGGCTAGCAATAGCTCAGCTCTTGCCTTCTATCCAGTGGCTCCGTGCCGAACCGTTAACCCCACATATCTGACGGGTGGACAAACACACGCCTTCTCAGTCGCTGGCAGTTGCGGTGTGCCATCCGCGGCTCAGGCCTACTCTGTCAATATCACGGTTCAGCCGACGAATGGTCCGATGAACGTCTTGTACGCGTGGCCTACTGGACAAAACCAGCCGGCGAGTTCCACGCTGAACGCGCCCACCGGAACTACACTGGCGAATACGGCTATCGTCGGGGCGGGCACTGGTGGTCAAATCAACCTGTTGCCAACCGGCAATACGAACGTGGTCATTGATATCAATGGATACTATGCGCCTGCAGGTTCCGGCGGCCTCTCCTTGTATCCGTTTCCTGGATGCCGCATCTTGAACGGCTACACCTTCAACCAATCGACCGTGCTCAACATTGAGGGCTCGTCCTGTAAGCTTCCAGCAGCCGCGCAGGACTATGTTCTCAACGCCACAATCTCTCCGTCCTATGGTTATACGGGATACATGGTTTTCTGGGCGAATGGGGTTTCCCAACCGGGTACGTCGTCGTTAAATGACGTCGACGGCTCAGTTATGTCAAACGGAGCAGTGGTGTCAACTACGAACGGTTACATCGACGCTTACACGCAGAACCAGACCTCGTTGTACCTGGATATCAATGGGTACTTCGCCCCGTAAGATCGCTGGACTATCGATGTCCGATTGAAAGACGCGCCCGTGATCAACGGGCGCGTTTTCTTTTGGTCAGCAGGATCAATCGATGAAGTGATGATCACTAGATCATTTGATTACTTGTGAGGTGCTGAGATGGAGAAGCCGATACAGATTTCCGGCGCACTTCAATGACTGTCGAGCGGCTCTCGATCCATCCTGTCCACCCCTACAGCGGCACTTCGATCAGCATCGGTCCCTCGCTCTCTAACCCCGCGCGCAACGCCTTCCCAAATGCATCCAGCGAATCCACGCGGATGCCCGGCACTCCCATTCCCTTTGCCAAAAGTGTCCAATCGAGATCGGGATGTCCGATCTCGAACATTGCGGTCGCGCGCACTCCGGGGTCTCCTTTGCCCAGGTACGAAAACTCCCGCTTCAAGACAGCGTAGTCCCGATTGGCAAATACAACGATCGTCACGTTCAGTCCTTCTCTTGCCATCGTCCACAGGGCCTGTGGCGTGTACATGCCGCTTCCGTCGGCGCTCAGGCACAAAACACGTCGATGCGGACAGGCTACCGCAGCGCCAACGGCCAGTGGCATGGCAATGCCGATCGAGCCTCCGGTGTTTGCGAGCCAATCGTGAGGAGGTGCGCCATGGGTTGTCGCCATCAATCCACGTCCCGAAGTCATGGATTCATCGATCACGATCGCATTCTCGGGAAGCAAAGCACCGACTACCGCTGCAAGTCCGGCCAGGGTAATCTCGCCGCTCGGCATAAGCGGCCTGGTAGCTTTTTCCGCCTGCATCTCTTCTCCGTGCAGTGACAACGCACTCGCCAACGCCTCGAGTGCGCCAACGTAGTCTTCTCCGGGAGAGGCCAGGCTGAAAATCGCGCAGTCGGGCGGCGTGAAAACGCTGCTCTTGCCCGGATAAGCGAAATAGGCGACAGGAGTTCGTGCTCCCACCAAAATCACTTGGGGAAATTCTTTGAACTGCTCGATAGCCGGCTCGAGAACATATTGGACGCGTTCGACTCTGGGCAATCCCGCACCACGTTGTAGACGAGTGATCGGATATGGAGCGAGAAGTTTGGCTCCCGTAGCGGCTGCGATGCGCCCGGCCGTGAGAAGCCCTTTGCCATACAATCCATTTCCAGCAATGAGGATCGCAGTCCTGAGTCCCGATCGCAGCATTGAGGCTGCGTGTTCGATGGCTTGTTGGTTTGGCACCGCAGGCTTCGGAAGCGTGGGACTTGGAGCCACGGAACCGCCTTCTCCCCAGGCGACATCGGCTGGAACGATGAGCGTCGCAATTTGCCCAGGTGCCGTGCGCGCTGCCATGACTGCATCTGCGGCGTCACGCCCCAGTTCAGTAGAAGCGTGACACGTTCGAAGCCACTTCGAGTACGGCCGCGCGATCCCTTCGATATCAGACGTTAGCGGCGTGTCATACTTGAGATGATCCGTAGCGTGTTGCCCTACGATGTTGACGATCGGAACCTGTGCGCGATTTGCGTTGTGTAGATTCGCGAGACCATTACTGAGGCCGGGTCCGAGATGAAGAAGAGTGCAAGCCGGCTTCTCGGACATTCGCGCGTAGCCATCCGCGGCGCCAGTTACCACGCCTTCAAAAAGACCGAGCACGCAGCGCATTTCGCTGATGCGGTCAAGCGCTGCGACGATGTGGATCTCCGAGGTGCCCGGATTGGCGAAGCACGTGTCAACTCCGGCCGCCACTAGTGTACGGACTAGGCTTTCCGCCCCGTTCATCGCAAGTCCTTAATAAGGATTTTAAAGCCAGTGACCATCGCTGGTTCGAAGAATGAGTATATCCAAACGATTCCCAATTTCTCTTGTCGCGGTGCGTCGAGCATGAGAGATTTTCCTTAGCAAGACGCATCTGAGGACTATTCGCTCCCGGCAAAGCTTTCCACGAAACTGGATGTTGAGACTGCAAGACCTGAAATGAAATCGTCCAAGGAAATTCGCGCACTGTTTTTTATCGGTGTTTCCATTTTGCTGGCCTCCATCAGCGCTGTGGCCCAAAAGGACCCCGGACCGCGGCTTGGAGCACCGGGCGCGGGCGGCCCGTATCTCAATCTCACCCCTACCGAACTCTCCTTTTTCAGTCACGCGTTTCTGCGCTTCGCCAGACCGATTTCAGTCTCGGGTACGATTGAAAAGGGAAAAGGTTTGGGGCCAACTTTTAATGGCAACGATTGCGCCATGTGCCATGCGCAGCCGACTGCCGGCGGTAGCAGTCCCGGACTCAGCGCTCCCGACGAACCGCATCCGAATCCGCAGCTTGCCCTCGCGACGCTCGATGGAGCTACCAATTCCGTCCCTCCCTTTATCACCCTCCGTAGTCCTGTGCTGGTGGCTCGGTTTGTGCGAAAGAGCGACGGATCTCCCGACGGCGACGTTCATGCCATGTACACGATCGCCGGCCGCTCCGATGCCAAAGGATGCGACTTAAAGCAACCAGACTTCGCGCAACAGATTGCTGACAACAACATCGTTTTTCGGATTCCAACCCCCTTGTTTGGGCTGGGGCTGGTCGAGAACACCGCCGATGAAACTCTGCGCGCAAATTTGGCGGCCACAGCCGCAGCGAGATTAAAACTTGGCATCGCTGGGACGTTCAATATCAGTCAAAATGACGGTTCGATTACACGTTTCGGCTGGAAGGCTCAAAACAAATCGCTGCTGATGGCGGCTGCCGAGGCCGCGATCGTAGAAGAAGGTGTCTCGAACGAACTGTTTACAAATGAGCGCGACGCGGCACCCGGCTGTTTATTCAATGAAACTCCCGAGGATTCAAGCAACATTTCGAATCCAGATGCCCAGAGTCCGAATTTCGGAAGCCCCACCGGAACCGTATCCGAAATGTCGTCGGATATTGTTAACTTCGCCGCTTTCGTGAGGCTCTTGGCGCCACCCAAGCCCGCGCCATCGACGCCATCGTCGCAGAAGGGCGCGGCATTGTTCGAGAAGGTGGGATGTGCACTGTGTCATTCGCCCGCGCTCCAGACGGCGGCATCGAAGTATTCTGTCCTGAACAAGGTTTGGTACTACCCCTACTCCGATTTTGCTCTCCATCACATGGGGCCAGGTCTGGCAGACGGTATCTCTCAAGGCGCAGCTGGTGCGAATCAATTCCGGACCGCCCCATTGTGGGGTCTCGGGAAGCGTCTATTCTTTTTGCACGACGGACGCACGTCAGACTTGTTGCAAGCGATCGAAGACCATAGTTCGAGCAATACTCAGACCGGAGAGTGTTCCAACCAACAAGAGAATCGGCCTCCGAAGCCAGATTGCAGCTCGGAGGCCGATACCGTGATTCGCGACTTCAAAATGCTCAACCCGGTGCAGATTCAAGACATCTTAAACTTCCTGCGGACTCTTTAGCAGGCTCGAGCTTGCCCCGACTACTAGGGTGTGACCTCATAGACGACTCCGTTTCCATTCGAGCCGCCGTACAAAGTCGTGCCATACAACTTCCCTTGATTGACGACCAGATTGCTGACCGAGTACTGGCCGTCAGTACCACCGGTAAAGTTATAAAGCAAATTGTACGTCCAGCTCCCCCCGGATGGTGTCAGTTCATAAACGGTTCCCGCGTTGTAGGCCCCGTCGCAGTGCGTTGTGCCGTAAATGTTTCCTGCGGTATCAAGCACCAGATTTCGGAAAGTTCCCGAAATGCCCCATCCCGGGACGCTGTAAACGACATTAAAATTCCAAGTCCCTTGCGAAGGCGTGAGTTCAAAAACCGTGCCACCTCCGTTTACGCCACCCTGCGTCGCGGCGCCATAAAAGTTACCTGCCTTGTCTGCCACAAAGCTCGTATATGGCACCGATCCGTCGTTTCCATTTTCGAACTCGTGCAGAATGTTTTCCGTCCAGGGACTTCCCGGCTTCAATTGATACACGATGCCGTATCCATACTGCCCGCCGCCGGCAGTTGTCCCGTAAAGATTACCTGCCGCATCCAAACTCACGCCGCCCACCGGATCGGAACCGTCTGCGCCAGTCCCGAAACTGTAGAGCACAGTCTCAGTCCACGCTCCGCCTTTGGTCTTGGGAGCGGCGAGTTCGAAAACCGTGCCATTACCGCTCGTCCCGCCTTGGCTCGTCGTCCCGTAGAGATTCCCGGTCGCGTCCGCGACCAACCCGGCGATGGGATGCGCTCCGTCGGTTCCTCCGGCGAAGCTATATAGAATTGTTTCCTGCTTGTCTTGGAGTTCGAACACCGTGCCCACTCCCGCTGCCCCGCCGCCGTTGGTTGTTCCATACAAAATGCCGCCCTTGGCGCGATACAACGCATCCTCAGGATTGGCCCCATCCGAGCCGCCCGTAAAATTGTGCAGCACTGTCTCAACTCCGGCTTCGTTGATCCTGAATACGACTCCTTGGTTGGACGTTCCCCCAACGCTTGCCGTGCCATAGAAGACTTTGCCGTTGGCGGTGAATCCACTCGTCGGAACGCCACCGTCTTTGCCACCCGTGAAGTTGTGAATTACGCCGAAGGTCTGCGCGGATGCCGGCGAGACTGAGAGAAGGAGTGTTACCACGCAAGCAGCCCCGAAAATTGTCGCTTTTGCCCTTGATACCGACTTCGATTCGTTTCCCATGGTTTCCAGTTTGCCTTTCTAAAGTGAAAAATTGGGGGTTCACGTATAGGTAGGCTCGTGGGGGGGAGGCCGTACCAGAGTGCCTGAAGCTTCTTATATGTTCGAAAGATTGTCAAGAATGAATAGTGCATTTTGAGGCAGCAAACGCGATTTTTATCCCGACTCGTTCACTTGAGATTGATTCTGCAGGTCTCATTTTATCTGCCGCGAGTTCGTCAGAAGGCGCTACCAGTAGGCTTTTTGACGATTGTACTCAACAAGATGCATGGCGCGCCGCGCCCGGCAAATTGGGTTCCAATGATTCGGTCGCCTCTACGGCAAGCGCAAGAGGGGTACGTTTGTGTTGTTCCGGTTGACTCGGAAGGGAATGCAGTTCTTTCGGACAGGACGCAACCTCGCGCTTCGCCGGAAGAATCGACGCTTACAGAAAGCCGGAGATCGCTGTACCAAGGCTTTGAAACTGTTTGGTCATAATTCCCAAATGGTCGCCCGCAACTGTTTGAACTAGGAATTCACTCGCAAGACCCGACCAAGCCTCCGCCGGATCGGCAGGGAAGTCCGTTGGAATCGCTGCGCGCACGAAGTGAATCGTGCCCGGATAGAACCTCGGCTGATAGCGTTCCAGTGCCCGATAAGAGCATTCTCGAAAATGTTGAAGAGTCGGTGAGGGGGCAACCTCCACCGCAGTTTCGTAAGGAGGCTTCACTCCAAGCCACTGCAGTCGACGCGAGATACGTCGCCAGGTTTGCCGCATCCAGAGTCGAGCCTGCTGCTCTCGCGAAAGGTAGCTCATGTGCGGATAGGAATCCAGCATGGCGAGTAAACCTATCTTCTCGCCATTGGCGACCAGTTGTTGCGCCATCTCGAGTGTGACTAATCCACCCAGCGAGAAGCCGACCAAAGAATAGGGTCCATGAGGTTGCAGTTCGCGCACGGCGTCCAGGGCGAAACGCGCCATATCTTCGATCCGATCAAACGGTTCCTCGACGCCGTCAATGCCCTTTGCTTGCAAACCGTAGATCGCCCGCGGCGTCTCGATGTACTTTACAACCTGATAAAAATCGATGACGCTTCCCCCTAAACCATGCGCGATAAAAACGGGTGGCTCGCAGCCTGCTTTTAGTTGAACGATAGCCGGAACTCGGGGTGCCGTCGGATGCTCGATCAGCTGTGCGAGAGCCGCGATCGTCGGCGCGTGGTAGATCGTCACCGGGGGCAATTCGCATCCACAACACAGCGCAATTTGGTTAAACAGTTCGAGCGCGAGAGAAGAATCGCCGCCGACATCGAAGAAGTTATCATCCGCTTCGACCGATGTGAGTCGGAGCACCTGCTTCCAGATCGCCGTCAGCGTGTCGATGGTCGAGATGGCTGGCGGATACTTCATGCTGCACCTCGGCTTGCACGATCGCGAATTGCGCGGCGTCCAGTCATGAGTGGGCGAACGCCCAATAGAGTTCGCGGGCTCTGTTATAAATCGGACCAAATGCCAGTGTCCGATCGCTGATTTTCGTCACAGGAACGACTTTCGAGTAGTTTCCCGTCGCAAATATTTCATCGGCGCCTTCGAAGTCCTGATAAGTGAGAACCTTCTCGATCACCGTAACGCCATCTTTTCGTAACAGGCCGATCACGCGCTGACGTGTAATTCCGGCTAAAAATGTTCCGTTAGCGACCGGAGTATAGACCACGCCATCCTTCGCCATGAAGATGTTCGATGTGGCAAGCTCTGCCACATTGCCCAGCATGTCACATACGATGGCATTATCGAATCCCCTGGACTGCGCCTCAAAAAGCGACCGCGAATTGTTGGGATAAAGGCATCCCGCCTTCGCGTCCACCGGCATCGTCTCAAGAGTCGGCCTGCGGAAGGGAGAGAGCGTGACAGAGAATCCCTTGGGCGTCCGCATCGGAGCCTCGTAAATGCAGAGACACCATTGGGTTGATTCGGGATCATGGTTCTGCACCCAAGGCCCTTCTTTTTCCGCCCAATACATCGGTCGGATATAAAGTGCAGCATCCTTCTCGAATTTGGCGATCCCTTCGCGAGCCAGTCGGATCCAAGTTTCCGGCGGGACCACAGGTTTTAAGTAGAGTTTTTTCGCAGAATCGTTGACCCTCGCGCAATGCAGATCGAGATCAGGAGTAACCCCCTCGAACGCTCTTGCCCCATCGAAGACCATCGAACAGAGCCACGCGGCATGAGTTCTCGGGCCCATAATCCCTATGTTGCCTTCGTGCCATTCGCCTTCGAAAAATGTCCAGGTTTTCGACCACGCTTTTCCGACTGTCACTAGATAGCTCGCTTTCCCCGCGGACCGAGCCGCGTACCCTGGTTCAATGACTGTAGCGGGCAAACAGGGGAAGGAATTGAAGTTTTAAGCGTCGAGACCCGGAAGCCCTACGGCGAGGTCGCCTTAACTCATGGCTCACGAACCCAAAACCGTACCCCATACCCGTGATTCAGTCGACCGCGGCAGCATTGAAACCCAGATAATGGCCTTCGCAATGGATGCTTCAATTATCGCGATAGTTTATCGTGTTTGGAAGTGACCGAAGGTAACTCATTTCTTGGCTGCGGTATAGCCAAAGACAGCCTTCAGTTCAAGGAATTCCTCGAGTCCGGCAACGCTCCATTCGCGCCCGTTACCCGACTGCTTGTAACCTCCGAAACAACCTCCAAAATCAAGGCGCGCCCCATTGATGTGAACGTTGCCCGCTCGAATCCGTTTGGCAACTCGACGTGCCCGTTCGAGATCATCCGACGTTACATAACCCGAAAGCCCGTAGGGCGTGTCGTTCGCGATTCGAATGGCATCCTCTTCGTTTTCGTACGGAATGATGCAGAGCACGGGGCCAAAGATTTCCTCGCGCGCGATTGTCATGTCGTTCCTTACGTCTGAGAATACGGTCGGCTTTACGAAGTATCCCTTCGTTAAGCCATCGGGACGCCCGACCCCACCCGCCACCACCTTGGCGCCTTCCTTGATGCCATCCGCAATCATTCTTTGTACTTTCTCAAACTGCGCCCTGCTCGAAAGCGGCCCGAGCGCCGTTTCCGCGCCCGACGGGTCGCCCACAATTGTCGACTCTGCCGCTTTCTGGGCCGCTTCCGCAGCGGCATTCATGCTTTTGCTCGGAACTAACATGCGGGTTGGCGCGTCACAGGACTGCCCACTATTGCGGAAACATGCATCCGTGCCCTGTACCACCGCCTTTGCGAGGTCGGTGTCTTCCAGAATAATGTTGGCGGATTTCCCGCCCAATTCCTGAGTCACCCGCTTGACCGTCGCAGCCGCGTTGACGGCGACTGACACTCCGGCGCGCGTCGATCCCGTGAACGACACCATCGCAACGTCCGTATGCGACGAGATCGCGGAACCCACCGTGGGCCCATCGCCGTTCACGAGGTTGAAAACACCTGCCGGCAATCCCGCCTCATGAAGGATGTGGGCAAAAAGATAGGCGGAAAGGGGCGCGATCTCGCTCGGCTTCAACACCATCGTGCATCCCGCCGCAAGTGCAGGGGCCACTTTGCAGGCGATCTGGTTCATCGGCCAGTTCCAGGGAGTGATGAGCCCGCAAACTCCGACCGGCTCCTGGCGCATCAACATCGAACCTTTTGTCTCCTCGAACTGGTAGTGTTCGAGCACCTTCACGATTTCAAGAAAATGCGCGAGACCGGCCGGAGCCTGCGCCTTGCGAGCGAGTGTTATCGGAGCGCCCATTTCCAGCGAAATCGTCGCAGCCATTTCGTCCATCTTCGACTGGTAGATATCAACGATGCGGCGCAAGAGCGCCAACCGTCCCTCAACCGGCGTCTCCGAATAGCAATCAAAAGCCCGTTTGGCCGCCGCCACCGCCTTGTTCACATCTGCAGCAGCCCCTAAAGATATCGTGGCGACGCGATCTTCGGTGGCAGGATTGATGACGGCAAAGTCATGATTTGCAGCGGGGTTCACCCACTCCCCACCGATATAGAACTGGCGGCAATCTCTCATAGAATTCCTTTTACAGAAGCAGCTTTCGATCTTGGCGCTCCGACACGATGATGGAGTAATCGGTAAACAAGAGATGTCGTTCGGCTCGACGATTGCCTGAGGATCAGGCAAAGGCACGCCAATCTTCCGATCGACGATAGCCGAGAAGTCTGCCACATCGAAACCAGCAGCTTTAATCGATCGCGGTGACCCATTCGAACATTGATGCCTCGCGACTTGATCCGCGCGTATGTCGCGCCCTCGACCCACGCCGATCGAATATCCTTGCGCAGGCAATCGCTCAAAGACAAACAAACATCGTGTCGCACGATAGCATCCGGAACAAAGAAGGGGAGCTCCGAACGTTCGATCAGATTGGCGAGTAATAGAGTGTCTTCGGCACGAATTGCCGATTCATCGAACAAACCACTCTCCACAGCCACGGCTGCGCGACGAACCGCAAATCCTGCGGTATTGAGGTATCGTATGCGTCCGTCCGACTCGAGCAGCTGCTTTTGCAGTGTGATCAGCCTCAGATGTTCGGTTTTGCCCACCAATCGCCCGCAATCTCCGACAAGTCGCAGTTGAAAATAGTTCTGTTGGGGCGACGCAACGACTGTCGCGGAGAGAGCGGCCAGGCAACCGGGTTGCAGCCGGCAGTCTGCATCGACGAACAGCAAAGTCGATCCCCGGGAGATTCGAATGCCGTGATTGCGCGCCGCCGAAATTCCCGCATGCATCTGCGTCACAAGCCTCGACGTGAGCCCGCGTATTCTTTCAAGTATGACTTCGGGAGCCGACTCGTAACTCCCATCATCTACCACGACCACCTCGAAATCTGGTCCGTCAATCTGCAGCGTCAACGAGTCGAGACAGCCCTCGAGTTCCTTCCAGTCGTTATATGTAGCAATAATAATGCTGAAAGACGGCATCCCTAACAGCATGGCACACTCAATCCCGAAATCACAGTTGGAGACTAGGTGACGTTTGTCATCGGGTTAACACATTTATTTGGCGAAACGTAGGGGAACCCGACTAGCGATTGGACATGGCCAAGGATTCCATGGCCCGGAACCGGATCCATGAAACATGAGTTTACAATGAGTCGGTCGCAATTTTCGAAAAGACCAAAGACCGACGATCATGGCATTGACTGATTCGCCGCACCCGGGTTCGTGGTCCGAGTCCCCCTCGCAGATCGCCTTTCCGGTCGAACACATTGATATCTGGAAGGTGTGTCTCGATCAACCCGAACCGCACGGCTCCCCCACCTGCATTTTGTCCCCGGACGAGAGTTCACGCGCCAGCCGCTTTCACTTCGAAAAAGACCGCGTCCACTTCGTTCGATGTCGCTCCGCCCTACGGAACTTGCTGGCACGCTGTCTTGGTATTCCCGCGGCCGAGATTCATTTCGAATATGGCTCCAGAGGCAAGCCTCAGCTCATTGCAGACCAAAATCCCAGAGGCCTGCAATTCAATGTCTCCCATTCGGGAACTACCGCGCTGATCGCCATTGGAAGTAAAAGCCAATTAGGCGTCGACATTGAGAAAATCAGAGACGACATCGACCACGCCGCACTCGCGGAGAGATTTTTCTCGAAGCGCGAACGGGCCACCCTCGAGGCTCTGCCGAAGTCTCTTCACCTCTCTGGCTTCTTCGCATGCTGGACCCGTAAGGAATCGTTCCTCAAGGCTAGGGGCGATGGTCTCTCTTTTGCACTGACAGATTTTTCAGTGACTACCCATCCAGCCCTCGATCCTTCAATCGAAGAGATTTCAGGAAACACCGAGGTCGGTAGACAGTGGTTTCTCGCCGACCTCAGAGTCGCAGACGGCTACCGTGCTTCGCTCTGCGCTGACGTTCCCTTGTCTGACTTACGAACCCATGTATACAGCTAAACTGGAATCGCCGCTGTTCAGCGTTCAGATCTGGTGTGGAACTTTATTTCCACTCATGTTCATCTCCTCTGTGTGATGGACGTCACATAATGTTTTCTAACGGCGTGACGAATATCACACACCTCTTGAACCTCTGCGTGACAAACTCTAAACAAACAACTTATTCCGCAACCACAAGTCAAAATGGTGCCTTTCATTGGATCGTAAGTTGCTCGTGGGAGTATGGAGATGACCACGCGAGTGATTTTTCCTCACCACGAGACGCGGCGGGACTACCCTCTTGCGCGAGGCCCCCAGGCGTTGATTGAAGATCAAGTCGAGCGTACGCCCGACGCTTGCGCCTTAATGATGGATGGCCAGCAAGTGTCGTACAAAGAGCTGAACTCCCGTTCCAATCGTTTGGCGCACTTCCTGCGAGAACGAGGCGTTTGCGCGGAAACCGTGGTTGGCGCGTATCTCGACCGTTCATTCGATTCGGTCGTAAGCTTCCTCGCTATTCTCAAAGTTGGTGCTACTTATCTGCCGCTGGATCCGAGGTTTCCAACGGAACGTCTCAAGTTCATGGTAGACGATTCTGAAGTTGCTTTCCTTCTGACTCAATCTTCTCTGCAAGACAGTCTGCCGGAAACAGTCGGCCAAGTCATTGTCGTCGACAAAGTCCAGAACTCGTTCTCCATGAAACCAGCGGCAAACTTACCCCTGATTTCTGAGCCGGAACACCTCGCCTATCTCATCTACACTTCGGGTTCTACGGGAAATCCCAAAGGCGTTATGATCCCGCGTCGTGCTCTGGTCAACTTTTTGTTGTCCATGGCGGAAACGCCGGGAATCACTGCGTCTGACACTCTCCTGGCGGTGACGACGACCTCGTTTGACATCTCGATCCTCGAACTGCTTCTTCCTCTCGTGTGCGGCGCCAAGATCGTAATAGCCAGCGCGCAGCAATCTGCAGACGCTACCGAACTGCAAACGCTGCTCGCTGAAAACGCCGTAACGGTGATGCAGGCAACGCCAACGACCTGGCGAATGCTGTTAGAGAACGGCTGGGCAGGGAAGAGCGATCTCCGAATTTTCTGCGGTGGCGAGGCAACGAACGCCGATCTCGCGCGCCAATTGCTCCCTCGTTGCCAGGAACTGTGGAATATGTACGGACCCACTGAGACAACAATCTGGTCCTCGACGGAACGAATCACCTCGGCAGACGACATCTCCCTCGGTGCGCCCATCGCCAATACGCAGTTTCATGTGCTCGACGACAACAATCAGCTGGTTTCTCCGGGAGTGTCAGGAGAACTCTGGATTGGCGGCACCGGGCTCGCCCGCGAGTACCTCAAACGCCCCGAACTTACCGAAGAGAAATTTGTTGTAGGCCTCGTCAGCGGAACTCCCAGCGCTCGTCTTTACCGAACCGGGGACCAAGTCCGCTGTCGTCCCGATGGAAAGCTTGAATTTCTTGGCCGCCTCGACCAGCAAGTAAAGCTGAATGGTTTTCGCATCGAGCTGGGCGAGATCGAAAGTGCGGTTGAAAAAGTCGACGGGATTGTACGGTGCGTTGCGGCCCTTCGAGAAGATCGCCCCGGCGAAAAGCGGCTGGTCGCTTATTACACGGGAACCGCAGTCATCAGCCCTTCCATCTTGATTGCGGCTCTGAAAACTACCTTGCCGGGCTACATGATTCCAGCCACCTTTCAACGGCTGGAAAACTTTCCGCAGACACCGAACGGCAAGCTCGATCGCAAGGCTCTGCCGCGCCCGGAAGCCAAACGGCCGTTGCTTGCGCAGAACTTCATCGCCCCGCGCACAACGGTCGAAAAACAACTGGCCACCCTCTGGTGCGAGTTGCTGCAATTAGAAGAGGTCGGCATCGACGACAGCTTCTTTGACCTCGGAGGCAATTCGCTGGCTGCAGTCCGCATGACGAGCCACTATCACACTCGTTTCGGCACTTACATTCCAGCCGTCAAGGTCTTCCAGTACACCACGATCGCCAAGCTCGCCGAATTTCTGGAAGAAAAAGAAAGCAAGGGAAATCCCAGCTTCCTGGCTGAATCTGAGACGCGCGCCCGTCGACAGCGCGGATCGCAACGCAACACGAACGCAGGCGCCAGCCAAGCGACAGAAGGGGTAGCGATAATCGGCATGACGAGCCGTTTTCCCGGCGCCGCGCATCTCGATCAACTCTGGAGTAACCGCTGTAATTCTGTCGAATCGATTTCCTTTTTTACACCCGAAGAACTGGGCCCTGGCATCGAAGCAAGTCTGCGCAACGATCCGGACTATATACGCGCTCGTGGACTGATCGAAGATGCCGATCTTTTCGACGCCGCGTTCTTTGGCATCAATCCCATTGAAGCCAGGGTGATGGATCCCCAACAGCGAGTATTCCTCGAGCTCGCCCACCATGCGCTCGAAAACTCAGGATATGATCCAGAGCGTTTCAACGGTCGCATCGGCGTCTTTGCGGGAATAGGAGACAATCACTATTACACAACCAACCTCCTGACCCATCCCGATCTGTTAGCGATGGCAGGCAAACTTGCCGTCGAGTATGGCAATCAAAAAGACTACATCTCACTTCGCGCAGCCTACCTCCTGGATCTCCGAGGCCCTGCGATCAGCCTCAATACGGCCTGTTCAACCACTCTTCTTGCGGTCGATCAAGCCTATCGCTCGCTGCTCGACCGCGAGTGCGATCTCGCTCTTGCCGGCGGCATTGACATCACGGTGCCGCAAAAGAGCGGCTTTCTTTATCAAGAAGGAGGCACATTCGCAAAGGACGGACACTGCCGTCCCTTTGACGCGGATGCCACTGGAACCATGTTCTGTGACGGCGCCGGCGTCGTGATCCTCAAGCGGCTCTCCGACGCGCTAGCCGATGGCGACACCATATACGCGCTCATTCGCGGTACCGGCAGGAATAATAATGGTGCACGTCCCGCATCGTTTCTAGCGCCGAGCGTAGACGGCCAGGCGGACGCGATCGCCTTGGCCCAGTCGAATGCCAACGTCCCTGTCGACACTATTCGCTACATCGAAGCGCATGGTACGGGAACTCCCGTCGGCGATCCCATCGAATTCGAAGCGCTGCGAAAAGTGTTTGAGAGCAAGACGAGCAAAAAGCAGTTCTGCTATATCGGATCCATCAAAGGGAACATCGGCCATCCGACGAATGCTGCTGGAGTTGCCGGCCTGATCAAAGCAGCCCTCGTTTTGCATCACGGCCTGATCCCCCCGACGCTCCACTACAAACGGCCCAATCCCAAGATCGATTTCGAGAACAGCCCCTTTCTCATAGCCGACAAACTAATCCCATTCCCTCGCGGAGAAGAAGTGCGCCGGGCCGCGGTGAGTTCCTTTGGCTTCGGCGGGACCAACGTCCATGTCATCCTGGAAGAAGCACCCACGCCCAAGACCACTACCGCTTCGCGTCCGCTCCAACTTGTCCCGTTCTCTGCCAAGAGTCCGCCGGTCCTCGACAACTACAGCCAGGCGCTGGCGCACCATTTTGCGAACGCTGCCCCAGAATCTTTCGCAGATGCGGCGTATACATTTCAAACCGGTCGCAAACAAATGACGCATCGTCGTTTCGTGGTGGCCGCCGATTCCCACGAAGCCTCCAGACTCCTTTTGCAACCCAACCCATCGCGTTGCGCCACGCGACGATGCGAACGACGCGATCCTCCTCTCGTCTTTCTTTTTGGAGGCCAAGGTACCCAGTACGTAAATATGGGCCTGAACCTGTATCGTGACGAGCCTCTGTTTCGTGCAGTTGTTGACGATTGCTGCGATTACCTCACTCCTCACCTCGAACGGGATCTGCGTGCACTTCTTTATCCGCAAAGTCGAGACGGCGGTGGAAATCAAGAGAGCGCTCAGGCCTGGCTGCAGGATACTTTCTTCACTCAACCGTCGATCTTCGTGATCGAGTATGCTTTAGCGCGCTTCTGGCAGAGCATCGGCATCGAGCCCACGATCATGGCCGGACACAGCATCGGCGAATTTGTAGCCGCCACGCTCGCCGGAGTGTGGGATCTTGAGGAAGCTCTCGCCTTGATCGCCCTGCGTGGACGCTTGATGCAGAATCTTCCGCGCGGATCCATGCTGGCGGTCAGTAGCGGCGCAGACTCGATCGCAAAGGTCCTTCCAGGCACACTTCAGATCGCTTCCGATAATGCCCCGCGCCTATGTGTCGTTTCGGGGCCGGAAGTCGATGTTAGTCAATTTCATAAGCAACTCGAATCAGAGAACATAGTCTCTCGCCATCTGCATACCTCCCATGCCTTCCATTCCGCAATGATGGATCCTATGGTCGAGTCTTTACGCGAGGCCGTTGCAAGAATCCGGTTGCGCGCTCCGATGAAGCCTTTTGTCTCCACCGTCACCGGGCGCCCCATCACGGCAGCCGAAGCCACAGATCCTGCGTATTGGTCGAATCATGCGCGGGCAACGGTGCGATTTTCCAAAGCCATCCACTACCTTAAAGAGGAAGGCTTCGATCTCTTCCTGGAATGTGGGCCTCGTTCTACTCTTTGCTCCTTGGTTCGCCAGCATTTCACGGCGAGCCAGCCCTGCACGGCCATTCCTTCCCTTGCCGACACTCCGGAGAATAACGCCGAGTGGGCCACTATGCTTTTCGCCCTTGGTACTCTCTGGGAGCACGGCGTGCAAGTTGACTGGGATGCGTTCTACGCCCACGAAGAACGCAAGCACATACCCCTACCGACATATCCCTTTGAGCGGCAGAGGTTCTGGGTAGATCCCGCGATTGCGGAGCTCGACGCCCCAAGCTCAGTCAATTCGAGCTATATCCCGGGAGGCGAAGCAGGCAACGAGCGATTATCTTCCACCCCGCCGGTTTCTGGCGTCGTCGAAGGTGCTGCCGTCTCCCACCCAGATTCGAGAAAAGACCGCATCGCTTCACTTTTACTCGACCTGCTCATGCCAGTCTCAGGACGCTCACGTTCGGAAATCAGCACGTCCTCCACGTTCGTGGAGCAGGGATTCGATTCGCTATCCCTGACCCAAGTCGCCTTCGCGATCCGCAAGGAGTTTTCCGTCAAGGTCAGTTTCAGTCAACTCATGAATCAGTTCCCGAACGTTGACATGCTTGCGGCGCATCTTGACGGCACTCTTCCCGCTGTCATCCCGGCAGAAACGTCGACTCCTCCACCCATTCCTCCATCCAGCGTTCCCCTCTCGTCTGCGTACGTCCCAATGAATGTGCCGACGGGCACGGGCGTGCTCGAAGATGTTATTGCCGAGCAATCTCTTACCATTTCGCGTTTGCTAGGGCTTCTCGAGAAAGCAGGTGCCGATCGTCCAGCCGGTGGGAGGAATACTGGAACAAGCACAATACCCAATCACCAGAAAGCGAGCTCGCTGCCATACACTCCGTCGAATTCCCTGGCGGCCGAAGTTGAAACCACCGTTCCGCAGCGTGGCATTTTTTTGTCGTCGCGTCTTTCCGAGAGTCTGTCAGCTTCGTACAACGAATCGGTAACTGTTCACTTTACCGGAACCATTTCGATCGAAAAGATGTCGCGTGCGATCGAACGCCTGATTGAGCGGCATGATGCTCTTCGAGCAAGCTTCGATGAATCGGGGCTCTCGATGAAGATCGTTTCCCAACTCAGAATCCCAGTCCCCGTCACCGATCTCTCCGCGATCAAAGGATCACCGGAGCAAGAGGACCGTCTTCGCAAGCTGATTTCCGACGAGACTGCCCGGCCGTTCCCCTTACCAGGCGGTCCCTTGCTTCGTGCTCAAATCATCTTGCTCCATTCCGATCGCGCGTCGGTCATCTTCACCGGCCACCACATCATCTGCGATGGTTGGTCTTTGGATGTCCTAATTCATGATCTCTGCGCCTTGTATGCGGAGGAAATCTCGGGTTCAGTCACCTCTCTCGAGCCCGCGAGAAGTTATGCCGAATACGCTCAGGCCGTAAACGCACGTCAACAGTCGGACGAATTCAGAGAGGCCAGCCAGTATTGGCACGCCAAATTCAAAGATGGATTTCCTGTACTCGTTCTTCCGGCCGATCACCAGCGAAGCTCACGACGCGAATTCGTCGCCCGCCGCCTCGATCATCGTGTTTCGCCGCGAGTGGTCGATAAGTTAAGAACGCTGGCCGCCAGGCAGGGTTGTAGCTTCTTCACAGTGCTCCTCGGTTCTTTCGCGATTCTTCTCGCTCGTCTTTCCAAACAACGTCGTTTTGTGACTGCGCTGCCCACGGCGGAACAACCTTCGATCGGGCAACCCGGTCTCGTCGGACATTGCGTAAATCTTCTCCCGTTCTCGGTGGAATTACGGGATCACGAAGCCGTCGGGGCTTTTCTCATCAGGTTGCAACGCGAGCTCCTCACGGCCCAGGACCACTCCATCTTTACGGTAGTAAGTCTGTTGGAACACCTGCATCCGGCTGCTCCCGTCCCCGGCGTTTCCTTAATCTCGGCCGGCCTTACGAACACCAAAAAGTTCAAGCTTCAAGAACTTTCGAAATCTGGATTCACAGTCGATTACGAATCCAACCCCAAATGCTACGAATCGTTCGAATTCTATTTGAACGCAATCGAAATCGAAGAAGGTCTCGAACTTCATTGCCACTACGATGTAAGCCTCTTTGAACAGCTCACGATAAGAGAATGGCTCGCGGCGCTGGGCGTTATCTTTCGGGATCTCGCAGACGATCCTTCCCGAGAAGTTCGGGATCTCGCTCGGCTCGGCCGTACGAATATCCCTTCCAGACCGGAAGTGATTCGCGCTCAGAACGAAAACCGAGCACGGGTTGAAGAATGCCGCTTGAACGTTTCGACTCAGTCCTCCGGACCGCGCCCGGAATCACAATCGATCCCCGCGTCGGGTCGTTCGGAATCCGGCTTGCTCCAAGCACTCATCCCACTCTGGCGGCGCGTTTTGGATGTTCACGAGATCGGTCCCAACGATGATTTCTTTGCTCTCGGCGGACACTCCATCGCCGCAGCGCAGCTCTTTGACCTGATCCAGCGTGATTTGGGATACACCGCTCCGTTGGCGATGCTTTATGAGGCATCGACCCCGAGCACGCTCGCCAGTCGCTTGAGCCGGGGCAGCCGGACCGAAGACTGGAAATCGCTCGTAGCCATCAATCCATCCACCCGATCGAGTGACCGGCCTCCGCTTTTCCTCGTGCATGCCGCGGAAGGGAACGTCCTGCTTTACCGTTCCCTGGCTGCCCACCTCGGCTCGGATCAACCTGTTTATGGTTTGCAATCCGCCGGACTCGATCGACGTTCTCCGGTCGACGGACGATTCGAAGATGTGGCAAGCCGCTATATAGACGAGATTCGCCAGCTACAGCCGCATGGTCCCTACCTGCTCGGTGGCTACTGTCTCGGCGGAACGTTAGCGCTCGAAATGGCGCAACAACTGATTCAATCCGGCGAGTCTGTCGCCCTAGTGGCCCTCATCGAGATATACAATGTCCGCTCGATCCGCTGGCCTCTGCCCTTCTATCAACGCTTCATCAATCGGTTCGTCCTCAACCCCTATTTCCACTTCCGGAACTTTATCGCCGCAGGCGAAGGCAAACGCGCCTTCTTCCTGGAGAAACTGCGGGTCGAGAAGGCGCGGATCAAGGCATCCACACACTTTGGTTGCGCCCGTCTGCGGCGCCTCTTCTCGCCTGCCGCCACTACCGAGTTGTCAGCCAAAATTGCAGACATCTACGAAGCAGCCCTGGCTCAATACGAAGTCAGGTCCTATCCCGGAGAATTGACTCTCTTCTTATCGGAACGTCATCTCGCGGGTTATCACGATCATTTGGGTGGCTGGGGAGATGTTGCACAAAATGGCGTTCGGCTTTTCTCTCTTCCCATCAGCCCGCGTGGCAGTTTGGTGGAGCCCCACGTCGTACAGCTCGCAACAAGCCTGCGAAGTTGCATCGACCGTGCGCTTGAGAGCGCGAAACCCTCGGCAGGCGAATCGGCTGGCGAACTCGTGAGTCAGCACGATCTGTGACCGAGAATTCGGCGCAATGGCTCGTGGACAGCGTTATCGGTGCTATGGGGTTATTTCGAATACTGTGCCAAAGCCGTAAACACCTCCGTATGCGGTTACGCCATACAGATTGCCCGCCGTGTCGAACACCAAACCTCCAAGCGGAGTATTGCCGTCGCCAGCTTGGCTGCCGAACGTGTAGAGCAATTTTTCCTTTCCGGACGGGCTCAGTTCGAACACTGTGCCTTGCCCGTAAATACCGCCCGCGAATGTAGTCCCGTAGAGATTGCCCTCCTTGTCGAAAACCACACTGCCGTATGCATTAATGCCGTCGCTCGGTTGCCCGCCGAAGCTGTAGAGCAACTTCTCTTCGCCACTCGAGCTAAGTTCGAAGACGGTGCCTTGCCCGTAGATGCCGCCGTAAAAAGTGGTCCCGTAGATGTTGCCTTTTTTGTCGAAGACTACACCTGAAGCAGGATAATTCCCGTCTCCGGATTGCCGGTTGAAGCTGTACAGAACCTTCTCTACGCCGGCCGCGCTAAGTTCGAACACGGTGCCGCCCGCGTAAACGCCGCCCCCGTCCGTTGTCCCGTAGAGATTGCCCGCCTTGTCGAAAGTCAGATTCGCAGTGGGGAATACTGCGTCCTGGTACTGGCCGCCGAAGCTGTAGAGCACTTTCTCCTCGCCCGACTTGGTTACCTCGTACACAATTCCGCAGCCCCCCTCGCAAATGCCGGCTCCGCCCTCTTCCGTAGTCCCGTAGAGATTCCCCTCCTTGTCGAAGATCACACCCGCCGCGGGATACACCCCATCACCCGGCTCGATGCCGAAAGTATGGAGGACTTTTTCTTTTCCCTTTAGCGTCAGGTCAAACACCGTCCCTACCCCGCCCGGAGCGCCACCCTCGAAAGCTGTGCCGTAGAGTTTGCCGCCGCGGAACGCCAGACCCCCAAAAGGACGCGGGCCAATTCCGTCGCCCGACTGGCTGCCGAAGTTGTATAGCACCTCGTACTCTCCCTCTGCGGTAATTTCGAACACATTCCCGAAATCGCCGCTCGGGTTGGCATGCGTTGTCCCATAAAGGTTGCCCTCTTCAAAAAGCAAGCCTCCATACGGGAAAGCTCCGTCGCCGGGAATGCTGCCGAAGCTATGGAGAACGCTTTCTGACTGGGCGTTTGCGCTCGCAGAAGTGAGAAAGAAGATGCTACCGAGCGCTGCGAGCACCATCAGGCCGAATCTTAGAACTCGATTCATCCCCACTCCCCCGCGGCTGACCGGAACCTTCACCTGGTCGCGTGCCTATTTTCCCCGTGAACTATGTTCTGGTCAATCGCCCGGCCGTTAGCCTGACGATTTCTTACCGCCGCAAAGTACGTGCCAGTGCATCGACCTGATGCTCTCCGAAGTGCGATATCCCTTTTATTGTCATCGAGTTCGCCGCGATTCACAACTTGTCAAAACCTGTCAGAAGCGGTCACTGGCCTTTTTCGCGCGCCTGCAACATCATTCCCGGCAGTGCAGGCAGGCCGTTCGAAGAAATTCTACCCATAGCTGACTCAACGGGCAGGCTACTTACTTACGGTTAAAGCGAGATGCCGCTTGGCGCCTAGCACTTGTGGATTTCGCAGTTCACCACGAAACCCAGAAAAACGCGCTCGCAAAAATACTCGGGAGGATGTCGTGACAAAACCAAACATACAGCTGACGGCGATTCTAGTTTCCACACTATACCTAATTCTATTGACCGGCGCCTTCGGGCAGACGGTCCGGGCGTCATCGCCGCAATCGTTACCCACGACTCCGTTGCAGCGCAAACTGGCGGACGTTCGCCAGCACGCCGGGCTGGCCCCGACAGCCGACCCGCAGAAGGAATCTCCGGCGACTCCTCTCGATCCTGCACCGCTGGCTCCCGCGTCGCGCAATCGCCTACGCCAAGCCCAGACGCCGCACCAGTCCCCGTTGCGGTCTCGAAGGCTGCCGGGCGCATCGGTCGCTGCTGAGCGATACGTCTTCGGCAGGATGGACCTGCCGACCGACGACTATCCGGTTGCGGTCGCAATTGGAGCATTTCAGAAGGGCGGCCCGCAAAGCCTCGCGGTCGTGACTCCGGGCGCGGATCCAAATGCGGACACAGTTTCCATACTCCTCGCGAACCCGGACGGAACCTTCCAGCCGCAAACCGACTATCCCCTCGCGGTCGGGGCCGACGCGATTGCCGTGGGCGACTTTAATGGCGATGGCAACCTGGACCTGGCAATCACGGCCTACTACTCTGCGGTAGTTTCCGTCCTGCTCGGAAACGGCGATGGCACGTTTCGGCCGCAGGTCCAGTACTCTTGCGTTTCGACCTGCAATGACGTGACCGTTGGCGACTTCAACGGCGACGGGAAGCTGGACTTGGCCGTGGACGCCTATGACGCCAACGAAGTCGTCGTTCTGCTCGGCAACGGGGACGGAACATTTAAGGCGCCAATCGAGTCTCCCACGCCGATTCGTCCATCGTACTTGGTCTCCGGAGACTTCAACGGCGATGGCATTCTTGATGTTGCCACATCGATCGCGTTCTCCGACACGGTGGCAGTTCTCCTCGGCAACGGAGACGGCACATTCAAGTCCGCAGTCCAATATGTGACCGGCTACGAGCCTGGCGTTGTAGCCACCGCCGACTTGAGGGGCGACGGCAAACTCGACCTGGTTACCGCGAACGGCTCCAACAACACTGCATCGGTCCTTCTTGGCAATGGCGATGGCACCTTTCAAAACCATGTGGACTATGCAGTCGGCGACGGCCCGGCCTCGGTGTCCGTCGGGGATTTCAACGGCGACGGCAAGCTAGATTTGGCGGTAGCGAATTCCTTCGACAATACGGTTTCGATACTCCTGGGAGAAGGAAACGGCAAGTTTAAAACGCATGTCGATTACAGCGCCGGATCGGGCGCTAGCGCTTTGGCGCTAGGCGATCTCAACGGCGACGGCAAGCTCGACCTGGCTATCGCCAACTCAAACGCCAACACCGTGTCGGTCCTGGTAGGGCAAGGCAACGGAACCTTCCAGACTTCAGAGAACTATGGCGTGGGCGGGCTTCCGGGGACGGTTGCCATCGCTGACTTTAACGGTGACGGCAAGCTCGATCTCGCGAGCGAGACTGAAAACAACACAGTCGCGGTCCTACTCAATAAAGGAGGAGGAAAGTTTAGCGCGGCGGTAGATTATCCGGTCGGCTACGCGCCCTACGGGACTGTTGCCGCGGATTTTGGCAACGGCAAGATGGATCTTGCGGTGACGAATCAAGGGGAAGGCACGATCTCGGTGCTGCTGGGCAATGGTGATGGAACCTTCCAGACGCAGAAGCAGTATGCTGCCGGCGGGGAGCCCCAAGGCATCGCGGTGGGCGATTTCACCGGCAGTGGCAACTTGGGCCTGGCGACAACTGATTTCTATGGGGGGTTCAGCGAGGCGGTTTTGCTGGGCAACGGCAATGGCACCTTTCAACCTTTCATCGGTGGTCCGGGCGTCCCAGCGTACGTTTCCTTGGCGGCGACGGGCGACTTTAGGGGCAATGGCGAGGTTGATTTAGCGATCACCGGATCGACATCCGATGCCGGGGCAAACGTCTACGTCGAACTTGGCAATGGAGATGGTACATTTCAAGCTGCTGTCGCTTACCCCACCGGCAATGGTGCCGAACAGGTCGTCGTCGGAGACTTCAATAACGATGGCAAAGCCGATCTGGCCGTGGCCAACGAGGCCGACAATACGGTCTCGGTCTTGCTCGGCAACGGAGATGGCACCTTCCAACCACAACTTGTTGCCTCGGTTGGTGTCGGGCCGTTCTGGCTGACAACCGCAGATTTTAATTCCGATGGAAATCTCGATCTCGCCGTTACTAATTCCAATTGCAGCCAGTATCCGTGTGGTCTGGGAACCGTTTCGCTCTTGCTCGGCAATGGCGACGGCACCTTCCAGCCCCACGTGGATTACCGCTCCGGCGTGTATGCCTTTGCCGACGCCGCCGGGGACCTCAGCGGCCAAGGCGGAGCCGATCTCGCCGTAACCAGTTATCTGGGAAGCGCGGTTTCCGTTCTGCTCAATCTGCCCGTCATCTCCGTCTTCCCGAACGTTCTGAACTTTGGCAAGGAGACGGTTGGCGTCAGCAGCAGTGCGCAGACCATCACCATCAGCAATCCGAGCGGCACGCCCATCAGCATTACGGGTCAGCCCAAGATCAGCGGAACCGACGCCGCTGATTTCACCGAAACCACGACGTGCCCACTAAAGCCGAAGGCGCTGGCCCCGGGTGCCCAGTGCTCGATCAGCCTTACCTTCGATCCGAAAGCGACCGGCCCCCGAAGCGCCACAATCAGCCTCAAGGATAGCGTCCCGGGAAGCCCACAGTCGATCGCATTAGGAGGCACGGGCCAATGAGAAGACACGCCGACAGCTAATTCTGGAAAAAACATGTACAACGAAAGATTTCTGGCACCAGGAACCATTTAAGAATGGAAGTCGAACTCGAAACCAACGGTGCCGGACTCATCCTCCGTCACCGTTTTTCTTGTTGGACGAGTTAGCCACCAGTCGCACGGCATGTTTTGCCGCCCCTCACGGCTGATTTTTCTCTAAGTGCGCTAAATCCATGATTCTAAGAGATCGAGAAACCAAATTGACGCGCACTGGATTTGACGTCAAAGGAGCCCGGTCCTGTCTTGGCGCTGGAAAAGGCCAGGTTTCAATTTGCAGAGAGGCTCCTCTCTTGACAGCCAATCAAAACGAAAGTAAAAGTAAGCATTCGTAATATTCCGAATGCAAGGTCATCCGGAGAACTTCGCGGGGGCAAGAGAGCTTATGCGACGCCAATTAGCGGTGACACGGAACACGGCCATTCCTCATGCTCTGATCTTGATGCTTGTTCTGACGACCCCTCACTCCCTGGCCGGTCAAGTTGGCTCTGCCTTTTTTGTCTCAACGAAGGGAAGCGACAAGAACCCCGGAACTCTTAGTTCGCCCTGGCTAACCATCCAGCACGCCGCGAACACTGTCACGGCGGGCGCCACCGTCTATGTCCTCGGCGGGACTTACCACGAGTCCGTGAATTTCCCGAACTCGGGAACGGCTGCGGCGCCGATTGCATTCCAGAGTTATCCGGGTCAGACCGCCATTATTGACGGGACCGGGGTTCCGGTAAGCGGCACGCAGGGTCTGATCAACATCGTTGGAAAGCGTAGCTACCTCACCATCCAGGGCTTTGAAATTCGGAATTACACCACTAGCAGCCAAAACGATGTCCCGAGCGGCGTCTGGATCACGGGTTCCGGCACGGGAGTGCAAATTCTTAACAATCGCGTCCATAACATTACGACCAAGGCAGAAGCGAACGGCAACGCCTTCGGGATCTCCGTCTACGGAACCTCGAAGACTCCGATCACGCAGTTGCTGATTAGCGGCAACGAGGTTTACGACCTGAAAACGGGAGAAAGCGAATCCGTCAACGTGGACGGCAACGTGACTTACTTTAAGATCGCTAACAATCTCGTCCACGACAACGACAACATCGGCATCGACGCGATTGGATATGAGGGTGTTGGTCCCGTTGGCTATGACGAGGCCATGTACGGCGAGATCAGCGGAAACACCATCTACAACATCAGCGGAATCACGAATCCCGGCGAAGGTTTCGAATTCGATGCCGATGCACTCTACTGCGACGGTTGTGCCTACGTCACCTTCGAGCGCAACCTGATCCTGCAGGCTGACTACGGTATCGAAACCACCAGCGAAAATCAGGTTTGCCAAGCGAATGGCACAGAATGGTCCGGCCCCAACAACACTGGAACCGCTGCGAAAGGCAAGTTTCCGTGTTATGGCCGATACGTCACGGTGCGAAACAACATCTTCTATAACTCGAACGCTTGTGGGAACTCGATCGGGGGCTATGCGACCGCGACCAAAAATGGCGGCCACAGTAACGGCGGAGGCAGCAGCTATCACGACGTTTTCGTCAACAACACTCTGTACAACAACGCCACTCAACCCGGCGACGAGTCGGAGGGCGGCGCAACCGGCGAATTCCAGATTCAGAATCAAGTCGGCAGCGCCCAAGGCAATATTTACGAAAACAACGTGGTCTACGCCGGCGCATATAACACCTGGATCTTCAGCTACGCCCCGTTTTCCCAGATGTATCCCGCTCCGCCGGCGACCCTGAACTGGAATCTATACAACTCGGTCGCGGGTTACGCCGAAGGCCAGTCAGTTTTGTGGGGCGACATCGCAAACTACACCAGCTTCGCAAACTGGCAGAGCAGCAGCGGGGAAGATGCAAACTCCCTGAACACAGATCCGCTCTTCGTCGATCTGGGAGCCACGCCGCCAAACTTCGATACAACCACCTCGTCTCCAGCCCTCGGCGCCGGTGGCACAAAACTCCCATGCAGCGTTGGCTGGTGCGATCCGAATGGCACTTCTCCGAACTCCATTTATGGAACCACCGACTTCCTCGGCAATCCGCGGACGAATGGTTCGAGCATCGACATCGGCGCTTACGAAAACACCGGAACGGCGATTGCCAACTCTCTATCCGTGAGCCTGACTTCGGGAACGTACACCCTCGGCCCGGGGCAGACGACCACTCTGACAGTCGTCGTGTCCGCCATCCCCGGAGGCGGTGGCGTCCCGAGCGGGACCGTGGCATTTATCCGCGGATCAACTTTACTGAAAAAAGAAACACTGTTTCCGACAAGTGCGACGGAGTCAGCGGCAAGTCTGCCTTTGAGTGCGTCACAGCTTGTCCCCGGAGCCAACACAATAACGGCAGTCTACTCGGGCAATACCATCGCACCCTGTTGCCCGGTGTCGGGAACGCCGGTTACGGTCTATGGAAGCGCGACTTCGGAGCCGATCGTTGTGACAAAGAGTGAACGCGAAAATGTCGGAGGTACTCGATAGGGAGACACATCCGATACATCTTTACTCAGTGAGGCTTGTCCCTTTCCTCTCGAATCATCAACCCTGCGACCGCGGCGCTGCCCAGGGAAAGGCCGGTGCAAGTCAGCATCACGACGCGGAATCCAAAAATGAACGCCTGTTTGATAGAGTTTTCCACGGCGACTCTCGTGGCGGGATCCAGACCGGAAGGAACGGGTAATCCCGCAAGTTTGATTTCCCCCGCCCGAAGTTGGCGCAGTACATCTGTCGGCAAGTCGAGAAGAGCGAGGCTCGACTTAAGTCGCCAGCCGAACGCCTTCACCATGACGATGCCCAAGACGGCAATGGCGATCACGCCCGCGACTCGAGCCACGGCGTTATTGATTCCCGACGCAGTTCCGACCTGGTTTCGAGGAACGGAGTTCATGACCACCGTAGTGAGGGGAGCGACCGTCACCGCCATCCCAAGACCTAAAACGATGATCGCTGGTAGAAATGCCTTCCAATAGTTGTTTGCCGCGTCAGGCAGCGCAAACAGAGCGAAACCAAGAGCGGAAATCAACGGGCCGATGAGGAGCGGAAGTCGAGGACCATAGCTGGCCACCAGTCCGCCCGACCAGCGCGAAAGCGAGAATATAAGAAGAATCAGGGGGATCATTGCGGCCCCGGTTGCGGTCGTCGAGTATCCCTGAACCTGGATCAGATTCAGCGGAAACAGGAAGAAAAAAACACCGATCGCTGCATAAAGAAGCAGCGTGAGCAGGTTCGCGCCAGTAAAACTGCTCGATTCAAATAACCCGATCGGAAGCATGGGCGAAGTGATCTTTTTCTCAGCAAAGACAAATGCAAGCAGACAAACACAGCCCACAATTAAAGCGCTCCACACCACAGGATTTGTCCAACCGAGGTTTGTGGATTCGATCAGTCCGCTCACCAATCCTCCGAGCCCGACGGTCGCAAGGATGGCGCCGACCCAATCGAGGCGCTGAGCATCGCTCTGGCTGGATTCCGGGATCGACAAAAGAGAGATCGCAATTACCGCAATCGCGATCGGCAGGTTTATGAAGAACACCCATCGCCAGGAACCATGTTCAACCAGCCATCCGCCCAAAAGCGGGCCAATCGCCGTGGTGATCGCAGTGAAGCCAGACCATGTCCCAATGGCCTGGCCACGGCTCTCCTCGTCGAAAGATGTACTGATAATCGCGAGGCTGCCCGGCACCAGGAGTGCACCTCCGATTCCTTGCACGGATCTGGCTATGATCAACTGCTCAATCGTCGAAGCGATGCCGCAAAAAGCTGAAGCCAAGGCAAACATTACTACACCCACAAGGAACATTCGGCGTCGCCCAAAAAGATCACCGATCGAGCCTCCCACCAGAAGCAATGCGCCCAAGAAAAGCCCATAGGATTCGACTACCCATTGCACATCCACAACCGTTACGTGAAAACTCGCTTGCAGCGCGGGCAGAGCCACGTTGACAACGGTGCTGTCGATAAATGCCATACTGGACGCGAGAATGGTCGCCGCGAGCATCCAGTTCTTCGCTTGTCGCGAACACGGAACGAGTGCACCCGTCGATCGCAATAAGTTTTCGTCGCAGGGCGTTCTCATTCAGAGTATGGATGCCAAGGAAAAGGATTCGGTCCAAAGGCACGCTTCCTCAGGAACCGGGCCCCTGGAGAACTACTTGGGCCGACTCGGCAAAGGCCCTGCAAAGTTAGAAAGTGGCATTCGTTCGCATTCAGAGGTTCTCGAAGTCCGACCTGAAATCGTTTCCTTTTGTGAAACCTCGCCGCCAACAAACTTAATTCGCAAGGCCCCAAGAGTTCACGGCAGCAAAGTAGCCGCAAGCACCACGACATTCGGATCATTCGGCAAACTAATGCTCAGAACAGTCTTGGACGACTTCAAAACGAACTTGTAGGCATAGAGATTGAACGTTCGCGGGTCCTCGGTTCCGTCTTCGTAGTTCCGGTACGCCATGGCGACGGCCTCAGACTCGTTAGGGAATACTTGTGGCGTGAACCAGTCACTGAAGTTTCGCACAAAATGCGTACTTGTTCCGTCGGTGTACTGAACCGTGAAGGTCTGCGCTGTTTGATTTCCCGAGATGCCGGTTGCGAGTAGGGTAAGTTGCGAAAACTGGCCCGTCGCTAGAGAAACCGTTTGTCCCATGCAACCGAGGGCATCAAGTGCATTCGAAGGTCCCAGGTTAAACAGCACGCCACTAAGCACTCGCGATGTGCTGAGCAGGTTCTCCGAGTAAGAGTACCCTTGGCCATCGAGGCCCCCAGTGGAGTACGTCGAGCCGTCCAGATAGATGCCATAAATATTGAATTCCGAAGACAGATCGACCTGCGTGCCCATTCCCGATGCGCCGACGGCCGCGCTCACGGCCAGACTGACGGTGAGTGTTTGTTGGATCTTGCCGGAAGAACCTTTCACCTTCACAAAGGCGAAGCCGGGACGCGCCGAAGAATTGGCCGTGAACGCAATCGTCTGGTTATTCCCCTGCCCTCCGACCACGGCGGTAACGCCTTTCGGCAGACTGGAAACATGCAGAGTCACCTTGCCGGCAAAGCCGTCCAAGTCTGTGATCGTGATTGCGGCATTGGCCGTTGAACTCTGATTCAGGAACACAGTGCTGGGTCCTGAAAGCGTGAAGCCGCTGCCCCCCACGGCGTTGTTGATGGCGCTGGCGTATTGTGCCGCCTCCCCGTTACCGACGAAGTCGTCATAGAGCCACATGAATCCGCCGTTGATGCCACATTCGCTGTGCCATCCGCTCATGATGCTCTGAACCTCACTGGGAGTGTCGTTTTGATCCCATAGTCCAGGCCATACGGGGACCGCACCAAAGTTCCACCCTGTGCAGGGATTATTTCCGCTGCCACCCGCATAAGCCTGAAGATGCACTCCGTCGACGGTACCCGGAAGCTGGCTGTTGATTTGAGCGACGACATTTGTCCAGTAACTGCTCCTATCGAAAGCGTCGGGCGCCACGTGATAACCGAGGTTGCCAAGCATTACGCCGAATGCGATGGTGGTGGGCGAATTAAAGCTGTTTTCATCGTCGAAATCGATGGCGTCGAGAGCGGGAATGGCAGCTTTCAGAGCGGCGAAATCCTGATAAAGGATGCTGGTTGGGCCCGTGCCTTGTGCCTGAACCAGCGCCGTAATGTCTTGCCAATCTCCGACGTTCGACGACCCGATGCTGAACGTAACTCTCTTGACGGTCCCTTGTTTTAAGATCGCCATGTTCGCGGCAAAGTCGGGGTGGGTCTGGGCGCCGACATAAACACCGTTGGAAGTAAGAGGGAATTCTCCATTGAAGTTCAAGTCGCCGACGCTGTTGACCTCGACACTCCACACGATGGCTTCCGTGAAGCCGGAATTCTCGATTTCCGTGATGTTCTTTGTGGCGTTCTTGTAAAACGGGCCGCCGCCGAAGATCCCGGTTAACCCTGTCTGAGCCGATGCGATTTGGCTGAGCATCGCCACGGCGGTAAACAGAGCAATAAATATTGCGGTATGGACCAAATTTACGGAGCAGGACGGGCAAGATAACCGCAATTTTATCGAGGTTTTCACATCATCTCCTGGTTCTGGTGTTCGGCGCCGGCGTTCGAAGTCAGGCCGGAATTATACCCTTTCGCGACTCCCCACCGTTTCTATGGGAGATCAGTGCTAGAAATCGCCATCGTCGCGGAACTGGGAAAGCGTATCGCAGCCATTGGAAAATTGCGCCCCACAGTGGGGTGACCTTCAGGTAGTTTTATATCAGCAGGTGTGTTTCAAGCATCGGCTTTTCGAGATTGCAGTACAGCGAGCATGTGAAGTTGCGGCACACCGCTATATGAGGTTGGATGAGCTTAAAGGTCGCACTCAATCACAGGACGCAGTACCGCTACGAAAAGGCGGTCTCGGTCGGGCCGCAGGTAATACGGTTGCGTCCCGCTCCCCACGGTCGAACCCCGATTCTCAGCTACTCGCTCAGCGTGACTCCAGCAGGGGTCCTGGTCAACTGGATGCTGGATCCTTACAACAACTACCTGGCTCGGGTTCTTTTCCCGCAGAAGACGAGCGAATTTGTGGTCGATGTCGACCTCGTCGCGGAACTGGCTCCGTTCAACCCGTTTGCCTTCGTTCTTGAGCCAGCAGCGGAATACTATCCGTTTGAGTATTCGCAAGAGTTGGCAAGAGATCTTGAGCCTTATCGTTTGGCTGAACCGGCTGGCGCTTTACTCCAGAGTTTTCTGCGCGAGTTTTCCCGTGACAAGCGCGGGACCATCAGTTTCTTGGTTGATGTGAACCGTCGGGTGCGAGACGAAATTGATTACGTTACGCGGTTGGATCCCGGTGTCCAGACCTGTGAGCAGACTCTCGAAACGCGCAAGGGTTCATGCCGCGACTCGGCGTGGCTGCTGGTTCAAATTCTTCGACATTTGGGAATTGCAGCGCGGTTCGTCTCCGGTTATCTGATCCAGTTGGCACTGGATGACGACGCACCAGCAAGCGCGCCCGGCATGCAATCCGACTCGGCTGCGTTTCACGCGTGGGTCGAGGCTTTTTTGCCGGGCGCGGGCTGGATCGGGATGGATCCCACCTCAGGGCTATTCGCCGGCGAAGGGCACATCCCCTTGGTTTGCACGCCCGCTGTCTCGAAGGCCGCGCCGATCGAAGGAACAGTCGAACCCGCGCGAGTGGATTTCGAGTATTCGATGTCAATCCGGCGGCTGAATGATGAGGCACGGCCACTTCGGCCCTTCACCAGAGAGGACTGGTTGCGCGTGGAACAGGTGGCCCAATCAGTCGACGCCGAACTGGCGACGCAGGATGTCCGTCTGACGATGGGAGGCGAGCCTACGTTCGTCGGGCTCGACGAACCCGAAAGCCCGCAATGGAACATTGAGGCTCTAGGTGCATCGAAACGCACTCGCGGCCTGGCGCTCATCCGGGCTCTCCGCGAAAGACTGGCGCCCGGAGCGATGCTTCATTACGGACAAGGAAAATGGTATCCCGGTGAGGCCTTGCCGCGTTGGGCGTTTGGCTGTTTTTGGCGAGCGGATGGTGTACCTGTGTGGGAAGACATCGGCCTCATCGCCTCAGAAAGTGCGCACGCAGACCATCCCGACGGCTTAGGCTCGGAGGATGCGTTCAAGTTCACCGAAGCCCTCGCGCGGCGTTTGCAGGTGAGCTCTGAGAATCTCCTGCCGGCCTATAACGATGAAGTTGGAGGGTCGGAGCCAGTTGGATACATCTTGCCCCTTCGCCGCCGGCAACGAGATGGACGGTTCTTTTGGTCGAGCCAGTTGTGGTTCGATCGTTCGCAACGGTTGGTGCTATCCCCGGGCGATTCCCCTATTGGCTACCGCATCCCGACGGAAATGATGCCATGGGTTGCGCCAGATGACCTCGCCTATGAATACGAGGAGCAAACGATCAACGGGCAGATTGAAGCGCGAATCAAGCTGCCCGCTCGCCAACTCCGTAGGATGGATCTTTTTCAGCGAAATCCTGTGTCCGACCCACTGCCTGCTCTTTCACGTTCGGCTGAGACTGCAACCGAGTTGATCCGCCCCGCGCTCTGCGTGCAGGCTCGCGAGAACCGTCTGCATGTATTTCTGCCCTATGCCTCCAAACTGGCAGACTATCTCGATCTTCTCGCCGCAGTCGAGGATACGTGCCAATATCAGGCAATGCCGGTATGGCTCGAGGGGTATCCTCCGCCATCCGACCCGCGCCTGCGATCTTTTAGTGTTACTCCCGATCCCGGGGTTCTGGAAGTCAACCTTCCGCCCGCGAGCACATGGGGCGAACTGGTGCAGGTCAACACGGTGCTCTTCGAGGAGGCACGACGCAACCGGCTTGCGGCTGAGAAATTCGCTTATGACGGTAGCCACATCGCCACTGGCGGCGGCAGCCATATTGTCATCGGCGGAGCCACCGTATTAGACAGTCCGTTCCTGCGCCGTCCCGATTTGCTGCGCAGCATGCTCTCTTTTTGGCAGAATCATCCTTCACTTTCGTATCTGTTCAGCGGTATGTACATCGGCCCAACCAGCCAGTCTCCTCGCGTCGATGAGGCGCGCACTGAGGCGTTGTACGAACTGGAGATCGCTTTCAGCAATTTGCCGGTGAACGACTGCCCACCTTACCTGTTGGATGGATTGTTCCGCCACTTGCTCGTCGACGTCACCGGAAATTCACATCGTGCCGAGTTCTGTATCGACAAACTGTATCCGCCGGTAGGTTTCGGATTGCGCCGCGGCTTGCTCGAATTGCGCGCCTTCGAGATGGCGCCCCATGTCAGAATGGGTCTTGTCGCGATGCTGCTGATCCGGGCATTGGTCTCCGTGTTTTGGAAGCGTCCATTCGAGGGCGGACTGACCCGATGGGACACCGACTTGCACGACCGTTTCATGCTGCCTCACTTTGTCGAGCGCGACTTTCATGATGTGCTGGCCCACCTGCGCGATGCAGGTCACGGTTTCGAGGACAAATGGTTCGCGGCGCACTATGAGTTTCGCTTTCCGAAGATAGGGTCCATTTCCGCGGCGGGATTGGAATTCGAACTCCGTCACGCTCTCGAACCTTGGAACGTATTGGCCGAGGAGACAACTTCGGGCCGGACCTCCCGCACGGTGGATTCATCGTTCGAGCGCATTCAAGTAAAGCTCTCAGGAGCCGCTACCGAGTCCCGTTATGTGGTTGCGTGCAACGGGCGCACAGTGCCCCTCCATCCGACCGGTACGACCGGTGAAACTGTGGCAGCCGTACGGTATCGCGCTCGCCAGCTTTCGGAGCAGTTGCATCCAACAATTACCGTGCATGCGCCGCTTATCTTCGACATAATTGATTCTTGGCGACAAGTTTCGATTGCCCGATGTACATATCACGTCGCATCCCCTGACGGATGTCCCTATCCGGCCCGTCCGACGAGCGGAGCGGAGGCGGGGGAGCGCCGTCGGGGACGTTTTCAGCAGTGCGCGCCCGTGCCGGGCGTGATCGTGATTCCCGAGACCGAAACGAACGCCATCTTTCCGATGACTCTCGACCTCCGAATTCCGCCACCGGGAACCAGGAAACAGACGGGAACGGCCCGACTCGTCCCATGACCGTGGACTTAAAACAATCGCCGCTTCGCTACGGTAATGCGTATGACGAGCTATCTGTCGATGGGGTCACTCCGCGTCCGCACTGGACTCATCTCATGGAGTCGCTGCAAGCCATCGGGCCCGAAGAATTGGCACGACGATGGGCTCGAGCCGAGCGTCGGATTCGAGAGAATGGAATCACCTACAACGTTTATGGCGATCCACTTGGCGCCAGCCGCGCGTGGCAGATCGATATCGTTCCGCTGCTCATCCAAGCGGATGAGTGGCGTTTCATCGAGGCAGGAATCATTCAGCGGGCTCGTCTCCTAAATCTGTTACTTGAGGATCTCTACGGGGCGCAAGAACTGGTAGCGCGGGGCCACTTTCCGGCAGCACTGCTCTATGCCAACCCCGCATTTCTCCGTCCGCTGGTCGGCGTGCCTGTGCCCGCGCACAGCTATCTGCATATGCTCGCAGTCGATCTCGCACGTTCGCCGGACGGACAGTGGTGGGTACTCGCCGATCGCACGCAAGCGCCTTCCGGCAGTGGCTATGCGCTGGAGAATCGCACGATCGTGTCCGACGTTTTGCCTGACCTCTTTCGCACCTCCAATGTTTTGCGCCTGGCGCCATTTTTTCGGGCGCAGCGCGATGCGCTCACCAACCTTACGCAGCGCAATAATCCACGGATCGTTCTGCTGACTCCCGGGCCGCTGAACGAGACTTATTTTGAACACTCCTACATTGCGCGCTATCTCGGGTTCACCCTCGTCCAGGGAGCGGACCTAACGGTTCGCAACCGTCGTGTCTATCTCAAAACCGTGGACGGACTCGAAAAAGTCGATGTCATTTTGCGTCGCGTGGATGACAGCTTCTGCGATCCTCTGGAATTACGTGGCGAATCGCTACTCGGTGTTCCCGGTCTCGTCGATGCGATCGTTGCCGGGAATGTCAAGGTCGCCAATGCATTAGGAAGCGGCCTGATCGAGACGGCCTCCATTATGCCTTTTCTTCCCGGCCTTTGCTCACAGTTGCTCGGCGAAAAAATCAAGCTTCCATCCGTCGCGACATGGTGGTGCGGACAGGACTACGCTCTCGATTGGGTGCTCGACCACCTCGATTCTGTAGTCGTAAAACCTGCGTTTCCTTCCCGCGGCATGGAGCCGGTTTTCGGGGCCGAACTGGCCCACGTCGAAAAGGGCAAGTTTGCCGATCGACTGCGCGCTCAGCCGCACGAGTATGTTGCTCAGGAACAGGTCGCTTTGTCCACCGCGCCGGTTTGGGATAACGGACGGCTCAACTCGCGAAGCGTTGTCCTGCGCACCTATGTTTTGAATACCGGTACTGGCTGGATCGCGATTCCGGGAGGACTGGTTCGTGTCGCTGAAGCGGAAGGGTCCATTGTCTCGATGCAGCGCGGTGGCCATAGCAAGGACGCATGGGTACTCTGGGACAGTCCTGTCGACACATTTAGTATGCTGCGTCCCCGAAACGAGCCCGTGGAGTTGCGCCGCGTCTCGCGCGTAGTGCCCAGCAGCGTTGCTGACAATGCTTACTGGTTAGGTCGATATGTTGAGCGAGCCGAAAACATCGCTCGCATCGCTCGCGCCTTGGTCCCCCGTTTGCGCCGCGCGGAAGAGGCCGAACTCAGCTGTCTGATTCGCCTTCATGGTTGCCTTGAGTCGCGCCACAGCAAGCTGCCTAAGCCCAAGCACCGGCGCGCCACCTCGGTTGAACTCGAACGCGAAATGATTTCGCTGTTAACCGATCCCAAGCGCCCCGACAGTCTGGCGTGTGCCCTGGCGGAGGTCTCCCGCATTGCTGGGAACATTCGTGAGCGTCTGTCGGGCGATATGATGTCTCTGATCGGTCAGTTGCGGGAGTCGATGCCGGTGGGGCGCATTACGCCGTTTCTCGAGTATCCCGCCATGCTCACCGACTGCCTTGAACTGCTTTCCGCATTTTCTGGAATGGAGCGGGAAAATATTAATCGAGGCTTGGGTTGGCTATTCATGACCACAGGCCGCCGTCTCGAGCGTGCTATTTATCTGGCCCGGCAACTGCGAGAGATTGCAAAGCCTGTAACCGAGGAAGATTGGTCGCTTTTGGAATGCTTGCTTGAAGTTGCGGACAGTTCCATGACCTATCGCACTCGCTACTACACGACGTTACAGCCCTTGGCGGTGCTCGACGTTCTTATGGCGGACGAGACGAATCCCCGCTCTTTGGATTTTCAACTCAGTCATCTCGCGGACCTTTACCAGAAACTCCCTCGTCGTGTGACCGTCGACTTGCAGGCCATGCGGACCGCGTTGACGTTGCTGAGAAGTTTCGATTTGCGGAAGATAAAGTACCCCGGGCCGGGAGTTGCTGCGAATGGCTCAGATGGACTTTCCCGTTTGGCCAGCTTTCTTCGAGAATTGGAATGGCTTCTGCCTTCCTGGTCCAATAATTTATCCAGTAGATATTTCAGTCACGCTCGAACTTTGCCGATCACGATCGGACAATGATTTTTGGGAAACTGATTGAAGGACAATGCTCTATCGAATCGTTCACCGCACGATCTATAAATACAAATACCCCGTCTCGCTCGGAAATCACGTTGCGTGCCTGACGCCAAGAGCCTTACCGCACCACCGCGTGGCGAAGAGCGAGTTGCGCATCCAGCCACGGCCGGCGACGCGTACCGAGCGCACCGATTTTTTTGGCAACCGTCTTTGCTTTTTCACCATTCAGGAACCGCACCGCGAACTCGTGGTCGAGGCGCAAAGCGAAGTAGTCATCGATGAAAACGAACAGTCGTGGTCGCAACTCCCGATCCCGTGGGAGGATGCCGCGCGGTGGGTGTCGAATGACCACACCTCGGCTGGACTGGAAGCCTACCAGTTCGGATTCGAATCGCCGAGAATCCACACGCGACCGCAGTTTGCAGCCTATGCGCTCCAGTCGTTCACAGCGCGCCGGCCATTGGCGGAGGCGCTCTTAGACCTGACCTCGCGAATCCACAAAGATTTTCGTTTCGATTCGAAGGTCACCAACGTTCGCACCACTCCGGAAGAAGTTTTCAAGAAACGCCGCGGAGTCTGCCAGGATTTTGCCCATCTGCAAATTGCCTGCCTTCGCTCTTTGAATCTCGCCGCGCGTTATGTGAGCGGATATCTTCGCACTTATCCACCGCCCGGTAAGGCACGATTGGTAGGGGCGGATGCCTCTCACGCTTGGTTATCTGTTTATTGTCCGGGAAAGGGTTGGCTAGACGTGGATCCAACGAACAATCTTGTGCCGACAAATGGTCACGTTACGCTCGCCTGGGGCAGAGACTACGGAGATGTGAGTCCTCTGCGCGGCTTGATCCTCGGCGGCGGCGCTCACACGCTTAAAGTTGCTGTGGACATGGAGCCCGTCGAAGTGTAGTTGCAAACTGGAAAAGGTTCGACTGGCTATCCGACCGCGGGTAAGCCACCTGTGATTTCATCCGTCCAGACTTTGAAGCTCTCGAGAGTATTTTGCCCGAATGTGGTTGCAATCGCCACGTCGGCGGCGTCGCGGCCTCGCGCAATCAGTATTCGGCCAATCCTGGGCACATTATTCCGGGGATCAAATGTGTGCCAGGCCCCACCGAGATAGACTTCTATCCAAGCCGCAAAATCTCCTACGCCATAGGGCGGAAGAGTTCCCATGTCGCCGAGGTATCCCGTGCAGTATCGGGCCGGGATATTCATGCAGCGGCAGAAGGCGATGGCGAGATGGGCATAATCTCGACAAACGCCGGCACCTTCGTTGAAAGCTTCCCAAGCTGTTCGCGTTGGCCGCGCTCTCTGATAATCGAACGCGATATGATTGTGCACAAAATCGCAGATCGCCTGAACTCGCGACCACCCTGGCGCGGATTGGCCAAATTGCGCCCAGGCCGCGTTCGACAGGAGATCGGTCTCACAATACCGGCTGCCGAGCAGAAAAACCAGAGTATCTTCTGGTAGATCCTCTAAAGCATGCTGTTGCGCGCTCGGCGTTGCCACGTCCGGTTGTGCCGAGTCTCGAACTACGCCATTGCTTCTCAAGCCAATCCTGCCCATGGGCGCAACCAGGCGAGTGCACCAGTTTCCGAAGCTGTCCCGATAAGCAGTGAACGGCGTCTCGGGGTGGGTCAGCAGGAAATCGGGCTTTACCATGTC
>Ga0182016_10000476_pt1 | contig 50049 bp, 41 predicted proteins | sample 712S2MmetaG_FD_120491 | JGI IMG/M metagenome (GOLD analysis project Ga0182016, IMG submission 120491) | Permafrost microbial communities from Stordalen Mire, Sweden - 712S2M metaG | ecosystem: Environmental > Terrestrial > Soil > Wetlands > Permafrost | place: Sweden: Stordalen | collected...
CACTGCCCCCGCCGCTGAGGCTCCCGTTGTCACCGAGAAGGACGAGCAAACTGCCGCCGATGAGCACTACGAAAGCTTGACTCGCAGTATCGCCAGTGCCAAGAAACTCGTGGGAGACGTGTTTCCTCAACGTTTGTTCCGTCCTGGTTCAGACTACAAGAAGAAGCAGGAGTTCCCCAAGGATTCCCCAGGGAAGAAGCAGTTCATTTCCATGGCGGCCAAGATCGGCGCCTTGCAGAAGGATGTCGACAAGATGTATCGTACGCACACAAAGAAGGCTCGCCCCGCCGGAAGCAATGAGAAGACTGGATTCAAGCGCCTTGTTCTGGTCAGTGAGGAGCTGTCCAAGTTCATGGGATTGGTCGAGTGGGACGTCATGTCTGAGGCTCGTCCTGAGCGCGGAGTGGTCACTCATGCCGTTGTGACTCGTCACGTCTCGAACTATACCGCTCTGATGTGCCTCAAGACAGGTCAAACGTCTGCCTGGTCTGCCGATCAAGCCATCGAGCAGTTGTTCTCCAAGACGAGGATCACCGATGACACTGGGAAGACCACGACGGTTGACGTCTGGGATAAGGAAGGTGTCAACCGCAAGAGTGCTTCTTGTCCCGATTTGCAGAAGCTCCTGAAGTATCACCTGGAGAAGCTCGCGCCTGGATCGACTGAGATGCGCAAGGAAGCCTATTATCGAGAGAAGTCTGCCGACGATGGTGAGTTCGGATCGGCCACCAAGAAGATTTTCGACTTGCGCAAGCGATTGGCTACTGCCGAAGCGAACATCGAGAAGGCCAACAGGATGTGGGCCAACTGCTGCAAGAAGCGTCCCGGCCAGGGAGTCACTATTGAGTACGAAAGGATCGTCAAGGAGAACGTCGAGGAGTTCAAGAAGATTGGTGCCGAGATTCGCACCAACTGTGACAACTACGGTTTCACTTACGCGCCCCAGTACCCCGTCCTTCCCAAGGTCCACGACGGAAGTGCCAAGTGAACATTGCCATGGTAACTAGTTGCTATAATAATTCTCCCATCTAATGATGGCCGAATATGATACACTGTTGTAGATACTTCATGTTTTGACAAATCGTTTGTGCGGTTTGTTGAAACAATGTGAATATCCTTTTGTTTCTGCTATTCATCAAATGAGTTGAAAATATTTTGACACGATTTGACTTCGTAAAGGTACAACTTTCATGTCAAGAAGGAATGCCAAAAGTATTCCAGTCGGCGGAGACCGAGTGTCCCTAGGTTTTGAGGCCATTTTGGCATTCTCTGACGACAAAGGAGGGAAGACTGCTGCTGACTTCGCTGGACTCAGGTTGATCGATGGAAGATTCCTTTTTGGACCAGTGCCGAAAAAGCAAGAGAATGAAACAGATGTGACCAGACGAGCTCGCGAAGTGCAAGAAGTTAAGATTATCGGAGAGATGCACGATGTGAGTATGATGATCATGCGAATGGGAGTAAAAGCAGTCTATGACTATCTGACTAATGTTGTGATGCCCATTTTGAATGAAATGATTGAAGACAAACAGGAACAATACTTTTCAATCATCACGTTCACATCTCCGCTCCTCAAAGAGTATGCCGAAAAGGAGGAAGCAGTTCTAGCTCTGAATGAGAACAAAGGACCACTCACTGATGCTTCTTCTTGCAAGCGATGTGGAGCACTGCAAGTTCATCGCAGAATTGCTCAAACTCGCTCAGCAGATGAAGGTTTCAGCTCGATTTTTATCTGTCCCCAATGTTCGTTCAGTTGGGTGGAAAACTAATTTCAAGTGTCTAGAGACATTTGAGAATCTACTTGAGCGACTTCGAAGAACATGTAGAATTCAAAAGAGTTAAAAATATTTTGTGACGATTTCTCTCACATAAAGAGTACAAATGGATCCTCTTCTCGGATATGCCAGGAGAGATTCCAATACTTACCCCTTTCTACGCTACGATCGTAGCTTCATATACGAACAGGATGCATTTCCAGTAGTTTTGGATGTGGATACGTACCGTGAGAACGCCAAGTCTTACGTCGATCCTGACCTTCATGCTTACTACAAGAGTCTTGTTGAGCAGATCAACATACCAGATTCTGAGGCAGCCTTGAGGGAACGAGCCAATCCTCTAGTAGCTCTACCAAAGGTACTCGAAGAGGCGGGAACAGATATCGCCATCCTGACCAAGATATTTGGTCTCCAAGGGCAAACAATTATGGTGCGACCAGGAGTGCGAGTAGGTGAAGATGTGCTAAGCTACTTTCTGCGCAATGATCCTCCCCAGAATATTATTTTGGGAGTTCCAGATGTTGTAGATGCGTTCTTGGCAGATTTGGTCTACTTGCTCACCAAGCTTTTCGCCCAGTCGACTCTTCTGCAACTCACTTGTTCAGACAGACGATACCTCATCTGTATCAACTATCAAGGCAACCCTCTGATTACCAAAGAGATGCTTTCGATCATTCCAGAGAGAATTCGCACGGAATCGGATATCGTCACCAAGTTGTTTCAACGATTGCCCGATACGTTCGAAACCTGGTTGACTTTCATGAACAACACTCATTTGTCCGTCCGTTCTGAGTTTGCGATTCACCTAATTGAAGTCAAAATCGCCTTCGATAGCCAAACACAGTATTGGACTGGCGTGAGCTACGATTTTCAGCGCGTGGTGAAGTTTCTCCTGGGGGAAGATGTTGAACCTAAGTTGTTCATTCCGAAAGACTTTCAGGTGCGTGCAACGATCGATGAACCATTCGTCACAGACATGCATCTCTATGGAGAATCTGAAGATCATACGGACCGTGCAGAATGGCCGCTCCACGAAGTTATCAACTTTGAGACAGACAAATGGGAACCCTACCGATCTACTCGTAGTCTCTTCAAGAGCGGTATCGCTTGGGGACAGAGAAAGCTTCTCATGGCGGAGATCGATTTCCTCACCGCGAAGTCCGAATCGAAAGAACCAGTTGTGGCCATCTATGTAGGCGCTGCTCCCTTCAGTCATGGTCTCGTTTTATTGGATTGGTTTCCCAGCATGAAGTTCGTTCTGGTTGATCCTCGCAAGGATGAGTGGGACAAAAGATTGGATGAATACACGAAGGGCAATGCTGATAGACCAAGAATCGTCATCAAGAGTGTCGAGTTTAATAACGATTTGGCCAGGCAGGTAGGACTCTGGTTTTCGGGCAATGGAGATAATTCCGATCTCGACGCGGAGGATCCAGTTTTGTCTCCAAACGTGATCGCAGATATCATCAAGATGAGGAAATTTGTGGGAGGCGTCAAGAAAGTCTTCTTTATCTCAGATATCAGACGAGGGAGCTACGAATCGTATGGCTTCGTGGCCAACGAGTTTATGATTCACGAGGATATGACGTGGCAGAAAGAGTGGGCGCTCACAATTTACAACAAGTTGACCACCCTCAATGAAGACAGGAAGATTACCTTCTGGTGTTCCTTCAAGTTCAGGTTGCCCTTCGTCATGGAAATTGGGGGACCAGTCTATCGATATGGCAAGGGAGATCTTCATACCCAACCATGGTCTAGACTTACGAGTGCCGAACTGCGTCTCTGGTGGGATCCTTCCGAGGGAGAAGATGGATACGACAAGAAGAAACTCGAGGACATCATGATGTTTCACAACCATAATCTACGGGCGGCTAGCTATGGACCTCCCGGTGTTCCCGGCTACTGTAAGTGCCACGATTGTCACTACGAGATTGACATCATTCGTCGCTTCATGTCCAAATTCCGTCCCACAGTGAATCCTGCCCAGATCGTCAAATTTCGCGACGACATTGATGGATCCATGACTCAACGTGGCCAAACACTCAAAGCTCATGCTGATTGGGATCGTGATCCTAACAAGGTGAAGAAATTGAAAGCACCGGTCAAGTTCTTCAAGCATCTCAAAGGAAATGAAACTATGCGCATTTTGCGCTACAGACCGATGCGAGAGAATGTCCTGGCGAAGAATCTTTTGCGTCTCAAAGGAGAGTTCAGAAAGTTCTTAGGCAGTGAAGAAGCTAGTCGTAACCTCCTGATCACTCTTTTGTTACTGCATGGAAAGATCAGAGGAGAAGACGTTACGCTCGACCTGGTGGCGAGTTTGTCGAAGAAAGGAGAAAATCAGACAGACATCGATGTTGCACCTTTCAGCAAAGCCATTACGAATTACATTCAACAGCAGTCTGATGATCTCAGTAAGGTGCCGGAGGAGGAAACAAGCGCGGCCATCGCCCATCCCATCAAGGGACATACAGATTTCTACGACTTGACATCTGGCGAAGAACCCACCATGGAATTCCACAAGAATATCTTGCCGCGTTTCTTGGAGAGGTCAGAAAAGTTGCTCGTTCTGAGCTCGAAAGATCTCCGCTCGTTGACCGATAAGTTCTTACCACGACCATACTGCGTGCTTAAGCATTACGGAGCCATCTGGGACGATCATTTCGCCACCTGTCCGAATGGCATGTTTGAGGAATATCCCGAGCTTCTGGAAGGAACCATCTTGGGTCTTACCATTCTTTCCACGTACCATAGCGAGAAGCTGGGTTACAATGAGAAATTCATGGCTCTAAACCAAGAACTCGAATTGGGATACACCGTTTATCTCAATGTTCTCACCGAGGAGAGAAAAGTTTTGGACTCGAGGACTCTCTTCGTTTTCCTCCCCAAGATACGAATTCTACAACAAAAAGCGATCGAACAGCTTCTCACTTTGTTGAACACATATGAAGGGCAAGAGAGGAACATTGTTTTCCTCTTGCCGGAATCCTTTCTGGACCTCATTCCTCTTGTCCACAGGAATGAAACTCTGCCTTACTTGGGAAACTTCTACGATTCTCTCAAAGCGGCCGAAAAGGTCGTGGATTCGAAAGATCCCTACATGATAGTAAGATCGTCAACAAAATCCGCCACCTACCGATTGGCTCACTGAAACTAAAACAAGTCCTCCGAAAGGACGAGTTTGAAGAATAACTTTTTGATTTTCTAGCTGAGCTTGCTCCTTGATTGTCCAAAGTCCTTCGAAAGAATAAACTTCTCGGTTGTCGGGCTGAGCTTACTTTTTGATTGTTCAAAGTTCTCCGAAAGAAGAAACTCTTCGACCACCACAAATGAAAACGAATTTTGGATCTGTTGGAAAGGACAAATGAGCAACACCAAACCTCCGCCGTTGGAGAAATGGGTTCACTACGACAGTACAGCCGGTTCTACCGTCAGAGTGAACTACAGTGGTTCCAAACCTTGGACAGCCAGAATCTTGAGCATTAACTTCACTCCTTCGAACGGACCGTGGTCAAATCCGATGGCTTTTTTGTTGGTCCAAACGCAAACAAACTACGCATACTCTGTCTACACATCCAGTTCCGGAACGAAGCCTTCCGGACTGCTCATTCCGATCGATACTCCTGCGACAGGAATCTGGGGAACCAAGGTTTACTACCGAGGAACTCATACTGGTGAAGACAGCATGTCTTTCGCTATATTAGATTGCATGTACAATGTGATACCACTCTCGGTTTTAGTCTTGACTATGCTCATTGCTGAAGAGGGTGTAGCATTTTTGACTTACTAGAAATCTCGCTTGCTGTTTGAGCAAAAGGGAAGAAAATTCAAGGCACTTTTTGTTCAACATTTCGTTCAAGAGGCGAGATACTTTTTGTTCAACGTTGAGCGCAGAAAGACTAAACTCTTGTATTCAGATCGAGTGTGCAGAAAGACTAAACTCATGTCGTACCTCCCGGGAGCGGAAGGACTTGCCTACGTGGTTCCCGAATCGCAAGACGTTGGGCACGATCCATACAAAGAAAAGTATGCCCAACTCGTGAAGGACTACGCCGAGTATCAGATTCCTCAAAAAGTTGTTGAACTAGCGGGACAAATCTATATGCAAGTGATGAGGGGAATTGTGAGAAAAAGGGGAAGACGGAAAGCTATGATGTGCAAATGCGCTTATGAAGCCTATAAGCAAAACAATGTGTACAAAGATCCGATTCTACTCGCTCATCGTTTCGGCATCGATGTGAAGAAACTCAGGAAAGCTCAAGATGAATTCTACGATCTCCTCCACGAGATCAAACTTTATTCGAGCTTTCCGAGACACCAATTGAGTGCCGCTGATCTTCTCCCTGATATTTCACATCATATGGGACTGGTTGATGTTCCTTTCGAGATGTTGGGAGATCTCATCGAGACTCTCTATCAGCGTTCTACATTGCTTCACAGAACGAGTTCACGCGATGTCGCTATTTCTGTACTTCACTGGTATGCGTGTGAGAGTGGCAGCGCTAAATCATACGAACAAACACAAAAGATGACCTTGGTGCCAAAAGCGAAGTTAGCCAAGAATGTAGGCAACATTGTTGCTGTCATGTCAAACAAACTATAATTCACAAAGCATTTTTGATGCTTTGTAAGCGAAAATCCCAGTTTGTATCAAGTGATGGACAACCATTGTCTCCACGAAGAATCTCATTTTTGAGACCTTTTTGATGAAACTAGTAGATGACAATAGAAATCTAAAAATTATTGCTGTATGTCCATAAATACGTAAACATGACAGATCCCGAATCGACCCAAAATACTGGTACATTGCGAGATCTAGCTTTTCAGTTTTTCGAGTACCAACCTCTCAACAAGACGATAATCGATCCTTATAATGACATGGTCATCAATGGATTGCCCGAGACGTTGGAAGTACCGCTCTTCTACGAGACCGAATCCAAGTTTGGCATGGTGAAATTCAAACGTGTCATTCCGATTCCACCCTACGAGGGAACCATTCTGCCACCACCGAACGTCGAAAGAGTTGCCGAACTCAGGAAACAACAGGAAGAAGAGTACAGAGCGGAAGAAGCTGAGTTCAATGAGATTGCCGAACTGGAACAGAAGATAGTCAAACTCGAAGAGAAACACAAGAGAGAACTGGAGATCCTCTTGGTGGAAGGCGAAGGTGAAGAGATCATTGAGGAAGTCACAAGTAAGCAAGAAGAGGCAGTCGAATTACTCCGAGCGAAAGCAAAAGAACTCCAAGCTAAGGTTCTGCGTAACGCTCACGAGGGGAATATCATAGATCTCATGGCGAGACACGACCAGGAGAACGAGAAGCTCGAAGAAATGGGGGAAAAGCTGAAGATACTGGCCGAGCAGTTGGATGCTGAACTCTCTGATATCAGAAATACTTTCCAGGCCGAAATCGATGAACTCAACAGTGATGCCCAAGCTAAGATCGAGGAGCTCAGCAGCGAGGCCAAAGATGAACTCGAAGAGAGACCAGATGATGAAGACGAGATTCTCACCAAATTGCAAGCAGAGATAGACAAAGTTAGTGGCAAAACGAAGGCAGAAGTGGATGCCATTCTCGTCAACATGGGAGAACAGATTGAAGAGCGAACAGCTGGCTACAAGGGAACTGTTGGGGATCTCGATAAGAACGACAAGGAGTTTTCCTCGAAGAACGTAGAGTTAGCCATCATTGCCCATCTAGCTGAGAAGAAGAAGGAACAGAATGCCGAGCTTCACCAAGCACTTCTTCAGATGTACGGAGGAATACCACCTGAATCTTGGCTGACTGCTGCCAGAGCTCGCCAACGAGGTCGTAACTATATGCTCGCCATTTATGCCGACATTCAGGTCACTGAGTATGAGAAACGTACTAACCTCGAGAAAGAAGACGAGGAAAACCAAGAAGAGAACCATTCGAAAAAGTTGCTGCCAGGCGACGAGGAAGATCCCAATGCAGAGATACCTAGCGATCGTTTTCTCCTCGATAAGTTCGTCAATATGAACATAACGCTCTCCAACAAAAGAGAACTTTTGTTTCCTTCTGTTCATCTGTTCGATATTCCTTTGATGGTCGGTAGTGCTTGGGATTGGCTCAACATTGGACACGTACCGAAGCAACAGTGGAATCAATACCAGGAGTGCGACTTGAGTCCTCTCTGCAACTTCATCATGGCTGGAAAGGAGAAGGCATTTGTGACCCAAATCAAGTCTTCACACAATGAACCGCGCTGTGTTCTGGAAAAGGCGCCAAGCAAAGTGCCGATCGTAATAGCTGACCTCCGTTGCTCCACCCACTCGAGAAGGTCGAATCTCATCAGGTTGAAGTTCATTCGTCCATTGGGAAAGAACGACATCAAGGACACCAAGATCTGCTACATGATCATGCCATTCATGAAAGATGAGGCCAGTATGCAAAAGCGAGGAGCGAAAGAATCGAAACCAACATTCAATGTCTTGTGGGTGTTCCGTTTCTATGTCATCTGGTACTACTTGGATAAGCTTGGTGAGGCAGAGTACTTCAGCTCGATGAAAACCGATAAGTACTGGAAGTCCTCCAAACTGATGCTGAGTGAGTTCAATCGTGTTCTCCTGGATGTCACCAGTGATGGACAACAGCAAGGTCGCGATGTTACCACTTATCGTCGTATCGTTGAGCATCTTATCGATACAATCGGGAATGCCACAGACTACGATGCCGGAGAAATCACAAGCGACTACGACTTTATTCTCTTCCTGCAGAAGTACACGAAGGGAGTGGTGGGAGAAGATCTGGCTTTCGGAGTGCGTCGCATGAAGATGCTTTTTGATGCCCAATTCATGCCTCACATCATTTGTCCCGAGTATGGCGGTCCGGATAGTCCCACTTTGTATCCCAGGTTCATCGCTCTGGTTCAAATGCTGGTGAAGTATGTGAAGTGCTATGTGGGTGTCAAAGCTCTCGACGATCGTGATAGCGTGGAGGAACAGCAACTGGCCACAGCAGGAATGGAAATCGGCGTTCTTGTCAAAAAGGGATTCGGAAAGGTCAAAGCGAGACTTCGCAATTGGTTGATCAAGAACACCGACGAGAAATATCTTCAGCTTGGAGAGCAGGTTCGCAACGCGGGAGTTTCTCTGATTACTTCCCAGCTCACGGCTAGTTTTCGTACCGGTAACTGGGGGCTGGATGGCGGCGGGAAGAAAAGGCCCGGAGTCGTTCAGATGCATGAGACTGCATCTATCCTCAGTCAGTGGAACATGGTGCGCAAATCGTCGATCCCTGCTGATAAGAACTCGAATATCGAAAAGCCTCGCCGCGTTCACCACACCACGTATTGCATCTTTGATCCAACGAACACTCCAGATAATGAAGCGGTGGGACTCAACCGATCTCTCTGTTTGAGCGCCTATGTGACGAGCGACAATCCCTCAGCTTACAAAGAAGTGGTGAACTACTTGCAGGCAGAGATCGAAGCAGGCAAGGAAGCTTTCGAAACGCGTGGCGAGGGACCAGATAAGATCTTGATGGCTTGCTACCTGGACAACGTCTTTATCTGCTATGCGACCAGAATCGTGTATGAAGCAATTCGCAAACTCAAGCTGAACGGAAATCTTGGAAACTACACTGAAGTCTACGTGCGCAAAACTGTGGATGAATGGCAGGAAATCGAGGAGATTCGCATTCGGACCAATGCTGGACGCGCCATGAGACCACTTTTGTTGGTACTGGGGGAGATCGGAAGTCAAGAAATTCCGGCTCTCGAACTGTTTCGTAGTTCGACTCCTCTGAAGCCCATCGGATTTGGCGAACTTCTCGCGGCAGGAGTGGCCGAGTTTGTTTCTCCTGGCGAGTTTCAGGAAGCTGAAGTAGCTATCAACTATGCGCACTTCGTGAAAGGATGCCAGTCTGGACGCAAGTTTACATACATTGAGCTCGATCCGTACATGGCCATGTCAGTAGAAGTGGCGACCCAACCTTTTCCTGGCCTGAATCCCAACCCGCGTGTCCTCTATTACGCCGCCATGTCGAGGCAACCTCTTTCCATTCCGTTCGCCACCTATCGAACGCGCCAGGAGACAGAAATCCGTGTTCTCAACTATGTTCACAAGCCGCTCGTAACTACTGATATTATCAAGATTCTCGGTTTGGACCAACAGGGTTTTGGTACCATGGTCTACTGCGCGATTAAGTCCAAGAAGGCAACAGATGAAGATTCGACTGTTTGGAAGAAGTCTTTCTTCGAGCGTGGAGGAATGCAAGGAACCATTTACAACACCTATACGATCACGGCTGCTACAACAGTAGGAGATGACACGGAGAAAGAGAAGGACAATCCAGCGATTTACGAGAAGGGTCTCATTCGGGTTCGCAGAGATAATACCAAGGCAGACATCCTGGACGAAGACGAAGTGGACATCAAGACTACCGAGATTGATGAACTCAGAGCGAAAGAATTTGCTGAAGCCGAAGAGAGCAAAGAGTATCCCTTTCCGGAAGGAGTTGAGCGACTCAGAGGAAATACCAATGTTCTCATCAGACCGAAGGAACTTCTCGCTCGTTACCGTGCCAAGCAGGAAGTCACAGCCGATGTGGAGAAATTGCGTCTAGCAGGAAAGAGATCAGGTTTCGTTACTCTGACAGACATATCAGGAACCGGAGCGGAGAGACAGCAGAAGATCGTGGTGCGTTTCCCTCATTACCCTCGCCAAGGAGATAAGTTCGCCAATCGTTATGCTCAAAAAGGTGTTACAGGTGATGTCATCCCGGATCGAGACATGCCATTCGTCGTCACGCCAGCCGGAAACATCATTCCGGATGTCATCTTCAGTCCAACCAGTTTTACTTCCCGCATGACAGCAGGTATGATTGCCGAGATGTGGGCAGGACAAGCAATTGTTGCCCCCGACACTCGTCGTTTCGTGAAGAACCTTCTGAAGTGGAATAGGGGAGACTCGGCGCCAGTCTTCATTAACGAATGGGTGCAGGAAACTCGAGAGGAAGAAGGTCAATCTTATGAGTTCAAACCGCATGCAAAAGTACCATCCAAGAGGGGAGCCGAAATGCGCGAACACAAGGGAGAGCTATACGAACATGCGCCAGAAACAGACTTTGACACCATCAAGCGTGACTTTTGGATTCCCCTCGTTCCTGCAATGGTCAAATCGGATGTGAGTGGTCAGGGAGCTCAAGAGTTTAAGCTTATTTCGCGCATGCAGGAAGAAGCAAGAGACAAGCAAAGAGAGATCAACACGCCGAAACGAACTGAAGAGGAAGCGAGAAACTCGAAAGAGCAATTCGGTGGCGATGCTGGATGGGAAGCCCTCTTTGAGGAAGAGTTGGCTGCCAAGATGAGAGAGCGTTGGAGGCGAGTGTATGGTCTCGTGATTTCGAAGAACATCGCACAGGAAGAATTCGTTGCGCCCACACAAGATTGCATTTCAACTCTCAAGACGATGGAGAAAGCAGTCCTCTTCTCGCAGTTGCCTGATAACTACCAGATTGCGTGGTACTTGGAGAATCTGGAGAGAATCATCCCGCTCTACATGTTTCGCTTCCCCGAGTCTTGGCCAGAAGAAAACTCGGAAGAACTATCAGATGCTAGTGCTTTTCGCGATCCAGACTATCTCAAGATTGCCCAAACTTTGAAGTCTCGTGGTTTTGCCTCCAAGGGAAGCTATAAGATGACAGATGGACAAACCGGTCAGCAATCCGATGTGACCATCTTTGCGGCTCCCATTTATTGGATGCAGTTGCGACACTTGACTGACTCAAAGTATCAAGTTCGTGATCAAGGTTCAATGTCCATTAGTTCTCGCAGTGCTGCCAAAGGAAAGGCCGTGGGAGGCGCAGTTCGCAGCGGAGAGTTGAGTCATTCTGCTCTCTTGGCGCATGGAGCAATGGATTACTTGGCGGAACGCTTCATGACTGCTGCCGATCAATACGAGATTATGGTCTGTGGCAATTGCGGAGAGCAATGCTACCGAGTTTCGCGCAATGCTGCCATTGTGTGCGATCGTTGCGGAGGCCAACCTGTCGTCCCTCGCATTATGACTGTGCCCTACTCTGGAATGCGTTTGATCTCCATGTTGACCGCCGCCGGTGTTCGTCCTCGAATCCAAACTTTGGACGATCCGCGTTACAAAGCCGTGCCAGTCGGACAAGAACGTTTCAAAGAACCAGAGAATAACGGTCCGCACATCCTGAGTAAGGAAAAGTAGTCTCACAATACGATGCACAAATGTGCACAGTATGATGATTCGTCTGCTCAGGCGATTTTTTAATTTCATTGGGTAGTAAATTATCCAAGCAGGAAGTTCATTTTCTGCTCGGGATAAAGGAGGTCAGTAAGCCGATACAAATTAGGTCCTTCGTTGATCTGCGTAGAGGTGCTCACAAGCCCGATCAGAGCGCGGACCAACAATTGGAAACTTCATGTCCGCTCAGCTCAATAACACGGCTCAAACAACGTTGAATCAAGTGTATCAGACTGCCAATCAGAGTTGCGTTGCCAGTTGTTCGAACGTTCAGTCTGGCAATACGGTCTTCCTTGATGGTTCCACTACTGGGAACATCACGTTTGATCAGACTTGTTCAGCCAGTGCTTCATGTACGATCAACACAACGTTGGATAACTTGGTCACACAGTTGCAGCAAGCTCAGCAATCGAATGCGAACACATCGACTCTTTTTGGAGGACTGAATATGATGTCTCTTGCCAGCAATGTGTCCAACCAGAGTACTACCAATCAGGTACAACAAATCATGAACACTGTTTGCCAAGCCGATGTGAACAATCTTCAATCAGACAACATGGTCTACGCTCGCAACTCAACGACAGGCGACATTGCTTTCGTCCAGAATGGCAATGCGCAAGCAGATTGTATCATGACGAATCTCGCAATTGCCAAAGCAGATCAAACTCAAGCTGCCACACAAAGTAACACTATCACTTCGGGAGGCATCGGAGCTATGATCGTGATTGCCATCATTATTGTCGCTTTGGTCCTAATTTCTTCCCGCAAAAAGAAGGACACCGATCAAACCACACCGCCTACAACTACGACAGCCAAGACTCCTAGCACTGCGGTAGGAAGTAAGATAGGCGGAGGGAGATTAGCTGGTGTCCGATAAACAAGACTTGATGCCTATGCATCTTGTCAAATCTCCAGAGTATCGAAAAGCTGATACATATTCATAACTTGATGCTTGAGCATCTTGTCACTCTTTCGAGTTTCTTATTGATGACAAGATGCTTGAGCATTAAGTCTATTCTTATTGGATCAACTTGTTGTTCTCCGCGTGATTGATCTTTGTGCGACCTTTGATAATCACGATGAATTGAGCTATGATGACCAATCCGAAAATACTGGCGAGGATCGAAACAGCCAACACCGTGTTATCTTGTGGATACTTAATGCCGGATGTCGCGATAGCATAATGAGTTGTCACGTTAGAGAACATAGATTGTCCTTCTAATCCACAATGGCATTCTCCACCTGTGCACCATGCTTGTACACCAATTGGACAACAAATGTTGCAATCACGGTTTGCCCAACGGCAGTTCACACAAGAAACTCCACATTCTCCAACCGTTGTTGATCGTTTTGTATCAACACCACAGGTTCCAAAGTTGAGATCATTGATTTCACAGTTGTTAGTACAACATTCACAATCGAGATTGCACACAGTTCCATACGGCTTGCATATGCTTCCGACACACGTTCCGATACCAAACGAGACTAGACAGCTAGTTGACGAACATAGATTCGGACAGCAATCCGAGGTGCTGGAACATGGTCCTCCCTGAGGTGCACAGGCGAAAGCAATGGTGAAAAACAACAAAACAAACATCTTTCATATCTAATTGTTAACATCTTTTGTAAAATCAGTTGTGAGTTCTTTCGATGATCGAAAAGTTGATACATACTCGTAACTTGATGCTTGAGCATCTTGTCATTCTATTATTTATCATTGAGCATCCGTCCAGGTTATCATCATACCTGTCAAGACTTCTTCTACCGTTGCGTTCGGATTGCAGGACATAGAATCTTTCAGTTTGATAAGAAACTCTGGTGGTATCACGCTAGGATACGAGACATGCAAAAGTTTGTCCAACTTGTTTGCGAACTGAGACTTCAAGTACATCATGCGGTTAAACTCCATTCCTTCACGGACGAAAAGCTCTGGGTCTTCATAGTAGTCGCCATCTCGTTTTCCTTTCGGATTTATCTTGAAGACATAGGGAAGTCGATCTCCTGCCTTCACGTTCATACCTTTGTCGGCTAAATGACGACTATAAATGGCCATCGGAATGTTTTGCTTAGCGTAATCTGATCCGAGCGCCTTGATGGTGACCATTTCTTCCACTTCGAGCTTGCCATAGAGGAGGCGGTTTATCTCATCAAAGAGGACCAAGACGACTTCCTCCACGGGAACCAGAGTTGTGATCATGACGTTGAGACGCTTGTATAAACGTCGAATCATCTTGCAGGAATCACGTCGGGCTGTTACCATGCCCTTCGAACTCCAGTTTTGAGCTGTAATGCCAAGCGGATTGTCCTTGTCCCACTTCACGAATGAATACATCTTCTTCTCGAGCGTGAGAAAAGTACGAAACACTCCGTCCATCGCCATGCCGATTGGTGGCTTGAAGTTGGCCGCATTGAGGCGAGCGAGAAATGCCTTTCCGAGTTCCTCGAAGTTTCTCTTCTCATCATCGGAAAGAGGCGCGATTCGTCTGATCATGATAGAATCAGTATTGTGAACAATGATGCCTCCCACTCCGGCTTGAAAGTGATGATTCTCGGTGGTGAGATCGTAGACATAACGATCGGTTTGTTCTAGTTCTCTAATTGCGAGTACAACGTTCTGTTTGAGCGGAAAGAGATCAGGATTGCGAGTCGAGAGATCAACACAATGGGAGACGAGAAGCTTGTCTCCCAGTTTCAACTCTTTGGGTGTAATGGGAGTTCCATCTTCCAGCAACATGGAGTGATCCTCTGTCACATCAATATAAGAATCGAAAGTCTCCACGCGGTAGATCTTCTTGCTCGTCTTGTGCCTCATGACGTTGCGAATGGGAGTCCAACCTTGCTCGCTCCAAGCTTCCAGATCTTTGGCCAAACGATATTCTTTTGGAATAGACTCCTGTTGGTCAACTTGGTGTTCACTTGTTGTGTCTTCGATTGGTATCACATTGCTACAATTGTTGTAAAACGTCTCGATAGACATTTCGATCACCAGGTCTCCTCTCAGTCGCAGCAAAATGGGCATCTCTCCCGTCACCGAATCGCCATACACGACTTCATATCCTTCTTTCTCCGCCCAGGCAGCAGCTTGCTTGACCAAAGTGCGTCCAATGTAGGTCACAGTTGCTCCCGCCTCGCACAAACCAAGTTTACCACCACCTTGGGCCAAAGCGCCATACACAGAGTTCATTGAGACTTTCTTAGCGTTCTGCTCAACGTTGGCATTCATCTCTCCAACCTTGTCTCCAGCAGCCTTGCAAGCAGCCATGATATCCTTCGACTCTTTGCGAGACTTCTTGAGAGATCGCAAGATGAGCGGAACGATTCCTTGGCGGAGGTGCGGCTTGACGAAGCGTGTTTTCCACTTGCCTTCCGCATCTTCCCACTCAAAGACATAACAGTCTTTGTCGTCAGCACGTCCGTAATGGTCGTAAGTATCATTGGAGAGATTATAGGCATCAATGATGGAGGGATATAGTCCTTCAAAGTCGAGTAACCAAAGCCATTCATAGAGTCCAGGCTTTTGAGGAAACACATGGCCGCCGGCAATGGTACGAGTTGGATGATCCGCGGTCTGAAGGTAGTATCCCATCTTGAAGCATTCTTTGAACACTTGGGTGACCGTTCGGCGACCCTGTCCTTCAGCAAAGAGATCGAAAATCGGGATCCCAATCACACTCGACATGCCAGAGTAGGAAGGAAAATAGTTGAAGTGATCGAAGAGACCAAAAGTGCACCACACATCGCGGAGACAGTAGACAATCGTCTTGCGAAGCTTCTCGGCATCATTTTCCTCGAACGACTCGAAGATATTTTGAGCACTCCAGTCGTGTTTCCCGATGCCCATATGAGTTTGACACAGAGAGTCCAAACCGTATGAATCCTCTTTGAGATCTCTTTTGGCCATCAGGAGCGTATCGAAGTAAATGCGACCAGCTCCATCCGGTACATCCAACTCGATATTCCTGTAGGCACTCGATGACCACTCAATGTGTTTGAATCCTTGGATCCACGTCGAGATTCGAGAGAGATTCTGATAGCGTTCATGCATGCGTCCCTTCCTGACCTTATGGTATTTGAAATCGAAGCCGTTCGAGTTGTGTCCCACGACGGCATCCGGATTGAGTTCAATCATTTTGGCCTCCACGCCATTCAGCATATCTAGCTCACCGTTGAACCATAGCAACTCCACATGACGACTATTATCTTCACCGATTTCGTACTGTTGATTGGACACTCGCTTCAAAGTCGTATACGGAATGGGTCGTATCTGTTCCTTCTTGATGCTCTTATGGTAGACCAAACAGTATTCATTGACAGCATACTGACCCTTCTGCTTATCATAGTACATGTAAAGGAGAGCTCCCATGAAAACACAATCAGTCGAGTTCAACTCTTCCGGAAACGCGAATTTACGCGCGGAATACATTTCGTAATCAAACACGAGTAACGATGGTTTGACATTTCCGAGTTTAGCTTGTTGTTCAGGAGGCAATGTCTTGACGCTTTTCCACGGAACGTCATACTCTTTCGCCAAAGTGGTAATGCGGGATGGATCATCAGGACGCAAAAGCACTCCGTCTACTTCGATCCAATCACAGGGACGCAATTGCAGTTCGGCATGAAACCTTTCGACATGTCCGAGCTTGAAGTCTATCTCCACTGCTGTTAACTTGTAGTTCTTCACTGGCCACTTCAAAAGATTGGCACAATGACGAGCAGCGTTTTCAGTCGTGAAGTGAATCTTCATGCACGTATTTTCTTTCACCGTGTAATAATAGAACGGGAGACGATTAGCTACCTCATAACGAGTGGGAGAATGAGAATCCTTAGCGAGTTTTCTGACGAGTTCATTGAAGATATCTCTGCATGCAGTCGGAACGATAGCCTGAGGAATATCGTCTGGGAGAATCACGTGAAGCCATGGTTCTACATCTGAGATGTTCAGTGCGATGGTCTCGTTCTCAGTTGTATGAGCGAACACAACGATCCCAAACTTATCTCCCTCGATGCCTTTCCAGTCTTGCGACACCCATTGGAACGGCTTGACTTGCAACATTTGTTTACGAGTCGGCTTCAGTACTTCCGACTTAGTGGAGCAAACGTGAATTTGTAGATTGGCGCTTCTTTGAGATTCGGAATGGATCTCTCGACGCGTAGTTTTCTTTCCCGCACAAGGGATCGAAATTTGTTTGAATCATTTAGCTTCCCACTTTGCAACGTAGCCAGTCATATCCTTCCACTGCTGACAGTAATGAATCATGGTATCAAAGTATTCATACACGACTTCTTTCTCATCTGTGCTCAAGTGGAATGTCGAATTGGGCAACCAGAGTGTTCGAAAGAATTCTACATCTTCTTTTGGAGCATTGGGATAGATATAGTCGTTCTCCAGGAAGAAATTATCATTGCGATCCTTGATCATCTGCTTCCAGTTCAACACGTGGTTCACATAATGTTCTGCCAATCTGCCCTTGTTGTTATCCCAAATTCTCATGAGAGTTGTTACCACGGCAATCTTTGCAGAAGGCTTCAACTTGCCTTCGTACTTTTTGGGATGCAGCCTTTCATCTTCCGTACACAATTGGTAGATCACATTGGCAAACTCAAAGATGGTAGAATGAAGAATCTCAGCTGCTTCACCGGGAGTATCAACCTGTGCCCATTCGTCTTCCTCGGACGATTCTTCCTTGGCAATTTCGCGTTGACTAACAGGTTTCATTTCCTGTTTATTCTACTGGTTTTATCATTTAGGGCAATAGAATGAATTGATAATAGATTTATGCCTTTAAATCCACTTGCCAAAAATGATGTCCTGGGAAGAAGCAGAGCGCGAGGTTGATGCAACGATCATTTCAGAGGAAGCTTTCGCTCGCAGAGAACTTGCCAAACATCTAAAGTTGCAAGAAGAATACAAAAAGAGCGGGAATTGGTACGCTTCCGATTACCAATACGAGCAATTCATCTCGAAATACGAATGTTATTTCGAAAATCTGGACAATCCGAACGGACCCTATTCTTGTCCAGATTATTACGAATATCGTACCAACAAGATAAGGCGTCTTTTGAGCGAAAGAAATTACCCAAGCAAAAAATGACGTTTACTCGTTTTTATCTTCAGGTATGTTCGCGATCCTCTCTCCGTTTGGAGATCGGATGAATCTTATTCGACGTCCTCTGTAACTTCGTCTTTGCCCTTGTCGTCAGGATCAGTTTGCTCTTCCTGGTTCTCTCCTTGTTGGTTCTCGATGGAATCTTTGACTTGACCAATCAGCTCAGGAATGGTGACCTTACCAGAAAGGAGACCTTGAGCCAATTCACCCATTCCACTCTGCATGCTTCCGTCGCCTACCAAAGCCGTCACAATCGAAGCGATATCCTGTTTGTTCGAACCGATTGGTCCTCCTTTGGCCAACTTGGAAACTCTGTTGACAACACTGTCGACTGCGCGCTTGGCAGAATCATCTACCTCAACATCATATTCCGCACAGATGGAATCAATCTTCTTGCGACTGGTTGCATCATCCTTGGCATCACAAACGTACTTGAAGATGAAAAACAAGTGAGCCTCGATACTGTCCAAACGGTCATTCTTGTCGACACCATCTTTGTTCTTACGGAGGCAATACGCATACACCTTGCTGAGAGGCAAGTTGGCCTTCTTGGACTTTCCAGTAGTGATATTCACTTCGTTTTCCATCAGCCATGTCAGATCTTTCTGCAGAATTTGTTCCTTGAAGGCGCCAAACATCTTGATGTAAGGACCAACATGAGTTTTGATCTGGGCGCGTTGCTCTTCGCGATCCTTGCGAGTGAGCGTCCCGACAATCAATTTGCGATACACAAGAACGCCATCATCTTCCTTAAAAGGTGGCAACTGACCGGCTTCCAAAATGAGGTCCTTGATTTTGTCAAATGCGAGATCAAAATCGTCTTTCGCATCGATCAGCATTTGACCAACATCGCTGATTTGCTTGGTTTTGATCGCCTTGGTTGTCATTTTATTCAACAAGAGTTATCTTTTAGTCTCTCAAAAGCAGGTACCATAAGAACCAAATCGAGACATCGTCAGTTTCAGAAAGGGCAAACTCTGAGATCGATCTGTTTCAACAGAAAGAAGTCTCTATCGCCCAAAACCGTATCCCGAGTGGAAAATCTCGAGCATCGAAAGTGGATACCGAAATGTCGTGGCGGCATGTTAGCATTGATGAAGAGCGCAAAGTTGATGTCGCTAGTGCGGCCAATTTTGAAAGCTATGCTAAGTTTCAGGCCTTACTCGAGACCGTCTCTTTGCCATCTACCTACATAGAACCATTTCCACGCATGGAGACAGACTCTCCGTGCGTCTCGTATGGAATCATTCTGGTTCACGAAAGTGAGGACAGTTTTTCCTACTTTTGTGTCCAAAGGAGAGCTACGATTGAGTTCACTGAGTTCATTAGATGCGGTCCCAGGAAAAAGAACCTATTCGAATACCTGAGTAACATCACGATGGCCGAAAGGCATCTACTCCAGACGTATACTCATGAACAAATCTGGAGAGATTTGATGCTCGAACAACAATCTATGTTCAGGGAGACTTTCGCGCAAATCACGATTGCTTTCGATTGTTTTGGTCACGTGCTTCCTGACTTGTTGAATCTGACCGATAGTGTCCAGGAATCTCCACCGTGGGAATTTCCGAAAGGCAGAGCGCTTCTTAACGATAGAACCCAATTGGCTGCAGCTGTACGCGAATTGGAAGAAGAAGCAACCATCAAATTGTCAAGAATTGTGCTTTGCCTTGATGAAGTTATTACGGATATCTATCGGGGTACAGATTGTCAACTCTACCAGACCGATTACTTCGTCATCAAAGTGGATGAAATGATAGAACCAGTCATGGAACATCTGGATACTAACTGTCTTGGCGAATGGCGTATCTCTCATGATATGGCAAATTATGCCTGGGTGTCTATACCCAAAGCATCCACAAAGGTACTGCGTGATTTAGCGAATCGGAACATACCTTTGCCCGATCGTTTGCGTCAACTTCTCTTCAAGCTGCATCATCGTCTTGTAAAGTAATGCGTGGTTCAGTGAACCTAGCAAAGTTATCTTCATCTAGCCAAACTACGTCATTCACTTGGCGTCTGAAGTAGATCTCACTTGCATCATTGCGCAAGTCTTCTTATGTTCCTTCCAGTCTGCTGTCTGACATTCCTGGTTGCAATAACGAGTTGTTTGACAACGACTACACAACAAGAGTTTCTCTGGGGTGGTTCGACATTTCGCACAAGTAGTTAAGTGATCTGGACGCGCCAATTCTGCCAACCTAGCAAACACACTTTCCGCTCCCTTGACAGCTCGAAGCAATTCATTCAGATCCGTCAGAGGACTCTTCAAACCGGTGATCTCGACGATGATAGTTTCGTTTCCCTTGAAGTTACCATAGTCGACACAAATGAAGTTACCACCTTCCACATAAAGAATGAACTTTTTGTTTGGAAGATAGAACCAAACTACCGGAGGCATGATTGTCGCAACATGTTCATGAACTTGTTTCAAATCTGGTGCAAACAGAGAAGTAACCGGTACTTCCTTGTCGGTAGCCGAATCATCTTTCCTTGGGTAGAAAGCTTTGTAACGATCTGCACTATCCTTGTCGCCGAAAATGGTATGAATGTTTTCAGGCCTCAAGAGATCATAACAGCGTTTGCAAGTGGCATCTCCAATGTAAATCGCTCGAGCAGCCACCATGTTAGACATTCTTTGAATTCGGATTGTCTGATCTCACTGTTGAATCTTTCTGTCTCCGTAAGAGATCGAAAATTGTTTACTTCATTTGTCAGCTTTGGGAATTATCTTGTCATTGCTTTCGAAAACAAAGCTAGCTTCCTGCTTGCCTGGCAAACCTCGTCCCACAGGTTGGAAATGATTGCGTCCTTCCCAGAAGAGCAGAATGTTGTTCCTTTCGGGTCGAAAAGTGATCGCCCTATCTGGAGCAAAGCGATAAAACTGGAGAATTCCCTTGTCAATCCATAAGACGTGGATATTGATGTTCAACTGGTCTTGAACAAATGTGAGAAACTCGAGTCCAAACCAGTAGCTGTAATCGGATAAAGCTTCCCGCAAAGACTTGTAGGAGTACACGCTTCCAGCATTGTCGCCAAAGCTTTTGAGGTTTCCGTTGTTGATCTCTTCGTAGACTGCCTGAGTGAAATTGTTGGCCAACTCGAGACGCACTCTGACGACTTTCTCGTAGCGTTGATCGTTGGTCCAATCGCGATATGGTTTGTAGATACACCAAAGAATCGCGTGGAGGAAACAAGATCCTCCTCCTAGGACGCCGATCGTGACCCACCAAGATCGTCCCGTGTCTCCTTGGGCATTCAACTCTCTACACAGTTGAGGATCGATTTGAACAAACTCATTGACTTTCGGAAGTGGCACTCGATTATTTCGCTTGTTTGCTGCTTCGATGTTCTTCATGATTGCGTCTAGTTCGTCTAGCCTTTCAGATCGTTTGGTTTCCTTTTTAAAGCCAGTGTATCGCATTTCGATGATTCTGTTGAGTTGAGAGTAGAAGAGCTCTGAATTGTTCAAGATGACTTCGCTGTCGAGGTACAAGTCTTTGATCAGTTCGAAGCCTACCTTTTCCATCAGAGTGATCAGAAAGTCGAAATCGACCAGAAACTCGCTTTGTCCTTGAGCGATTCTCTGATCGGCAGCCGGAAAGCGAATCATGATTTCATTCCTCTTGGTCTTACGTTGGATCTTGACGCCTTCCACAGAGAGTTGTTGATTATCACCCAAAAGACGATTCACCAGTTTCCCATCCAGAGCTATACATACGAACACTCCATTGGGTGCAATGATTTCCTTCACCGTATCGGCAAACTCTTCTACACTCTTGGCAGACTCAAAGATAAGTGTCATGGAGAAAAAGCTAGTCACCAAGTCTGCTTCCTGGAGGTTGGGCACGAGACGCATCTTGCTGACAACCGTTTTGGTATTTTGCACCTTCAGGTTAAGTATGTTGACGCGACCCGAGATTCCCGCATCGATAACACGTCTAGAAAGCTCTTTGAGTTCTTCTGCATCTGGCTCTGCGGCAACCACTTCGAAACTCGTCACAGTCCACTTTCTGGCATCACCTCCTTTTCCCGAACCGATATCAAAAAGGACCGGTCTGCGCCCATTAGTAGTACTATCCGTAATCCTGCCTTCTTTCTGAAAGCGAGCCAGAATTTCGTTATTGTAGTAGGTCAGAACTTCAGACTTGATGCGATTATGATATTGACGCATGAATTGGAGCACTTTACGTCCTTTCAGCTCCCCCTTGAGGACTCCCACAGAGATGGGATTGTAGATCAAATTCCAGTTGGTTATGGCGACATTCGTTTTGTTGGCGCTAGTACGATCATTACGAACCTTGACTGGGATCCACTTGAACTGACCATCGTTTGGATCGTTGTCCCACTTCATCTCGACGATCTGTCCTTCTTCGAGAGCTTTCATCTTTCCATCAACATCGATCGCGTCGAGAAACTGGGTTGCCTCGATCGGAAATCTCTCGTCGCCAGTGAATGGTCTATACCCGTTGCGGCGGAATTTCTCCCCATTGTCTGTAGTATTGATTGTCTTTCTGCCCTTAGCATCAGACTTGATCAGAAAGTCGACAGTGAGATTGCGAACTTCCTTGTACTTGAGATTCCTGCTAGGATTGAAGGAAGAACACTTATCGCATTTTCTCGCGACACAATCGCAGACGAGACGATCGTCTCTCAAGTATGGACCCTTGTCGGTGAAAACAAGGCCGTCAGACTTGTATAGCTCAACGCCACCTCTCATGTTCATTTTGAGGGCAGTCTTGTTGGCCTCGTAGAATGATGCTCTGTCCACAAAATCGATGAACCTTTTGACCACAAAATTGACCACCATGCGACTCCCGAGACTGACCGGATTGAATTGCTTGACGACGAAACGTGCCATATTCAAGCGCGTTTCCAGAGGTTTCTCTCGAATGTCGCAAATCTGTCCTTGCACACGGACGAACATACAGTCGAAAATGTAGAGATTGAAGTTGGTTTGCTCAGTGATGAAGCCTTCCTCGATCAGTTCGCAATCCAGAATGGTTCCAATCAAGTCAGAACCTGGTGTTTCTTCTTCTGAATCCCACGACATGATGCGAGAAATGACACCTGCAAGGCTGCACAAGTAGAGACCGGTTTCGTGCCAACAAGCAAGCACGCGGCGACCATCTGTCTTAATCGTGACTTTGTAAACTGATCCATCTTCTGGATTCACCGGAAACATACTGGCTATCGTCCCGGTTGATAAATCTCTTCTCTCTAGGGGACGAGGTTTGTTGATCCAACTGTCCAAAATACGACCAGTCTCCAGGACACCTTTTTGTTTGACAGCTTGGGCGTTGATCGCTCCGATCAGGGACTCTCTGATTGCTTTCGAATAGACGATCGGAGTTTCATAAATGTAGCGATACAAGAGAGTCGCGATTTCGTCCATCTTGCTTTGAACCGGGTTGAGAATCAGACGACCATCATCGTCTTCCTCTATGGGAGGAAACTGTCCTACCGCCTCGATTTCGACTTGGTAATGTGTGTCCTTCTTTCCGTCTATATCTGTGGCAACTTCGGTGAAATCAACGCGAATAGAATTGGTTCTCACTCCTTCAGGCGCATAGACAAAACTCAGGCGCGTCCTTTCGCGCCTCGAATCTTTCTGCGGCATGATAGTGTGTCGCATATCATCTGGTATCATCTTGTCCACCTCTGCGGCCACGCCGAACTTTCCTCTGTATTCCTTGACGTCGATGCCATAAGGAGGAAAATCGATCTTCTTCTGAAAGACTTTGTTTCCTCCTTTCGTCTCGATACTTCGATAGTTCTCCGTGTATTCCACAACGACGTCTTTCTGCACTTCTGCAAGATTACCACCTGTCCATCCTGATTCCGGTTGAGCGACCAAAATGCGCATGGCTCTTTGAGCACGTTTGAACGCATCAACGTCTCCCACTCCTTCCTTCTTCAGGGATCCGAAAGAATACAAACGTAGTTCTATCTCGATCGTACCTCCTTCACTGGCGGCGAGTTTCGACGCTCCGTCGAGCGCAGAATTGATCTCTTTGTGAATACCGTTGAACATCTGTCTTTATTTGCGACTGTTTTTAGCAGAAATTTTCAATGTCTTTTGACTTTGTGCATCATTCTTTGCAGAAGTTAGAAGAACAGATTGACCCGTACAGATCTCCTGACAGACTGCTCCATCGGTTTCCACGGGTCCCACCGCGCCGACATCATTTCCGACATCAAAGTATTGAGCACGTACAACAGCGAAAGATGGCCGCATGTTACCCGTTTTGCCTTGCGCTTGATTGACAGCATCGTGCATCAAGTAAGTCCACAAAAGAAGAGTCTCTTGATCCTTTTTGTGGCTCCGGATGTCGAACTTGCGTTGATTCTCCAAGAAATGCGCCTTGCAAACATCACAGGGAATCGTTTGGCCCAGAGAGATCACCAATTTGTGAAACGACTCTCTCTTCTCAGGAGTGTCAGCAGTTGCAGCAGCAGAATGAAGATAACGCCACAATCCAGGGCCCCAGAATTTCGGATCCATTTCGTCTAGCTTGCTATTTTCTTAGATGGTAAAAATGCGTGAGCAAAAGTCGGAATCTAACGACCGATTTTTGACGTTCCTGAGGGGAGACTGCCGACACCGCAACCGATTATCTGGGTCGCTTTCTCTATATGTCCATCTTTTTGAATCGTTTTTTGTGGGTGTCTTGTATTAACGGAACGACTAAAAAATGTGCGTGCGGAAGAAAAGCGCCGCGCACGAAAAAATGGATGAAACAGAAAGTTCGTCGACAGATATCGCTGGTCATTCCATTCATATGGCGCTTCGAGAAGGACACATCCTCAAATCGGTTCTCGACTGTACCCAAGTTGCTTTTGGCGAGCTGATCTTCAAAGTCACCAACACAGGATTGTACATGTCGGCAGATAATCGAACAGCCGACAAGAAAGAAACTCTACTTTGCATTCTGACTCTCCCGAGGAGAAACTTTGAGGCTTGGTCGATTCCTTCAGAAGTTGATCAAGATGATGATGCAGAAATCTTGATTCCCGTGGATGCAGGAAATCTCCGCAGTTTGACCAACAGCATTCTCAAAAAGGATATGCTCATTGTTTGGGTCGAGCCGAATGATGTGGGAACACTCAGGTTGGAAATCCAGAATGTCGATAAGAAAAGAAGCTGTTTGGGCAAGGTGAAACTCATCGATCTCTCAAAGTTGTCGGAACATGTGAAGAAACCTGTCCTTCCTTTCGAATATGACATGAACCGACCCAATGCTACCGTCTCGGCCAAAGAGTTTCAGAAAGCGTGCAAAGCCGGAACGCAGCTCAAGGCGGAGACAATCAGAGTGATCGGTTATGAAACTTGTGTGATCTTCGAAGTGGGAAATCTTGAGGTGACACGTTCCTTTCCCTTCGGAGTGTCAAAGAAAGATCAGAAGAAAGTCTATGAGGGCGAATTCGATGTCAAGCGCAACATTGCCGCAGTGGCAAAATGCTGTACTATGACAACTGATGTGCGCATTTATTGCTCCGGACGCAATCCCATGTTGATCGCAATGAACGCAGGAGAGTCGGGCACCTTTGACATCTATCTGGTTCCAAACCATAAGTAAAACTAGAATCCCATCAAGTCAACAAAATAAGTAACAAGGTACTCATCATTAGAATCCCATTATGGACTTACTAACTAAACACGATGTGAAAAGCATCTAGTTTTAATCAAGATATCCCAATCGAGATGCAGTTGAAAGCAAATCATGGAAGACAGAATGCCATTTCTCGTCGTGGGAATGGATGCCTTTCGAAGTTTTACAGATTGTGTGGGCAATTTCGTGCAACCCTATGTATATCAGTTTGTTTTCTGGCGCATCGCAAGTTGTACAAATGTGGATGTCCTGCTTTCCTTGCGTGTAGTTAGAACTAGGATGATCAATCAGACGATAACTGGTTTCATATCCTGATGCTTCAGTGATACTCTTCAGTTTATCTTTCAAGGTAGAAATCTTGGCCGACGACGGGCGTAATTTCTTTTTGTCTTCCTGGACACGCCATATGATGACTAGTAGAATAATCACGAGAACGATCAAAACGGAGTTCATCTGAATCGGTAAATTGTAAATCTCTTTGTTTCAATGATGTTAGATCGAGAAGTGAAATCTGTCTGCTTCAATGATGTGAACTTCTTTCCGTTGATCAAGAAGGAGATTCGATATGAATTTCTTTTGATGGTCGTTCCGTTGATCAGAAAGTGAATCTCTCTACTTCAATGATGTGAATTTCTTTGAATTCACATCAACTTTAAATTGGTTTCAAACAATTTTAGACAAGATTATTACAAAATGGAACTAAGTTTGGACACTTGGTTTACGCGGGCTGTTTTCTTCCTGGAGGGACAGCATTTTCTCGAAGATATCGAACCTTTCGGGATCTTCGATGTTGAGTGTGAAGACAACCAGGTGATTCACGGACCGACTCAAACACTCTACAACATCGAGACGAGACATTGGAGAGTCGGAAAGAATCTCATCTATGATGTCGAAAAGCTAGTCTACCATAGGGAAGAAAGACACATCACTGTTTTCTTCATTGTTTTGGATGCTCGGACAACCAAGCGTCTGCGCAAGTTTGATCAAAAGTATCTTCTTGATGATAGTTATGGTGTCAATCCTTCTTGCAATGACTATCAGCCAAGGCAAGAAGCTATGGATCGTCTCGCCAAGTTTGGTCTATCTGAGTCAGACGTAGAGAAATTCTTTCGTTTCTTCTACATGTCAGCTATTGATCAGCTCTATAAGAGTCATCCTGAAACGGCAGAAGGCAAGAAGCCTATCCACCAAGGTTTACTCAACCGACTACGAACGACAATCGAACAGTTACCCGTCAAGCATCCTCTGTTTGGTATTCGCTATACCTTTCAGACTGGACCATTTTGTTTGGTCGATCAGAGACTAGACAGGGATGACAAGGATCCAGCTCGGGTTGGCAACCTTTTAGTTCGCATATCACTTCGCAGTTGTGAGCCAGATGAAGAATTCAGATGGTGATAACAAGAGTTTCATTGAGCGCTACCAATTTGAGATAGCTAAGAGCTCCATGATGTTGTAAACGTATGTTTACATAAAGTCTCAACGCTTTGAAGAGCGGAGAGCTTCAAACTGTAGTAATCTGGTTGCTTGGCATTATAATTTACAGAAAGTCTCAACGCTTTGAAGAGCGGAGAGTAGTTACAATGGTCTCAAAAATCATAGAACGAAGCGTCTTTCACTTTGCGAGTTCTTTCTGATCGACCATAATCTGGTATTGAGACTACAGCTGGCATATCAACATACTGATCAGGGTTTTGTGCCAGGACGTTCAACTCCCGTTCTCGATCAGCTAGCACACGTCTGACTCTAGCATTCTGTTTGTCATAGTTTGGAGACGAAGTGGCATCCTCATCTTCCTCAGAGGAAGGATACTCATTGTAACCTTCTTGACAAGCACTGTTGGACGCCCAGTCTGACAAATCGTCATAGTTCTTTGATCCATTGTAGACAGCTTGTGGATATCCCAAGCCGGGCTCCACCTCTCGAAACGCAAGGATAAAAGGATAGGACATCTTGTTGAGATACTTCCAGAGAGGATGGTTGGGAGTATTTTGGATCTGCAGAATACGCTTCATGATATTTCTCCTTTTGGTTGTGTTGACTGCGCAAAAGTTGATGCCAGAAAACTGATCAGCGAGATCGATCCAGATTTCTCTCAAGTCGGAAGATTCATCTGAGTCATCGTAGAATAACACGATCGAGCAACCTTCGCGCGACAAGACAAGACCATCGACACTCGTCAAGGCAAAATCTTCCGTCTCCAACTCTTGAACCCTGTCGCGTTCAAAAAGGTCATCTACTTCTTCGCCACCTGAGGCCATTTAGATACACAGAAGAAAATCAAAGTAAATTCATCTTGTGTGAACTTCCTATCCACATGAAGAAGATCAAATTGACTCCTCTAGTCTACACAAAAGAAAATCAAACTAACTACAACATGAGCATACTTGATGTATTTTCAATGCTCGTATGAGCTGAGAAAATTATGACCCCCACAATGGAATCACTTGGCAGGTGTTGCGGCGGCAGGAGTGGCAGCAACGGTGGCAGCCTTCAGAGACTCAGGTGCGACTGGCTTCTTGCGCTTCAACTCACGAGCAGCTTGGGCCTCCTTGCGAACGTCTTCCTTCGCCATTTCGCGAGCATACACGTTCTCATGCGTCCTCTGCGAGAGAATAACCTCTCGCTCCAAAGAGCGCTTCGTCTCTGCCTCATCAACGTATTTGGCAGGCACAACAACGATGCTCTCAAAGATGCGAGGAATGAGAGCTTGCAGAGTGTTGTGATTGGTGATGATCAAACCGTCAGGGCTCAGAGACCAAACCTTGCGCTCAACAGTGTCGATGAGCGGACGGAACAACTCGGTGAGGACCTTGTCAAAGGCAATGTGGCTGCGCGCCTTGGCATCCTTGAGGTGATGACGCTCAACATACGACTGAATGAGCTGGGTGGCCTGAGCGATGTTCCAAATGCCCCAACCATCTGCCTGCGGAAGAGGAACCAAATGAAGGTGAGCGGGCAACTCTCCATGCTCATTCACGAACTTCACACCGGCCGGGCACACGAACTTGGGCTGCTTGAATCCCTTGATAGCTCCACCAGCGGCAGCCTTTCGCTTCGGCTTCTTAGCCAACTTCTCGTACTGCTTGACAAGCTTCTCGAGGATCCCAATGACGTTCTGAAACTCGGCCTTGGAAGGAGAATTCTCGAGCACCTCGTACTTGTGCGCCTTGTTCGTAAACCAGTTCATCAGGTTCATGTAATCGGTGATCACTTGGGCCACCTTGGCGCCGAACTCTTCAGGGGTCAAAGGAGGTTGCTTCTTGGCACGAGGCTTGGGGACAACGGGAGCAGCTGCAACGTCAGCCATCTTGATTGATCTTTTTCTTGTCCCCTAGAGAACTTTTGGCTTTCTCAGTTCATTTTTCGTGTTTGTTTTTCTGCTTTCACGCATGGGGAATCCTTCGCAGTTTCGTCCTTTAGACTCGTATGTCTGGACTGAGGAATTCGGACCGATTAGTCGATTTGCGTTCTCAGATCTTGTCTTCCTTCCAAACTTGTAGACTCTCACCAACTCCATCCCAAGCGAGACCATTTGGGTTCGTTCTTTTCTTCGCATTTGGAATCATTCTTTTCTTCTCTGTTTTGACTCCTATTGAACATCGCAAAGGTCATTTTCTCGACACCAAACGAGCCCTTTCGAAATTCGCATGGTCCTCACTTTTTTCACAGCTCGTTTTTTTCGTTTTTCGCGCGGAAAGGCCCGGCGCGCAAACTTTTTTTGCTTTAAAAAGTTTCCTTCATGTTGAAAGGAAGTCATGTCGTCGTCTGGACAGGCCACTGCATCCATCTCTGGAGGATGGTTGGATCTCGGAACGTTGATGGGTCCTGACACCGTCTTGTACGAGCCTTTGACACCCGGTGCGGAGCTCGAGTCGATTCACTCGAAGGACATCAACCCGATCACCTACTTCGCTCGACTTCCCGTGCCCCTGAAGTCCACCGGACAAGCCAGCCAGGCTCAGTACCAGTTTGCCAAGACCGCTGACTTCGCTGGCAACACTTGGTTCACCTTCACGACCCCCGACATTTTGGTCAACATTGCGGATCAGGCTGCCTACCAGATTGCCTACTGCCCCAATCTGGGACACAACGTCGTGAACGTTGTTCAACTGTTCGTGAACGAGATTCCTCTCGTGTCGTTCGACTCTGTGACCATGGATTTCTTCTCAGAGATCAACCTTGGCGCAGGCCAGTACGAGGGCTACATGCTCGGAATCGGCAACACCACCAAGGCCTTGACTTTCGGTTCCCACTTGGCCCCCGTGGAGGTACGCGTTCCTCTGCACGAGTTGTTCTTCTGCCAGAAGAACCGTCCTTCCCCTCAGGATGACTTCCCTCTGTGCGCTGCCAAGTTCAACACTTTGTCCCTCCAGATCAACTTCATTGAGTCTCTCGCCAGTGTGATCCGAGTGCAGCAGAACACTGCCGTTTCCGGCGCTCCCGTCTGGACCAACATCTCGCCCAACGCTGTGAACCTCGCTTCGATCGTGACTGTGGCCGGCTCGACTGGTTTGTCGATGCCCCTTCCGACCGTGTGGTGCGAGTACGCCGTTGTGCTGGCTCCCGAGCGCGTCGCGTTTCAGGCCGCTCCCATTGATCTGGTCATCAAGCAGATTCAGGCTTTCACCGGCCCGAAGGTCTTGGCGGGTGACACTCGTCAGCCCTTCAACTTCTCCTACCCGACCCGCTACCTGACATTCGGAATGCGCAACGCCACTGCCACCGCGTTGAACGACTACTCGAACTTCAGTACGAATCCCGCTGGAGACAACTTGCCACCCGGTCTTGACCCATGCCGCCAGGTCACTCTGTGGTACGACAACACCCCTCGTATCGCAAACATGCCAGGCAGCCACTTTGCCTTCACCGAGACGCAGTTCCATGCTGCTCGCATTCCGGCTAAGCCAGGTGTGCACTTGTTGGCATACTGCGAGGATACCACCTCGAGCGAGATCGATGGATCCACCAACTACTCCAAGCTGTCCACCGATCTGGAGATCAACGTTGTCGAGGTGTCTACCGACAACACTGACCCCACGACTGCGGCATGCCTTTACTGCATGGAGATTCGCAGTGAGGTGATGAACATCATTCGTTTCGAGGCCGGAGTGGTCGCCTTCCCTTCCTTCTGAGGAAGAAACAGAATGAGTCACCGAAGACTCACAAAAATTCGCTGCTCGTCAGAGCACAGAATACTTCATCAAGTTTCTTATATTCGATGCTCACGAAAAGCACAGAATTGATATCACTCGACAAATCTAATCGCTCTCCTCACTGTTTGGCTCTCCGTCATCATCGTCTGGCTCGTCAGAACACTTGCAGTGAGCATTGCACATTTTGCACGAAGAGCAGAGGCAGGTCGCACAAATCAGACATTCGTTAGAGTCTCCCTCATGTTCGCAGGCAGAAACTCCCTCAGGAAGATCTTCGCTTCCACAAATCTCACACACGAGATCAGACATTTTCTTTTCGGCAAGGTCTGCTTTAGACCTTGCCGAGCTCATTTCTTAGAGTGGTTTTCTGAGGACCAAGTTGAAATTCTTTATTGTTTCTCTCGATTCTACAACTGGAGGCCTAAATGCCTCTCGTCGATCATTACAAAGCGCCAATATACTTGGGAGCACCCGCCGCATGTCTCAAAGTATATAGACTGCTCTTCTTCCAGTCCCAACCCACTGCTTTCTCAGACATGAAATACACGTCTCCGTGATGAAAATTAATCACGGCGGGACTGCCGATTGTCTCACTCTTGTGATACCATTTGAAAGCTAACTTCATGCTCACTCCGAATCTCGCCGCAATCACGACCTTTCTCTCGCTGTCCCCATGATAGCCTATGCCGCATTTAGAAACATCGTGATATCTGTTGCCTTCCGCATAGAGTGTTGGAAATTTATCTTCAGGCTCCCACAGTTGTGCAAAGATTTGTTCCAACGTTTCCTTCGCCTGTTTGAGATCAGGTATGTCATCAAAGTGATGCACCGTGCCCATCTTTTTCTCAAAATTAGCGATCTGTCTGAAATCCGCCACGCAGATATTGTGGCGAGCCAACTTGTTGGTAACTCTGCCATGCTTCTGACTCCACATCTTGGTATCCCAAGTGAGATCCTTCAAGGTAGCAAACGTTGTATCCGGATTGAGATCAAACATCTTCCATCCTCCGCGAACAACCAGAACTGCCGCAGGATCAGCCTTCCGAGTATCATCATTGTCTGGCAAAAGTCCATTCAAGTTGACGAACTCACAAGTGAAACCAGCTTCTTGACATGATTCTTGTAATAGGGTGAGATCCTGAATGGACAATCCGCGTGCATTCCGTTTTCCCATTTGTTGCATACCGATGTGATTCTCGGCACATTCACCGAAAGTGATCGTAATAGTCTCTTTGGGAACATCCATGTTGAGCAGACAACTTGATGCGTTTTTATCAACATGATGAGGAAAAAGTAGCTAGTCATTTTGATATGACGCGTTAGTTAACATTGCGAATTAGTTTGACACATCATTTGATTGTCACTTTGAACAACTGGTATTGGGTATTTGTGCGAACTTCTCTATTGGCCATCGCCCTTGACACGTAGAGACCGATAGGAGCGATCATGATAAACCCATTTTGAGCAATGGAAGCTCGTATTCTTTCTCTCGTGAGGGGGAGAGGAGGCAGCTGGTATTTTGCCAGAGTGGCATTGACTTGTTCCTCAGTTGCTGCCGGCCTTTCGCGTCCAGCTTCCATATCAAGACGAGCTTTGGCGTTCGGACGCCTTACCATCGACATGCGTCGAATCATGATCTCGAAAGACGCAAAGTTTGCATCATCTTGGAGAAAACGGATAGCGTCCAAGGCATCATCTTGGGTGAGAAACGCACGAGCATCAATTCTGCAACTGTTGTGACGAACAAGTAGCCACAGTTTTTCTTCCGTACGGATTCGCGTCCCGAGAATAATAAAGTTGGCCGTTGTGGGAACCACGACGGGTTGCGTTGTACACAAGAGTTGAGGAACTTCTGCACCCGGAGCGGGAGTCGCGATTCTACCAAAGCGAAATTCCAGATTGTTCTCATTGTCTCCTCCACCAAGAATCGGAATGGAATACGTCACGCCTTCTCCGGCTGTGATAGCACCATACTGTGCCTTGGCGTCTTGATTGATGGGAAACTCAGGATAATGCGCTTTCATCAACGTAATGAAAGTCTGTTTCTCGCGACAGATGCGAGCGAAGTTCTGATTCGACTGGCACAAACTCAGAACTGCGATGGGATCCATCTGCTTGAGGATTTCGATGAGGGCATCTTTGCCTAGAATCTCGAAGGCAACGTTGGCGAACTCTTGTTCAGCCTCGTGAACATCCATTTCAGGAACGAAATTTTTACGTCGTGGAATTCAGAAAGAAAACTCCACTGCGGTCCAGATCGAACTCAAACTTTTCTTTCAAGTGAAGATCTCTACTTGTTTTCATGATGTATGAACATCCTGAAACTTACTTCGGTTGCCTTCCGAAAAACGTATGGCCATGATACCTGTCCAAAATGAAGAATAGCACGATGCCTACAACGAGCATGGTCGTGTAGATCTTGATCTGGGTTTCTCTCTGTTTTTGACTGAAGAGAAGATCGAAGAGATCCCAGACAGCTATCCAGACGATGATCCCAACGACCAAATAAGCGAGGTTATCTCTGCCCATTCTTTCGAGAGAAAACTTGTTTTTCTCGATTTCGATCGAAGCGTATAACTTTGCGCTTTATCAGATCGGTACAAAATTCTGTCCGGAATGCTTTTTCATTTCGCGGAAACTTGATTTCTGCAAGAAACCCTCATCGATTTTTTCGAGGATATAAAACTCGACCCCATAGGATTTCGCTTCTTGTATCTAATTGAAGAGAGCATCTGAAGACATGATGGATTCCATATGCTCCATCGATCTTTTCTTCACTTCGGCAAACATTTCGATTCCTTCTCTTTCCCACGAAAGAGGTTTCACTTTGACTTTCACTGGAAATCTATCTTGCAGTTCTTTGCGGGCACGATCAGGACTCGATCTGGGAGTCGCAATGCCCTTCACTTTGAGACTGATCGTGACTGGCGTTCCGAAATCAACGGTGACTAAAATCGTATTCCCACTGGTTGCCTCAACCAGTTCTCCCTCAATCCAAGTATCTTGATATGGCACAGAAAGCTCCGCCTCTCGATTCAAATTGCTCAAATCAAGAGGAGGTACAACCTGTTCTTTCGTACAGCAAAGACCCATGGCTTTGCCCTTTGCAGGTATCAAAATATCATCATTTCAGTTCGTCGGGAGAGCTTTATGAACAACAGAATTTTAATACGATGTTAGAGCTACCCGAGATGCTGAGTTTTGGAGACATGCAAAACTAAAAAGTTCCGCGCGTTTTGAACACGTGGGAAGCCAAAAGTTGGCTTCATGAGGTCTCGGGTTTGGACATCGGGCCAAAACTTCGCGGGTCTCAAGTTTTGACCTCGTGTTTGAACTTCATGAGACGCAGAAAAAGATCATGGCGCCCAAACTTGACGGCCCCAAGTTTTCGACCCGGTGTCCAAACTCCATGTAGTCCAGAAAAAGATCATGATAATCAAACTTTCGAACCTCGTGAAGTTTAACATCTTATTGACACGAGTTGATAAACTCTAGTCGAAACAGCTTATTTCACACTTGCTCGTAACAATGGTTTGAGCCACCAGTCCAAACGAGGCATACGCACAACTTGATACTTGGTAGATTCAGGATGAAAGCGAACTACATACATATGATCGCACTTGATGTTGTACTTTTCGAGAATGATGCGATACAAGTTGAGCTGAAAAGCGAACTTCCAGTAGTCATTATCTTGCATGAACCAAAGGTTCGGATCCTGGAGCTTACGATTGTATCGATCGGTGCGTGAAATCTTGCGTTTACACCTTTTCCAATCGATGATGATAAACACGGGATCTTTTTGAGGTAACTTTTGGTCGCCATTGTGAGTTTCTTTCTGGGGTAGCTTTTGGTCGCCATTGCGAGAGGACAATCCGTTTTCATCTTTGTTACGACTTCGAATGAACTTCTTGTCTCCGTTCTGTGGAGATTGCTGATCAGACTCGATGTTTCCTTCTTTCGTCCAAGCATCGAACTTATCACGATCGAGCGTGAAGACAGCATCAATGGTTCCACAAAGTTTGTACTCCTCGTGATAAACTATCCATTCAACTCGGTAAGGTCTGAGGTAAGGATTGTCGCGGATAAAATGTATGAACTGTTGCCAGTCAGCAGGTATTTCAGTTGGACCTGCCGTAGCGAGATGCTCCAAGTACACGGCATAGAGATCAGCGTTAGTATAATTGGGAGGCAAAGTTATGTCATTCAGAAACCCTTCGATATCTCGATGAAGGTCCTTTCCGAGCTCTCTCTTTTCTCCCCAGTTTGATCTTATTTCGGCTGCCGTGAGGTCTACATATTCCGAATCCGGTTTGGCCCAAGCAGAGACCTTCTTACTCATCGCATTGGAATCAAACTTGGTGAAAAAAGATTCTTTCCATGTCGTGACAGATGTGAAGTAACCTGGCGGAAACCCCTTGCCGATATAAGTGTGGTCATCATCGTTACGCGCGATGTTTTTGTCGCGTGGATGGGCGTGCTGCTCTACCAAAACTGGAAAATATTCGCCGATCATTCTTTTCTTCATCTGATATTGCGTTTAGTTGCTTTGTGAAGCTTCGATTAGGTTTGACATTGCGAGACCCAAGGATACTCTGACTCGTTTTGACTTTTTGATCAATCATCTTGTTTATTCTCTTGAATTTGCATGAGAATGCAAAGATATCTCGATTGGTTTTGACTATTTGATCAACCATCTCGCCTCACAAAAGTCTTTCGGGTAGCTTTGACATCACGAAATCTATTGAGTATTCTAAAGTCTCTCTTGGCGAAAGAAATGCGTAAAGCACGAGAAGACTGGTGGTGTCCAACCTGTAAGTTCACGATTTGGGGCTCAAAGTCTAGCTGTCAGAAATGCGGATATCTGAAACCTGAAATGTACTGGAAGGAAGGCGACAAGGATCCCAAGTGGGACAAACATGGACCTTACAGTACTTGGAAAGGCGGTTATTATGGTGATATGATAGTTGGCGAACCAGAAGGATTAACCCATCCGCATTGCGGTTGCGATACCTTAATGAATTGCCCAAAGAGACACCATGTTCCTGGCTGCAATTGCTACACGTGCAGAGGGAAGGAACACAAATGGTAAGAAGAATGAACTTCTACGATCTTGACATTGTTTTGTAAAACAATGTCATCTATATTTTGCTCCCGTAGAGTTTCGCATTGAGACGCAGGAAGTTTTCGCCACAATCGTACATTTTGTACTCCAAGGTACCCGCCTTGCCCTTATGCAAGTACCAGAAACTTGTCCATTCCTTGGAGAAAACATGTTTGGTATCCAAGAAGAAGTTCAAGAGACCAAAACCGAGTTCACTCACTGACATGCTCTTCCAGTACCTTTTGAGGGCGCTTGTGGAATCCAAAGCAATAATCTTTCCGTCCACAACTTTGTAACGCAACTTGATGTGACAGATCTTATCCTTCTTGCCCACTTCGACGATCTTAAGATGACACATCAAGTCGCCCACCTCATTTTTGGAGCAAGTCACCTCCAAGTTATACATCTTTGTTTCAGACAAAGAGAGACAATTTTGTTAAATCAACTCACTCCACTTTCGGAGACTCAGATGAGTTTCAGATAGCAGCCTCCTATTTAGACCAGCATTGTGAGCAAGCTGCCACGACAAGAGGCGATACCGCTATGATCTTCATTACGATTCGGTTGACTATGTCGGGAAGCTTTGAAAACGGTCGTCGAAATTCGCAACACAGAATATGAACAGTCTGGTTTGACAAATTGTCAACCTTCAAAGGAACAGTTGAATCAAACAAAAGAGAAGACTTGGCGCGAAGCTGGTGGACCTGATCTTTGGAAACAACAGATTGCGCACTATTTGCCACTTTGCGAAGCTCTCGGATCGTTATGCTTGCTTTCTCATGTCCTTGCAAAACTAGATAGTACTTGAGAAGACCATAGTAATTTTCTTGATGGAACGAAGTTTGAACTCCAGGAGGAATGACCTGAATTCCGCAGGTCATCATCTCGAGACCTAAACTGGTGAAAGGAAAGTCGCAAATCTTCAAGAGAGCGTTCAGGTCTTCGTTTTGCGAAACATTACTGAAAATCAAGAGGGGAATGACTTGAATTTCAGGTTGAGGAAAAGTAGGATCGACCTTCGTCATAGAAATTGGTTTCACCTTCCGCAAAACAGAGGCGAAGACTTTGTGGATCTCATCAAACTTGACACCGAAGCCCACGTTCAGATCTTTCGGAAGGATGGTCGGCTGAGTTCTCAGAAAAGAATTCACGAGGCCGAAAAGTTTGGCGAGACCTCCGACTTCCGCAACGATTCCGAGCGTGAGGACCAAAATGACCTCCAGGGCGATCTCGAAAAGACTCATCTTTTGATGCGAAAGGAGAGAAACTTTGCAAACTCGATCGCGTCCCAAGATTTTCGAACGTGAGGATCAAAAAGTTGTCGAGAATGGAATCAAAAAGGTTGATGCCCTGAACAATCAAAAAGGTTGATGTTCCGGATCGACATCAAGGTTGTCGAGACGAAAGTCGAAGGGTTGATATCCCGGGCGATCAAAAGATGATGACATGTGGATCAAAAAGGTTGATATCTCGGATCGACTTCAAGCCAAAACAGAATGTTCGCACTAAAGAGATTTCATGCGGGTTGAAATGGAGATTCCTTTGGGAGGCGAAAAAGGAAAAGGCAAGTTTGCCCTTTGCGATCGCAACATGGCTCCTCTTTTGAACGTCGTGAAATGGCATCTTTCCTCTGGAGGATATGCCAAGTCGCAACTCGGATTGATGCATCGTGTCGTCATTCAAATGCAGCAAGATGAGTTGCCAGATGAACTTCTGGTTGACCATATCAATGGTGATCGACTTGATTGTCGTTCTGCCAACTTGAGAGTTACCACTGCGAAAGGAAATGCGAAGAACAAATCGCACGATCCGTGTCACGAAGGATTAGTCGGAGTGAGGCAAGTAGAGATAAGTGTACCATCAACAGGAAGTCGGAAGGGATCGCGTTTGGGAGACAATAGAAAAAACCCCGAATCACCAGTTTGTGGTAGAAAATCTCCCTCCCATGATTTTCCTTCTAATCCACTTCTGATTACTTACGAATGCGTTCACAAAGGAACAGTCTTCTTCACACATGAAGATCCTCGCATGTGTGCTCTTTGTCACGATTCGATTGTGACTTATTGCTATGGCAGTGGAACTCGTCTGAATGACAACAAGCTCCAACCTTTGACCATCAGTTCTTGGAACATCAAACCAGATCTTATGACCAAACTTGAGAGATTGCGAGAGAAACATACTGACTTCATCGGTGTGAAGAAAACGAAAGACGGATGGAAGGCCACCATTACTGTCGACTTGGGCGAATTCGACAGTGCAGAAGAAGCAGCCAGGGCGCACGACAAAGCGCTCAAAACTGTGAGTCGAAGTTACAAACCTTGGGACTTGAACTTCGGATAAAAACTCGACGTTAAATAACGTCTCGTTTTGATAAGATGTTTGATCTCATTCTGCATTGATACGAAGAATTATTTTGAGCGTACCTTGCGTTTCTCTTCGCGTTCCCTGTCAGCCTCCAAAGCTCGTTCCATCATTTTCTTCATACGATCTCGAAAAGCAACAGCAGTCGTGATACTTCGCAGATTAACAAAGTGACACTCATCTTTTACTCGCGGAAAGTCCATACGTGGAAAGTGCAGCAGGCGTCCTACGAGCATGACCTCCTTTCTACCCTTTCCGTATGTTCCAATTGCACCCCAACTGGTAAACCAATAAGGTGCTTCCTGTGAATCTTCACGAATAACTTCCTGTTGAAAAGTCGTGATTTCCTCTTCGCTTGGTTGAGGAGCAACCAATGCGAAAGTAACTGTAGCCTTGCTGATGATTTGACTGATCTCATGACAAGCTAGACCGGCTTGTTTCACAGCTTCGCATGCAGTCATGTCCCAACTCATCGTAGTATCCTTGATTTGCCAGGCGATCATTTCTTGCCACGGATTGTCAGCCAAGAATTTCATTGCTCGCTCTAGCAAATTGATGCCATGGTTAGGGAACAAGGATGCAATTTTGGGATCCAACTGACCGATACGAATATCGATCGTAAAGCCATTGTCTTGTAACAGCCTTTCGAGTTCCAATCGACGTCTGTTTGCAAGCACCAAGATTTCCACACCGCTTGCTAAGTGAGTTTGTACATCTTCATTCACGACGGCTACGCGAAGTGTTAACTGTGAAGTCTCCATTTTAAGACTGAAAGCTTAAAAATATGGGAACTCTCTTCGACTCATTATGTATATTAAAACTCGACATCAGATAGCGTCTCGTTTTGATAAGATGTCCGAAGTCTTATTCGGCAGGCATCTTGCGTTTCTCTTCGCGTTCCCTGTCCGCCTCCAAAGCTCGCTCCATCATTTCTTGCATCTGTTCGCGAACGGCAATAGCAGCCTCGAGACTCGAAAGTCTAACATGATGTGAAATGTTATTGCCACGCGGAAAGATGACATGAGGATGATGAAATAGTCCATCCACAATGAATGAATCCAGAGGAGCGTCGAATGTCCCAATTCGACCTTGACTGGTGATCCAGTGAGTTCCTTCAGGTAAATCTTCAGCAGTCACAGCTTCTTGAAAAGCTTTGAGTTCCTCTTCGCTTGGCTGCGGCGCAATCTTGCTGAAATCACGAACGGCCCCGCACAACATGTTCATAATTTTTACCTGTGCGTCGACAGCATCCCGAAAGGGCTTGAAGCTACCAGTTGTGGCAAACAAGTTGACCTCATCGATCCACGGATTGTCAGCCAAACTCTTGGCCATTTGCTCCAAAATGTTGACTCCCAGGTTTGGAAAGAGGTTAGCCATCTTGGGATCCAGCTGTCCCTTCATGAAGTCGACCTCGAAGCCATTGTCACGGAACAACTTCTCGATCTTCAATCGTCTCTCATTGTATTTGAGAACTACGTCGAGACGTTTTGTGATTTTTGATGCAGCCACATCATTCAAACCAGAGACTCGCAACATGTTACGAAGATTTAGAAGCCGTGTGATCGATGAAACTTGAGGATCATTTTTGTCTAAACTGGGCACCGAAATGCCTCGTTTTGTGTTTTACTTTTTGGAGACTTTGCGTTTTTCCTCGCGCTCTTGCTCTGCCAACAAAGCGACTGCCATCATATTTTTCATGGAATTGCGAATGTTGATGGCAGTTTGGAGGTCGGGAAGAGCAGCGACGGTTCCTCTCTTGGTCTTCAGAGGGAAGTCAAGTCTGAGAGCATGAAGGAGAGGCGACATAATCTCAGTTCGCTTCCTGTCGCGATGCCATTGCGCAATTCTGCCATGACTCGAAAGGATGTACACTCCTTCTCTCAATTCGACCGAAACCAGAGCGACCGCTGCCTTGAACACGTTGATCGACTCTTCGCTTGGCTGTGGTGAGATCATATCGTACTTAATACGCGTTTCATCAAGTAGCATCTCGAGTTGGCCACAAGCAATTCCAGCTTTGCCCACTCTTCTCATCCTTTCGAGAGACCACTCTGGCTGTTCCTGGTTGAGATGAAAGACAAACACATTTTGCCACGGATTGTCAGCCAAGAGTTTCGCTGCCTGTCCCAAGAAGTCGACCCCGAGACCAGGAAATAGGTCAGCCATCTTGGGATCTAACTTGCCCTGACAAATGTCGACCTTGAAGTCATTGTCGTGCAAAACCTTCTCGAGCTTCAAACGCATCTTATTGACGATCGTCGCATTGGTCAACAGTTGCAGCAACTCTATGCATGAACCGGTGGACAGCTCGGAGACTTGAAAGAAAATCGGCGATTGAACCTTCATGTTTGGCGGTTCAACTCATCATTTCATAAATCTTGAAACTCAATTTATGATAAATAGTTTGCCCAGGGGAAGAAACTCTGTTCCATCGACTGGAATCACGATTTTTGGTCTGGTTTGTATCTACATAGTGGTTTCTAAACTAGGCACCGAAATGCCTCGTTTTGTTTTTCATTCTGACGAGCCTTCTTTGGACTTCTTGCGCTTGTCTTCCCGCTCCTGGTCGGCCTCGCGCGTTTCTTTCATCATGTCCTTCATCATGGCTCTCAAACCTCTTGCAATGTCGAGATTCGGGACAAGAACGAAAAGTTCGTCGCCTCGTTGTTCCTTGGTGAAGAGTGGAATGTGGACCAGATCGTATCCTACAAATCCATAGCCTGCTCTGCTGATAGATCCATCGAAATGAAACTTGATGAGTCCGTTCTCGCAGCGGAGAGCTTGCACTTTGGTGGCGAAAGCAGCGACCAAGTCTCGCTCTGGCTGAGGAGCAATTCTCCTATACTTCTTGATTGCCCTGATCCAAACTTTTAGCATTTCTTCGTACGAAGCTTCGAGCTTCTGCATGACCGGCAGGTAGATTTCGCAAGCCTCGACAAGTTTCCCAGGGTGAAATTCTACGATTTCTGTCCAAGGATTGAGCTTGAGGATGGTCGTCAGCTCTGCCAAAACGTCGACCTGTTGACCAGCGAAAAGGTTGTGAATCTTGGGATCCAAGTATCCCTTCTGAATGTCACCACCGAGATCGTTACCTTTCCAACTCACCTCTAGTCTGTTTCTAAACTCATTGACGTTACCAATGGAGGTAAAGAGCTTTGCCATGTCGCGAGCGAGCTTCTGTTGAGTGATAGCAACTATGATACGCATGTTTGTTGTGTCTTGTGTATCGAAAGTCAAAAACTATGTTTTCATAAATTTGTGAACTCAATTTATGATAAGATGCCTATCATAATAATAAATCATCAAACTAGACACTTTGGCATCTCGTTTTGCTAATAAGTAGCTTTACAACTTTAGTTTCGGCTTTCTGCGTCGATTGTCCCTCTCTTCTGCTTCAATCATGATTTCCCTCATGCGTTCTCGAAGCGAGTTTGCCGTTTCCATGTCTGGTAATAACACTCCGGAATCTGTTGAGAATGATTGAAATGTCACTCGAGGTCGTAAGAAGAGCGGACTTTTCAACGTCGTTCCTCTCGGGACGGAATGAACGATGCTGCCATTTTCGAGCAACCTGAAGGGACCATTGTCGACACTCATATGCAACACACGACCCACAAAGTTTTCCACCACTTCTTCTGTCGGCTGAGGTCTCGTGAGAAAAAGCTTGGAAGGCACAAAATCAAAAATGGAGACCATCGTAAGACATGCCCGCCGAAATCGTTGGTAGGCATAGATTTGGTCAGAAAGAGATCCGTCCAGGGGATCAATTTGTGATGGCAATGTCTCATTCGGATTGAAACCAGAATTATATTCAGTTGTTTTCGACCTACCTGGCCAAGGATTGGCTTCCTGAATGATTTTCAGAGAGATCCAAACTTCAACACCTAGCAACTCGGTCAGTTTTCCTCCTTGCGGGCCAAATCCTTCCAACGAAGTTAAATCTATCGAAATCCCATTGTCATGACAAATCTTTTCCACGACCATAGCCGCAGAACGAGCCTCGGTGATGGCTTTGAAGAGCTCCATGAGTTTTGAACGAGATGAAAACTTTGTGAAACTCGCACGACCACGGGCTGAAAACTCTGAGTTAATCAAAGCGATACAAAATAAAATTCCGGGTTGGGGCTTTGTGAAACTCGCAAGACTAAATCTTTTGGTTTCTCAGTTTAAATGAGTAGTGGATGCGGAATTCCAGTTTCCGTTTTGGACGAGGCGGGAAACGCCTTTGAAATCTTCGTTGACCATGTCGTGAATTTCTCTGCCGAATCCCCATCACAACAAGTTGATGCCTCAACAAAAATCAAGTAGAGACGAGATGCTGCAACATCAAGTCAATCGGGAAGTTCGCACGCGAACTTAAAAACAGGCCTCCAAAATGGATGTCGTCAAAGGCGAGCCAGAAGGAGGATCGGAATCGATTCCGGTTTGGGTCTACGGAGCTGTCGCGGGAGGAGTCGTCTTTCTTGGCGGAACGTTAGCCGTGGCGGGAAACTGGCTGTGGAGACGAAACAAGAAACGAATGGCACTCGAAAGAAATGCCGGGTTTAAGGCAGACTACATTGAAAACATGACTCCCCGAGAAGAACAAAAGAAGGAATAAACTGGATCCAAATTAGGATCGCGTTTTGAATATCAAAAGTGAACCTTCTGACGAATATGATGTCACCTCTACAGATCGGACAGACTTTCAACTGTTCGCTACAACTTATGCAACTAATATGTCCACAAGGAACCAGAACACAGTTGAACGGTTCGAAACAAACTGGACAAGCTCTTTGCATTTCATCTTGAGACTCTTTTAGAGGTGCTGAAGGTTCGACGGTGGGAATGTCTTGTGGTGGAGCTTGTTTGAGTTGCTCCTCGAGTCCCACGATGGTGGCAGAACGTTCAAGTGGCGGAGCGGAAGGAAGAACTTGTGGATTCGCATCGACTTTCGGGTGGCGAAGACATTTGATGCTCACTCCGACCTCTTCTTTGGGACAAGATTTGACCCAACAAGACCCACAAATTCCATCCGTGTTGGTGCAACCTTCAAACAAAGCTGTGATCAGTTGGTCGCGACAGTGCGACCAAAAGTCGCTCCGGATTTTGCCATCTCGAATGTCCTTACAATGTCGCCACAAACCGTTAATAGTCTTTTCCTCCAACGTACGGATAACGTGATAGAACTCCGTTGAGTTCAACTTGACGAAACGCTCCAAGAAAGTCTGCAGAACTGTCAGCTGTCGTTTCTTCAAGTCTGCGATTCGGATCTTCTCTCGGTACTGAATGTTGATATCCTCGAGGTCTGACTCTTTGATGCCTAATTTTGCAATCTCGGGAACCAAACCGTTGGAACGCAGCTGGTTGCCAAAAATGCAAGTCCTCGTGAAAGTCTCTGGAGGATCATTCGATTCCGGGTGATAGCAAACATACTTTGCTCCCAAGATCTCCACGACGAGTTTCTGCTTGTCTGGATTGCGTTCTTCCACATGAGTGAGAACGAGGATGGCTATCTCAGTCATACTCTTTGACTTCTTTTGCATACCAGCGAGTAAATTGGCGAGTTTCTTGTGATCTCTAAACATGTCATGCATACATTTGAAAATGCGGCCGTGCAAAGTGGTCCAATCCCTTGGTTGCCACCAAGCCAACATCGTTCTCGCCATAGCGGTAGGATTTCCGCCAACACCCACGAGATCGAACACGATGTCTCCAAGTTTGGCATCGAAGGGATAGTAATCATGAGTTCCCTTGTAGATTCCAAGAGAGTTCTTCTCATGTTTGCGGGCTAGGATGTCCCGAGGAAGGCATCCGAACTCTCCCAACTGGATAATATGACTTAACGAAACTCGATCCATTTCTTATAGCGAAATATATCAAAATTTGGATTCTCATTCTAATCCAACAATCAAACATTAGATGAAACAAATTTGAACCTCTGAAGAACTAAACTTGTTCATAAAAATGGGTTGCTGTGCGACCAAAATGGAACCAAAGAATGAAATCATAGAGACTCCTCCTCCGCCAGAACCAATTGTTCCACCCATTGTTTTCAAGAAGCTAGAACCAGAGGCAGCATACGTTTTTCCATCTGATGTTTAATCAAACGCGGTGCAATTTGCACTTAGTTTATCAACGTGTGGAATTCATCATTCTTCTACTTGCGAGGCATGATGAGTCCTTCAATGTGATCCAACATGATGTTGATGTAGGTTTCTCCATCGGCGAGATCACCTTTGTCACGAAACTGCATCATCAGTTGTTGCTGCGTTTCTGGATCACGGAGAATCGCCATGATACGATCTGGTGTCAAAGGAGTGGACACTTTGGGTCCCTTCGCATGAGTCTGACGATGGTCACGATTGTCATCACGGCGACGACGCGAGTCGCACCACCACCAGATGAGCACAATGGCGACGATCACGAGGACCACGACAATCAAAGTTGTTCGATCACTCATTTAACTCAGTGCAAAAACACTTTGTTCGAAATTCTTTGACCTCGAGACATCTTTTCGAGTCGAGCTTTTTGATATCTTTCTGTCAAAAACTTGGTCGAACTTTTTGATACCCTTTCTATCACAAATTGAGACGAAGAGTTGAAACCCTTTATCTCTCTTTATACCTTCCTTCTACCAATCAGAACGTAGAGAATTGCGTATCCAATCAACATCAAAAGGACACCCACTCCGACTAAAACTGCAGCAGTACGAAGAGCATTGTAGACAACCGCGTCGCTCTTGTATTGGTTACTTTCGACACCCGCAATGGTTGCACCAGTTGCTAACAAGACTATTGCGAGAAGTCCAACGACAAGCGTCGCGATGCCCCACGCTTTGCCATGGCCACTCTTCTTATGACGTTGGTACAAAATGAAGAGAATGAAGGTCACAATGAAAAGTATCAAGCCGATCAAAACGGTGAAACATGATGCCAAAAGTGTACTTTTCGCCGAGCTGTTCGTTGATTTTGTCGATTGAATCCCAGTGATCGATGCCGAGACTCCAGCAAGTATCGCTCCGACGCCTGTCACGACGGCTCCTACGAGGACACCATAGAAGGACATCAAGTATCTTTACTTGCTCAATCTCTTTTTCAAACACTATGGCCAAAAATCCGGGAGGCAGCAAAATCGACCACATGATCAAAAATTCCGAGGTCACAAGAAGTTTCATCAAGCTCGAAAATCGAGGCCCGAGGGCTGGCCACCATGATCAAAACGCACGACGCGAAGCCAAATCACCATGTTCAAAATCTATTGCAACAACGAGCCGTCCATCGTGACCAAAAATCGAGAGGTACAAAGTTTGAAAATGACGATAAACAAGCTTTATTTTACACGTCATAAATCTGAGAGACGCAGAGTTTTTGACACGAGATTCTAACTTTGTATCTCTCAGCTTCATCCACACGTCACAAAACCGAGAGATACAAAGTTAGAATCTCATGTCAAAAACTCGACGCTCGTGGCGTCTGGCTTAATACTCAAAAACTTCGTCACAACCGAGGAAACTCCTGAATCTCTCCCTTCTTTCAACTTCGCGCATTATTGTTTTCAACCTTTCGCGTAGCCATCCTGCTATTCTCAGGTCATTTATCCTGATCCCACCTTCTGGAAATGCCAGGCGAGGCCGAACGATGAGAGCAGTGTAAAACCTTCTACCTTGCGAAGGACAGCGACGAATGGAACCATCTGGATAAAACCTGTGGTATCCTTTTGGTTCGTGCAAGCAAGTACACATGCGCATGAATTCCGCAATCACTTCGGGATCGGGTTGAGGATTGGTTTGATGCGCCTTGACCATCCCTTGATCTAAAATGCGGATGGCATCTCGATATCCATCCGGATTTGGACTTGTCTTCCTCAAAGCAAGTAAGGTATCTTCCCCAAGTAATTCCCCAATGCGATCAGACCAATCTCTTTTGGCAGGATCGCCAGTCAAATCATTGTCATCCAACCATTGCCTCAAATTGTCGAGTATGGTACGCTTCTTTCTGGGTCTAGTAGACATCTATCTTTAGGATGATCTGATTGAAAAAATGCTTCATCAATTGTACGATCAAAAAGATGCAACTAGTGGCTCATAAAGAGCCTTTAGTTTGTTTGTATCTCAGAGCTTCAACATGAGAAATACGTCGTTGGCATGCATCGCTAGCAAACAGCGGCACAGAAGTCTCTCCACGTCGGATGGCCATCCGTTCACCTTGCGGAGGTAGCGAACAGTCCACACTTCGACGTGCGGAACGCCACACAACATTTCACAATGATCATCACCATAGTAGTCAGATGGTCGAATCGGTCTGGGACAATTCTGTCCAAATCCTTGGGCACCAGGATTGTCTACCTTCCAATACTTGCTGGCATCTGTCTGACCACAGAAGAAAGGCACAAATGGTTCAGCAATCATATTGCGATTCTCGGTCCACAAAGTTGCCGCCTCGTCAAGATCCTCTTCAACGAAGTAAGCGGTACAGAATTCTCTCCTCAAGCTCTCACTCTTGAAGAAACGCTTGAGTGTCTTGGGGTTCATCTTCTCGACCGTCTCAAGCTCACAATACGGACCGAACAGAGAGGCACCCAGGTCACATCGCTCTGTGCAGAAGTCTGCATACGTCTTGAGAATAATCTCGATGTGCGGCTTGCCAGCCTTCGCATTGTATAGATTGTCCCACACGGTTGGATTCTCCTTGATTACAGCTTGATGCTCTTCGTTCTCTCTCCTGGCCTCCTCAGTATCGAATTCGTAGTCTGCTCCCATGCCACCACGAGTGAAGTCCAAAATATAGAGCGAATGATCGTTCCCCGAACGAGTGAAGATTTCGAACAGCGAGTCTCGCTCAGGATGTCTCCATCCGAACTCACTCGGCGGACTTTGCGGATCCACACCGGTGATGTAGCACGTGAACTGCTTGCGCTCCACGTATTTCTCGATTCGCTTGGCCATGGCGGGACTGCGACGAGCCAAATCGATCGGGAATCCTCGAATCATCATCGAGATCAAACCAGGCAGCGTACACTGCAATCCAGTCAGAGGCGACCAGATGAACTGGGAGGGCCACAGATCGAAGCAACCTGGGATCAAATCGTGACGGCCGGAAGGATACAGGCGACGAACGATTTGAATCTTTTTGATAGAATAGCTGCGCTGCGTGATTTCAAACGTGGTAGCTTGCGTGGTGGTCTTGATGCAAACCTTTCCTACGTGCAGAACGACAGAGCCACTTTCGGCTAGTTCGGCCTCCAGGATGATGGCCGCTGAACGCATCACTTTTTCTGCTTCTTGAGCGTTGTCTGCACAAACGAAGAGATCCCAATCGCTGGATCGATTGGGGTATCCTTGCACGATCATGTCGCTGAAACAGCCGCCTGCCAGGAAGAGCTGCCCAGGATGAGCCTCGAGGACCTTCACCACTTCTGGCACGTATTGCTTCATGTAGGCCAAGCAACGAACATCGCTCAGCGATTTCATCCAGTCTGCACGCCAGTTCGTATGAGAGGTAACACGAGGAAACAATTTGGGATCAACAGGCAACTCTTCTTCATCCTCATCGAGTTCTTGATCGGGATCGATCAGCTGGATTCCGACTGGATTTGGCTGGTGAGCGAACAGATTGTAAATCGGTAGAGGCATCTGCGGAGGTTGCTGATTGACAGCTTGTTGAGCGAAAGGATCGTGAACCGGCTGCGGCTTATTGTTTCCCCATGGACATTCAACGAGAGTATCTTCGATTGCCACCCTGACTTGGTCCGCAGTGTAGAGTTGGTAGCGACCGGACTTTCTCTCGAGAAAGTGACGGGTAAGAACAGCTTGAAGCAACGATCGGAGGTCAATCTGAGCGCTCATATTTGATATAGTATCATACTACATTGTTTTCTAATTTTCATAACTCAGTTTATGAAAGTCGCTAACACGCTTGTTCCATCAGTTTGAACGACAAGATTGCAACTATTTGCCCAAACACTTGTCCAAACACAATACTCTCACAATACTCTACTCGTGGTCCACAAAGGACCTAAAGTTTGTTTTTGCTCACAGTTTCAGCATACGATACACATCGGAAGCGTGCATAGAAAGTAAGTAGCGGCACAGAAGTCTCTCCACATCGAGAGGCCATCCGTATGTCTTCTTGAGGTAGCGAACTGTCAATACTTCTATGGACGGTACGCCACACAAAGTGGGATAGTAGTGCTCACCATAATAGTTGCGGGGATGAATCGGTCTGGGACAATTCTGTCCAAATCCTTGGGCACCAGGATTGTCGACTTTCCAATACTTGGAGGGATGCGTTTCGCCGCAGAAGAGAGGTACAAAGGGAGCAGCAAGAGAAGCAGTGTTCTTTCTCCAGAGTCTCTGCGACTCGTCCTTATCCTCGGAGCCAAAGAAGGCGGTAGCGAACTCGGTCCTGATGTCCTCATCCTTGAAGAACTTCCTGAGCGTCTTGCGATTCATTCTCTCGACCTCTCTGAGGTTGATAAACTCGCCCAAAAGTGATGCTCCAATGTCGCAGTGCTCTGTACAAAAGTCGGCATACTTTCTGAGCTTCAGGAGGATGTGCGGCTTCTCGGACAGAGCGCAACGCAAGTTGTCCCACACAGTTGGATTCTCTTCGACGAACACTCGATGCTCAGCTTCCTCCTCTTTGGCTTCCTCATTGGGGAAATCGTATTCAGCATCAATCCCAAAACTGTTGCGCGCCAAGTAAGTTCCCGGATTACCAAAAGTGCGTGCGAACTGCTCGCCGATCCTATCATTCGTCGGGTGCTGCCAACCGAAGCTCTCTTGAGGATTCTCCGGATTGACTCCCATGAGATAGCAAGTGAACTTCTTGCGGTCCACATACTTTGTGATACGCTTCATCATCGCTGGACTACGGCGAGCCAGATCGACTGGGAAACCACGAACGATCAGCGAGGCTAAACCAGGAAGAGTTGCTTGAAATCCCGTGGAAGGCGACCAGATGAACTGAGAGGGCCATAGATCGAAGCAACCCGGAATCATATCGTGACGCCCAACTGGATACAAACGACGAATGATCTGGATCTTCTGCGTGTAATAATGCTGGTTGTTCCAAGCGGAGAACGAAGTTGCTTGCGTCGTGGTTGTCACATTGACGATACCGAGAGTGCTCTTTTTGGCCATTTCGGTCTCCAGTATGGCAGCGGCAGAAGCCATCACCTTCTCTCCCTCCTGCGCATTCTCGGCACAAACGAAGAGATCAAAGTCGCCATCCGAGCTGGGTCGTCCATGGAGAAACATCTCGGTGAAGCAACCTCCTGCCACAAAGAGCTGACCAGGATGAGCTTCCAATGCCTTGACAACTGCGGGAACGTACAGCTCAAAGTAAGCTGAGCAACGAGTATCGCTGAGCGTTTTCTCCCAGTCATTAGGCCAGCCGTTCTCGGAAGGTTCGCAGCGAGGAAACTTTGCAGGATCTTCTTGGAATGGCACTTTGGACTCCGTTTCGAGGACCGGATTGCTCGGTTCGGCGTCCCCATCAGATTTGTCCTCGTTGTCGCTCTCCAGGTCCACTTGTTGATTAGCTTGCTGCAACAATTGGGCGAGCAAGCCACCCCCTTGCGGAGGCATCATTTGGGCGAGCGGGTTAGGACCTTGCGGAGGCATCATTTGGGGAGCAAACTGGGGCATCATTGGTTGGCCAATCGGAGCAAACTGATTGCCCGGTTGCATCACCTGACCAACCATGTTGGGAACATGTTGCA
>Ga0182016_10000477_pt1 | contig 50026 bp, 46 predicted proteins | sample 712S2MmetaG_FD_120491 | JGI IMG/M metagenome (GOLD analysis project Ga0182016, IMG submission 120491) | Permafrost microbial communities from Stordalen Mire, Sweden - 712S2M metaG | ecosystem: Environmental > Terrestrial > Soil > Wetlands > Permafrost | place: Sweden: Stordalen | collected...
ATGAGCACCTTCAAGAATCCCGCCTGGCTTCCGTTCTCGGTCAGCGAGGCGGCCTCGGCCGGCGACGCCACCGAGCACGACCTCGAGTCCGGCGAGGCCTGGAACCACCTGCTGGAAGGACTGAAGCGGGCCGGTGACGTCGTGCTGTCCGACTCGGTCCCCCGGGACCCGGTGGACACGGCTTCCGGCTTCCGCCACCTGCTCGTCCTGCTGGGCGTGGGGATCGACGAGCTCCTCCGTCGGGGTCTCGACCGGGTCCCGGCGATCAAGCCCTCCGCCATGGATGCCGCCTACAAGTGGGGGATGGAGTGCCCCGACTGCATCTACGTCGGCTCGGCCCTGCGGGGTGGGACCACCTACCGGCTGTGGGGCAACCGGGGCTCGGCGCGGTACGTGGGGCTGCAGGTCATGGCCGGGATGGGGTCCACCGCCAACGCCCTCCTCGACGAGTTCGAGCTGGATGCCGACGGTAACTTCGAGATCATCCTCTCGGCGGAGCCCCACGAGGGGAATTGGCTCGCGCTCGACGAGGGCGCCACCATGCTCGTGGTCCGGCACTTCTTCTACGACTGGGAGCACGAGGTCCCGGTGACCATGTCCATCGAACCGCGCTCGGGTCCCACGACCATGGACGAGCAGGCGCCGGTGGCGCCGCAGGCGGCCATGGCCCGCCAGGTCGTCGCCCTGGGCGACTTCCTGGAGGAGAACCTCAAGTTCTTCCTGGGATTCTCCAATCCCGAGCACCCCAACACGTTCCTCCCGCCCCTGGACGGGACGGCGATGGGCGCGGCGGCCGAGAACCGTCCGGTCATCGGCTCCTGGAAGCTGGCGCCCGACGAGGCGCTGGTCATCGAGGTGACCCCGCCGGAGGGTCTCTACTGGAGCTATTCGCTGGGCAACGTCTGGTGGGAGACGATCGACTACGGCAACCGCCAGTCGAGCCTCAACGGCTTCCAGGCCGTCGTCGACGACGACGGGAAGGTGCGGGTGGTGGTGGCCCATCGGGACCCGGGGGTCGCCAACTGGCTCGATACGGCGGGACACAGCGAGGGGCCGATCATCCTGCGCTGTGTCCGTACGGAGACGGCCCCCGTGCCGGACTCCCGAGTGGTGCCGTTCGACCACCTCGCCGACGAGTTGCCGCCGGGTACCCGACGGATGTCACCGGATGGGCGCGAGGCGGCGATCGACGTCCGCCGGAGGGCGGTGAGTCGGCGGTTCGCCCGATGACGCTGGACGTCGAACGGATCGAGGAGGAGGCCCGGACCCGCACCGGGCTCGAGGACACCGGTGGTGACCACTACCGCGAGGGCCTCGAGCGCCTGGTGGCGTCGATGAATGCGGAGGGCACCCTGACCGAGCTGGGCGAAGCCATGATGCAGCTGCGCCTGAGCACGCTGCTGGCCGCCCGTCTGGGGGTGGAGGAGACCTACCGGCAGCATCCCGAGATCGACGACGAGGTGGTCGAGGGTCCGGTCTTCGTCATCGGGCTGCCCCGCACCGGCACGACGGCCCTCAGCCAGCTCGTGGCGGCCGATCCCCAGTTCCGGTCGTTGCGGACCTGGGAGTCGGCGGCCCCCGTCCCCCCTCCCGAGACGGCCACCGAGCACACCGACCCCCGGATCGCCGCCACCGAGGAGGGCCTCGCCCTGATGGACGAGGCCTTTCCGCTCATGCGCACCATGCACCACGTGGAGGCCACCACGGCGACCGAGTGCCAGGACCTCATGGGCATGAGCTTCCGCACCGCCCACTTCGACGGCTTCGCCCGGGTGCCCTCCTACATGGCGTGGGTCGTCGACACGGACATGCGGGAGACGTACCGCTACCACCGGCGGGTGCTCCGCCTCCTCCAGTGGCGCTGTCCCCCCACGCTCTGGCACCTCAAGACCCCGGTCCACATGTTGTCGCTCGATGCGCTGGTGGCGTCGTATCCGGACGCCCGGTTCCTGTGGAGTCACCGGGACCCCACCGAGGTACTCGGCTCGGTGTGCAGTCTCATCCACTACACGCGCAGCTGGAGCAGCGACCGCGACGACTCCGTCGAACTGGGTGCGGAGCAGCTGGACCGCTGGTGGACCGCTGTGGAGCGGGCCATGGAGTTCCGGGAGCGGACGGGCGACGACCGCTTCGCCGACGTGTCGTTCGGTGACCTGCAGACCGACCCGGTGGAGGTGCTGGCCGGAGCATTGGAGCGACTGGGCTTCCCCTTCGACCGACGCTCCCGGACCTCGGTGGAAGCGTGGGCGGCGTCCCATGCACCCGGTGCGCACGGGATCCATTCCTACGAGCTGTCCGACTTCGGGCTGAGCCCCGGCCAGGTCCGGGAGCGGTTCGCCCCGTACTGCAGGGCCTTCGGCATCGGAGCCTGAACCCTGGAGGTGGCGGGCGTCCCCGTCGGCGGACGCCCGACGTCAAGCAGCCGCCGCGTCGGTCAGCCCGTAGCGCCGGCGCACGGACCGGTCGACGGACGAGAACACGACGTCCACCATGATGCCGATGAAGATGATCACGATCATCATGGCGACCACCACCGCCCACTCGCCCTGGGTGACCGCGTTGACCGTGCGCCCTCCGAGACTCAGGGGATTGACCAGTACGAGGAACTCTCCGGCCATGAGGGCGTGCCAGGCGAACGCCCAGCCCTGCTTCATGCCTCCGAGGATGCTCGGGAAGGCGGCCGGCCGGATCACGTGACGCTGCAGGGCGAGTCCCCGGGCGCCGAGGATGCCCCCGACCCGGTGCAGACCCGGGGGAACCTGGTCGATACCGCTGATGAATCCGTTCGCCACCACCGGCGCGGCACCCAGGACCATCATGAGGATGATGGCCTTGGCGTCCACGCCGAAGACCATGATCCCCAGCGGGTACCAGAGCACGGACGGCATGGTCTGCATGCCGGTGATCAGCGAAGCGATACCCGCCCGCAGCACCGCCACCCGCGCGACGGCGGTGCCCACGATCCCCCCGACGAGCAGCACCAGCGCGTAGCCGACGACCGCCTGTCCGGCTGTCGCCCAGCAGGCCTGCCAGAAGAGCGAGGTACCCACCATCTCCCACAGCTGGCGGAAGACCGCAGTGGGTGACTGGAAGATGTAGGGCTTCCGGTGCGCCCATACGGCGGACTGCCAGACCAGGAGGATCAGGCCCAGGGCCACCAGCTTCGGCCAGGTCGCTCGCCACGCCCGACGGGACAGCCGGTCCCGCAGGGGTCGTCCGACCCCGTCGAGGGCGTCGAGTCCGGCCAGTGCCTCGTGGTGGGTGGGTGCATCGGGACGCAACGTCGTGGTGTCAGCGGCCATGGCGTCCGACCTCCGCACGGAGCTGGTCGGTGACCGTGGCGGCCAGCGACCCGATCTCCGGTGAGTCGGACCGCCGCGGGCGGGCCAGGCCGACCGTGAACCTGGCCGCGACCCGTCCGGGGCGACTGGTCAGGAGGACGATGCTGTCACCGAGCCGGGCCGCCTCGCGGACGTTGTGGGTGACGAAGACCGCGGTGAACCGCCGCTCGAGCCAGAGCGCCTCGAGTTCGTCATGGAGGAGGTCTCGGGTGATGGCATCCAGGGCCCCGAACGGCTCATCCATGAGGAAGAGGCCGGCATCCTGGGCCAACGCCCGGGCCAGCGCCACCCGCTGCCGCATGCCCCCGGAGAGCTCGTGGGGGCGTCTATCCCCGGAACCACCCAGGTGGACCCGCTCGTGCAGGTCGGCGGCGACCGAGCGGCGCTCGACCCTGCCGACGCCGCGCAGCCGGAGGGGGAGTTCGACATTGGCCGCCACGGTCAGCCAGGGGAACAGCGCCGAGTCCTGGAAGAGCATCGCCGTCGACGTGCCCCGGGTCGTGCCCTCGGCGATCGGGACGGCCACCGGTCCCACGGTCGGTCGGTCGAGTCCCGAGATGAGGTCGAGCAGGGTCGTCTTGCCGCATCCGGAGGCACCCACCAGACACGGGAACTCAGAGCGAGGCCTTCATGCAGAACACGCTCCTGCCGGCGCTGCCGGCGCTGCCGGCGCTGCCGGCGCTGCCGGTGGACGGCGGATTCGCCGGGGCCCCGGAGGAGCACGCCGCCCAGGTCGCCCACCACGAATCGGCCTGACCGGCCCGACATCGGCCACGGCCGGCGGACCACCGGGTGACGCCGGACCCGGTTCCGAACCCGGTGGTACCGTCGGCGTATGGCCGGGAGGGACTGATCCCGTGGACGATCTGGACGCTGCGAGGTACATCTCGCTCACCACGTTCAAGAAGGACGGCTCTCCCGTCTCGACTCCGGTGTGGATCACCGGTGCCGCCGGAACGTACGCGTTCACCACCGGTGACCAGGCATGGAAGACGCGGAGGCTGCGGCGCGACCCTTCGGTCCGGGTGCAGGTCTGTGACATGCGCGGCCGGGTCGCGCCCCAGGCGACCCGGTACGTGGGAACGGGCGAGGTGGCCAGCTCGGCGGACGCCGTGGCCGCGGCCGAGCTGGCGTTGGCCGCGAAGTACGGCTGGCAGTTCCATGCCATCAGGATCTTCGAGTCGATGAAGGGTCGCTTCGGTCGCGGCCCCCGTCAGGAGCCGGTCGCGATCCACCTCTCGCTCGGCGAGGGCTGAGGGCGCCGAGCGTTGCCGGTCCGTAGGGGGAGACGTCCACACGTGGTGCGGGGATGCGGCCGACACTGTCACCTGGGAGACAGACAGCGCCCGCCGCGGCGAGCAGAGTTACACGTGGGCGGCGGAACGTCCCAGGTGATCATGTACCGGCTGCAGCCACCCCCCGGTGCAGCCGGGCATGATCACCCCCGGTGCGCAAAGCGGGGGACCGGCCCCGTGGGTTCCCGTCCGGTCGGCGGGAGACAGCGCCGGACGGGCCGGCCCGGTGTGGTGGCGCCGATCGACCAGCCGAAGGTTCTGCCATGACCGGTCCGGGGGACGATCCCCTCGCCGGTGCGACCGTCCTGGGGGTGCTCGACGAGTCCGAGCGGCGATTCCTCGCGTCGAGGGGCCGTCACCGGAAGCTCGACAAGGGACAGATCCTCTTCACCGAGGGCGAGAGGTCGGACTCCGTGCTCGTGCTCCTGTCGGGGCACATGAAGGTCCTGAGGTATTCGCAGGACGGCGACCCGTTCATCGTCAACACCGTGCTGCCCGGGGACAGCATCGGTGAGATCGGCGTGTTCTCGAAAGGCCCCCGCTCGGCGACCGTCCAGGCGGGCGAGCCGAGCGTGCTGTTCGAGCTGCCGGCATCCGTGATCACGGACCTCATCTCGAAGCGACCGGCCGCCGGCATCTTGCTGCTGGAGTGCGTGTCCGGCATGGTCCGGAGAATGACCGGTGTGGCGGCGGACCTGGTGTTCCTCGACCTCAGGCAGCGCGTGGCCAAGTACCTCCTCGAGGACCCCCTGGCGGATGCCCGCTCGCCGGCCAACCGGTTGACCCAGTCGGAGGTCGCCGCCAGCATCGGGGCCAGTCGCCAGCGGGTCAACGCCTGCCTGCGCGACTTCGAGCGCCGGGGCTGGATCAGCATGGAGTCCCGACGGCTCCACGTCATCGATCCGGAAGGCCTGGCCCGTGGTGCCAGCCTCTGAACGTGTCGCCGACCGCCGGCACTCCGGAGTCGGCCCAGGCGGGCGCGGGCTCGGCGCGCGGATCCCGTGGGCTGCGCCCCCGGTTGCGGCAGAATCCAGGCCATGAAGGCTGTCCGCTACGACTTCGCCGACGCCGACTTCCCCGCCTCGTTGGTGGACGTGGACGAACCCGCCCTCCCCACCGGCGAATGGGCCCGTGTGGCGGTCGGCGTCGGGGGGATCTGTGGCAGCGACCTCCATCTGTTCGGCCCGGTCGTGGCCGGCTCCCCGACGCTGCGGGGGATCGCCGACTTCCCCTTCGAACTCGGCCACGAGATCGCCGGGACGGTCATCGAGGCCGGCGAGGACTGCCCGTTCGCCGTCGGGACCCGGGTGGCGGTCGACCCGATCATCCCCTGCCTGCCCCGGGGCATCGACCCACCGTGTGCCCACTGCGCCCGGGGATGGGCGTCGAGCTGTCTCCGCTTCGACAGCCACGTGATGACCGGCGGCCGGTCGCTCGGCTACACGCGGGGGCTCGGGGCCGGATGGGCCGAGCAGGTCCTGGGGCACCGGTCCATGCTCCACCCGATCCCCGACAGTGTGCCCGAGACGGCGGCCGTCCTGCACGAGCCGATCTCGATCGCCATCCACGGCCTGGCCCACCGACCCCCGGATGAGGGGGCTCCGATCCTCATCGTCGGGGGCGGCATCATCGGGCTCACCGCCCTCCTGGCCGTGCGGACCTACTTTCCCGACAACCCGGTGACGGTGCTGGCGCGCCACCCCCACCAGGCGGAGGCCGCCCGCACCTGCGGGGCGACGTCGGTCGTGAGGGGATCCGGGGCGGCGGCGTTCGAGGAGCTGGCCGTCCTGGCCGGGGGGCGGTCCGTCGGGGACGGTGACGACCGGATGCTGATGGGCGGGTTCCCCTACGTCATCGAGGCGGCCGGGGGGCCGGGTGCCGTGACCGACGCGCTGCGGGCCGCCGATCACCGGGGGACGGTGCTCACCCTGGGGGCGGCGGGAGTCGGGACGGTCGACCTGACCCCGATCTGGTACAAGCAGCTGGCGATGGTCGGCTCCGTCGACCACGGGTCGAACCCGTCGTCGGTCATGGGCCGGGGGCCCCGGGGCCTGGACCACTCGATCGATGCCGCCCTGGCGGTGCTGGCGCAGCGGGCGTTCCCGCCCGAGGTGCTGGTCACGCACGAGTTCCCCCTCGAGGGGTATCGGGAAGCCGTCCGGGCCGGGCTCGACAAGACCACCAGCCGGGCGATGAAGGTGGTCCTCCGGCCGGACCGATGAGCTCCGACGACGGGTCCCGGGCGCACCCGGGCCGCGGTCCCGGGCCCTACCGGCTGTCGATGGTGACCTTGACGGCCCCGGACGACTCCTGGTCGGCCAGCACGGTGAAGGCGTCGCGCCACTCGTCGAGCCGGAACGTGTGGGTCAGCATGGGCGTCAGGTCGATCCGGCCGGACCCGACCATGTCCAGGAAGTGGGCGATGCCGTGCTGGCGGACTCCCTCGACCTCCTCGATCCCGAAGGCGTTGGAACCGGTGTAGATGATCTCCTTGGAGTACACCGGTGTGTCGTCCCACTTGGCGGCGCCGTGCATGCCCAGCTTGACGAGGGTGCCCCGGGCGCGCAGCACGCGGCAGCCGACCTCCAACGTCTCGGCCGCCCCGATCGTGTCGTAGACCACGTCGATGCCACCCGGGAAGGCCATGGGGAGCCCGTCCGCCGGCTGCAGCACGCCACCCGACCAGTCCGCGACCTGCTCGATGAGCTCGAGCCGGGGCTCGTGGGGCACCGTGGAGGCGCCGAAGTCCTCGGCCAGCCGGCGTTGCGCGGCGAACCGGGCGACCACCATCACCTCGACCGTCGGGTACAGCGCCCGGAGGATGGCGACGGCGCACTGACCGAGCGCACCGGCGCCGTAGACGAGCACCTTGCTCCCCGGCTGCGGCGGGTGGCGGGTGACGGCGTGGAGGGACACCGCGAAGGGGTCGGCGATGACCACCTGCTCGTCGGTCAGGTGGTCCGGCACCTTGAAGAGCATCGAGTCGTGGGCCGGCATGAGGTCGGCGAACCCGCCGGTGACGTCGGCGCACATGCCGATGTGGATGCCGGGAGCGAACGAGCCCTGGCCGAACGAGTGGCACTGGCTGAGGTCGCCCGCGACGCACGCCGGACAGACGGGTGACACCCCCCGCGTGACGCAGGTGAGCCACGGGTTGAGGGCGACACGGTCCCCGGGCTGGAGCCCCTCCGCCTCGGGCCCGACGTCGACCACCTCGGCGATCACCTCGTGGCCCATGACGTGGGGGAACGAGACGAACCCCTTCATCGGATTCTGCTGCATGCCCACCGCGTTGCCCGGGTCGACCAGGCTGGCGTAGTCGAGGAACACCGCTTTGGACTCCGACCCGCAGATCCCCACCAGTCTCGGCCGGGTGACCACCCAGTCGGGCCGGAGGAACCCGGGCTCGTCGATGTCGACGAGCCGGGTGGGTGTCCGGGCCAGCATCCGCAACAGGCGGTTGTCCGTCTCGCCGATGGACTGCATCTCCGGCTCGACGCCGTACATGAGCGCTCGCATGGGCGCATCGTAGGGCTCCGCCGGCCCGCCGTCCCGGCCCGCCGTCGGTCGGGGGCCGGCGGGGCTCCGTGGGGGACGCCGCCCCGACGGCCGGTAGGAGCCGGCTACCGGGTCGTCACCCCGTCACATCGGGCGGGTGCGCGGCGATCTGGTCGTCGATCTGGTGCAGGTCGAAGTAGTCACGCCAGCGGGTGACCAGCCCCTCGGGGTCCACGTCGACCACCGTGCATCCGTGCAGCTCGATGGGGACCGTGCCGCCCAGCGTCCCCCGTCCGATCCACTCGAACGCACCGCCCGTGTCGTCGCCGTGCACCCAGAGGATCTGCTGCCGCCAGTCGGGGAAGGACGCCTGGGTCATCTCCTCGATGGCGGCCAGATCCGTGGTGGGCTCGTTGACCGGGTCGCTGAACAGGGCGCCCGGAGCGAAGAAGGAGGGGAAGTCGCCGTCGGGGCCGAGGGCGTGCTCGAGGCGCTCCGCCCACGATGGCCAGTCCATGGATCCACCGTACCGTCCCCCCGCCGTGTCGTCCCCCCGCCGTCCGGTGGAGACGCGCAGTAGTCTGCGCCTGACCGGACGGGGGAGCCGAGCCGGGGGGAGGCGAGTCGGATGGCAGAGCACGGTCGTGACGCCCCGTCAGCGCCGCCGCCCTACGTGGTGGTATCGGCCGATGCCCACGCCGCGCCGGACACCCTCGAGCAATTCCTCGCCTACGTCGATCCGGTGCACCGTGAGGCGGTGGCGGCGTTCGGGGACCTCTCCTCCGTGGCCATCCCCATGTTCGGAGGGGTCGACCCCGGCGAGATCGACGACCCCGACGCCGTCCGGGCCGTCGCCACCAGGAGGCTCGCCGGCATGGGTGTCGACACCCGGGCGGCGTCGGCGTGGTTGGCCCGCTACGGCGAGGAGTGGGTGTTCCCCGCCGACGCCGACGGCCGGCGCCTCGCCTACCTCGAGGAGCAGGGCATCCATGCCGAGGTGGTGTTCCCGGGACCGGTGCTCGCCGGCGGGCTGTCCCCGGCCATGTACCTCGGAGGCCACACCGCCAAGAACCTCGAGCCGGTGTGGCCGGCTCTGTGGGCCTACTACCGGTGGCTGGCCGAGTTCGTGGCCGCCGCCCCGGGACGGCGGACCGGGTGCATCCCCATCGACCTCCATGACCTGGACCGGGCCGTCGAGGCGATCGCCTGGACCCGGGACCACGGCATCCACGGCGGCGTGATGCTGCCGGCCATGTCGCTGCGCAGCGGGCTCCCGGGCTACGCCGACGAGTACTACGAGCCGCTGTGGAGCGCGTGCGAGGCCCACGGCATCGTGGTCAACCTGCACACGGGTGCCTCAGGGTCGGCCACCGACGCCCGACAGCTCTACGACGACCGGCACGGCGGCTTCCTCGGCCTCTACGAGGCGTTCGTGTTCACCCGACGCCCACTGTGGTTCATGATCCTCGGCGGCGTCTTCGACCGCCACCCCGACCTCAAGGTGGTGGTCACGGAGAACGGGGTGCAGTGGCTGCCCTCGCTGGTGCGGGACCTGGAGTCCTTCTTCGACACCCACGGCGGGGCCCCGGTGCGCTCCTACCTCGCGATGCGCCCGTCGGAGTACGTGGACCGCCACGTGTTCCTGGGTGGCTCGCTGATGCAGCGCGCCGATGCCGAGATGCGCGAGGAGATCGGGGTGGACCGGCTGATGTGGGGTGCCGACTACCCCCACCTCGAAGGAGCGGCACCGGTGCACCGCCTGGTCCTGCGCCAGGTGTTCGGGGGACTGCCCGAACCGGACCTGCGCCGGATCCTCGGGGGCAACGCCTGTCGGCTGTTCGGCTTCGACGGGGCGCAGCTCCAGTCGGTGGCCGACCGGGTCGGACCCACCGTGGCCGACCTCTCCCGGCCGATCGACCGGGACGACATCCCGGAGACCTTCAGCTGGAGTCTGGCCCGCCCCGTGCCGCTGGCCTCGGCGTCCGGGCCCGGCGCCTGAGCGGCGTGTCCGGGCCGCCGCCAGGCGCGGGTGCCGGCGTGTCCGGGCTGCTCACCGACCAGCTGCGGACGATGGCCGCGGCCTACCCCGACGAGACGGCGTACCGGAACCTCGGGGACGACACGTCGATCACCTTCGACCGGTGGGAACGGCGGTCCAACCGGCTGGCCCGCGGGCTCGTCGACCGGGGGGTGGCCCCGGGTCAGCGGGTGGTCATCGTGATGGAGCCCGACCACATCCTCCACTGGATCGTGACCTACAGCGCCGTCCACAAGGTCGGCGCGGTCGCCGTCCCGCTGAACAACCGCCTGTCGGCTCCCGAGGTGCGCGGCATCGTGGAGCACGCCGAGGCGACGGCCGTGGTGGCCAGCGGCTCCTACGGTGGATCCATCGGACCGCTCGTGGGCGCCGTCCCCTCGCTGTCGGTGGTGATCACGGTGGGTGACCCGGGGATCGACGGCGCCACCGACCTCGAGGACGTGCTGGCCGGGGACGACTCCACGATCCAGGCCCCGCGGGACGGGGACGACCTGGCCGACATCATGTACACCTCCGGCACGACCGGTCGACCCAAGGGGGTGGCCGTCCGGCACAGCCAGGTGGCGCGGGTGCCCAACCAGCTTCCCGAGTGGCAGGGGACGGGCTGGCTGACCGCGTCGCCGGTCTTCACCTTCGCCGGGCTGGGGTTCATCCACAATCCGATGAAGTCCGGGATGACGGTGCTCCATCTTCCGACCTTCGCCGCCGGCCGGTGGCTCGGCATCGTGGAACGGGAGCGGCCCCACTCCGCCTTCGTGGTGCCGGCCATGGCCCAGCTGCTCATCCACCACCCCGCGTTCGCCACGGCCGACCTGTCCAGCCTGCGCAAGCTGGTGCTGGGCAGCGCACCCCTGGCCCCGCACACCCTCCGGACCCTCCAGGCCAAGCTGCCCGGCGCCGACGTGCTCAACAGCTACGGCATGACCGAGGGGGGCCACGCCACCTTCGCCATGGACCCCGAGGCGGCCCGGACCCGGCCCGGGGCGGTGGGCCGGCCGACCCCACCGGTCGAGGTCAGGATCGTGGACGACGCCGGTCGCGCCTGTCGCACCGGGGAGGTGGGGGAGGTCCTGACCCGCAACCCGGGCGGCCACCGTGAGTACTACCGGGACCCGGCGGCCACCGCCCGGCAGTGGGCGGGCGGATGGCTGCACACCGGTGACCTCGGTCACCTCGACGCCGACGGCTACCTCTACATCGTGGGCCGCAAGAAGGAGATGATCGTCCGAGGGGGGATGAACGTCTACGCCGACGACGTGGAGGCGGCCCTGCAGGCCCACCCGGACGTCGTCGAGGCCGCCGTGGCGGGCATCCCCCACGCCGTGCTGGGCGAGGACGTGGCCGCCTGGGTCGTGCTGCGGCCGGGCTCGGGGGCCACCGCCGAGGCGGTCGTCGACTTCGCCCGCCAGACCCTGGCCGACTACAAGGTGCCCCGCCGGGTGGACGTGGTGGTCGAGCTGCCCAGGAACGCCGGGGGGAAGGTGGTCAAGTCCCACCTGACCGCCGGGTCGGACGGTCCGGCGTAGGAGAGAGGAGCCCGCAGCGTGCAGGTACACACCTTCGACTTCGTGGTCGACGGGACGCCCGAGGAGGTCTGGGACGTCATCTGGACGCGGACCCGCGCCGGGTTCACGTCGGACACGGTCACCATCGAGATCCTCCACCCGGGTGACGTCGACGGCAACGGACTGGTGCGCCACTGCCACTTTCCCGTTCCCCGGTACCTGCTGTCCGGGGGGAGGGCCCAGTCCTGGGAGTGGATCACCGAGGCCCGGCGCCCGGTGTCGTGGCGGTACGACGCCGTGGGCAAGCCCCTGTGGTCGCGGGCCTCGGGCGGTACCCGGCTGGAGGACCTGGGCGGAGGACGGACCCGGGTCCACTTCCGCGAGACCTACGAGGTGTTCAATCCGGTGATGCGGCTGCTGCTCGAACGCCGGGTGCACCGCTTCATCTCCGAGGGCAACGACAAGCTCATCGAGGCCTCCATCGTGCGGGCGCTGGCGGCGCTGCACGGGACGGAGCCCGACCCGACCTGAGATCAACCGTGCCGGCCGGGGACGGAGCGCCGCGGCGACGGTCCCGACCGGTACGCCCCGGTCAGGAGGGGATCGACACCTGTGCGGCCTGGGCCAGGAGCGGGGCCCGGTCGGCGGAGAGGAGGTACCCGTCGGCGATCGACCGGTCGAGGGCGGTGGTGTAGGCGGCGACGTAACCGGCCGTCGAGCCGTAGAGCGCGGTCAGCGTCTGTGGACCGAACGGCACGGTGGACCCGAACAGACCGCAGAGCTCGCTGCTGCCCGACGGGGGCGCACCGCTCAGCGTGGCCACCGGCACGTCCACCGCGGGGGTGCGGACGCCACCCGTCACGTTGCCGTGGGCGTCCAGGGCCAGGGTGGCGGGGTCGGTGGAGGACAGGCTGAACGGCTGCGGTGACGGTGGCTCCGTGCCGTCGTCCACCCAGTGCTCGAAGGCGACGAACGCGGCCTGGGCCACCTCGTGCTGGGGCCCCGAGTTCACCGGGGTGGTGCAGCCGAGGAATCCGGCGCCCACGCCGAGCTCGTAGGCGTCGGCGTGGGACGTCCCCGCCACCTCCCACGTGCGGATCCTCGCGGTGTTGGGCTGCTGAGCCGCCGCGTACCCGAGCTGGATCAGGTCCGTCTGGGTCTCGAGCATGAACACGGGGACGTCGAGGTCGGTGCGGATGCGCACGTCGCCGTCGATCGACGAGGTGACGTTCGTGGTGTCGAACGGGGCGGCACCGCCCCCGCGGGAATGGATGAAGATCCCCTGGTACGCGGGGTCGAGGGGCTGGATGGCATCGGCGTAGGTGGTCAGGTAGAACGCCGACTGGGACTCGCCGACGGCCACCACGTGCTTGGGCCGCAGCCCGCCGAGGACCGACGGGGCCGGGGCCCGCAGGGCCTGGCCGATCTGGGCGAACATGTCGAGGGAGTACTGGTCACCGGGGTGGTGCAGGCTCCCGTACCGGGCCGGCTCGTCCTGGCGCAGGCCTTTGCCGGGACCCGACGTGAGGAGCGCCTTGCCGCCGTCCACGGCGATCGCCTGGGTGGACACCCCCACATAGGCGGCGCCCGAGTCCATGAGGGCCGGGTTCAGGTAGTCCCAGTCGGGCGCGGACTCACCGGCGGAGACGTTCATCCACTCCACCACGACGTTCCCGTCGAACTTCGCCGGGTCGCTCGGACGTCGCACGATGACGCGCGTCCGGTAGGGCGCCGAGCCGGCGACGGCGATGGTCCACTTCCCGTCGGAGGGCGTGGACCGGCTGGTGAAGGACGATGCGGTGCCCGAGGCGAAGTACTCCTGCTCGACGTACCCGTGGGCGGCCAGACCCGTGGGATTGGCCGACACCGGTTCGATGACGTGCCCGGTGTCCGGTGGGGTGCTGAACCGGGCCGGCGCCCGCCACCCGGTCGTCTCCACCGACGTCGTGGGGGAGGACGTCGCCGCGCCGCCGCAAGCGGCCAGTGTCCCGGCGACGATCAGGAGGACGGCACAACTCCGGCTCGCCCTGTGTGCGGTGCGGTGATCCACGATGTGCTCCCGGCCTCCCCCGACGGACCCGACGGACACCACGACGTGGCCCGGACCCAGGGGCAGAGTAGCGCCGCGCCGGGTCCGGGACACCTGAAGGTCCGGTACGGGCCCCTCGCCACGGGTTCCGACGACAGCTCGCACCGTCGTCCTCCACCATCGAGTCGGACGGGCCTCCGGTGTGTCCGAGCGCCGAGGCGGCCGCACCGTCACCCGGTTGGCCGACGGTCGGCGCACCGGTTGGTGGTGGGTACCCGCTGGTGACCTGACACGCGCGATCCGTTGAGACGGCGACGGGGCGCGGCCCCCGGGCCCGGGTCCCCGATTCCCTACGCGCTCCGGTTCTCCGCGCTGAGCATCCAGGACTGCTTCTCCAGCTCCACCACGATCCCGTGCAGCAGATCGGAGGTGGACGGGTCCTCCCGGTCGACCTCGTCGTGGACGCGACGGATACCGGCGACGACGGTGCGCATGCTGTCGGTGATCAGGTCCACCACCGTGGACGTGCCGAGCTCACCCGCCGGAAGTGGCGTGAGGCCGGCCGTGCCGGCGACCGTGGGTGCCCGTCCGTCGGCCACCTTGCCCAGGGCCCGCATCCGCTCGGCGATCGTGTCGGCGGCGTCGCGGGCGGCGTCGGTGATCTCGTCGAGCTGGAGGTGCAGGTCCCGGAAGTTGTGTCCGACGACGTTCCAGTGGGCCTGCTTGGCCTGGAGCTGCAGACCGATGAGGTCGACGAGGACCTGCTGGAGGTCATCGCCGAGTCCGGCACTCGCGGTGAACCCCTTCCTGTTCGTGGATCGTGGATTGTCGGTAACGGTGGTCATCGGTGCTCCTTTCGAGCGGTTGGTCGGGCGGGAAGGGTTGGGTCCGTCACGGCGGGGGCGCCGTCGGCGCGTCCGCGGTGCGAGTGTGCTCGGCGATGGTGGCGGCCACCACGGAGAAGTCCTGGCCGGCGGCTCCGTCGGCCATCGACGCCTCCATCCACGCACGTGCGGCGGCCGCCGCAGGCAGGTCGACGCCGGCGCCCCGGAGGACCCGGTCCATGAGCACCATGTCCTTCGTGGCGAGCTCCAACTTGAAATTCGGGGGGTACTCCGACGCCTCGAGATTGGCCCCCTTGGCCCGGACCGTGGGGCCGATGGGCGAGTCGGCCAGCACGTCCAGCGTCGTCGCCCGGTCGAGGCCGAGCACGTCGGCCAGCACGGTCGCCTCGCCGAGCGTGACCATCGAGGCCACGAGCGTCAGGTTGACGACCAGTTTGATGGCCGCGCCGGACCCGGTCGGACCCACGTGGCGGGGCTGTCCGAGCGATGCCAGCAGTGGCTGCACCCGTCGGAAGTCCTGGTCGCTCGCCCCCACGTAGATCTGCAACCGACCCGCGCCCGCCTCGGGCACGCTGCCGCGGACCGGCGCGTCGACGGCGGTGACTCCCAGGGGGAGGCGGTCCGCGACGGCGCGGAACTCATCGGGCCCGATGGTCGACATGTCGATCCAGACCAGCCCCGGTTCCGCCGCGGTGGCGAGGCCCCCGGCCCCGAACAGGACGCCTTCGACCGCGTCGGGCGTGGCCAGCATGGTGACCACGAACTCGGCTCCACCGACGGCCGCAGCGGGTGTGGCAGCCACCTCGGCGCCGAGCCGGGCCAGGGGCACCGTCCGCTCGACCGTGCGATTCCACACGGTGACGTCGTTGCCGGCTTCGATCAGCCGCCGCGCCATCTGGGTTCCCATCAATCCGAGGCCCAGGAATCCGATCTTCGACATCGCCTGTCCTTCTCTCTCGTCGGGTCGGGACGATCCGGGTGGACCGCCCTCCGTTCCTTCTGCTTCGCCACACCGGGTCAGGAGGTGTGGGGCTCCGTGTGGGACATCCGGACGGCGAGGACCGACACGGCGAGCAACGCTCCTGTCGCGACGCCCAGGGCCACCCACGCCTGTCCGTGCGTCACGAGTGCGGCCCCGACCACGGCACCACCGAACATGGCGACCACCGAGGCCGCCCGGCGCCCACGCGGGCGGCTCCGGGGGTCCGCGGCGAAGCCCGTGAGGGCCATGGTCAACACCGTCGTCGTGAGGTCGGGGACCGCGAGGTGGCGGGCCACGGCATTCTGGACTCCCATGGCCAGTGCCAGGAGGCCGGCCACGGCCGACGTGGTGGCGAGGGGCGCGGGCAGCCCGACGACCCCCACGACGACCAACGCCGCCGCCACCAGGACGGTCTCCACGAAGGCGGCGGTGGCGAGCAGGTGGGCCGCCGCGGCACCCCGTCGTGCGAGGTGACCTCCGACCACCGCACCGACCATGAAGCCGACCAGCGCCACCAGCGAGGCGACCAGGGAGAACCCGGGAGCCCTGGCCACGGCGAACCCGAGGAACACGACGTTGCCGGTCATGTTGGCCACGAACACACGCCCGAGACGGAGGATGCTGACGGCGTCGACCAGGCCCGTGACCACGGTCATGCCCACCAGCAGTGCCGGTAGGGCCCCGAACTCGGGATCGTCGACGAACGAGTGCAGGATGCCCGGGGCCGCCGTGGCCCCGGTGGTCCGACTGGCGTGTTCCGGAGAAGTGGTGATGGTCATGGTTCCCTCGTTCCGCTCGATCTCCCTTCATCGTCCGCCCGACTGATTGAGAAGTCCAATAGAAGTAAGTGATCAGATTGAGCGGTAATCTGGATCAATGGAGCTTCGTCAGCTCGAGGCGTTCGTGGCCGTGGCGGAGGAACGGAACTTCACCCGGGCCGCCGCCCGACTGCACGTCGCCCAGTCGGGACTCTCGGCGACGATCCGGACGTTGGAGCGGGAGCTGCACGCCCCGTTGTTCGTCCGGACGACCCGAACCGTCAGGTTGACGCCGGCGGGCCTGGCCCTCCTCGGCGACGCACGACGGACGCTCCAGTCGGCCCGCACGGCCGTGGAGGCCGTCGCCGCCGTCGAAGGCCTGCGGCAGGGCAGCTTGACGCTCGGCATCATGCAGAGCAGTTCGCTGTTCGACCTGCCGAGCATCCTCCGGCGCTTCCGGGACGCCTACCCGGGCGTCGAGCTGCGGCTCAGTCAGCTGACGTCGGCCGACGCCGTCCGACTCCTCCGGGACCACGACCTCGACGTGATCTTCACCACGGGGTCCGACCGGACGCCGCCGGACCTCGTGTCGATCCCCATGGTCGAGTCCCCGCTGATGGTGGTGTGCGCGGACGATTCGGTCCTGGCCGATCGAACCGTCGCGGACCTGTCCATGGTGGCGGCCCAACCACACATCGGGTTCCCGGTCGGTTGGGGTATCCGGGCGCTGGCCGATCGGGCCATGCACGCCCGGGGCCTGGAGCCGAACTACGTCTTCGAGATCAACGACACGTCCACCGTGCTCGAACTCGTCGAGGCGGGATTCGGCGTGGCGCTCGTGCCCGAGATCATCGCCAACCTCAAGGGCGGACTGCGACGGATCCCCCTCAGGGGACGCCGATGGAACTGGACGATCGTGGCGGAGGCACTCGGCCCCGCTCCGCCGAACCCGGCCGCTCGGGCCCTGTGGCGGATGCTGGGGGACGCCGCCGGGTGACACGGAGTCTTCCCCTGGGCGGCGCACGGGTACCCGTGCGCCGGCCGTGAGCGAGCGCCGGCGGTGCTCAGGCGGCGACTCCGTCGAGGAGCCCGGTGATCAGGTCGACCAGGAGCGCCCGCTCGCGGGCCGAGTCGATCCGCCTCGAGGTGAGCATCTGCGCCATCACCAGGCCACGAAGGGTCGCCCACAGCAGTTCCCCCACGACCGCGACCTGACGGGGGGCTCCGTCCCCCACCAGGACGGCGCTCAACTCCCGCATGTCGCGTGCCATCCCCTCCAGTTCGCCTTGTCGGGCACCGGTCACGCCGGACCGGTCCGAGATCAGGATCTCGAGGCTGGCCCGCGACGCCGGGCTCGAGAACGCGGACCATGCCGCCCCGACCACGGCCTCGACGCGTCGGCGCGATGTCCCGTCGGGCACCGGTAGCGACCGGATGGCGAGGCGGAAGTCCTGGAAACCATGGGCGATGACCGCCGACAGCAGGCCGCTGCGGTCACCGAAGTGGTACTGGATCACACCCCAGGTCACACCGGCCCGTTCGGCGATGTGGTTGGCGCTGGCCGTGGCGAACCCTTCCTCGTTGATGCACCGGACGGTCTCCTCGATGATGGCGTCCCTGGTCCTGTCCCCACGCTGCTGGCCCCGACCGACCTTGCGGGTCGGCCGGGACGGGGCGAGGTCCGACCGTCGGACCGGGGTCATCGCATCAGGCCGCCGACCTGGGACACGGGGAGGTCGCGCAGCGATACGAGCCCGGGTGGGGCGGCGCACACCGCCTCGATGGCGTTGACCGCCTTCGCCGCGGTGGCGATCACGCCGGCGTCGTTGTGGTCGACGCCGTCACGACCGAGATGGGTGTTGATCTCGACCCCCGGGCTCCCCGTGACCACGACCCGGTGGACGCCCGGTCGGCCCTCCGGTGGGACGGGCCAGTCGGGTGCGGCGGCCGATGTCAGTCGGTTGACGTGCTCCATCACGATCCTCGGCCGGCCGCCGACGAGGCCCTCTACCGTGAAGCGGACGGCCGCCACCTGGCCCGGCTCGACGTGCATCATCGTGCAGTCGATCGCCTCGGTGGCCACCCACGGCTCGTAGTGCTCACGGACCTCGTCGAGCTCGACCCCGAGGGCGTCGGCCAGGAGCCGGACGGGCCCGCCCCAGATCGAGGCCAGCACGCCGGGGAGGAAGAGCACCGGAACCGTGTCCGGCGTGGTGCCGAAGCCGAAGCTGGCGCCGGTGAACTCGGCGTCGTCGTAGGAGCCGTAGTCGCAGATCTCCTGGACCAGCACCGTGTCGGCCCGAGCGGTGAGGCTGAGTGCGGCCAGGGGGAGGAGGTCGCCCGAGAATCCCGGATCCACGCCGTTCACGTACATCGTGGTGCCTCCGGCGGTGCACGCCACCTCCAGTGGTCCGGTGAGCCATGCATCGGCATGGGGCGGGTAGATCAACCACACCAGCGATGTCGCGACCACGTTGGTGCCGGCGGCGAGGAACGCCGTCAGTTCGTGGAGCGCCTCGTGCGGCCGTGTCTCGGCCTGGCTCATGTAGACCACGCAATCGGCTCCGAGGGCCACCAGGGCGTCGAGGTCGTCCGTGGCCAGCACGCCGGTCGGCTCGTCGAGGCCGCACAGGTCGGCGGCGTCGCGTCCGATCTTCTGCGGATCGGAGGCGTGGACCCCCACGAGCTCGACCCCGGGTCGGTCGATGAGCTGGCGGAGGGCATGACGCCCGACATTGCCCGTCGAGAACTGGATCACCCGCAACGCCATCGCCACTCCCCGGTACCGGGCGGACCTGTCCGCGCCTTGCGTGGAATCATAGAACCATTTATGTTTTTCGTGTCGGTCCGACAGGAGGTGCGCCAATGGGAGTGCTCGACGGCAAGGTGGCGGTGGTGACCGGCACCAGTCGGGGGGTGGGTGTGGGCATCGCCCACGAACTCCTCCGGGCCGGGGCGACCGTGGTCGGCTGCTCCCGAAGTCCGCTGCCGGCACTACCGGGTGCCCAGGACATCCCCGGTGGCTCCGACCGCTCCGCCCAGTGGGTCTGTGACCAGGGTGACTACCGGGCCATCGACGAGTTCGTGGACCGGGTGGTCGATGCCTACGGGCGGGTCGACATCCTGGTGAACAACGCCGGTGGGACGGTGCCCGCGCCGCACGTCGAGGACGTCCCGGAACTGGTCCAGAAGATCCAGGGAGCGCCCCGGGGCGCCGACGACTTCGAGCGGACCGTCCTCTTCCACTCCTTCGCCATCCAGATGAACCTGATCAGTCCCCTCTGGTTCGCCATCCGCGTGTTCCGCCAGATGCGCGGGCAGGAGGGGACGGGTTCGATCATCAACATCTCGAGCGGCGCCGGACACCCGGGCGGAGCACCGACCCTCGTGTCCTACGGGGCGGCCAAGGCCGGACTCAACCACATGACCCGGTCGCTGGCCGAGGAGTGGGGCCCGACCGCCCGGGTCAACTGCCTGGCGCTCGGGCCCACGATGACCGACAACTTCCGGTCGTTCGTGCTCCCCGCCGACGATCCGGACGGGTCGGACTACTTCGCCAAGGTGCCGCTCGGTCGGGCCGGTGATCCCTCCGAGGTGGGGCGGACGTGCGTGTTCCTCTGCTCCGGACAGGCCGACTACATCAGTGGTACCACCATCGAGATCGATGGCGGCATGCTCCCCGGTGTCCTGTACGAGTCGGGACTGAAGACGATCACGGACCTGCTGTGAGCGGGACCCGGACATCGGTTCGATGAAGGTCCACCACGCCGTGTTCTGTGTCTACGCCGACAATCAGGAACGGGCGGCCGACCTGTGGCGCCAGCTCGGCCTCACCTTCGCCGAGGTCGTGCTCGACGACCTCGAGATCCGTGTCCTCATCGACTGGGACGCCGGGATCGAGCTCGTCGCCCCGCTGCCGGACGCCGGCGAGCCCGCCCGTGCATTCACGGCGTTCCTCGAGGACCGGGGTGAGGGCCTCTACTCGCTGGCGATGGACGTCGACGAGGTGGACGGCCCCGAGGCGATCGCCCGTCGGTATGGCGCCGAGGTCGAGTACCGGCAGCACCGTGAACTCGGCAGCCTCGTCATCGACGAGGTCATGCTGGCACCCGTCCACGGAATGCCGATCACGTTCCTGGCCATGGGGGAGAGGCGCTGAGCAGATGCCTCCCGCCCCCGGTCACGGCCGGGTCCCCCGCCTCCACCCGAGGCCGGAGGCCGGGGCGGACGACGAGGTCCGGCTCCCGGTCACACGGGTACGCTGACGTGCCCCGTCAGGATCGTGGTGGGCCGGGAGCGCGGCGGGTCAGCCCACCTGGGTGATGATCAACGTGGCGCTGACCGGCGACGCCCCCCCGGCGAGGGGCGTGATGGTCAGTGCGGTCGAGGCTCCGGGGGGATTCTCGACCTGCAGGACCGAGTCGGGGATCGACGTCGTGACCAGGACCTGGCCGACGAGCTGGGAGGTGCCGGTGGCCCGTCCGACGACGGTGTACGCCAGAGACACGCCGTTGAGCGCCAACTCCAGCTGGCCCGCCTCGTTGACCGAGACCTGGAACTCGACCTCGTAGGTTCCGACGTCGGAGAGCAGGAAGCTCGAGGGGCCCGACCGGACGCTCGCCGAGCCGGTCTGCGGGCCGTCCTGGGGAAACGCCACCGACGCGCCGGCGGCGACCGTGGCCGCGTTGTCCGGGGGCATGAGCGCGTAGTACTCGGCGGAGGCGGTGGTCCCGGAGGGACCGGTCGGCCCAGCAGGACCGGTGGGGCCGGTGGGGCCGGCAGGGCCGGTGGGACCGGTTGGTCCGGTGGACCCGGTGGGTCCGGTGGACCCGGTGGGTCCGGTGGACCCGGTGGCACCAGGTGTGCCGGGCAGCCCGATCGGGCCGGGCATGCCGATCGGCCCGATGGGCCCGACGGGGCCGGCTGCACCGATCAGGTCGACGCCGCCGGGCCAGGCACCGTTGACCTTGGGCCCGTAGAGGACCGACGTGGCGGAGTCGATGTAGTAGTCGCCGTTGCTACCGGTCGCACCGGAGGGTGCCGTGCTGCCGTTGAGGAGCTGGGCGCCCGTCGGACCGACGGGTCCGGGAGGGCCAGCCGGTCCCGCCGTGCCCGATGCGGCGGCGTCGGCGAATCCGACGATCGGGGAGAGGAGGGACGTGCCGCCGAGGGAGCCCACGAAGGTGGCGTCGCCGAAGGCGAAGACGCCGCCGTCGGAGGCCACCAACCAGTAGCCCTTGGCGTCAGAGGTGGCGATGATGCCGGTGATGGGGGCGTTCAGGTGCGTTCCGGCCATCGATCCGTAGAGGGTGGCGGTGCCGAAGGCATAGACGGTGCCGGTCGAGCTGACCAGCCAGTAGCCGGTACCGGTGGCGTTGGATGCCTCACGGGTGGCCGACCGGAGAATGGACGTGAGTCTGGCCGAGACGACCCGGGTGGCGGTCACGGTGGGGGCCGGTGCACCCGAGCTCGAACTGAGGGTGGTCAACGGAACGGCAACGGTCACCGCGAGTGCGGTGGCCGCCAGGGTGATGGTGAGTCCTCGGTGGAGTCTCATGGTGGGCGGGTGTCCTTCCAGGATGGATGCTCCGGTCGGTGCGCCGGGTCCGGTGGGTGGAGGAGTGCCCTAGGTTCCGGGGTCCACGGTAGCTACCGCCGAGCCCGCAGTCGGTGATGGGGAGCCACCCACCGTCCGACGATCGGGTCCGACGGTACGCCGGGGTGACTGCGGAACGCGGACCGTCGTTCGGACCAGGCTGCGGGGCCCGGTCAGGGGCGGGGGTGGTCGGACCACCGAAGCGACGTCGGAGCAGTGGTCCGACCGCCGGAGGGGCTTCGTCAGCCGGTGCCGTCGAACGGCGCGTCGAAGGCGAACACACCGCCGTCGGCGCCCACCAGCCAGTAGCCGTCGGTGGACTGGTCGGCGGCCATGCCGGCGATCGGGGCCTGCAGCGCGAGGGATCCGGCGCTCCCCTGGAACGGGGCGTCGCCGAAGGCGAACACCCCGCCGTCGGAGCCCACCAACCAGTAGCCGGTGCCGGTGGGATCGGCCGCCATCCCGACCATCGGGGCGTTGAGGTGGAGGGCGCCGGTCGAGCCGTAGAAGGCGGCGTCGCCGAAGGCGAAGACCCCGCCGTCGGCGCCCACCAGCCAGTAGCCGTGACCGTCAGCCGTCGGCGCCATCCCGACCATCGGGGCGTTGAGCTGGAGGGCGCCGGTCGAGCCGTAGAAGGCGGCGTCGCCGAAGGCGAACACCCCACCGTCCGAGCCCACCAGCCAGTAGCCGTGACCACTGGGGGTCGGGGTCATCCCGACGATCGGGGCGTTGAGGCGCAGGCCTCCGGTGGAGCCGAAGAAGGCCGCGTCACCGAAGGCGAACACCCCGCCGTCCGCGCCGACCAGCCAGTAGCCGTGGCCATCGGGGGCGGACACGACCTGTACCACCGGGGCGGCGAGCGCCTGGCCGGCCATCGAGCCGAAGTCGGTCGCCGAACCGAGCGCCGTGACCGAACCGTCCGACTTCGCCACCCAGTAGCCCTGGTCGCCGGCCGCCGCCGCGATCCCCACGGCCGTGGGCGCCGCCACCGGCTCGCCCGGCACGGAGGGAACCGCGTAGGGGTAGGCGTACTGCCCACCTGTCGACGTCGTCCGTCCGTTGGGGCCGACCGTCTGGCCCGGGCAGTAGACGGGGTCCCCCGTCTGGAGGCCGGCCACCGTCGGCGCCGCCGGGACCGGGTCGCCCGCCACGGCGAGCTGGTCGGACTGGCGGGCCTCGGCAGGCCCCAGGTTCCCGTAGGCGAAGCCGAAGACCTCGACCGTCCACGCCTGGCCACCGCTGCAGGTGACACCGATTCCGACCTCGTCGTAGCCGGCGTTCAGCATGTTCTGCCGGTGGCCCGGGGAAGACATGTAGGCGGCCTCCATCCCGTCCGACCCGTCGCCCGGCCAGAGGCCGTTGCCGGAGCTACCGGAGTTCCCGGCGAGCTCGCAGATCTGCTGGGGACCGGGTGCCGGACCGCAGCCGGCCATGTTCGGGTCCTGGACCGTGCCGATCGAGGCCAGGTGCGCGGACCAGGACTGGGCCGCCGCGGCCAGCCCGGGATCCACCGAGAGCGGAGGGATCGGCTGGTCCCCGGAGTTCCGGGCCGCCCGTTCGGCGTTGATGCGGGCCAGGAGGTCCTGGGAGTAGAGCGTCTGGACGGTGCCGATGGACGGTCCCGAGTCGGCGGGTCGCGCCGGCCCGGAGGCGAGCGACGGCACCAGGAGGAGTCCGGTCACGAGGGTGAGCACGGCCACCACGGCGACGACGGTCCGCGGCGAGCGACGCCACCGGTGCCGACCCGGACCTGCCGGGACGTCGCCGTCGGGTGCCACGGGAGAATCTGTTGATCTTCTGTGCCCCACGGTCCTGTGCCCCTCCAGATTCCCGGTGCGTGCGACCCGGGTTCGCCGTCCGCTTACTACCAGTCTGGCCGCCGGCGATGCCAATCGGGGTCATGCCCCAACCGCCTGCAGTCGCCGGGGCCCGATCCGGAGACACTAGTTCGGGGCCACGGTCGCTTCCGGGGTGGGCCCGCGTTGGCATTCCGACGTCGTTGCACCGGTCATCTTCGAGGTTCCGGTGACGACCCCTGGCCCTGGGGGCGTTCACCGGTGGAACGGTGGCCGGTCCCCGGTCGCTGTGCTAGTAACGCGTTGCCCGGGTGCAGGCGCCGGGCCGGCCGTCGCGCAACTCGCCGGTGGTAGCGGAGTCAAGGGGGGCGGTTCGATGCGGATTCGTCGTCAGGTGGTCGTGGCGCTGGCCACACTGACCGTGCTGGGTTCGACCATGGCGTTCGTCGCCGCGGCTCCGGCCCAGGCATCGTCCCGGGGCAGTCGGCCGACCGCCCCGGTCTTCAAGTCGAAGTCGACAGTCACCTTCCCGGTCGGCGCGATCACGTACACCATCACGACCAGGGCCAATCCGGTGGCCGCCATCACCGGCGTGGGCACCCTTCCGCCCGGCCTGTCGCTGGTCGACAACGGCAACGGCACCGCCACGCTGACCGGCACCGAGGCCTACGGCGCGGTACTCACCATCGGTCTGCAGGCGTCCAACTCGGTCGCCACCACGGACCAGACGCTGACGCTCAAGGTCCGGGGGTTGCCCGAGGTCCGCCACGTCTTCGTCATCACGCTGGAGAACGAGGGCTACAAGGCCACGTTCGGCAACCCGGCGGTCGACCCCTATCTGGCCACCACCCTGCCCTCGCAGGGGATCCTGCTGAAGAAGTACTACGGGATCGGCCACTACTCCAACGACAACTACGTGGCCATGCTCTCGGGTCAGCCACCGAACAGCGACAACCAGCTGGACTGCGCCCTCAGCGGATTCGCCGACTTCCCGGCGGGAGACGGCCTGGTCGACGGCATCCAGCAGGGTGCGGGGTGCGAGTACCCCGCCGATGTGCCCACCCTCCCCGGACAGCTCGACGCCGCCGGGTACACCTGGAAGGGATACATGGAGGACATGGGGAACGTCCCGACCCGCGAGTCGGCGACCTGCGGCTACGCCGGTGACGGCCAGCCGGACAACACCCTGGCGGCGGTGTCCGGCGACGGCTATGCGGCCCGCCACGATCCGTTCGTCTACTTCCACTCGATCACCGACGACACCGCGCTGTGCGACAGCAGTGTCGTGCCGCTCGGCGCCACCGACGGCACGCTCCCCGTCGGCACGCCGGCCGGGGTGACCGGTCTGGCCACGGACCTCCAGTCCGTGGGTACGACCCCGAACTACAGCTTCATCACTCCCAACCTGTGCGACGACGGCCACGACTACCCCTGCCAGAACCAGACCTCGCCCGCCTCCTCGGCGGTCGCCGACCAGAACGCCTTCCTCCAGACGTGGGTACCGCTGATCGAGGCGTCGCCGGCGTTCAAGCAGGACGGACTGCTGATCGTGACCTTCGACGAGTCCGACCTGTCCGATGCCCGGGCCTGCTGTGGCGAGACCGTGGGTCCGGCCGCCGACTCCGGCGGCAACGGCCAGACCGGGCCGGGCGGTGGGCTCATCGGCACCGTCATGGTGTCGCCGTTCATCACGTCCGGGAGCAAGGACGCCACCGCACTGAACCACTATTCGATGTTGGCGTCGATCGAGGACCTGTTCGGCCTGCCTCGCCTGGGAGAGGCGGCCACCGTCACCTCGACGTTCGACACCGGAGTGTTCTCGACGACCGGCAAGTAGCCGGGCGGGCGGGGCGGGCGCCGGCCCCGTACGCCTGCAGTTGCCGGATTCAGGCGACCGAGGGGCCACGATGACCACCGAGAACGTTGCGATCCTGTTCACGGACATCGTGGGGTCGACCGAGTTGTCCCAGCGGCTGTCCGCCGAGCTGGCCGACGAGGTGCGTCGGGGCCACTTCACCGTGCTCCGCCAAGCCATCGCCGACACCGGAGGGACCGAGGTCAAGAACCTGGGCGACGGAGTCATGGTGGTCTTCGCCTCCTCATCGGCGGCGCTGGACTGCGGTGTCGCCATGCAGCAGCTCGTCGAGCGGGCGAACCGGGGGGGTGCGGAATCGATCGGACTACGGGTCGGGATCAGCGGGGGCGAGGTCGACCGCGACGAGGACGACTACTTCGGCGATCCGGTCGTCGAAGCCGCCCGACTGTGTGCCCGGTGTGAGCGCGGGCAGGTGCCGGCTTCGGACATCGTGCCGGCCATGGCCGGACGGCGCAGCAAGATCCGGCACCAGGTGCTCGGAGACCTCGAACTGAAGGGCCTTCCCGAGCCGGTCGCAACGGTCGAGGTCCTGTGGGAGCCCCTCGAAGCAGTCGGAGGCGGCGTGCCCCTGCCCGACCGACTGGCCGTGCGCAACGGAGTGCAGGTGGTCGGTCGCGACGACGAGCTGCAGGTGTTCGCCGACGGATTCAAGCGGGTCTCGGGCGACGGTGCGCGGGAGCTGTTGCTGGTGTCGGGCGAGGCGGGGCAGGGCAAGACCACCTTCGTGGCCGAAGCCGCCCGCACGGCCTTCGACCAGGGGGCCTACGTCCTCCTCGGTCGGTGCGAGGAGGACCTCGTCACCCCCTACCAGCTCTTCGCCGAGGTGCACCGGGGTCGGGGCGACCGGTCCCCGGGTCGGCGGTGCGCGGTAGGCGCTCGCTCTCACGGGCGCCCCCGGGACCACCGATCAGCCCGACACGGGCGAGGTGTCGGTTCGTGGGCAGTCGGCTTCACGGAGGAAATGCCGGCTCCGCCGCCGGGAAGGGATTCCCGGCACGCCGATGCCGGTGTCGGCAATGATCGGGTGATGACGCAAATCAACGGTTGGACCGCGCCGGGATTCGAGGGCGTCCGCGACGTGTTCCAGGGGAACTTCGACCAAGGGGCAGAGGACGGGGCGGCGTTCGCCGCCTACCACCGCGGTCGGAAGGTGGTGGATCTGTGGGGTGGTGTCGCGGACACGACCACCGGGCGGCCGTGGCACGAGGACACGATGGCCCTCACCTACTCGACCACCAAGGGCGCCACCGCCATGTGTGCCAACCGGCTCGCCGAACAGGGACTGCTCGACGTCGATGCCCCGGTCATGCAGTACTGGCCGGAGTTCGCCCAGTCCGGGAAGGATGCGGTCACGGTGGCCGACCTCCTGGCTCATCGGGCCGGACTTCCGTGGATCGACGGAACGATGTCGTTCGATGACGCGCTTGCGTGGGACCCGGTCGTCGAGGCACTCGCCCGGCAGTCCCCGGCGTGGGAGCCCGGTACCGACCACGGCTATCACGCAGTCACCTTCGGCTACCTGGTGGGGGAGGTGGTGCGTCGGATCACCGGACGAACGCTCGGCACGTACTTCCGCGACGAGGTCGCCGGTCCACTCGGTGCCGACTGGTACGTCGGCCTGCCCGCGTCCGAGGAGCATCGCGTCGCCCGCCTCGTGCCCGGCCCCGACGGGAGCCCGTTCGACATGCTCGGCAGCCTCGGAGCCGGGTCCGGGGGCGATCCGGCGATGCAGGAGCTCCTCACCCAGCTCGCCCCCTACATCGGTCCTGACGGAACGCTCAAGAAGGCCCTGGAGGCTCCGGGTGGGGCGTTCTCGTCGCAGGAGGCCTGGGAGGATCCACGGCTCCACGCCGCAGAGATCCCCGCGGCAAACGGCATCTGCGACGCCCGGTCCCTCGCCCGCGTCTACGGAGCCTGCGTCGGCGACGTGGACCGGTCGGACGGCGGCCCCTTCCGGGTGCTCAGCTCCGACCAGGTGGACAAGGCGCTCGTCCAGCAGACCGCCGGGCCCGACCGGGTGCTCCTCGGAATGGACATCCAGTGGGGGATGGGGTTCATGCTGAACGTCGGTGTCATCGCCCTCGCCGGACTCGGGGGACCTCGCTCCTTCGGTCACTTCGGCATGGGCGGATCCGTGGGCTGGGCCGACCCCGACCTCGAGCTGGGCCTCGGCTACGTGATGAACCGGATGAGTCTCGGGGCCACGGGCGACAGCCGCAGTGCCGACCTCATCCACGCCACGCTCGCCGCGATCGGTGGTGGAGGCTGACACTGCATCCCGTGCACCGGGTGCAGTGGGCGTCCGGCGTCCGCACGGCTGCTCGAGAGCGGCGTCACCTGGCTACCGAAGCGTGATCTCCGGTGGCAGGTGAATTGCCACTTGGTACAGTTGCCCTGTGGTCGGGGCGGACGTGTTTAGACCTGAGCAATGGAACAACTTCTTCCTTCTGGTCGGAACGGGCGCGGTCACGCTCACCGGACTGGTGTTTGTGGCGATGTCGCTCAATCTCCGAGAAATCGCCATCGACGCCACCCACCGCAATCGGGCCATCAATACCCTGACGGGTCTCGCCCTGGTGTTCATGCGATGTGCGCTCGTCCTGATGGGAGATCAGACCTACAAGGCCATCGGAGCGGAACTGTTCGTGGTATGTGGCATCTCGGCTGCGGTGTTTGTCCGGGGCTACGTCAAAGCGGTGCAAATGAGTAGTGGTCTGACGCTCTCCCGCATCGTCGGTGGAACCCTCATACACCTGACGGAGATGATCGGTGCGGCACTGTTCTTCTGGGGACACCTGTCCGGACTGTATCTGGCGGCGATCGCCATGGTGACGAATACCTGTTACATGATCACGGCCGCCTGGCTGCTCGTTGTCGGCGCGTTCGGTCAGGAGGCGACCCCCACGGCATAGCTCCTCCTGCGGCTGCGACCCGAAGTGGAGGTAACCTCCGGCAGCCAGGCCCAGCGCGCCAGCGGGGGACCGACCCGGCGGATCGATCGATGTGTGCGGTGCCAACGAATGAGCGCCGCCGCGCCAGAGGTGTCGATGCCGGTCGTCACCCCGACGTGGCCGAGCCGCCCTCGGCGGGGGAGTCGAGCCGGGTGGCCGGCACCGATCTGGCCGAGTGGTGGGAGGCTGGTGTCGGATCCGGAACGGCAGCTGACAGCGAGGAGGGGTCCGGTGCGACGATCCGTCCTACGAGGGTCGATGCTGGGAGTGCTCCTCCTGGCGTCCGGGTGTGGTGTCGTCGGCGGGGCGGACGGTGCGTCCGCGGCTGCCACGTCATCGCACGACGCCGCGTCGGGGTCCGGCCGGTCGCCGAAGTCCCTCCTCGTGGCCTACGAGCACCAGGTCGTGTCCGGGACCCGGACCGTGTACGTCGAAGCGGCGGGGGGATCCGACCGCGACGACGGCGACTCGAGGAGGACGGCCTACGCCACCATCCAGCACGCCGTCGACGTCGCCCGGCCGGGTGACCGCATCCTGGTGGGCGCCGGCAACTACGGCTACCTGAGTGTCTACGGCTATCGGGGTGACGCCACGCACTGGCTGTCCGTCCAGAGCGTCTCCACCGGTGTCCGGCCGGTCATCGACGTGGCCGGCGACTCCGGTGACGACGGGGTGGACATCCAGGAGTCGAGCTTCGTCGGCCTCTACGGATTCCAGATCGAAGGCCTGCAGACGTCGCCGAGCCCGAACCCGTCGGGCGTGGGCGTCTTCCGCGACTCCGACCACGTGTTCATCTGGAACAACGACATCCACGACTTTCCCGGCGGCGGGGTGAACGACTTCTACTCCCCGGCCACCACCTTCGACGGAACGGCGCTGCCGGCCGGCGGCTGGGACGCGGTCGATGTCTCGTTCAACACGATCCACGACACCAGCAGGTACAACCCGACCAACACCTCGGGCATCTCCTTCTACGGGGCGGTGGCCACGACCACCGACACTCTGGGCGGATTCGGCTACCGGGCGGTGGGCAACTACATCTACGACGTCATCTGCCTGGTCGACTCCTCGTCCGGGGCCGGCACCTATCCCTACGTGACCGACGGCAACGGCATCAGCGTCGACAGCCTGTCGGTGCCCTACGTCGCCGGCCTCGCTCCTTATACGAAGACCGGCCTGATCGAGGGCAACGTGATCGCCGGCAACGGAGGGCGGGCCGTGCACGTCTTCAACTCGATCGACGTCGACGGCTTCTTCAACACGGCCGTCGACGACCTCTTGACCGACAGCCCCACCATCGACGGAGGTGCGGAACTCGATTCGAACGTCCCGGACGGCAACGTCCACTTCTACGGCAACGTCATCGTCCCCCGGCCGGCGACGAACGCGACCGACGCCGTCTCCACGTACGCCGACAACGTCATCGCCGGGGGTGTCGGTCCCGTCCCGACCGGAAACATCGATCACCGGACGGTGGGGCCGGCGTATCTCCTGGGCGACCCGACGCCGACCACGGTCACCTCCGGCCGGCCCATGCGCTTCTTCGTGCCCCGGCGAAAGGACCGCGTGCCGTTCGAGGTCGGCATGACCGGGTACCAGGCGCTGGACACCGGACGGGTCCGCACCGCCGGCGCCGTGCCGGCCGGGGCGCTCGGCAACGACTGACCCGGTGGGGGAGTCCGGCAGCCGCCCGCCCGCCGGGATCCGGCGTCGAGGGGGGCAGCGGGTCAGCCGACGGCGGCGCGCTCGGACGCCTGGAGCAGCTCGCTCAGCCGGGCCATGACGGGGATCGTGTCGTGGATGACCTTCTGCTCGGCCGGGGTCAGCTCGGACAGCGCGCTGCGCAGGGCCTCGGTGTAGCGGGCGCGCAGCCGGTGCAGCAGCTCGCCGCCCTCGGGGCGCAGCCGCACCAGGCTCGCCCGGCCGTCGAGCGGGTCCGGCACCCGTTCGATGAGGCTGCGGTCGGACAGGCTGTCGATCACACGGCTCATGGTGGCCGCCGTCGTGCCCTCCAGGTCGGCCAGGGCGCCCAGGCGGAGGGGACCGTCCTGCTCGATCCGGGCCAGGGCCGACGACTGCGAGGGGGTCATGTCCGACCCGGCGCGTGCCCGCAGCTGCCGCTGGATCCTGACGATGGCCACGCCGAGACCGGTCGCCTCCTCGATGGCGTCGAGGTCGTCGCCGGCCGTGTTCTCCAGTTCGTCGATCATGGTCACCTTTCTCCGCCCGGCCCGGCACCCACGATGGCACGGCACCGTTCCCGGCGACCACCAGTATAGTTAGTTAGTACCAACCAACTAGTTCGTCCGAACGCCCCATCCCGCACCGCCCCGTCCGAGGCCGGTGCGGACGGGCATCCGGAAGGAGTCCCCATGCCGCCGGCCGTCGAATCCAGGAACTACAAGTGGGTTGCGCTGACCAACACCACCATCGGCACCCTGATGGTGACCATCAACGCTTCGATCCTGCTCATCGCCCTCCCCAACATCTTCCGGGGCATCAAGCTGAACCCGCTCTCGCCGGGCAACACGTCCTACTTCCTGTGGATCCTGATGGGATTCCTGCTGGTCACCTCGGTGCTGGTCGTCAGCTTCGGACGGGTGGGGGACATGTTCGGCCGGGTGAAGATGTACACGCTGGGCTTCGCCATCTTCACGGTGTTCTCGGTGCTGCTGTCGGTCACGTGGATGTCCGGCCCGAACGCGGCGCTGTGGATCATCGTGATGCGCGTCGGGCAGGGGGTCGGTGGCGCCTTCATCTTCGCCAACTCGAGTGCCATCATCACCGACGCCTTCCCCGCCGACGAGCGGGGCTTCGCCCTCGGGATCAACGGCGTCGCCGCGATCGGCGGCTCCTTCCTCGGGTTGCTGCTGGGCGGGCTGCTCGCCCCGATCGAGTGGCGCCTGGTCTTCCTCGTCTCCGTACCGTTCGGCGTGTTCAGCACGGCGTGGGCCTACTTCCGCCTGCACGACAACGGCATCCGGGTCAAGGCGAGCATCGACTGGATCGGCAACATCGCCTTCGCCGTCGGGCTCGTCGGCGTGCTCGTCGGCATCGTCTACGGGCTCCAGCCCTACGGGGGCCACACCATGGGGTGGACCAGCCCCTTCGTCCTGGCCACGCTCATCGGCGGCGCGGCCGTCCTGGTCGGCTTCGTGGTCATCGAGCACCACGTCGACGACCCGATGTTCCAGCTCCACCTGTTCCGCAGCCGGGCCTTCGCCATGGGCAACCTGGCCGGGCTCATGGCCGCGTTGGCACGGGGTGGGCTCCAGTTCATCCTGATCATCTGGCTCCAGGGGATCTGGCTCCCCCTGCACGGCTACAGCTTCGAACGGACGCCGTTGTGGGCCGGTATCTACATGATCCCGCTCACCGTCGGCTTCTTCATCTCCGGCCCGCTCGCCGGCAAGCTGGCCGACCGCTACGGACCGCGTCCCTTCGCCACCGCGGGCCTGATCGGGAGCGGTCTCGCCCTCCTCGGGCTCCAGGCCCTCCCCATGAACTTCCCCTATCCCCTCTTCGCGCTCCTCCTCCTGCTGGTCGGACTCTCCCTCGGCCTCTTCGCCGCCCCCAACACCAGTGCCGTGATGAACAGCCTCCCGGCCAACCAGCGGGGTGCCGGCGGCGGCATGCTGAACACCTTCCAGAACTCGGCCAGCGTCCTGTCCATCGGCTTCTTCTTCACCATCATCACGCTCGGCCTGGCCACCGCCCTCCCGCACGCGCTCTACGGCGGCCTCACCGCCCAGGGCGTGCCCGCCCCGGCGGCCCAGTCGATCTCCCACCTGTCCCCGATCGGCAGCCTGTTCGCCGCCTTCCTGGGGATCAATCCGATCCACCAGCTGCTCGGTGCCCATCTGCTGACCCACCCCGGGGTCCACGGGGCCTATCTGACCGGCCGGAGCTTCTTCCCGAACCTCATCGCCGGGCCCTTCGGCAAGGGCCTGCGCCTGGCCTTCAGCCTGGCCGCCGTGCTGTGCTTCATCGGAGCCGTGTTCTCGTGGATGCGGGGATCCGGCCAGTCCGAGGTGCACCACTCGTTCCTCGAGGACGCCGAGGAGGGCCTGGCCGAGGTCGCCGACGTGGCCATGTCCGAGGTCGGTGCGTAGCCGTGTGGTCCTCCCACCTGGCGAGCTCCGAGCCTGTCGGTGGTCCACGGTCCCGAACCAGGACGTCGGGTGGCCCGGACCATTGACCATCGAAAGGTCACCGGCCGGCGTCTGGCCCGTGCCCCTGGTGGTCGACCTCGCCGCGTAAGGCGTGAAGCTCGGCCTGAGACCTTCGGAGGGCGACCTCCGTTGATGCCGCCATGGCCAGCGTGGCGATCACGTGCAGGTCGGTCCTGCTCCACTCGTGTGGGCTGGCGTCCATGACGCAGAACGTACCGAGGACGACACCGTCACCATCGAGCAGGGGATACCCCGCCCACGATACGGCCGAGAATGCCTTGATCGCCGCATCGCCAGTGGTCCGTGGGTCGGAGTTGGCGTCAGCCACGATGAACGGTCGACCGGAGCCGATGACGAAGCGGCAGAACGACTGATCGATCGGAGCCAGTAGGGGCAGGCCCTCGGGAAAGCCGACCGCACTCATGGCGGTGGTGTACTCGGAGTCCACGAGGGCGATGACGCCGCTGGACACACCGATCACCTCGACGGCCAACTCGATCAGCCTGTCGAAGGGATCCTCCGGGCCGATCCCGACGAGACCGGATCTCTCCACCGCGGCAAGCCGTTGCGGAGAGCGGACTTCTCGTTCCCATTCGAGTGTCATTTGACCATCGGTCCCAATTCGTCGACGTCGCCCCTGCCGCCCAACGAGAGCAACGAACCGTTCTGACGCAGTCGACTCAGACCTGAGCGGATCCGGCTCTTGACCGTACCTTCTGGGAGTCCCAATCGGATCGCTACGGCTCCGTAGCTGAGGCCGGAGAAGAAGGCGAGGACGATCGGTTCCCGTTCGGCGGCGGGGAGCCGGATCAATGCCTCACGCACGGCGAGCGCCGACTCCGCTCCCATGAGCACGTCATCGGCATCGACGTCCAGGGACCGCGGCCGCTCCGCCGTCTCCCTTCGGGTCCTGGCCGTCTCGGCGCGCACCATGTCGATGCTCCGCCCCCGCGCCTTGAGGCGCAGATAGGCGAGCAGTGTGCCGCGGGCCGGATCGAACTTCTCGGGAAAGAACCAGAGGGACACGAACACCTCGGCGACGACGTCCTCACAACGATCGTCCCTGATGAGGATCATTCGGGCTGCCGCCGTCACCGATGCGGAGTGGCGGCGGTAGATCTCGGCGTAGGCATCCCCACTCCCATCGAACAGACTGGCGACGAGGTCGAGATCGCTCCACTTGACGAAGGGGACGTCCCCGGGGGCGGCATCCGTCGCCGGCGGAGCTGGTGGAGTGACCGTCGGAGCCTGCACCGAGGTTCTCGGGATGCCCGAATTCTCTTGTCCCGTCGCCACCACGCCGTGCACCGGCCTTCAGCCTGGAGTCCGCGGGGGCCGGGCGGTGCTCACGACCCCACACTCGACCAGGGGTTGATCGGCAACCTACACCCCGGCGGCTCCAGGCGTCCTCGCCGTTGGGATCTCCCGCTCGGAGAGCGCCATGTCGGTGATCCCGAACCGCCCCGACCGGTCGAGCACCGGCACGGCCGCCGGAAAATGTTTCATCCACTCGCTCGACGGCCCCGAACTAATTCTGCGGCCACGTGAGCGGCACGCCATCGCCATGTAGCCCGATCCTGCCCAGGAGGTCACGATGAGCGAGTTCAGCCGGCGGATATTCCTCAAGCGCGGCACTGCCGCAGTGGCCCTCGCGGGAGCCGCCTCCGCCATCCCCGCGCTCCCCGCACTCATCGGCGTCGCCGACACCCAGGCACCCGCCGACGTCGGGGCCGCCGAGAGCGCCGCCGAGGACACGGGGCCGATCGACTCGGTCGGCGGGCCCATCATCGCCCACGTCCGCGACCTCACTTCCGGCGAGATCGGGCTGTTCACCGGGACCGACGAGATCACGGTGCACGATCCCCAGCTCGCGGCGTCCATCCTCCGCGCCTTGCGATGACCGCGCTCGTACCCGAACTGCTCGCCGCCTGTCCATCCATCGATCATCCGACCAACAAGGAAGCCGAGGTATCCCATGTCGTCCCATCGTGAAGCGCCGCAGATCTCGAAGGACCCCGTCGCCGACTCGACGGACCTCTACGCGTTCGTCAGTCCCGATCAACCGGACACGGTGACGCTCATCGCCAACTACGTCCCCCTGCAGGCTCCGGACGGGGGCCCGAACTTCTACGAGTTCGGCGACGACGTTCTCTACGCCATCAACATCGACAACGACGGGGACGGTGACGCGGACATCAGCTTCCAGTTCCAGTTCACCAGCCGGATCACCGACCCCGACACCTTCCTGTACAACACGGGGCCGATCACGAGTCTGACGAGCCCGTCGTGGAATCGTCGCCAGACCTACTCGGTGACCCGGGTGGACGAGCGCGGGAGCCACGTCCTCGGGACCGGCATCCCCTGCCCGCCGTGCAACATCGGACCGCTGTCCACACCGGACTTCCCGGCGCTGGTGTCAGAGGCGATCACGACGGTGGCCCCGGGTACGAAAGTCCTGGCCGGTCAACGGGCAGAGGGCTTCTACGTCGACCTGGGGGCGGTCTTCGACCTCGGCATCCTCCGCCCGTTCGAACAGGACCATACGACGTTCGGCCTGGCCGGGACCGGCCTCGGAACGATGGCCAAGGGGGTCAACTCCACCGACGGGGTCAACGTCCACAGCATTGCCATCCAGGTCCCCATCGACCAGCTGACGGCCGACGGGCGGACGGCGACCTCGGTGACCGACCCGACCGCGGTCCTCGGAGTGTGGACGACCGCCAGCCGGCAGAAGGCGCGGATCTTCGGCAACTGGCCGGGGGAGAACTACAACTCCGGCCCGTATGCCCAGGTATCGCGCCTCGGCAACCCCCTCGTCAACGAGGTCCTCATTCCGATGGCGGCGAAGGACTACTGGAACTCGCTGCCGCCGGCCGCGGACCAGGAGTTCGCGTCACACGTCGCCCACCCCGAACTCGCAGGGCTGCTCAACGTGCTCTACCCCGGGGTGTTCCCCCACCTGGCGTCCTACGTTTCGTCGGGCGCACCGCGGGCCGACCTCCTCGCCATCCTCCTGACGGGCATTCCCGCCGGCATCGTCCCCGGATTCCAGAATTACACCGGGCCGCGGCAGGCGGACATGCTGCGGCTGAACGTCGCCATTCCCCCGACGACCACGGGTGCGTCCAACCTCGGCCTGGTCGGTGGCGATCCTGCCGGCTTCCCGAACGGCCGGAGGGTGTTCGACGACGTGGTCACCATCGAACTCCGCGCCATCGCCGGTGCCACGCTTCCGCTGGTCGACCCCGGGTACACACCGGACGCGGCCGCCGGGGCCATCTCGATGGGGTTGACCTCGGGGCCCACCGATCTCACGGCGATGGGCACCGAGAACTACCTGTCCGAGTTCCCCTATCTGGGTACACCGCATTCCGGGTTCGCCGTGCCGGCGGCGAGTTGACCGTGCACCGTCACGGAACTGAAGCCATCCCACCACCGAGTGGGCAGGGGAGCGTCATGATCGACGTGGGTGGATCGTGTGGCGCACTGATCGTCTTCACATCGGAGTCCATGCTCGGTGTGGAGATCGAGATCCGACGCCGGGGCCAGGCCTGGGTCGGGACCCACACGGCGGTGCGCCGGCGTGACCTCCGGGACGCGGTCGCATTCGCCGGAGTGTTCGGATCGATCGTCGAAGGCGAGTACGAACTGCGGACGCCGGCAGCCGACGGGGGCCCCACAGGGGACGGGGCCGAACTGGAGGTGGCGGTCGTGGGAGGGGAGATCACCCAGATCCAGTGGCCGAGCGTCACGGCCCCCTCACCCTGACCACGATCGGCGACCGCGCCCCGATCGGCGATTCGTCCGCATGTGGTGCGGTTCGAAGCCGACCGGCCGGCCCATGGCCGCAGACACGGGGATCGGGTGGCAACGAGTCCCGGCGGGTTGACGGCGGGTGAGTGGCGGGCCCGGAACTTCGGGTGGCGGAACCTCCTGCTCGACGGGCCCGAGCGTCGGCGTTGGTTTCGGTCCGCAACACGTGTTTCTCCGGGCGATCCCTCCGATCGCACGCTGAGCCCTTCCCCGTACGGCCGAATGATGGGCAGTTCCGTCGGCAGCCGGCCCTCCGGCAGGCCCGACCGCGCTCAGCCCGGGGTGCGCCAGTCGTCGCGCTCGGGCAGCGGGTGGCGGAACAGCGCGGCCGCGTTGCCGCCGGCCACCCGGCGGAGGTCCGTCTGGCGCAGTCCGGCGAAGTTGCGGGCCAGGACCGTCTGGGTGTCGGGCCAGGTCGAGTCGGCGTGGGGGTAGTCGCACTCCACCATGACGTGCCCGAGGCCGATCCGGTCGAGGAGGGGCACCATCGACGGGTCATCGATGGTGCAGAACCAGAAGTTGCGGCCCAGGACCTCGCTCGGGCGCAGGTCGTCCTTCCAGGCCCCGCTCTCGGTGCCCGACGCCGAGTGGTCGAGGACGTAGTCGGCCCGGTCCATGAGCATGGGGACCCAGCCGATGCCCCCTTCGGACATGGCCACCTTCACGTCCGGGAACCGGGTCGCCATCCCGGACCACAGCCACTCCCCGGCGGCGATGAGGGCGTTGACCGGAAAGACGGTGGGCAGCAGCTCGAACGGTGGGTCGGCGGAAGGCAGGGGGGCCCAGGCCGAGGCCCCGGTGTGGAGGCAGATGACCGTGTCGGTCTCCTCACAGGCCGCGAAGAAGGGATCCCAGTGACCGGTGAAGATCGAGGGGAAGCCGAGCTGAGACGGGAACTCGGGGAAGCTCACCGCCTTGAATCCCAGCCCGGCGTTGGCCCGCACCTCGCTGGCGGCCACGTCCACGTCGTCGAGCCAGGGCAGCTGCAGCGGGATGATCCGCTCGGGATGGGTGCCGGCCCAGACCTCGAGATGCCAGCGGTTCCAGGCGCGGGTGCAGGCCAGGCCCAGCTCCTTGTCGTCGGCCCGGGAGAAGACCGCGCCGCAGAACCCGGCGACCAGCGAGGGGAAGCAGAGCGACGCCCAGATGCCGGCCAGGTCCATGTCGGCCACCCGGGCCCCGATGTCGAAGCAGCCCGGTCGCATCTCGTCGAACCGGGCCGGCTCCATGCTCCACTCGTGGCGCGGCCGTCCCACCACCGCGTTGAGCCCGATGTTGGGGTACTCGTTCCCTTCGAAGCGCCAGACCTGGCGACCGTCGGTGGTCTCGTGGACCCGGGGGGACCGATCGGCGAGGGCCCGTGGCATCCGGCCGTCGAACAGGTCGGGCGGCTCGATGAGGTGGTCGTCGACGGAGATGACCGGCACGATGACGGCTCTCGGCTCCGGGTCCGGCAGCAGCGTGCTCCCCACGGTGCCGAGGGTAGCCTGGCCCGGTACCGCCGACGCCGGAGGGTGGGGACCGGAGTTGGCATGTCCGGGGGGAGCCGTCGGGACGCCGGAGGGAGCGGCCCCGTCGGATCGCGGTCGGGAGATGCACGGGGACGGCAGGGCCGCCTCCGTGTGGGCCCGGGGGAATCTGTGTGGGCCCGGGGGAAACGGAGGAGGGCACGGTGATCGATCTGGTGATCCGGGGGGGCGACGTCGTCGACGGAACGGGCGCGCCGGCCCGACGGGCGGACGTGGCGGTGGACGGGGGCCGCATCGTGGCCATCGGCGAGGTGGCCGAGTCGGGGGCCAGGGAGATCGACGCCACCGGCCTGTTGGTGGCCCCGGGGTTCGTCGACCTCCACACCCACTACGACGCCCAGCTGTTCTGGGACCCGACCGCCAGCCCCTCACCGCTCCACGGGGTGACGACGGTCTTCGGAGGCAACTGCGGGTTCTCCCTGGCCCCGACCGGTCCCGAGCACTCCGACTACCTCACCCGGATGCTGGCCCGGGTGGAGGGGATGCCCCTGGCCGCCCTCCGGGCCGGCCTGGACTGGGAGTGGGACTCCTTCAGGTCGTGGCTGGGCCGACTCGACGGCCGGATCGGCGTCAACGCCGGATTCCTGGTCGGCCACTCGACACTCCGCCGGGCGGTGATGGGGGACGACGCCGTGGGCTCGGTGGCCACCGACGCCCAGCTGGCGGCGATGGAGGCACTGCTCGGCCGGTCGCTGTCCGAGGGGGCCATGGGCCTGTCGTCGTCCACGGCGCACACCCACAACGACGGCGACGGCCGGCCGGTGCCCTCGCGGTCCGCCGGGCCCGGGGAGCTCGAGCGGCTGGCCGCCGTGGTGGCGGAACATGCGGGGACCACCGTCGAGATGATCATCCCGGGCTGCATCAACGGGTTCTCGGACGAGGACATGGCGTTCCTGGCCACGCTCTCGGTGGCGGCCCGTCGGCCGGTCAACTGGAACGTACTGGCCCCCACGGCGGGCAACCCCGACGGCACCGTGCGGCAGCTGTCCGCCTCGGACCGGGCGGCCCGGGACGGAGGACGGGTGGTGGCGTTGACGCTCCCCCACACCATGGCCCTCCGGCTCTCCTTCGAGCACGGCGCCATCCTCGACGGACTGCCGGGCTGGCGTCAGTTCTTCGCCCTCAGCGTCGACGACCGGATCGAGATCCTGGTCGACCCGGCGGCCCGGGGACCCATGGACGACCGGGCGCAGTCGGAGGAGGCCGGGGTGCTCCGGTTCCTGGCCGACTGGGGGCGCCTGGTCATCGCCGAGACGTTCTCGGGCGACAACGAGGGACTGGTGGGCCGGTCGGTGGCGGACGTGGCCGCCGACCGGGGTCTGTCCGCCTGGGACGCCATCTGCGAGGTGGTGGTGGCCGACCGGTTGCGCACCGGGTTCTCGGTGCCCATCCCGGCGTCCGAGTCGGACTGGGCGGCCCGGGCGGAGGTCTGGCGCGACACGAGGGCGGTGGTGGGCGGCTCGGACGCGGGGGCCCACCTGGACACGATGTGCGGGGCGGTCTATTCGACCTCCCTCCTCGGGCTCGGTGTCCGCCAGCGGGGACTGCTCAGCTTCGAGGAGGCGGTCCGACTGCTGACCGACGTACCGGCCCGGCTCTACGGGCTGGTGGACCGGGGCCGGCTGGCCGAGGGATGGTGGGCCGACATCACGGTGTTCGATCCGGCCACCGTCGGCCCGGGCGAGCTGCACACCCGCGACGACCTGCCCGGGGGAGCGAGCCGGCTGTACGCCGGGTCGGTGGGAGTGGAGCACGTGCTGGTCAACGGGGTCGAGGTGGTGACCGGTGGTGACCTGACCGGCGCGCTCCCGGGTGCCATCCTCCGGTCGGGCACCGACACCGTCACGGTCGATCCGACCCCGGCCTGAGCTGGACTGGCCCGGGCGGTGCGGAGTTCTCGGCGCCCCCGGGGAAGGAACGGAGTGCCGGATCCCTCGGCTGAAGCGCTCGCTCCTCCACCACCTCGGGAAACGTCACCCGGCGAGCCAGACCTGGCCGCCGCCGCGTCATCCCCTGCGAGCTGGTGGTCCCCGGTGCTATGCAGTGATCAGCGGAAAGCAGCTCTCGTTGGCACGTGGTCGCTACGTGGCGGAACCGATCGGAGACAGCCGATGATGCGGAGAACGTCGTCATCTATGGTGGCGGTGGCACTGTCGATCCTGTTGGTGGGCGTGGCGGCGACCCCGACCACGGCCACAGCCGGTACCGGCCCGGTTGCGGCACCGGCCCGGTCGACCGGGCCCGCACCCGGCGAGGTCATGTGCTCCTTCAGCGGTAGGTTCACCTTCTCGCCCGCCATCGGCAAGGGGGGCGGCTTCACCGTCCCTTCGGACCTCAAAGGGACGCTGGGCAGCTGCCAGACGACCGACGGATCGGTGGGCATCGCCAGCGGGATCCTGAGCGGAACGTTCTCCGGGGCTCCCTTCGCCTGTGCTCTGGGATGTGCCGGTTCAGACGCCTCGGCTGCGCTGTCCGTGAAGTGGAAGGGAACACACGGGGGCACCAGGGCGAGATTCAGCGACTCGACGATCACCGACACCGGATCCCGCGCGATCACCAGCGCCGCCGGTGACGTCGGGTTCTTCGTCCCGGGTGTGGGTAACTCCTCGACGGTGACCGGCTCGTTCGCCTCCAACGGTTCCTACCTGGACCTGGTGTCCGCCGACACACCGGGCCAGTACGCCTCTGCTGAGATCGCCAAGGGTGGGCTCAAGCGCCTCGCCGTGACCGGGACCCTTACCCTGCGGGACATCACCGCCTACGTGACGAACGCCCCGGACGACTCCGTCAGGCCGATCGACACCGCGACGAACACACCCGGGTCGGTGATCCGCCTCGGAACCAATCCTTACGGCACCGAGCCCGATGGGATCGCCGTCTCACCCGACGGTGCGACTGCGTACGCGGTGAATTACGGAGACGGCACCGTCACGCCGATCAACACGTTCACCGACGCCCCCGGCCCGGTGATCGATGTCGGTGAGGGCCCCTACTTCGTCGCCTTCACCCCCAACGGGTCCACTGCCTACGTGACGAACAGTGGGGATGACACGGTCACACCGATCGACACCGCCGACGAGGCTCCAGGACCGGCCATCCACGTCGGGAGTGGCCCGTATGGCATCGCGATCACACCCGACGGTGCCACCGCCTACGTGGCGAACCAGAACGACGGCACGGTCACACCAATCGACACCGCGACGAACGCACCCGGACCCGTCATCCACGTCGGGAGCGATCCATTCGCCCTCGCCATCACCCCGAACGGGGCCACCGTCTACGTGGCGAACAGTGGCGACGGCACCGTTACGCCGATCGACGTCGCCACCGACGTGCCGGGGCCGGTGATCCACTCCGGAGGTGGTCCTCTGGGAGTCGCCATCACCCCGAACGGCGTCACCGCATATGTGGCGAACCAGGATGGCGGCACCGTCACGCCGATCGCCATCTCCTCCGGTACGCCGGGGGTGGCGATATCCGTCGGGGACTCGCCCTGTTTCGTCGCCATCACCCCCGATGGATCCACCGCCTACGTGACGAATCGTAACGACTACGTCACGCCGATCGACACGTCCACCAATACGGCGTTGGGACCGATCCCCATCGGGACCGGTCCCTATGACATCTCCATCGGCTGAGGGGAACCTGGCCGACCCGAGATCCGAGTCCTGGGCGACGGATCGGAGCACCGCGCACCCAGTGACGCTCCGTGGACCCGGTCTCCCGAGCGGGCGGGAGCCGATCCGGTCGCCCTCAGGGTTCGTGACGGAACATCGTCGGTGGCGATCATGTGTGCTTGACGAGCGGGATGTCGTAGAGCCGCTCCCAGTTGTCGCCGACGATCTTCGCCTTCGACGACTCGGGGTAGGGCATCTGCGCGAACGTGTCGACGGCATGGGGGTACAACGAGTCGCCGTGGGGGTAGTCGGTCGAGAACACGAGGTTGTCGTCGCCGAAGGTGTCGAGGTAGGGCTGGGCGGTCTCCTCCTCGGCCTCGATGCCGAGGAAGCACTGCCGGCGGAAATAGCCGCTCGGCTTCATCGTCAGCTCGGGAGCGTCGACGGCGCCGACCCACTCGTAGTGCTCGTCGAGGCGGTGCAGCAGCCAGGGCGCCCACGAGCAGTTTCCCTCGAGCAGTCCGACGCGGAGCCGTGGGAACCGCTCGAGCACGCCGCCGCCGCACAGGCACACCGTCACGAACTGGATCGCCAGCGGCTGGTTGAACGTGTGCCACAGCATGAGCTCGTCGAGCACCTCGAGCGAGAAGTCGGGTGTGAGGTAGGTCTGGCCACCACCGTGGAAGGTGATCGGGACACCGAGGCGTTGGATCTCCTCCCACAGCGGGTCGTAGGCGGGGTGGTGCCAGGGTCGGCGATTGACACATCCCGGTGCGAGGAAGACCGCCTTGAAGCCGAGCTCCTCGACACAGCGCCGCGCCTCGAGCACCGCGCCGTCGACATCGTGCGGCGCGACCATGGCGGCGCCGTACATCCGGTCGGGCGCGTGGTCGCACAGCTCCTTGACGTAGTCGTTGTAGGCGCGGGCGATGGCAGAGGCGAAGGCGGGCTCGAGTCCGTCCGGTCCGACCGCCTCGGTCGAATCGAGGCCGAGGACGAACAGCCCGCGCGACGGAAAGAGGACCGCGAGGTCGAGTCCCTCGCGGTCCATGGCGGCCAGCTGTGACGCCGCGTCCCACCCGCTCGCCTCGGCGGCGGCGTACACGCTCTCGTGTTCCGGTCGCCAGCCACGCCTCGGTGCGTCGATCGGCTGCGGCTTCACGGCGCCCAACCGCAGGAGCGTGTGGTTCTTCACCCGCACACGCATGTCGCGGGTGATGTCGGTCAGGCCCTTCGGCGCCGCGTGCCGGTACTCCGGCGCGATGTAGCGCTCCCAGAGGTCCGGTGGCTCCATGATGTGGAGGTCGCTGTCCGCGATGACGTGATCCCTGATCGCCATGTGATTACCGTAACGGAGATGGGCGTCGAATCCCGGGGAACCAGAGTCGGGGCCGTCGTTCCGGCCTACGTGCGCACGACCGGGCTGCAGAACTGGAACCGCTACGCGGCCGTGAACGACGAGTTCATCGACATCCACATGGACGACGAGTCAGCCCGGGCGGTCGGCATGCCCGGTGTGTTCGGGATGGGCAATCTCCGGATCGCCTACCTCCACAACATGCTGCACGACTGGGTCGGTGACACGGGCGACATCGCCGAGTTCCGCTGCGAGTTCCGGGGCACCAACCTGAAGGGCGACATCCTCACGGGGCACGGCACCGTCACGGGCGTGGCGGATCGGCTCGTATCCCTCGACCTCGGTGTGACCAACCAGGACGGAGCGGAGACCACGCCGGCGACCGCCACGGTCGTGCGCTTCGAGGACGGCCGGGCCGAGATGCCCGAGGAACCCCAGCCGTCGGCACCCAGTGGTGGGGCGTCGCCCGGTACGTTCCTGACGCAGGAGACCATCGACAGGATCGGTCGCACGCTGGCGCCGGTCGCGGCGCCCGCCGTCGGCGTCAACGACATCGCCCGTTGGGCGACGGCGACCTACTGGCCCGTGCGCCCGCCGGCGGCCTACGTCGACGCCGATGCGGCGGCCTCGACGCCGTGGGAGGGCATCGTCGCCCCGCGGGACTTCGACCCGTTCGCCTGGATGCCGGACCGGCCGTGGAGTGGCGACTGGCTCCTCGGCATGGGGATCGAGCCGGGCCGGCGGGTGCTGAACGGCGGCCAGTGGAACCGCTATGCGGCGCCGATCCGGCCGGGTGACGTGATCTCGGTGGTCCGGCGCTTCGTCGATGTCGTCGAGCGCGAGACGAAGCGCGGTCCGATGGTGTTCTTCACCAGTGAGTTCCGTTGGACCAACCAGGACGGTGCGCTCGTCCGCCTCGCGGAGCAGACCACCATCTACTACTGAGGCCGTCACACCGTGATGCCGAAGACCTCGGCGGCGACGGTGAGGGCGTCGTTGGCGGCCGGCACTCCGGCGTAGACGGCGACCTGCATCAGTACCTCGACCAGCTCCTCCTGCGGGATGCCGAGGTTACGGGCGCCGGCGAGGTGGCCGCGCAGCTCGCCGGTGCGGCCGAGGGCGGCGAGCATGGCGACGGTGATGAGGCTGCGGTCGCGCAGGGGCAGCGCGTCGCGCGACCAGATCTTGCCGAACGCGGTCTCGGCCACCCAGGCGTAGAAGTCCGGGGCCAGCTTGGCGGCCGGTCGGGGGGTGCCGCCGCTGGCCATCTGCGGCCACAGCGTCGCCTGGATCTCGCGACCGGTGTTCAGGTCCTCGTCAGTCATGTCAGTCGACCCCCTCGAAGATGTTGACCGTGCAGACGCTTCCGCCACCGACGCAGTGGGCGAGTCCGAACCGGGCGCCCTCGACCTGACGGGCGCCGGCCTCCCGTCGGAGCTGGAGTGCGAGCTCGTGGACCATCGCCACCCCGGTCGGACCACCGGGGTGGCCGCGGGCGATCAGGCCGCCGTCGGTGTTGAACGGGATCCTCCCACCCAGCGCGGTCTCGCCGCCCGCCACGAGCTTGTCGCCCTGGCCCGGCTCGCAGAAGCCGAGCAGCTCGTAGTACTCGAGCTCCTCGTTGGCGAAGGCGTCGTGGCACAGCGCGAGCGAGATGTCGTCGGGGCCCACACCGGCTGCGTCGTAGGCCTCCTGCCCGGTGGTCCGGGTCATCGTGGGTGGGCCGACCACGGGCCCGAGGAAGGCGTGGCCGGGCGAGTAGGCCTCGCTCTGCGCGGCCGACGACAGGCAGCGGACGAGCCGCCGGTCGGGGAAGCGCCGACGGACGAAGTCCTCACCCGCCACGATGACGGCGGCGGCGCCGTCATCGGCGGGGCAGCACATCATCGCGGTGAGCGGCTCGGCGATCATCCGCGACGCCATGACCTCCTCGACGGTCACGGCGTGGTCGGGTTGCCGGTGGGCCAGCGGGTTGAGGGCGCCGTGGTTCCAGTTCTTGGCGGCGATGGCCGCGAAGGTCTCGGGTGCGGTGCCGTAGTCGTGCATGCGCCGTTGCGCCCACAGGGCGAAGAAGGCGGCCGGCAGGATCGACGCGTCGAGCTGGTCACGCCCCGCCCCGCGGCTCATGCTGCCCGAGGTGGACCCTCGCCCGGCCACGTCGGTCATCTTGTCGAAGGTGAGCGCCATGGCGACCTCGGCCCGACCGGAGGAGACGGCCCACGCCGCCTCCCGGAACGCGAACAGGCCGGTGGCCGACGCGTTCTCGATGTGGGTCACCGGCAGGCCGGTCAGGCCGAGCTCCTTGACGGCCTTGACGCCCACCTGGTGCTGCAGTCCGAGGTAGCCGACGAACACCTCGTCGATGTCGGCCAGGGTCAGGCCGGCGTCGTGGAGCGCCAGCAGACCGGCATCGCGCGCCAGTTCGACGGCCGGCACGTCGCGGTACATGCCGAAGCGCAGCTGACCCACGCCGGCGATCGCGGTGCCCTCGAACCTCACCGGTCCGCCCCCACGGGCGTGAACCGGTAGATCACCACGTCGTTCCCGTCGGCGTCCTGGCGCAGCGTCTCCAGGCCGAGCTCGAGCTGCATGCCGATCGAGAAATCGCCCGGCGCACCCATGAGGATCGCCTGGACGCGCGGCCCCTCGGCGAGGTCGACCTGGCCGACCGCGTACTCGCTCACCTCGGCGTCGGTCTTGGCGAACAGCGGGACGTGAACCCACGTCCACGTGTAGAGCGTGCCGCTCGTGCTCAGCAGCACGTCGTCGGTCCCCTCGTGCAGGCACTTCGCACACACGAGCCGGCGTGGGTAGAACACCTCGTCGCACGCCGGGCACCGGCTTCCGCGGAGCCGGACCGGTGCGTCGTCGCCGTCGGTGACCTCGAAGTAGTCGGCGATCGGGACGCGGGCCACTACGCCTCCTCGTCCTTCGGGGTGATGGTGAGCTCGATGCCGCTGCGCGCCTCGGCCTCCAGCACGAGGTCGCTCCAGTCATGGTCGCCCAGGCCCCGTGCAACGGCGTCGCTCAGGAAGGCGAGCGTCGCTCCGGCGACCGGTGTCGGCACGCCCTGCGCCGTCCCCAGCTCGCCGATCAGGCGGGCATCCTTGGCCGCGAGCCGCAACGAGAACTCCGTCGGCCGGCCCCGGGTGTTGATCCCTTCGATGCCGCGATCGAGGAAGTAATTCGACGGACCGCTGAGCTTCACGATCTCGGTGGCGGTGCGGACGTCGATGCCCGCCCTGACGGCGAGCGACACGGCCTCGAACGCCGCGATCGCCCCGCTGAACGCCAGCAGGCTGTTGGCCAGCTTCATGGTGGTGCCGGCGCCGACCGGGCCGAGGTGGAAGGTCGCCCGCCCCAGCGAGTCGAGCAGCGGCAGCACGGTGGCGACGGCGTCGTCCTCGCCCCCCACCATGAAGACCAGCCTGCGGTTGACGGCGCCGACGTGCCCACCGGTGAGGGGCGCCTCGACGAACCGGTGGCCGCTCCCGGCCAGCTGCTCGGCGATGGCCTGGTTGCTCTCCGGCAGGGTGGTCGACAGGTCGCACAGGACGGCACCGGCCGGCGCGGCGGCCGCCCATTCGGCCGCCACCGATGCGACGGTGCCCGGATCCGGCAGGGAGGTGAAGGTCACGTCGCTGTCGCTGTCGCTGTCGGTGGCGACGTCGGTGACCGAGCTACCCCGGGCGGCGCCTTCGACCGATGCCACACGCCCGGGGTCGAGGTCGAACACGGTGACCCGGTGCCCGTCGGCGACGAGGTTGCGCGCGATGGCACCGCCGATGTTGCCCAGACCGATGACGCCGACCCCGCTCATCGACCGGTGCTCCCTGGTGCCGCCCACCCGCACATGCCCGCCATCCTTACCGAAAGTGGCACTACCATGCGCCGCGATGGATCCCGCTGGTCAGCACCTCCTGGCGCACGCCGCCGCCGACCCCGAAAAGGCGGCCGTCGTGATGGGTGCCACCGGGGCGACCCGCACCTATGCCGAGGTCGCGGACGCATCCGGGCGGCTCGCCCGGGCCCTCCACGACCGTGGGCTGCGGAAGGGCGACCACGTGGCGGTCCTGCTCGACAACCAGCCCGAATTCTACGACGTCATCTGGGCGGCGATCCGGTTGGGTGCCTACGTCACGCCGGTCAACTGGCACCTCGTCGCCGCCGAGGCCGGATACATCGTCGACAACTGCGACGCCGCCGCCGTCATCGTGGCCAGCAGCCTCGCCGACGTCGTGCTCCAGATGGAGCCCTACATGGGGAAGGTCACCTCGAGGATCTGCGTGGACGGCGACATCCCCGGATTCGACCGGCTCGAGGACGTGATCGCCGGTGTCGAGCCCGGCCTCGGCGATGCGGAGGCCGAGGGCGGGTGGATGTTCTACTCCTCAGGCACGACCGGTCAGCCGAAGGGGATCCTGCCGCCGCTCCCGACCGGCGACGTCGGCGCCCCGTCGTTCCTCACCACCATGCTCTCCGGCATGTTCGGGTTCGACGCCAGCACCGTCTACCTGTCGCCCGGCGCGCCGCTCTACCACGCCGCACCCGCCGGTTGGACGTACGGCACCCAGCGACTCGGTGGCACCGCGATCGTGATGGAGCGCTTCGAGCCGCTCGAGGTGCTGGCGGCGATCGAGCGTCACCGTGTCACGCACGTGCAGTTCGTGCCGACGCACATGATCCGCCTGCTGAAGCTGTCCGACGAGGAACGCTCGCAGTTCGACCTCTCATCGCTGCGGGTCGTCGTGCACGCCGCCGCCCCCTGTCCGGTCGAGACGAAGCAGCGCTTCATCGAGTGGGTCGGCCCGATCCTCCACGAGTTCTACAGCGGATCCGAGGGCGCCGGCCTGACGTACATCGACAGTGCGGCGTGGCTGGAGCATCCGGGCTCGGTGGGGAAGTCGATGACGGGCCAGATCCACATCGTGGGCGCCGACGGCGAGGAGGTGCCGGTCGGCGAGGAGGGCGAGGTCTGGTTCTCCACCAACCGGAGCTTCGAGTACTACCACGAGCCCGAGAAGACGAAGGAGGCGTGGGACCGGCGCGGCTGGTCGTGGATGGGTGACGTGGGCCGGGTCGACGACGAGGGCTTCCTGTACCTCACCGACCGGGCGTCGAACATGATCATCAGCGGGGGCGTGAACATCTATCCGCGCGAGATCGAGGACGTCCTCGTCGTGCATCCCCTGGTCGACGACGTCGCCGTGCTCGGCGTGCCCGACCCCGACATGGGCGAGCGGGTGACGGCGTTCGTCCAGCGCGCCCCCGGAGCCGACATCGACGGCGACGAGCTCATCGCCTGGTGCCGAGCGCGGATGAGCCACTTCAAGTGCCCGAAGGAGGTGCGCTTCGTCGACGAGCTCCCGCGGCTACCGACGGGGAAGCTCCTCAAGCGCAGGCTGCTGAGCCGAGCTGAGCCGAGCTGAGCCGAGCAGGACCGGACGCGTCATGAAACGATGACGCAGCTGTCGGATCGACGGGAGGACCCCATGGGTGGAAGTTGTCAGGGACGGGTGGCCATCGTGACGGGTGCAGGCCGGGGTATCGGCCGTGAGCACGCCCTGATGCTGGCCGCCGAGGGTTGCCAGGTCGTGGTGAACGACCTGGGCGGGGGCGCCGACGGCCACGGCGTCGACGCCGGACCGGCCCAGGAGGTCGTGGCGGAGATCGTGGCCACGGGGGGCGAGGCGGTCGCCGACGGCTCGGACATCACCGACTTCGCCCAGGCCGGCCGGCTCGTCGCCCGCGCCGTCGACACCTTCGGCCGTCTCGACGTTCTGGTCAACAACGCCGGCATCCTGCGCGACCGGATGATCTTCTCCATGGACGAGGCCGACTGGGACGCGGTCATGAGCGTCCACCTCAAGGGTCATTTCTGCCCGACCCGCCATGCGGCCGCCTACTGGCGGGAGCGGTCCAAGGCCGGCGAGGCGGTCGACGCCCGCATCATCAACACCGCCTCTCCCTCGGGCCTGTTCGGCAACGTCGGGCAGGCCAACTACGGCGCAGCCAAGGCCGGCATCGCCGCCCTCACCACGGTGTGTGCACTGGAGCTCGCCCGCTACGGCGTGACGGCGAATTGCCTGGCGCCGACCGCCATCACGCGGTTGGTGGTACCGGTCATGGGGGGCGAGGAGAACATCCCCGAAGCCACCCGGGAGGCATTGGCGCCGCGGTGGGTCGCCGCCGTCGCGACCTGGCTGGCCGGCCCCGCGTCCCGCGGGGTGACCGGTCGGGTGTTCGACGTGCGGGGCGACAAGGTCGCCGTCGTCGAAGGCTGGCACCGCGGGCCCGAGGGCACCAACCCCGGGACGCCCGACGGCGTGGGTGCCGTGCTCGCCGGGCTGGTCGCCCAGGCTCGCCCGAACGCCGACCTGAACGGGTACGACGACCCGGCGAGGTTCGTGCTCGAGGGGTGATCAGGACCCGTCAGGTCACCCTTCTTCGGGGGAGTCTGCGGCGTCCCAGGGCATGGACGCCGACACCCAGTGCGTGAGCCGCTCCTCCTGGTCGTTCCGGTGGAGATGGCGTGGAGGGGTGACGAAGGTGGCGTAGGGCGTGCAGCGGACGAGCACCCTGCCCTCCTCATCGCGCATGGCCTCGACCATCGGCCGGAACTCCGGACCCAGGGGCTCTCCCGACATGCGCTCCGCCACGGCCATCATCACGTCGGTCAGTGTCTCGTCATCAGGGTCGATGACTGCATTGCAGTAGACCTGGAGATAGGCGAACGGCCAGGTCTCATCGAGCACGCAGAGGCTGACCCTGCCGTTTCGGGCCACGGCCTTGGCCTTGGCCCGATCGCCCATGGTCGCAACCAGGAGGTCACCGTTTTCCGCGGGGACGTAGTACACGACCGACATGGCCGGTCCGTCGGAGCGCCGGGCGTAGCCGAACACGCAGGTCCGATGGGTCTCGACGAAACGTCGCCGCTCCGACGGCAGCATGTCCCGGTCCGCCGGCGCCTGCAGCGGATCCTTCGACAGCGGCAGGAGCCGCACGGAGGCCTCATCCCGATCCTGCCC